>BNJU01002359.1_pt1 | contig 25917 bp, 51 predicted proteins | sample 8539281 | NCBI WGS metagenome assembly BNJU01 (sample SAMD00202456, study PRJDB9452) | human saliva metagenome | isolation source: human saliva | place: Japan
AAGGTCAGAGGGTATATTTGTCTCTGACTTTTCATTGTCTTCAATTATACCCATTGTGCCTTACGCTGTAAAAAAATGCTTCACAGGGTCATCGTAGGGGCACCTTTGAAGGATTTGTTCTTAGTTCTGCATATTTTTCTCTTGGAGTATGCATACAGTTCTTCTGAGACCTACTGCCACAAAAAGTGTGTACAGTGGGAGGAAATTTTCGATTGTTAGATCTGTGTATCTATATAAAGTATATTGAAGTGAGTACATATCTTAGGGATTGGTAATAGAGGTAACTTCTTATGAAAAATATATTATGAGCATGGAAAAACTCAAGATAAGAAGCATGCTAGAAAGTGATGCTCAAGCAATCATTGAGGTATTTCAATCATATGGATGGAATAACAAAATAGAAACTTACTCCGGATATTTTAAAGACCAAGAAGTAGGTGCTCGTAGTGTTTATGTAGCAGAATACGGTAGCAAAAATAGCGGGATACGGTACGTTGCTTTTTCTCGCTGAGAGTGGACCGTGGAAAGAAAAAGGCAAACCAGAAATATCAGATTTGAGAGTGTTCGATGCATATCAGCAAAAGGGTATAGGAAGTGCCATCTTAAACGTAATAGAAGAAGATGTCGCAAGGTTTTCAGATGAGATTACTCTTGCCGTAGGGCTTCATTATGGATATGGAAACGCCCAACGGCTGTATGTAAAAAGAGGATATGTACCTGACGGATCCGGAGTGTGGTACAACTCAGAGATTCTCGAGCAGTATGCCGATTGTTGCAATGACGACTCGCTGCTTTTGTATATGAGTAAAGCGCTCAAGTAGCCATTGGGCAACCGGTGGGTAGTCGGTGGTAGCCATTGAGTGGCCGCGTTCGTAGCCGTCGAACGGCTGTTAAAATCACCGACAAATTGCTTTTTTCGGAAAAAGGTACCAAATCGGGTGATTTAGTGGTGGCTTTGATTCACCACTAAACGCTCAAATCCCGAAAAACCACCACTAAACATCGTTTTTACGGAAAACCACCACTAAACAGTTGATTTCCGGCAGATTTCAGAAATTTCTCGTTTAGTGGTGAAATGGTGTCTTGCAAAGACCTCGGTGTGAGTACACAAGCGCATAGGCGAGAAGACAAACGGGCATAGAGTTTTACGTTATACCCTACGGATATGCCATATAATAGACAGCTGCATTCTAGAGAGCTCAGGAGTCCTTTTGATCGCACTGGCAGATAAAATTTCAAAGTCATTTGGTGGACGCGTCCTCTACTCGGGCGCAACGCTCCAGCTTAACGCCGGTGAGCGCTGGGCGCTTGTCGGTCCCTAATGGCGCCGGCAAGACAACGCTTCTGAAAAATCATCATGGGACAAGAAACTCCCGATGAGGGCACAATCTCCTTTGCGCGCGATACTACCATCGGCTATCTTGAGCAAGAAACCGAGCTTATGGGGGAGAAGACGGCACTTCAAGAGGTTATCGATTCGGCGCACGAAATCAAAAACGTGGGAGCGCAAGGTGGCCAAGCTTTCGCAAGAGATTGCCGAGACTCCGGAAGGTCCAAAGCTCACGAAGATCCTTGAAGCCTATGGTCATGCCATGGAGCGCTTTTGAGCGTTTGGGCGGCTATGAGCTGAGGCCCGGGCGCGTCAAATCGCTCGGCGGCCTCGGTTTTCCGGTGGAGGACTTTGACAAGCCCGCAAAGAGTTTTTCAGGGCGGCTGGCAGATGCGCATCTCCCTCTCAAAAGTTACTTCTGCGCCATCCCGATCTCTTGCTGCTCGATGAGCCTACCAACCATCTTGACCTTGAATCGGTTCAATGGCTGGAGAAGTTTTTGGCCGCCTACGACGGCGCGGTACTTCTCGTCTCACACGACCGCACCTTTATGGACGCTTGCGTAAGTCATGTAGCCGCGCTGGAAAATCGCATGTTGGTAACCTATACCGGCAACTACTCGGGATACCTGCATCAGCGCGAGGAAAACCTTGAACAGCTCCGCGCCAAGCGCTCGGCTCAGGAGCGCGACATTGCCCACATGGAAGTGTTTATCGAGCGTTTTCGCTACAAGCCGACAAAGGCGCGGCAGGTGCAGGAGCGTGTGGCAAAAGTCGAGAAGATCAAGCAAGAGCTGGTGGTGCTCCCGGAGCAGTCTCACCACGTACATTTTCGGTTTCCCGATCCGCCGCGTACGGGGGATACCGTAATTTCACTTGAGAATGTCTCTAAATCCTATGAGGACAACCTTGTCTACCAAGATGTTGACCTGAAAGCTCTACCGGGGTGACCACGTGGCGCTTGTCGGCCCCAATGGTGCCGGAAAATCAACGCTTATGAAACTCATGGCACACAAGATTTCCCCTGATACCGGGCAAATTGAGCTTGGCCAGAACGTCAGTGAAGCCTACTATGCCCAGCATCAGCTTGAAGAGCTCGATCCCGCAAACACCGTCATGGCGGAACTTGATTCGGTGGCTCCCCGGCTGGACTACCAGCGAGGAACGCCGCCTTTTGGGAGCCTTTCTGTTCCACGGCGATGATGTCGAGAAGCGCGTCCAGGTTCTTTCCGGAGGTGAGCGTGCTCGTTTGGCTCTTGCCAAGATGCTCGTATCGCCGGATCCTCTGCTCTTACTTGACGAGCCCACCAATCACTTTGGACATTGATTCGGTCGATGTGCTGGAAAAAGGCTCTTGTTGATTTTCCCGGAACCATCGTCCTCATCAGTCATGACGAGCATTTGGTCAGAGCACTTGCAAAACAAGGTCGTTGACGTGCGCGACCACAAAATCACGGTGTACGAAGGCGACTACGAGTATTTCTGTTTCAAACGGGCTGAACTTGAGGCAGCAGAGGCTGTGGGTACAAAAAATGGAGCGTCGGACGCGGGTGCTCTGAAGCACAAAGCGCCTACTGCGTATGGCTCTGACGGAGCTCGCGCAGAAAAGCACCATGAGGCTCCCGGTTAGCACTTCTCGCAATGTGAAGACAAAAGAGCAACGGCGAGCTGAGGCAGAGGAGCGCAATCGTAAGAACCGTGCGCTGCGCGATACAAAGAAGCGCCTCAAAGAAGTCGAAGCCGCTCTTCAGCCGGCACATCAACGCTATGATGAGCTCATGGTTTTGATGGCGGACGAAGACCTCTACAATGATGCGGAAAAGTTTGATGCGTGCATGGCGGAATACAATGCGCTCGCAAAAAAGATTCCTGCGCTTGAACAGGAGTGGCTCGAGCTCTAAGAGAAGATGGAGGCAAACGCTCATGAGTAGGTCTTCTCGCAGCGTGAGAGGTGCAATAAAGATAATTCTTCGGGTGATACTGTTTTTGGCATGTGCGCTGGCAGTTTTTTATGGAATTATTTTGACGGTTGATATCATAAACCCGACATGCTGCGCGTGTGGCAGCTGCACTTTGACGGTTTTGCCACGAGGCTTTTTACCGCGGACGCTTGCCGGTCTGTATGTGTTCCCTTTGCCAACGGGCGGTGTTTTGCGTGGAGATTATTTAATTGTTGTTATCATTGCTATAGCCGCCGCGTGGGGTGCTTCGCGTGTGGCGAGAAGTACAAGGTAAGAAGAAAGGCTTCATGTGACTCATGCATATAACGGCATTCAATGGATTGCAATACTTGTCCATGTCATAGTGCTCTTTTTTGCCATTATTTTTCACGAGATCGCTCATGGATATGTTGCATATCTTTGCGGCGATCCAACGGCAAAAATGCAGGACGTTTAACGCTCAATCCGTGGCTCATATAGATCCCCTTTGGCTCGGTTATTCTGCCGGCAATCTGTGCAATTCTCGGTTGGCCGGGGATTTGGGTACGCAAAACCCGTTCCCCTATAATCCCAACAACTTACGGCGACGCAGGATAGATGAGGTTCTTGTGGCGCTTGCCGGCCCGCTTTCAAACCTTCTGCAGGCTGCCCTTGCTGCGGGTATTTATCGTATTTTGATTGGTTTTCGTTCGGAATAACCCCGCGTGGGCCATGGCGCATATAGATCTGTTGGCCGCGTGGGATCATTCCGATACTTTTCAACCATAATCATTTCAAACATTGTACTTGCGGTTTTCAATCTGATCCCTCTGCCACCGCTTGATGGCTCCAAGTTGCTGCTGATATTGCCCGAAGACGCCCGTCAAAAATTTTACAGAATCGAGCCGTATTGCATGATTGCACTCATGGCGCTTCTCTGGTTTGCCCCCGAAAAGATCAATGCGATTATCGATACGGGCGTATCGTTCTTTATGAAACTGATGGTCGGTTAGATGTCATACCGGGTAAAACAGCCACCTATTCTGGCCCTGTTTGATCTTTTGCTCCAGCTTGTAAGCCGTCAGAAGGTGGCCACAGGCTCCATATCCATCTCGGAGGTTGCTGACCAGTATCTTGCAGAGGTTGAAACCATGCGAGATCTTGACTTGGATGTCGCATCCGACTTTGTATTGGTTGCCGCCACTTTGTTGGATATGAAGGCGTCCGCTCTTGTTCCTGAAGATGCATCATTTGCGTGTAGACAAGGACGACGATGAGGACGAAGACCTTTTTGAAGGACTTTCTCCCGATGAAGCTCGAGGAGGTGCTGATCGCACGACTTATTGCCTATAAGCAGTTTAGAAATGCAGGCGCAGCGCTCGGTGCTCGGGCAGAGGCTGAGAAGCGCATGTTTGCTCGCAGCGTGGGGCCCGACCCTGAGTTTTTGAATCTTATGCCGGATTATCTTGAAGGCATTACGCTCAGAAGTCTTGCCGTTATTTGCGCGGATATTGATTCACGCAGGGAGACCTTTCTTCTGGAGGCAGAACATGTGGCTCCGCGGAACTTTCCCGTGGCGCTCACGGTTGCTTCGGTTGATCGCCTTACGCGCTCACGTGGCCACGTGAGGTTTTCTGAACTTCTCGACGGTCAGGATGCGCCTGAGATCGTGGTAACTAATTTCTTAGCTGTTCTTGAGCTCTTCAAGCGCGGGACTTGTGCGCGTAACTCAAAACGCTTTGTTTGGTGATATTGAAATTGAACATATCGAAGGCACGGATCCATACGAGCTTGATGCGTCTGTACTTTCGGAGTATGAAACAGAGGATGAAGTGTAATGGAAGCCGATCTGAAAACACTCGATAGCGGTTCTTTGAAGCCTTCCCTTGAAGCCCCTGCTCCTTGTGGCGTCAGATTCCGTACCGGCAACGGAGCTGGCAAAGATAACCGGTGCCGCCCCCGGCGAGGTGGCTTCTGCCCTCGCGGAGCTTTTCCGTTGAATACGCGGGAAGCGAATCGTGGATTTCAGCTGAGAGAGGTTGCCGGTGGCTGGCGACTTTTTACGCATCCCGCCTTTCACGACCTTGTGGCTGATTTTGTGCTCTCTTGGGATACGCGTCGGCTTTCTCAGGCTGCCTTGGAGACTCTTGCCGTTATTGCATATCATCAGCCAGTCACGCGAGAAGGGAGTCCGCGCGATTCGCGGCGTTAATTCTGATGGCGTTATCTCTCTCTTTGCGAGAAGAAACCTCGTGCGAGAAGTTGGTAGAGACGCGGCTCATGCGGCAGGCAATCTTGTACGGAACAACGGCACTTTTCCTGGATCGTTTTGGTCTTAAGTCATTGAGGGAGTTGCCGCCTCTGGAAGATTTTTGCGCCCTGATGAAGAGTCAAAGCAGTTTATTCGCGAGCGTCTTTCGGGCAGAAGCATTTCTCAACGCTCGAAGAGGCGGCCGAAGACCTTGCGGAAGAACAAGAACTTTTGCGTGAGGACTATACCGATGACGATATTGACGACATCGGTCATATTGATGGCATAGATTATGATGCGGAGATTTTTTTGACACGCCGAGAAGTACGTCACGTGGTGCGCGGAGCAGCGTGTCGGATGGTTCGCTTGAGGACGATGAATAACGTGGAGGATGAGCGTATTGTACCCATGCGCCTGCAACGCTTTTTGGCGCGAGCAGGTGTGGCAAGCAGACGCGGCTCCGAGCGCCTTATGACAGAGGGTCGCGTACGTGTCAACGGCGTTGTGGTTAGTGAGTTGGGCAGTAAAGTTGATCCGATGCGCGATACGGTAGAGGTGGACGGACATATTGTCGGCATTGCCGATGCACCGGTATATCTTATGTTGAACAAGCCCGAGGGATACCTTACAACCATGAGTGATCCCGCAGGGACGCCCCACCATCAAAAACCATGGTTCCAACCAAGCGCTATCCCGGTCTTTTTTTCCGGTTGGCCGTCTGGATATGGATACATCGGGGCTTTTATTGTTTACCACCGATGGCACCATGGCGCAGGAACTCTGCATCCTTCTCGCCATGTATGGAAGCACTATTCTGGCGCTTGTTTTGGGAGTGCCCTACTGAAGCCGAGTTGGAGCGGCTGAGGCGCGGCATCATGCTTGATGACGGTATGGCTCAGCCGGCAAAAGTTGAGCTGAGAGATGACCTTATGGAGCTTCACGGAACGTCTCGATATTCCCAAAACCCAAACAAGCCTCAAAATGCCATCGTAGGAATTTGGATTCATGAAGGCAGAAAGCATCAGGTTGAAAAGATGATGAGTGCCATTGGGCACCGTGTGTTGGTTTTGCACAGAGACGCCTTTTGGTCCGTTAAGGCTTACCGATGTTGAAGAGGGTTGTTGGCGAGCTGAGAGACGAGGAAATTGCAGCTTTGCGAGAGCAAACAAGTGCGGATAAAGAGGATGCCGATGAGTGACGTTAAGAAGAGGCCGGTGAGTGGTATTACGCATCGCATACTGTTTATGCGTCATCCCGAAACCATTGCCAATACGCAAGGTTTTCTCTCCGGCAGACGAGATGTACCTCTTACGGAAAACGGTGTCATTCAAAGAGAGCGTGCGGTTGAGGCGCTTGTGGCATTTAAGCCGGATCGCATCTGGACAAGTCCGCTTTCACGTTGTCGTGATATGGGGCAGATGGCGGCGCAACGCTTGGGACTTACGCTTGAGGTAAAGAATGACCTGGCAGAAATAGATTTTGGCATTCTTGAAGGCGTCTCTTTTGCCGAGGCTCGCACGGTGTTGGCTCCGTATGGCCTGACATTTCATGGGAGCTCGGATGAGCAAAATCACTCACAACCCGCACCTTATGCGGAGTCGTATGAAGCGGTACGCGTTCGCTGTCAGCACATTCTTGATGAGTTGGTAGCATTGGACGGGCGTACGGTCTGTTTGACGCATGGCGGATATTTGCGCTGTATGATGGGTCAAATTCTTAAAACTCCTGCAAATACCGCGTGTGGTGTACATCTTGCCAATACATCTTCTGTTTATTTCACCTCAAACGGAGGAAATGACTTAAAATTAGGCGGTTTTAATCTTGATCCACAAGAAGTGATATACGCTTCAACAACACCCAGTATCTACGACTCTCGTAACATTTGGGGAGTTCACAAGGAGGACGCATGATCGTTGCAATTGACGGGCCCGCAGGTTCAGGAAAATCTACCGTTGCCCGTGCGCTCTCTCAGCGCTTGAACCTTGTCTTTTTAGATACCGGTGCCATGTATCGTTCGGTGAGTGTTATTTGTCTTGAGAAGGGCATCTCTCTTGACGACACGGAAGCCATTATCAAAAGAGGCTCGTGAAATTCAGATCACCTTTGGAAATTCACCTGAGGGTCAGACTGTTTTTGCGAATGGACACAATGTCACTCAGGCTATCCGGACCCCTGAAATTGATGCGTGTGTTTCTCGCGTTGCGGCCATTCCCGAGGTTCGTGAGGCTATGGTTGTCCTTCAGAGACGTGCCGGCGAGGCGGGAGACGTGGTAGCCGAAGGACGAGATATCGGAACGGTCGTATTTCCAAAAGCAGAAGTTAAAGTATTTCTGACGGCAGACCCTGAAGCCAGGGCTCACCGACGGGCGGTACAGCGAGAAGGAAAAAGATACTGCAACAAATGCTTCCGCAACTGCCGATGCGGCGAAGAGAAGAAAATCTCGAGGATATCAAAGCGCGCGATGAGGCCGACTCTTCCAGAAAGGTTGCCCCTCTAAAGCCTGCGCCCGATGCGCACCATATAGACTCTTCGCACATGACGCTCAACGAAGTGGTAGATGCCGTTGTCGCACTTCATCCTGGTCTTCAGGAACGAGATCGGCACGCACCACGTGCTTCTCGCCACCAAAGGCACGCATGAAACAAAAACGTCCTCCCTCAGACGATAGCGAGTCTCACAGATCGGCTGATCAGAAGAGAAAAAGGTACGCGCGAAAAAGAGCGGGGATAAGAAACTTAAGGCATTTAGAGGGCAACTCATGTGACGATTACTTTGACACGGGGCTCTTGAACTTTCCTCTTCCGGCAAAAATCTTTTACGGATTGCCATTTTTGTTCTTATGGTAGTGACAAAACTCTGGTTTCGCTGGAGTATTGCCAACGCCTCATTGCTTAAAGACGACAGGCGTCCGCGCGTTATCATCATGAATCATCCGTCGATGTTTGATCCGGTGATGATGGTTGCCTATCTCATGTGGCATCACATTCCCGTCCGTACCATCTACAAGAGTGAGTTTGATAAAAACCCACTGGTAAAATGGTTGTTTTCTCGGGTGGGGGCGATTCCCGTTGAGCGTGGAAAAGCCGACATGAAAGCAATCAGGCGCTCGGTGGCGGCGATTGGCCGGGGAGAATGCCTGTTGATTTTCCCCTGAGGGAACGCGCGCATCCGCGACAATCACATACGCCCTGAAATTCATGGCGGTTTTGCACTCATTGCCCAGCTTGCGGCTGCGACGTTCAGCCTGCGGCTATTTTTGGTGCCCTTAGACATTAAGCGTGCAAACTCGCCCGTAATTCGGCCCGTTAAGATTTGGGGTTTGGCGGGAGAGCGTATCAGTTTTGCCGATCTGCAGGCCACTAAGCGTAAAGATCAAGCTCGGGAGATGGAAGAGCTTGGTATGGATCGGGTATATGAACTCAGAGATCAGCTGATGCGTGAGCATCCTGGGAGGAATTAGTTGTGCCCACCATTAGAATTGCAGATGAAGCAGGCGCTTGTTATGGCGTTGAGAGAGTTTTGAAATGGTCGAAGCGGCGCTTGAGGAAGGAGCCGCTCCGGTAAAAACCTTGGGTCCTCTGATCCACAACCCAAAGGTGGTCAAACCTTTGATAGGCGAGGAGTTCAGGGTTGTGGACCGTGCAAAAGATGCTGCGGGATCTGCGCTTTGTTGCGCACTCACGGGGTTACTCCTGAAGAAGAGCACTTGGCGCGCGCTGATTGCGCGGAGGTTGTGGATGCAACCTGTCCTTTTGTAAAGAAAAACCATGCGGCCGCAGAACGTCTGGCGAGTGAAGGCTATGCGCGTATGTGGTTGGCGAGGCAGGTCATCCTGAAGTAGAAGCAACCCTTGCACATCGTCCTGGTGCTACCGCCATTGACTCCGTCTCTGAGGTAGAGGCACGTGCGCGAGAATTTCAAGATGCACGCAGAGTTGGATTGGTTGTGCAGACAACGATGTCGGCCGCTCGACTGCGTGAGGTGGTTGGCGCCCTTTTGCCGCTCGTGGAAGAGCTTCGTGTAATGAATACCATTTGCGAGGCTACGGCGGGCCATCAGCAATCATGCGAGCGTCTTGCAAAACGCTCTGACGTAATGATTGTAATAGGGGGTCGCAACTCGGCAAATACTACGAGGCTTGCAGAGATTTCGTCTCAGTTTTGCCGTAAAACACACCATATTGAGGGAGCGGAAGAGCTTCTCGCCAACTGGTTTGATGGAGCGCAAGACATTGGCATAACCGCCGGCGCCTCAACCCCGGCCGCTCAAATTAGAGCCGTTAAAGATGCAATTTCACAGATGGTGGAGAAACACTAAGAGACGCATCATGGTAACATGATAGTGTCTGTACATACATTCAAGGAGAGTTATGCCTAAGCCTATTGTTGCTGTTGTAGGCCGTCCAAATGTCGGTAAATCAACCTTAGTAAATCGCCTTGCTCAAAGACGTGAGGCCATTGTGCACGAGTCTCGCGGCGTTACGCGCGATCGCTCATATCATGATGCCGATTGGAACGGACGTGAGTTTTGTCTTATTGATACCGGTGGCATTGAATCCGTGAAGTCAAAGGATCAATTTGCACCGCACATTCGTGAGCAGGCGCTCCTTGCGTGTGAAGAAGCCGACGTCATTGTGTTTGTCGTTGACGGCAAAACGGGCATTACCGACGAAGACGAAGAAGTGGCTCGCATTGTGCGGAGGTCTGACAAGCCGGTCTTTTTAGTGGTCAACAAAAAGGATAATCCCGAAACCGAGCAAGACGGGCTGTGGGACTTTTATGCCCTTGGCGTAGGAGAGCCCCTTCCCATTTCTGCCTCGCACGGCATTGGTACGGGAGACTTACTTGATGGTATCGTGGCGGAGTTTCCCGAAGAGAGAGAAGAGCCGGAAGACGACAGTATCATACGCTTGGCCATTATCGGAAGACCCAACGTAGGGAAATCGTCTCTTGCAAACCGCTTGGCAGGCAAGAAGCGCTCCATCGTCTCTGATGTTGCGGGCACTACGCGCGATGCGATAGACACAATGATTATGTGGAAAGACCAGCCCATATGCCTTGTGGACACCGCGGGTATGCGCCAGAAGAGTAAGGTGCATGAAGACGTTGAATATTACAGCCTGCTTCGCGGACTTCGGGCAATGGATAGAGCTGACGTGTGTCTTTTGGTAATTGATGCGACGGTCGGCGTTACCGAGCAGGATCAAAAACTCGCCAATATGGCCGCTGAGTGTGGGTGTGCGCTGGTAGGACTTTTTGAACAAGTGGGATCTTATCGACACCGAGGAAAAGCAAGCAGAGGTGGCTGCCTGCGGTGGACAAGCGCATGTCCTTTCTCGCCGTGGATTCCGTTTATTCGTGTGTCTGCATTGACGGGCAGAGCGATTGATAAGGTGCTCGGCGCCGCGCTGGCCGCAGCAGGCGCGCGTGCTTCTGAGATCCGCACCTCAAAGCTGAACGATCTTCTCACTCGGATTCGTGAGGGCGGACACAGCGTATCCGACAAAGGGCGCCGCCTTAAGATTCACTATGCGACGCAGACCGGATCAAAACCTCCGGTAATTTCGTTTTGGTGCAATGCTCCCGACCTTGTTGACGACAATTACGAGCGGTTTATTGAAAACCGTCTGCGGGAGTGCTTTGATTTGACGGGAACTCGCTGCGCCTAAAGTTTCGTAAGAAAGCTGAGGCATAGGTATGGCAAGCATTTTTGTTATTTTACTCTCGGTGTCGGTGCCTTTTTGTGGGAGGCATTCCCTTTGGGCTCATCATAGCCCGGCTGTTGACACACGAGGATATTCGAAGCGTGGGATCCGGCAATATCGGTACTACCAACGTGGCGAGAAGTGCCGGAAGTACGGCAGGCGTGCTCACGCTTGTATGTGACGCCGGCAAGGGCTTCTTAAGCGTTTGCGTGGCGCGTCTCATCCTGTCTTCTGTGGTGGATGGCGGATCGGTTGCGCTTGACCTCGAGGGCGCATATCACTGGGCAATTTCGTTTGTATATGCGTGCTGTGTCCTGGGGCATATATTTTCTCCCTTCCTCCATTTTCACGGCGGAAAAGGTATTGCGGTTGGCTTTGGCGGAGGTTTGGCGCTTAATTGGCCAATGGCAGTCATGGCTTTTCTTGTCTTTTTGGCGCTTGCTTTGCCAACGCAGTATGTTTCGCTTGGTTCGGTGGGCGCTGCCGTGGCCATCGGTGTCTTTTGCGATTATTTTCGGTGAACCACCGTTTTCCGTGCTGTGCATCTTAGCGGTCGGTGCCACTGTGGTATGGGCACACCGCGAAAACCTGAGCCGCCTGTCGCAGGGGAGCGAGCGAAAATTCAGCATTGGATCAAAAGACTTTGGCGAGAAGCCCATTGAAGAGGGTAGGGAAAAACCGCATATTCAGCATCCTTCCGCCAAAAAGGCACAGCTTTTGGGAGAATCAGCCTCAAGAGAGGTGCGCGGCGTCCGTAGGGAAAAGGGCACACGATGAAGCGTGTCTGTGTTGTTGGATCGGGTTCTTGGGGAACCGCGTTTTCCACACCTTGGCAGCTACGTGCGAGACGGTTGTCGTGGTCGCGTGAGGACGTAATTGCAGAAAAGCATAAGGTCAGAGCATAGAAATTGCCTTCATTTACGCGATGCTCTTTTGCCAGAAAATATCGTTGCCACAACCTCTCAAGAAGAAGCGGTGTCTGGGTCTGAGGCTGTCGTGCTTGCCACTCCGTCGGCTTTCCTGCGCTCTACCTGCGCTTCACTGGCTCCATATATTGATGCTCGTTCCGATACTGGTACTTTCAAAAGGTATGGAAGCGCACTCTCACAAGCTCCATGCACGAAGTTGTCGCTGATGAGCTTGGCATCCGGAACGAATTGCGGTTCTTTCAGGCCCCAATCACGCAGAAGAGGTTATCGAGAAGAGCTTTTTCTGCGGCAGTTGTTGCCTCCGAAGATCTTACGTGTGCCAAACGGTTTCAGAAAGCCATTTCGTGTCGAGAGTTCAGGACGTACGTAAGTGATGACGTGAGAGGCGTGGAAGCGTGCGCTGCCGCCAAAAACGTGGTTGCCATTGCCTGTGGCGTTGCAGTCGGAAGCGGTGCGGGAGACAATACGCTTGCGGCTCTTATGACGCGAGGTATTGCTGAGCTCGGTCGCATCGTTGTGGCACTTGGGGGAAATCCGCTCACATGCATGGGTCTTGCCGGTATGGGAGATTTGGTAGTTACGTGTACTTCTCGCCATTCTCGCAATAGAAGCTTTGGTGAGGCGCTGGTAGGGAGGAAACTCGATACATACCAGAGTCGCACTCATAGGTGGTAGAAGGCGCTCAGGCGGTAAAGGGTCTGTATGAACTCGGACACCAAAAGCATATTGAAATGCCGCTTACCGATGCGGTTATGCGATTTTGTATGAAGGCGCCTCCATTGACGCAGTTGTTGCAAATCTTATGGATCGTATGCCTCGCAACGAATTTTATGGTATTGAGTGATAGGAAGGTATATGAATAACGTCTATATTGCTCCATCGGTTCTTTCGGCTGATTTTACCCGGCTTGCCCATGAGCTGGAAAGCATCAAGAGCGCTGACTATATCCACTATGACGTGATGGACGGACATTTTGTGCCAAACATTTCATTTGGTCCGGCCATTATGAAGGAAGCATCAAAAAGGCAACTCAGATGCCGTTTGACGTGCATCTTATGGTTACCAATCCCGCCGAGATCATCCCTTTGTTTTTGGATCTTGGCGCAGACATCGTTACCTTTCATATGGAGGCAACGCCTCACGCCCATCGACTTGTGCATCTTATACGCTCCGCCGGTGCTCGGGCAGGTATTGCCATCAACCCGGCAACGCCGGTCTGTTTGTTGAAGACATCATCGAAGACGTTGATTTGGTACTCGTTATGAGCGTGAATCCGGGACTGGCGGACAGAAGTTTATTCCGCGCATATGCCAAGATTCGACAACTTAAGGAGCTGTGTAAAAACCATCAGGTTACACCTCATTGAGGTTGACGGTGGCGTCAGTGCGGCAACATGCCTCGAGCTTGTGAGCGCAGGTGCAACCGTGCTGGTTGCCGGAAGCGCCATCTTTAAGGCAGACGACAGAGAGGTCGCAATTTCCGAATTGAAACATGAGGCCCGTTTGGGCAATAGTACGCAGGCATAAGAGGAGATCACAACAAACTATGCCATACCCATATCTTGACTACGCTGCTTCCGCACCAACAAGACCTTCCGCTCTTCTTGTCGAGAAAACCTATGAAAACTCAGCGTTTGCGGGGAGTTAATCCAAATTCTTTGCATACCTTGTGTCGACAAGCCGCACGTGCGCTTGACGCTGCGCGTAAAGATCTCGTACAGGCGGCAGGAGGAGGCTTTAGAGCTCCTGACGTTATCTTTACCTCAGGAGGTACCGAAGGCAACAACCTTGCGCTTCTCGGCATTGCTGAGGGGGTGCGTCAAAAAGATCACACGCGGACCGTTGTTGTGATGTCGGCCATTGAACATGAGTCGGTCTTGGATACCGCGCCGGTGCTTCGCGATCGAGGGTTTGACGTGCGTATTGTTAAGCCTAACCGTCAAGGGAAGATTGAGCCTCAGGCACTCAGTGAACTGCTTGATGCGTCCGTTGCTCTTGTGAGTATTATGTATGCGAACAATGAAACAGGAGTTATACAGCCGATAAGAGAGCTTTCTCAAATGGCACATCAGTATGGTGCATTTTTTCATACCGATGCGGTCCAGGCTTTTGGACGCATTGCTTTGCATCTTGACGACGTAGATGCACTTACGATTACCGCACACAAACTTGGTGGTCCCATTGGTATTGGAGCCGAACTTATTCGTTCCCGTACGCCGTTGAGACCGCAAAGCTATGGAGGCGGACAAGAACAGGGGAGACGCCACGGAACGCAGGCGGTTCGCGGAGCGCTTGCATTTGCCGCAGTGGCGCGTGAGTGTACGGAGCGGCTTAGCGCAACGCAGAACACCGTTTCAATGCGAGCGGACCATCTTTACCAGCGTTTATGTGCTTCTCGTAAAATTGAGCCCACAACTTCCACCGTTATTGGGGACGATCATCTGCCGGGAACCGTGAGCATCCTTGTTCCCAGTATGGATTCGGAATCGTTGGTGCTCGCGCTTGATCAGGCAGGATTTGAAGTTTCGGCAGGCTCTGCCTGTTCTTCAGGATCGCTTGAGCCAAGCCATGTTTTGTCGGCCATGGGAATTTCTCGCCAGAAGGCTCTGGGGTCTTTGCGGATTTCATTTGACGAAAGAGTTTCAGAAGAAGAGCTTGAGAGCTTTGCAGAGACACTTTTAGGACTTGTTGAGTGAAAGACTACCTTGTAAATTCTGAGGTTTTCTTCAGTTAACTGCGTTACTCTAGTATGTGAACATAATCGTATAAGGAGGAATATGAGCGAATCTATGTTATTGGTGCAGCTCCAAACCATTGATCTTAAACTGCTTAAAGCCGCCTCAACCTCGCTGCCATGCTCGCAACATAAGCGGCTTGAAACCATTGAACTTGCAAAAAGAAGCTTTCAGTGAGTACAACAAGATAGTTGGCCTTCGTAAGGATGCGGAACTTGAGGTCAAAGATCTTGAAAGTCAGCATGATACATATCAGAAAAAGAGCAGGAAAACCCAAGAGCGTGCAGCCGCTGAAACTGACTATCGTGCCATTCAAGACTATGACCAGCAGCTTTCTACGCTGGCAAAAGCACTTGAGAAGACAAGCTTTAAGCTTATGGAAGCTCAGAAGGTATTACAAAAGCTGAAGCATACTGAAGCAGGAGCCGAGACAATGTTTACCAAGCTAATGCTGAGCTTGAGACTACACATAAGGCTCTTGTCGTTGATACGGCTTTCGCTTCAAAGTCGCGTGTTAAAGCTTAAAGACGAACGTGAACATGTGGTCTCTCAACTTTCCGAAGACACGCTGACAACTTACGAAAACGCACGCAAGCGTTTTAAGGGTCTGGCGGTTGAGTATCTTGACGGCAATACGCCCAGCATCTGCCGGGTGACATTGCAACCAAGCTCGTTTCACGATCTTGCACATGGTCCAAACGTTACCGAGTGTCCGTATTGCCATCGCATATTGGTAACGGACTATACGCCGGAGAAGGTCTCTGAAAAGGAGAAAAGTCGGTCATGATACGTGCAACTTCGGGACAAAAAAAGATAGCGCTTGCGGTAACGGGGGGTATTGCTGCATATAAGGCTGTTGAAGTTCTGCGCGCGCTTCAGCGGCGGCTGTGATGTACGGGTTATCATGACGGCCGATGCGCAGAAATTTGTGGGAGTAACAACGTTTCGTACCCTTTCGCAGCATCCAGTGCTTACGGACCTCTATGACTATAGTGAGAGTCCAACGCCTCATGTTGATATAGCCGACTGGGCCGATTTGTTTTTGGTAGTTCCGGCTACGGCCAATGTAATTGCAAAAATATCCGCAGGTATTGGTGATGACGCACTCACATCTGCCTTTGCTCGCGGCTCATACTCCCGTACTTATTGCGCCGGCCATGAATACCCACATGTGGAATAACCCGGCGACACAGGCAAACGTTCATAGCCTGACGTGCCGGGGATACTATTTTGTCTCACCGCAAAGCGGTCTTCTCGCCTGCGGATATACCGGAAACGGAAAACTTGCCGAGGTTGATGAAATTGTTTCGGCTGCCTGCAAGCTCTTGGATCAAAGTTTCCAGGGCGCATCGCAGAAAGCTCAAGACCTAGCTGGTCAGCGCCTGCTTATTACCGCAGGACCCACACATGAGGCTATTGATCCGGTGCGCTTCTTGGCAAATGCCTCAACGGGAAAGCTCGGATTTACCGTGGCGGCAGAGGCTGCCCGCCGTGGCGCTGATGTCGTATTGGTTGCAGGGACCCGTTTCACTTGAGACACCTTGTGGAGTACGTCGTGTTGATGTAATTTCCGCAGATCAAATGCTTGAGGCTGCAGAGTCGGCATTTAAGAGTGTTGATGCGGCCATTCTGACAGCGGCTGTTGCCGACTACACTCCTGTTATGTGTGCAGACCATAAGCTCAAAAAAGAACATGAACCGCTTGTAGAGATTAAGCTCAAAGAGACCACAGATATTCTCGCAACCCTAGCGGCTCAAAAGCGCAATCGTATTGTGGTAGGTTTTGCTGCTGAAACCAACAATCTTTTACAAAACGCTCAGGCTAAACTTGAGCGTAAGGGTGCCGATATGATTGTGGCCAATGATGTTTCAAGAGCCGATTCCACCTTTGGTGCCGATACGGATCGAGTCGCTTTTGTAAGTAAGACAGGGATTGAGCAGCTGGAAACTTTGCCGCTTGCTGCCGTTGCCAATGCGGTACTTGATAAGACAGTGCAACTTCTGAAAGCTCGGTAGAAATCATGTGGTATGCATGGGTATTTTAATTGGCTGTGAAGAACTTACGATGGAATGGCCAAGCAAAAAAGTATTGTCGGACCAGACCATCGGAATTAACGAAGGCGACCGTATTGGCGTTGTGGGAAAAAACGGTGACGGCAAATCAACGCTTTTACGGCTTATTGCTCATCGATTAACGCCCGATAAGGGCCAGGTTGTTTGGCGCGGCAATATCCATGTAGGATATCTGGGCCAGCAGGATACGTTGGATGATGATGCAACGGTTGGCCAGGCTATCGTGGGGATACCCCTGAATATGTGTGGGCATCCGATGCACGTATCCGTCATATCGTCGATGAGCTGGTGGGAGATCTTGATTGGAATGCTCCCGTAGGACAGCTTTCCGGCGGACAGCGCCGCCGCTGTGATCTTGCACGTCTTTTGTCGGGTACATGGGATGTCATCTTGATGGATGAGCCTACCAACCATCTTTGATATGCACGCCATACAGTGGCTTGCCGCACAACTCACAAAACCTTTTGGCCCAAGGGTCAGGGTGCTCTTTATCGTGGTTACGCATGATCGCTGGTTTCTTGATGAGGTCTGCGATCATATGTGGGAGGTTCATGACGGCACCATCGATCCCCTTTGAAGGAGGATATTCGGCCCATATCCAGCAGAGAGGGTTGAGAGGGACCGACAAGCCGCCGCAACAGAAGAGCGTCGGCAAAATACCCTTCGCAAAGAGCTCAACTGGTTAGCTCATGGGCTAAAGCACGCACGTCAAAAGCGCGGTTTTCGTGTGGAGGCTGCACAGAAACTTTTGCCGATGATCCACCCGCTTCGCAATACCCTTGAGCTGAAAACGGATGGCTATGCCGTCTTGGCAAAGCAGGTCATTGAGATGCACGATGTCTCTATTTGCCTATCCGTCTTCAGATGACAGAGCCGCAAAGCCCATTATTGATGGTGTTGAGTGGCTGATAGGACCAGGAGACCGCCACGGTATTCTTGGCGAGAATGGCGCTGGAAAATCCACGCTCTTAAAGCTCTGCTGACACAGCAGCTTATGCCCTACGAAAGGTTTGATAAAAAGTAGCGCGTCGGTTACGTTTGGCTGGCTTTCTCAGCAGCTTGACGGACTGTCTGAAAAAGAAGACCAAAGTGTTCTCACTCTTTTGTCCCGGTATAAGACTAGCTACTACGTTGACGGTAGAATGCAGAGCCCCACACAGCTTCTTGAAGGTTTGGGATTTGATCGGCGAGAGTTTACCGACCGCATCAAAGATCTTTCAGGGCGGACAACGGCGACGTCTGGCGCTTCTGTGCGTTCTTCTCGAAGTAGCCAAACGTCTCGGTACTTGATGAGCCGGGCACGATTTGGACACCGATATGCTGGCCGTTCTTGAAGATCTGCTTGACAGCTGGCCGGGAACGCTTTTGGTGGTTACGCACGATAGATATCTCATGGAGCGTGTCACCGACGATCAATTTGCTCTCATGGAGGGCAAGATTCGTCACGTTCCCGGTGGTGTTGACGAATATCTTAAAAACATAGATTCGTCTCGCCATGTCAAAGACGGTCCAAAAGCAGCTTCATCAGCAAAGACATACGCCATGGGTGAGAATTACGCTGACGAGAAGAGTGAAGATACCGAGGGCTCTTCTCGCCACGTTCTGACCAATCAGGAACGGCGGGAACTCAAGAAGCGGTTTGATTCGGTTGAGCGCCGCCTTAAAAAGGCTGAGATTGTACCTGATCAAGTGCTGACTCAGATGGCATCGGCTGACCAAAGCGATGCTGAGACCCTTGACGAGGCTGCAAAAGGAGCTGGAAGATGCTAAGGCCGCTGTTTCGGAGCTGAGAATGAAAATGGCTTGAGCTTTGGAGAGACTTGGGTGAGATGGAGTGAAGAAACTTTTTACCCTGCTTTCATGCTGTTTAAGTACGGCACCCGTGCACTGATGGCAACAGGCGCAAAAAGCATTGAGGTGGTGGGAGATTTACTTACGCCACTTATCATTGCGCGCATGATAGACGCTGGTATTACCTGGGCAATATATATGACATTATTCGCTATGGTCTTCTGCTGGTGCTTATCGCATGTATTGGCTTTGCGTTTACCATATTTTGTCAATATAACGCCTCGATCGTATCGCAAGGCATTGGCACTGATTTGCGAAGTGCACTTTTTGTAAAGGTGCAGGAGTTGTCGACGTTGATGTGCACCGTTTGGCTACCGATACACTTGTTACCCGTCTCATTAACGACATTAATCAAGTGCGTTAGCTGGTAGCGCTCGGAATCAGGCAGTTGATGCGCTGGCCTCATTTTGGCTGTTAGCTCAATTGTGGCAACATTTTTGAGTGACCCGCAGCTCGGCAGTATTTTTCTGGAGCAACTCTCATCGTTGGCATTATTTTCTGGTGTATTATCCGCCGCACTACGGTGCTTTTTCATACCTTGCAAGAAAGTCTTGATACGGTTTCACTTTTTATGCGGGAAATGCTTTCCGTGTGCGCGTAATTCGGCTTTTTCGTCGAGAAGAGAGCGAGCGCGTGCAATTTGCTCAAGCGGTTGATAAGCAGACGCATATTGCTACTACGGCCGCCAACTACTCGGCGCTCTTAAATCCGGCAACGTTTTCATAATGTATGCGGGGATTGCTTTCATTTTCTGGATTGCGGCACCGCAAGTTACTCGCTCACTTTCTGCGAGCGTATCGTTGCGCTGGTTGGCTATATGACCCAGACACTTCTGGCAGTGGGATATATTGCAAATTTGATTATTATCGTTACCAGGGGAGTGGCCTCTACACGTCGTGTTATGGAAGTGCTCGATACCGCTCCCGGCCTTTCCGATGAGAAAAACGCCCTCCCATTACCCTTTCCGATCAGGAGCTCGATGGTGCTGCCCTTTGAGTTGAGAGACGCTACGCTCACGCATGACGGCGGAGGAGATCCCGCACTTTCTCATATTTCTCTACGGTACCCGCTGGTACCACACTGGGGAATTATTGGAGGTACGGGTTCGGGAAAATCTTCTCTGGCTAAGCTTTGTGAGCGTCTCTATGAGCCGGAAGAGGGAAGCGTTGAAGTTTTTGGCCATGCCGCTTCTACCTATACTTTCTCTCAACTTCGGCACCTTGTTTCCCTTGTACCTCAGCATGCTTCACTGGTAAGCGGCACCATTCGTACAAATCTTACCTGGCGCGATGCTCATGCAACCGATGAGGATCTTTGGAAAAGCTCCCTTGAGCTTGCTCAGGCAGCTGATTTTTGTACGCGAGAAGCCCTGCCAGCTGATAGCCCTGTTGAGGCAGGCGGCACAAATTTTTCCGGGGGACAGCGACAGAGACTTACCATTGCACGAGCGTTGGTAGGAAATCCGCGCATTGTGATACTTGATGATTCGGCTTCAGCACTTGACTTTGCGACGGACGCAAGCCTCCGTGGGAGCGCTGTACTCACTGCGTCACGGAAATGACTTCCGTCATTATTTCCCAGCGTGTAGCTGCCGTCATGCAGGCAGATCAGATATTGGTGTGACCATGGGCATCAGGTTGGCCTGGTACCCATAAAGAACTTCTCGCCACCCTGTCCTCTGTATAAAGAAATCTGTCTCTCACAGCTTCGTCCGGAGGAGGTGGAGGCATAGATAGCCGATATGTACGTAGCCGGCGGGATCTGCCTCTGTCATCAGCGCCAGCGTACGCAGTGACGGCTCGAACGATCCAAAACATCATGACCTCATGATTCGGAAGATGGGACTCAAATGTCCGCAGCTCAGGTTACCCGACGCCTTGCGGGATATATTGCTCCGCATTCGGCACTGTTTTTACTTTCTCTTTAGGGATCCGTTGTGACTATGGTGCTCCAGCTTTGGGTGCCGATTATCGTTGGTTCGGCTATCGATCAGCTGATTCATTTGGTACGAGTGAAGCCACGCTGATTCCGCGCTTGTCAAGTTGGCTCTTGTGGTGCTTTTGTGCCAGCGTGACCCAATGGATTGCAAGTTGGGCCACAAATCGTTTGACCTATGAAACAACACGCGCCATTCGTATTGCCGCTCACGAGAAGATCGCGCGTCTCCCGCTTTCCTATATTGACTCTCATGCCCAAGGAGACCTTGCGTCTCGTGTGGTCAACGATGTTGATCAGCTGGGAGACGGTCTCTTGCAAGGTCTTACTCAGCTTCTTACCGGCGTGGTTACCATCATAGGAACGCTTGCTTTTATGTTCTCGCTTTCCGTACCAATGGGGACTTGTGGTGGCTCTTGCGACGCCTCTTTCTATTGTGGCTGCGACGTTGGTGGCCCGTTTTGCTACCCAGTCTTTGCACGCCAGCAGGCATTTCAGGGAGAGCTGAGCGCCTATGCCGAGGAAATGGTTACCAACCAAGAACTTATCGCTGCTTTTGCCCATAAAAGCGCTGTCGAGAAGGACTTTCAAGACATCAACGAGCGACTTTATACGGTAGGTCAGCGTGCACAATTTGCAAGTTCTCTTTCAAATCCATCGACCCGTTTGGTCAACAACCTTATTTATGCTCTTGTGGCTGCACTGGGTTGTATTTGTGTCATTACCGGCATCCCTTCGGTGCTGAGTATCGGCCAAGTTCAGAGCTTTTTGGCATACGCCAACCAATACATGCGCCCGTTTAACGCAATTTCAGCCGTTGTCACACAAGTACAGACTGCCTATGCAAGCGCTCGCAGGGTCTTTTCTTTGCTTGATGCCAAAGAGGATACCGCCGATCCCGCCTGTCCCGAACATATCGAGAATCCTTTGGGCGATATCGTTTTTGATGACGTGTCATTTTCGTATGATAAAAAGCATCCTTTGCTGCAACACATTAGTTTTCATGCAGCTCCGGGTAAACAAATCGCACTTGTCGGACCTACCGGTTGCGGAAAAACAACTCTTATCAATTTGTTGCTTCGTTTCTACGACATTGATTCCGGTGCCATCTTCGTTGATGGGCACAGTACGAAAAACCTTACGCGCTCTGAACTTCGAGCACAGTTTGGCATGGTGCTGCAGGATACGTGGCTCTTTGAGGGAACCATACGGGAGAATATTCGATATGGCAACCTCACGCCACGGATAAAGAGGTTGAAGATGCATGCAGACAGGCACAGGCGCATGAGTTTCATCGTTCAGTTGCCCCAAGGATATGACACTAAGATCGGGGAAGGCGGAGGGTCGCTTTCCCAGGGTCAACAGCAGCTTCTGTGTATTTCCCGCGTCATGCTCGCCGATCCTCCCATTCTCCTTTTGGATGAAGCTACCTCAAGTATTGATACACGAACCGAAAAAATTGGTACAGACAGCCTTTGATACCATGATGGAAAGGACGCACCTCTCTGTCGTTGCCCACCGACTTTCTACCGTTCGCACGGCTGACAGTATCCTTGTGCTCAAGGATGGGGCATAATTGAACGTGGTTCTCACGATGAGCTTATTGCGCATGGTGGTTTTTATGCAAAGCTCTACGAGAGCCAGTTTGAAGAAACTCAAAACTAAAGATCGGTTCAACATCGGGGCGTAGCGAGAAGCCCATTGCACGGTAGGAGAGGTGAGAGGTAATGCAGGTATACGATGCGATTGTCATCGGAGCAGGAGTTTCTGGCTGCGCCATTGCGCGAGAGCTTTCCATGTACGGCGGACGCTTTGCAGTCATTGAACATGAAGAAGATGTTTGTGCCGGAACGACAAAGGCAAATTCTGCCATCGTACATGCCGGCTTTGATGCGCAGCCAGGAAGTCTTATGGCTCAACTCAACGTTGAGGGATCACGCCGTATGCCACGGCTTTGCAAAGAGTTGGGCGTGGATTATGACCCAATTGGCGCGCTTGTGGTCTGCACTGCAGAAGAGATGCTTGAAGGTCTGTATGACCTGCAGCAACGTGGCAAAGATAACGGTGTAGATGAGCTTGAGGTTATAGATCGTAAACGTTTAGTTGAGCTTGAACCTCACATATCCGAGGAAGCCGTAGGGGCTCTCTTTGCTCCAACAAGCGCCATCGTTAATCCCTTCCAACTCTGTCATCACCTTGCAGATTGTGCCGCACAAAACGGCGTTGAGTTTTTCTTTGACAGCCCCGTTAAAAAGCGTGGAAAAACTCACAGCAGATGACGGGAAGGTTCTTTGGTGCGTTCGTACAAGTGAGTGTGAATACTGACTCGTGCGGTTGTTAATGCCGCCGGGGTTTATGCAGACGTAATTCATAACTGGGTTTCCACAAAGAAGCTCACCATAACTCCACGACGAGGTCAGTATTATGTGCTTGATAAATCGGCAGGAACCCATGTCAATCACACGATATTCTCGCTTCCTACAAAGTTGGGAAAGGGCGTGTTAGTTACTCCAACGACAGGTGGTAATCTTCTTGTAGGGACCCAATGCGGAAGACATTACGGAAAAAGAGGGGACTGACACTACCGCAGAGGGACTGTTTGAGGTGAAGGCCAAATCTGCAATGACGGTAAAAGATATTCCATTTTGGGATATTATTGCCACATTTTCCGGACTTCGCGCACATCAGCCGGATCATGACTTTGTTATCGGCGAGGTTCCTGAAGCTCCCGGTTTTTATTGACTGTGCCGCAATCGAGTCTCGGGTCTCAGTTCAGCGCCTGCCATTGGGACACCTATGGCAGCAGATGGTTCAAGAGATGCTCAGCCTTCCGGAAAATCCTTTCGTTTAATCCATATCGTCCTAAAATGCCGGATCTCTTGAAAAATATCGGAAGACGATTGGCAAGCACTGATAGATGAAAATCCCGCGTACGGACAAATCGTATGCCGCTGTAATCGCGTGTCGGAGGCGCAGATCGTAGCTGCCATCACCTCTCCTGTGGGGCGCGCTCCTTAGACGGTGTTAAACGCCGCACGGAAGCTTGTATGGGTCGTTGTCAGGCGGGATTTTGTACGCCGAAGATTCTTGATCTTCTCGCTCAATGGGTACCGGGACTTACGATCGAGAAAAACCTCGAAAGCAGGGACTGGTTCAGAAATATTTTTATGGATTGAATAAAGGGCAGCTTGTTGCCCCATTTGAGGCAGGTGAGAAGTGTGAATAGTGAGCTCTTGGTGTCCGCCTCATATGACGTGGTTGTTATCGGTGGGGGACCAGCCGGACTGGCGGCAGCCTTGGCGGTAAACGTCGGTGCAACGCGTGCGCATTCCGTTCTCATTGTAGAGCGCGACCGCGAGCTTGGCGGCATTCTTAACCAGTGCATTCATAACGGTTTCGGACTTATCACATTCAAAGAGGAGCTTACCGGACCTGAATATGCCGCACGATACGTGGAGAAAGTTGCAAACGATCCAAACGTTGAGGTGCTTTTAAACACCATGGTCATTGACGTTGCGAGTGACCGCACTGTTACGTGTGTAAATTCACGGAACGGTCTCATGCATATCATGCAGGGAGCCGTCATTTTAGCCATGGGTTGTCGGAGCGCCCACGTGGTGCGCTTGCCATTCCCGGTTTTTCGTCCTGCCGGAGTTTTTACCGCCGGTACGGCGCAGCGTCTGGTAAACATTGAAGGACGTATGCCGGGCAAAGAAGTTGTCATCCTTGGTTCCGGTGACATTGGCCTTATCATGGCTCGCCGTATGACGCTTGAGGGAGCTCATGTTGCCTGCGTGGCCGAGCTTATGCCGTATTCAGGCGGCCTCAAGCGCAATATCGTGCAGTGCCTTGATGACTTTTGGCATTCCACTGTTGCTTTCATACCGTCGTCACCAGGATTGACGGCGAGAAGCGCGTGGAGGCAGTGGAGATTTTCGAGGTCGATGCTCATGGTACTCCCATCCCCGGTGCGCAAAAACCTATCCTTGCGATACCTTGCTGCTTTCTGTGGGCCTGCTTCCCGAAAAACGATCTCTGCGTGAGACCGGTGTAAAACTTTTCTCGCATAACTCGCGGACCCGTAGTCTCTGAGCATCTTGAGACATCCATACCAGGAATTTTTGCCTGCGGAAACGTTCTTCATGTGCATGACCTTGTCGATTATGTTCCTGAAGAAGCCTGCTTTGCAGGTCAGAGTGCCGCTGCTTTTGTGGGAGCGTGGACAAGCGCTGCCTCAAGAGAACTCCTCTCATATTGAGCTTCTCGCTAAAAGGCGGCATCGGTACACCGTTCCGCAGCATATTGACCCTGAGGCTATGGGAGAGCGCCTGTGTGTGCGTTTTCGCGTGGACAACGTATATAAAGACAGAGCGATCGCAGTCTATTTCGGTGATACGCAAATACTGAAGAAACGTAAACCCATTATGAGAGCCGGTGAGATGGAGCAGTAGTTCTCAAAAAGAAGCGATTCTTTCTCATACACATGACCACGGTACACTTGATTCCATCACCGTTTGCCTTTGAGGAGGTTGCCCAGGCGCTCAACACGCAGACTGTTACCTGCATCCGGTGTCCGAGGGGCTGCCTCGGTAACCGTTCATTTTGATGGCGAGGAAGATCGTTGAAGTTTCAGGCAACGCTTGTCCTCGTGGAAATTCCTTTGCGCGTGCTGAGGTGACGCATCCCGTGCGTACGGTTACCACTACGGTTCCCGTAGACAATGGTGTTATTGACATGGTTTCGGTGACGACGTCGGTAGAGGTGCCAGGACAAAGTAGCTGACGTTGTCAGCAGATTTCCGGTCTCGAGGGTTCAGGCTCCCTGCTGTTCTTGGCGACGTGCTTCGCCCGGGTGGCCGGAACTGATGCGGATATCATTATACAAAAATCAGTGCGCACGCATTGCATAATGAAAACAGCGAGGCGCACATGAAAGGTCAGAGAGTAAACATACCTCTCTGACCTTGTGTTTAATGGTCGGGTGGACTGGACTTTGAACCAGCGACCCTTGACCTCAGTCATGCGCTACCAAACTGCGCCACCACCCGATGTGCGTCTTCATTGCACGATTTAGTACCTATCATCTGGGCATAAAATGAGCAGTAGAATCAACATTTCTTTTTCTAAAGCAAACAAATGAAGGGGTACCATGGACAACTTCTTTTCAGCGCGTTTTTTGATATTGTCAAACA
>BNJU01001979.1_pt1 | contig 25897 bp, 40 predicted proteins | sample 8539281 | NCBI WGS metagenome assembly BNJU01 (sample SAMD00202456, study PRJDB9452) | human saliva metagenome | isolation source: human saliva | place: Japan
GGCCAAGAGGAGCGACCGTGAATGCGGGAGGGTGATGTTCGCATGGTTGATGATCACGGCGGAATCGAAAATGGGCACGCCTCGGATAACAGAAGCCCTGACGATGCGCATTACCTGCAATGAAAGCAGCGCCAGAGATGTGCGCCGACGCAACGACCTCGAGCGTAGTCGGAGATGAGCATCACCCCTACATGCAGCGTGATCCATCACCGAGGCTGCGCCACTGACCTTGGCACGCCCTCCCAGAGCGTTGCCAAAACTCGAGCGGTCCGATACAGCAGACCCTTTCGAAAATATGGGCGTGATCGCAAATCGGGCGTACCGTTGATTTTTGCCGTCCCATCAGCTGTAGCGTTGCTAAAGATTCGAGCGGAACCCCCGACCTGGGCACGCCCAGATACGATGGCTGAGCCGAGGATTTGCGCGGAATCGCTTACCAACGCTGCGTCCGTCACTTGTGCAGCACCTGTAACCAGGCAGTTGTGAACCCGAGCATTGCTGTTTACCTCGCAGTTCTATTATCTCGCGCATGTCCTGTGAGCTGCGCGGAATCCCCGACGTGGGCTTGCTCAGAAACCATAGATTGGCCGCTAAGTCGTGCATCGTCCGAAACAGTGGCTCGCCCAGATATTTGTGCTTGCTCAAAGAGAGTTGCGGATCGGACATGTGCGCCCCGACCGGATACTGTCGCTCCTTTATCTGCGTCAATTGTCACGGAATCGGACACGACGGCATCGTCGCCGATGATCACTGGACCGCTGACCTGAGCTTTATCCCGTACTTCGGCTCGCCCGCAGACGAGAGCATGACGCGTTACAACAACGGAACCCAGAACTTTTTGCGGAATCGGCGACCCACGCGGCGTCACTCAAGCTGTGCTGCGGGGAGACCCAAACGCCGAGGGGTGCCTGCCGCTACCCCCTGTTCTGGGATGGCGCGGGTGGCTCGAAGGCGGTGCAGTGTTTCGCCAACATGAGTGATCGTTGAGGTTGTTAGTTCCCCACTGGTCGGCAGGCGAGGGGGTGGGCATGGTGATCAGAGTACTGTGGACCCCACTAGCCGCGAAGGAGGACACCGTGAGTTCTGTTGCGTACTACATCCCGATTGATCAACGCCAGGCCGACGAACGCTACGTCACGCGCTGACGCGAGTGCGTGGGCGGAGGAAAGTTGGAGGAGGTGGTGTTGAACGGGGCGTCGATAATGGATGACCAGCAGTGGATGGGCATGTATTTTGCGCTGCGACAGCTGCCCCAAGCGCAGGTGACGCCGGAGCTTCCGCAGGCGGCGACTGGGATCGAGCAGCTGGGGGAGGAGCCGCCAGTGGTGTTGGTGCCCGCCGAGGCCGTCTCCGCAATAGCAGATGCACTATCGGGGGTGGGTGCTGAGGAACTTGAGGCGGCTGCAGAGAACGTTCGGGCCGAGTACCCTGATGTGCTGCTTGACGACGCCGCGACATCGCTGAAGGCCCTCATCACTCTGTATCGAGAGGCTGCTGAGACGGGTAAAACCGTGGCGGTTGTGGTTTCGTAGCTGGGCGTTACAGCGGCCCGCGCGTGTTATGTTAGGGGTGCTGGAATGCATACCCCCGCACGGCTTGTTTTGCTGCGGGGTCGGAAATTTCATTCTAAGCTGTACTGGATACTATCTCGTGACTGGACCCAAAGGGTGCTCTTTGACTAACTTAAAACCAAATTTCACCGACGTTGATGGCCGTAAAATTGTCACCCGCATCGTTGAGCACAAGGACTTTGAATATTTATCAGTAGAGCTGCTTAATGAGGAGGACGGTACCAACCGAAGTTCTCATGAGGCTGAACATGTACGACGCCAAGAAAATGGATAAGCGCCCTGCGACGTATTTCTCCAGCACACCGTGGCTAAGAAACTCGGCAACTTTAGTGGGCATCTTTCCCCCAACGGAACGCGCTGACCTGTTCACGACGACGACGTTTACTACAGTGAACCCTGCCTCCCGAAAGGCAGGTTTTTCTTATCAGGAGGCCATAAAAGGTGCGCCACATACGAGTAATAGGAATAGGTGCAGGTAATCCGCAGCACATCACCCTCGGAAGCCATCAGTGCGCTTCAGGGTGCCGATGCCGTGCTCGCCCTCGACAAAGAGCGAAATCAAGGCCGACCTGCTCCAACTCCGACAACTCATCGTGGACATCACGCCCCCGAGGTGCCCATCGTCACTGTTGACGACCCTCCCCGTGACCGCTACCCCGCAACTACTCTCTCCGAGGTCCGTCGCTGGCACGAGCCGCGCCCAGCTGCTTAACGACGCCCTGGTGAACGCCGTTTCTGAGGATGGCACCGCCATATTCCTCGTCTGGGGATCCTCCTCTACGACTCCACGCTTCGCATCATCGACCACATGCGTGAAACCTGCAGGACTCGAATGCGACGTGAGTGTTAGTGCCCGGCGTTACCGCCGTCCAAGTACTGCACCGCAGCGCACGGCATCACCCATCAACCGCATTGGCGAGGCCATCCATATCACCACTGGGAGAAACCTGCATGCCACCAGTGAAAAAGACCGGCGTAACTGCGTGGTCATGCTCGACGGCGGCGCCGCTTGGCAGGGACGCTCACACCGAGCACACCCACATCTGGTGGGGAGCCTACTCAGGGACACACCCCAGCAAGAACTCCGTCACGGATACGTCAAAGATGTGGGTGACGAGATTGCCGAGCTGAAAGCCCTCTGCGTGAGGAACACGGGTGGATTATGGATACGTATTTGCTGCGAGAGGTTGATTGAGTGGGGGATTGATTGGTGAATATCTGGACGGTTGCTACTAATAACGGGTAATAAGTTTTGCTTTTCATTATTCCCCAATCAAAAAAGGAATCGTCTATATCACCACTGGAATAGACGGATATATATGCGGGGCGATGGGGGAGTCCCATGTCGCCCTCATTATCTTCATAGAAGACCATTAACGCCCAGCCGTTGTATATCTCTTTCTGGAAGGGTTGCAGTCTTCTCCTTCGCATTCTGGGGTTGAAAAGTGTTTCTCATAATGCTGGATGATATTGTTTGGGATTTTTGAATCCCTTGCGATCATTAGTTCTCCGGCGGAGCGTAGTTCTGTGCCATAACATATCGAACTCAGTTCTTCGGGTGACACTGAGGGCGATATCTCAATAATTGCCCAGTAGTTTCGTTCCGTGGGTTGGAGGGCTTCGGCAAGTATGGGTATGAGGTCAGCGTCTAGTTCTGGTGTTATATCCTTCCACCAATGCACCGTAACATGATCATTGTTTAACCAGCCATCAATTTTATCCTTGGTGCAGCGATCTGCAAAAAGGAAAAATTGTGTTCCTGGGTGTTTATTTACATACGTGACAAAACGATCAAAAGGAACCGTTGTGGGCTCATTCATGGCGTCCACTTCATAGAAATAGTATATGAAGTTACCGTCTGATTCTTGTGAGGGCATGGTGTTTCCTTATTCTAACAGGGCGGAATAGGGGATTCCATTGTAGCCGATAATCGCGTAATGTAGTTCCTAATCGCGTGTTGATACTAGATGCTAGCAAGCATCCAAAAGGATTCTTTCCTGCGCTTGATCTGCAGCTTTGTCAATGGTTTTGGCATTGTGGGCGCGGGCCCACAGTCTCATTAACTCACCCACCGACAGTCGGTTCTTCGTGGCCTCCATCTCGGCTTGAGCCACTTTTAATACGTCTTGCTGTCCCATTGATGAACAACCGCCAAATTGATCGCCAATGGAAGTATCCAGCCAGATAAGCTCCCACTGTTCAAGATCCACAATAAGCGGAATCGCTGAGATGGAACGAACAGTAACATGCGCAGCGGTTTCCACAGTGCGGGGTTCAAACACTTGACCAGCCATGCTGTGGGTCCTGGTCATCACTCCGGCGACGGTGTCAATATCGGCAAATAACTCTCCGTTGTAACCTTTGTTAGATGAAACTATAGACATAATCGCGTAACGGGCCGATGGGAATTTCTGTATAAAGTCCGGCTTTTTGCCAATCCACGACAGCATGTGATTGTGCTTGTGGCGCAGCGTGATATCAATAAACTCGCACATGCCATCCTGTGTCGAGGCATTGGTAATATCCCCTGAATGTGTGACAAAACCGTGCATAGGATTACGGATAATATTGGTGTAATCCAGAGAGCCGATAATATGTTGGAAGTGGGTGTCGGTGAATACCACACCGAGACAGATATCGTGTCCGAACCCATGAACAAACATACGGATGATGTCGGTGGTATCTTTATCCGGCAACGGAAGGCGTTCACCACGGCTGATGTGTCTTAGCTTTGGGTAGATATCGTTGCCGAACCAGGGACAAACATGCGGATAACATCAGTGATGTCCCTATCCTGCGCTGGAAGATGCTGACCACAACTGGCATGTCTTAGCCCTGACGAAGCATCACGCCTAACCAATTCTACTGGGGCATCACCAACTACTGGTACTGGCGCTATAGGCGGCGGGGCGGTGGCAAGGCGGGCGACCATGCCGTCCAGCAACGCTGCTGTGATATTGCCCAATAATTTTGCATCAACTTTCGTTATTACTCGTTCACGCAGCTTGTTACTGCGACCGCCCACCGGGTAATCACCACACGTGAATCACGGTTTTGTAGGCCGTTATACGCCGAAATTAAAGTAGTCAACGAAACGTTGGACAGTACTTTGCGGGCTGTATTTTCGATAGCACGTGCTTTCTTCTCCCAGTCTTTTGTGCGCGATGACGTAGCCAGACGCATTAGGTGGTCCAAGCGGCGAACAAAGTTACCCGGGGTATGTTCTAGTAATCTGACTGCTTCAACCACGTCACTGGTCTCCAAGGCTGTTTCAATGCGGGAGTTTAAGGTGCGATAGTTGCTGTTTCCATGGATAACGTCAAGTTGGTGTTGCGCGGCCTGGTGGCCAGTGACATCAAAGGGGTGGATGCGCCGCATCAACCGCCGCCAGAGGTGACGACGGTGTGCCAGCAGGTCGAGGTTGAAGTCGTTGCTAAATCGTGCCAGTGCGGTGATGATGGCCACGCGGTGTCGCCTGGGTATGGGAGTGATGTTGACGGGGTGCTCGGCGCTGCAGAGCAGGTCGCGGGCGCGTTCGGAGTCATCCACGAACACAGTGAGCACGGTGCGCAGTACATCGTCAACATTGCGTGCGGAATCCAATCCTGCGCTCAGGGTGGCGTCCTGGTTGCCGCCGGTGGCGTACCACACGTCCCACAGCGCGGTCGCGAAGTTCTCACCGTTGCGGAAGGTGGCTGCCTGGAATAACGCAGCAGTGTCCGTGTCCAGGTATTCAGCGAGATCGTGCACAAACTCACGGTCTGCTTCTGACAAAGCCCTAGCCTTTTCCCATTCGTTGACCAGCATGAGCGTGTCAGGTGTGACTAGTGCGAGCACTCGCGGTGAGGCGGTCTTCAGCGTTGAATGTTCGTCCGTTCGCCACTGCCTCAGTGTGAGGTAATGAGTGATGGCGTTGAAGAACACTGCACCATCGGATATGTTCATGACCTGCTCGGGGAAGCCTGGGTACATGGGCACCCATGTACGGTCCGCACCAATAAGTTGTGCCGCCGTAGCTATAAGTTGTTTGAGTTCCTCCACGGGAAGTTGTTGAAGCTGTTCAGGGTTGGCGATAAATCCGAGGTTGAGTAGTTCGATTGCTGCGGTGGTGGCGACGATACGATTAGACGGAGAAGCGGCCGTGGGTCGAGCAACAAACAGTCCACGGCGCATAAACGCAGCGGTAGTCATGATAAACCTTTGCAGGTAGGGAAGGTGCGAGACAATTTATCCCCCAACTATCATGGCGCGTTGGGGGATAAGTGAGGAAAGAATGCCCGTGAATCTATTCCGAGGATAGTGTAAAAGTAACGAACAGATATGCCTCACGCAGATTTCAGTGAAGCATATGTGAAGCCTGAAATCAAGCCTTACATATCCAGCAGGTTATCTGCTATTCAGCAGTGAGGGTGTAAATTCTCAAAAAGCTACTAGCATCTCGCATCTTGTGGTGGGGTTATTCGTGTCATCCCCACACTCCTTTATCCTGCAAGCTCGTCAAGTTTGCGCATGACAGCGCGAGCGCGGGGGTTGGTGGCGTGGCTGCCGTCGGGGTATTTGACGGTGGGGACGATGCGGTTGCCGTCGTTGACGGATTTGACCCACTCGCCTGCGGCTTCGTCTTCGTCAACGTCAATGTTGACGTAGGTGACTCCAGCGGCATCAAGGTCGCTGGTCAGGCGTTGGCAGAAGGGGCACCAGGTGGTGGTGTAGAGGGTGAGTTCATTCATTGTTTAAGTCCTTACATAGGTGATGTATTTGTACCGTAGTGGCGTCTTTTTGCCGCCGACGCCACTAGAGTCAACACCATCGTCACTGCGAATAATCCCACGTTCGGAGGTGAGCCAGTCGGTTTCTGATTCGATGGTGAATTCGCCTGTGATGTCAGGTGCGAAAACAGCACGGTTACCGAGGTGAGGGGCCAGGTGGGCGTCGATAAGTGTCATGGTGATGGCATCAACCATGGGAAGTGTGCTGGCGTAGACTTGGCCACCGCCGATGATCCAGCCGTCTTGTGGAGGGTCGGTGGTCACGGTGGCGCCGGTGGACCAGTCGCCAGGCGTGCGGGTGGATAGGATGATGTTGTCGCGGCCGGGCAGGGGGCGGCGGGGAAGTGATTCCCACGTGGCGCGGCCCATGATGATGGGTGGTCGAGCGTGGTGTTTTTGAAGTGTGCGAGGTCTTCGGGCAGGTACCAAGGCATGTCGTGGCCGTCGCCGATGACGCGGTCGTGGGTTTGAGCCCAGATGGCGCGGAGCATTAGACGGCGACCTGTGCGCGGATGACGGGGTGTGGATCGTAGCCTGTGAAAGTGATGTCCTCGAAGGTGTACTCAAAACATGCTGTTGGCTTTTTCTGAGTTCTAGTTGCGGGTAGGGGCGGGTTCACGGCTGAGCTGAAGTTCGACCTGCTCGCGATGGTTGTCGTAGATGTGGCAGTCGCCGCCCGTCCAAATGAATTCGCCGACTTTTAACCCCTGCTTGCTGCGCAAACATGTGCGTGAGTAGCGAGTAGGACGCGATGTTGAACGGTACCCCAAGGAACATGTCAGCGCTGCGCTGGTAGAGCTGGCAGGACAGCGTCCCGTCCGCTACGTACAGCTGGAAAAGTAGGTGGCAGGGCGGCAGCGCCATGTTGTCGATCTCGGATGCATTCCAGGCGGGAGACGATGTTGCGGCGCGAGTCGAGGGTTGTTTTTCAGCATGTCCAGCGCTCCCGCGATTTGGTCAATGTGCCCGCCGTTGGGGTGGGCTAGCTGCGCCATTGCACACCGTAAACGGGGCCGAGTTCGCTGTCGGGGAGGCCCATTCTGTCCCAAAATGGTGATGCCGTGTTCGTGGAGGAAGGAGATGTTTGAATCGCCGCGCAGGAACCATAACAGCTCCCTCACAACGGACTTGACGTGCACTTTTTTTGGTGGTGATCAGCGGGAAGGAGTGCCGAAGATCAAAGCGTGATTTGCTGCCCGAACAGGCTGGTTGTGCCGGTGCCGGTGCGGTCGTCTTTGTGGGTTCCGTGTTCAAGGATGGTGCGGAGGAGGTCTTCGTAGGGTGTGGCCACGCCAGTCATGGACAATAGTGTACAGATGCCTGTTCGGGTTCTGTGGAAGGACATCGGAGGTTATTGTCATGGCGGCAAATTATGGTTTGTGCATCGTGATCGCCTCGCTGAGCATCGTTACAGTGATGGTGCGCAGTTGTGCATGGTGCCGCAATTGGAGGGGCGGAGTTCGGGGTGGGGAGTTGGGCTCGGGGAGTGGGGCGAGTTGGGCGAGCGCATTTGCTTTACTGTGACGAGTATCAGCTTCTGTGGGATTCGCTTGAAACTGTCGGTCAGATCGAGGCATGCCGTGCCCTGACAATCCACGCATTACTATTCGCGCCGCGACACTGCCGGAAAATCTGTGCCGCTGGCCTGTGTGGGTTTATTGATGCGGTGGTGGAGGTTGATGGAGTGCACGACGGCGCGTATTCGGCTGCGCTAGGTTTGGGAGTTGAAGGGCTGGCTACCTCGTTTGGGGCGAATTTTTCATAGAAAAACACTTTCCCATTAAGAGTTCACTAATTATTGACTAAACCCTCTTAAGTGCTCACCTGATCAATGATTAGCTGGAAATATGGTCGGACCAAAATTATATTATTCCCGCATGTGGCTGCCCTGGTCAGTGTTGTTGGTGTGCTTGTTGCGCTGCTTGTAGTGCCGCAGGCTGTTGCTGAGGACTCTCGGTTCCCCTATCAACGTCGGTGATTATCGACGCCTCGGGTTCCATGCTCGCCTCCGGATGCTGGTGGGCAAACCCGCATGGATGCCGCGAAACAAGCAACCGAAGGCTTTACTCAATGACCTCCCCAAAGAACAACGGTTATCCCTGTTAACCCTATGGCACCCAGACCGGCAGTGGTGATGAGGAAAAAGCTGCAGGCTGTCAAGATGTCACCACCCTGGTGCCCATGGGTGGTAATCGTGCGGAGATGGTCTCCAGGTCAAAGGCTTAAACCCCAGGGTGGGTATACCCCGATTGGGAAATCCCTACAACAGGCGGAGAAAGAACTGCCCGGCCAGGGTGCGCGGCAGATTGTGCTGGTCTCGGATGGTATTGATACCTGCGCTCCCACCACCGATGTGTGAGGTGGCGAAGCAGATTCGTGAACGCGGGTGGATATTGTCATCAATGTGATTGGGCTCAATGTGATGAGCAGGCCTCGTAGTGAGTTGCAGGTGGCCAAAGAGGGTGGAGGATCGCATGCGGATGCGAAAGACGCGGCGTCGTTAAAAGAGCAGTTGGTGCTGAAGTCCACCCGCAATCTGCAAAAGTATCAGTCTGGTGGTGAGCAGGCCCATGGGACGCCGACGGCAGCGGATGCGCGTCTGATTGAAGCAGGCGGGATGAAAGAAGGGAAACCCGATCCGAAACATTACCAGGACGTACTTCCAGCAACGACGTCTAAACCTGCGCAGTAATTGCATTGGAAGGTAAATCTGGGCAAAGGAGAGCGACTGGGTATTGGGTATATTCTCCCGCCACCACCGGTTGCAGGAAATAGCCTTGGAAGCTACATCACCGTTAAAGCAGACATTAAAGGCCCTAACGATAGTACATGTGGATAAAGACAAGAGTGCTAGTAATGCCAACGAGTTTTATCGGTCTCAGGAGGGGCTACTATTTCCCATGCAATAGGGTGAGAATTCTTCATGTCAGCCAGGTGACTATAACATTTCACTGGAACGTACCGGAAGCCTGGAGAGCAGCATGATCTTCCGATTGAGCTGATGCTGTGGAAGTGCCGGAAGCCGCTGATACGACAACCACTTCGGCACCACCCACGGATAAACCGCAGCCAACAAACCTTGAGGTGGGTAAATCAGCTGGGAAATTGCCCTACAGCATTGGGTCCGTCTGACGCTCCGACGGTAAAGTCTGGGACCCTACGATGCGGAGATTGTTCCTGGTGAAATGCTCGTTTAAGGTTCCAGTGGAAGAAGGCCAGCGTTTGCAGATGGCCTTTGATGTACCCCCGATCGATCTGGAGGACCCCAATGATATTTACGGTCGTATTGGGCGAAAAATTTCCTGGAGCGTGATGGGACCGACGCTTTATCCGGTAGTTACCAAAGACGCCAAGAAGGATAGCATCGATAATAACGACTACAGTGTGGATGTCTATCGTGATGCGACGGCGACCGCCTCAACAACCACTCTGCCGATTCGCTGGGACAATATTAACAACAGCGACTCGGATGTTTATAGCGGGTTCATTTCTGGGGAACAATACGTTGCACTGAGGTATAGCACTATTTTCCGCAAGGCAGATCAAAATACGCAGTCAATTCCTATTAAGTTCCGCGTCGCGGTGGCTGCCACAGGTGAGGCGGAAAAGGCCCCAACCTTGAGCTATAACGGCGAGCAACAATCCACAACTGCATCGGCGGCCACGGATAACTCCTCAACCTCCGCCAATGCTGACGGTGGGAACTCTACGGGCGGAATCCGACGCACTGCAACGACGCTGGCGGTAGGCGGTGGTGCTGTTGGGCTTGTTGTGCTCCTTCTCATTGGCGTGGTGTTCATCACGCGCAGGCGGCGATAGTCCCTGCACAAGGGGTGTGTCAAGTTTGTATACGCTCAGGTCGGAAGAAATGGATGTTTTCGAGCTTGACGGTATGCAAACTTTTACATCGCAGGTACTCGGGGCGGGGTTGTGGAGTGTGCTTATCTTCAAGCTGGAAAAACACCGATTTTTCTGCTTAACCATAAGCAGATTTTTGCACAACCACTAGAACCCAAGAAGCCTGTAAGATACGTCCATCCCCAGGTACAAAACACCCCATTTCGTACCCAGTGATAGACCTATTTAACATCCCGCACCCCTGAGCACAGTTGTGGTCTATCGCCGCCGCGAAAACCCCTGTTCATCCGGCACTTTCACAGACCGCAACCACGCCGCCAGGCCGAAGCCAACCCCTAAGCAACAACCCCAGCAACCACAACCCTAGTAACTCCCGTTCTCTTCCAGGAATCCCGCAGCTGCCTCTAGCATGTCGTCAGCGAGTTCGGGTCGGCAGATGAGGATGTCAGGCAGGTAGGTGTCTTTGTTGTTGTAAGTGAGGGGAGATCCGTCGAGGCGGGAGCAGTGCAGCCCGGCGGCGTGCAGACTCACAGGGGCGGTACTGTCCATTTCGTATTGTCCACCTGCGTGGACGTAGGCATCGGCATCGCCGAGGAGAACGTGCATAGCTTTGGCGCCGGCGGATCCCATTTTGGTGGTCTCAAAGCCGAACTTGTCGGCGATGTGGTGCGGACGGCGGGCGCACGGTTGTGGGACACAACGATGTTGGGGAGAGTGGCCCGAGGACGGCTTTGACGTCATCGGATGGAAGACTACGCCGAGGTCGGGCAGGCTGACGGCGGCGGTAATGGGGAGGCTGTTTTCAACGAGGGCGATGTGCACGGCCCAGTCTTGCCGCCCGGTGGCGAATCTTTGCTGCCGTCAAAGGGGTCGATAATCCAGACGCGGTTTTTACCGAGGCGCGCGGGTTGTCTGCGGCTTCTTCGGAAAGGAATCTGTCGTCGGGTCGGTCTTGTTCGAGGACGCGTGCGATCCAGCTTTTAGGGCGAGGTCGTCACCAGCCTCACCGAGGTTGCGGCCGCGGAGGAGGCCAACGTTTCGGAACACCTTTGAGGATTTCTGCCGGTGCCTTTGCGCGAGGCGTCGGGTGAGGATGAGTCGTCAAAGCGAACAGTCATAACTTTCAAATCCTAGTTGTTTGGTTGTATGGAGGTATGGCTGACAGTGTGCTTGCTCGTTTTTGCCCTCCAGTGGCCGAGTGGTTTTGCAGCTGCCGCCCCGACTCCAGTTCAGCAGGAGGCGTGGGAGGCTATTTCTGCTGGTGAGCACGCATTGCTGGTCGCTCCGACTGGTTCGCAAGACGCTGGCGGCGTTTTTGTGGGCATTGAATTCTCTGGTGTCGGCACCGGGCAGTCATCGCTTATCGACGCCCCTCCTACCGCGGTGTCGTCACGCAAGGCACTGGTGTGCGGGTTCTGTATGTGTCGCCCTTGAAGCGCGTTGGGCGTGGATGTGGAGAATAACCCGCGTGCGCCGCTGTTGGGTATCGGGCGCACAGGGGAGCGTTTGGGGCAGCCAGTGCCGGAGGTGCGAGTTGGTGTGCGATCGGGGGATACGACGAGCGCTGAGCGCAGCAGGCAGGTGCGCCAGCCGCCGGATATTTTGATCACCACTCCGGAGAGCCTGTATTTGATGTTGACGTCCAAGGCGGGGGACATTCTGGCGGATGTGGATACGGTGATAATCGATGAGATCCACGCCATTGCGGGCACGAAGCGCGGCGCTCACCTGGCGCTGAGCCTTGAACGACTGGAACGCATCACTACAACTCCGCCGCAGCGTATCGGCCTGTCGGCAACTGTCCGCCCGTTGGAGCGGGTGGCGGAGTTTTTGGGCGGCAACCGCGAGGTACGGATCATTAATCCGCCCGCAGAGAAGAAGTGGGCCTTGGATGTGCGGGTGCCAGTGGAGGACATGTCGGATCTGCCCACCCCAGAGATTGGCTCAACCATCGGGGAGGCGGTGATCGATGATCCTTTAGGGGCTTTCCGGCCCGGAGCCCCTGGAGGAGTCGGCGCTGCCAACACAAAAGTCTATTTGGCCGTTCGTTGAGCAGGACGTGTACGCGCAGATCGATGGCAGCATTCTGACGCTGCTGTTTGTCAATGCTGCCGCACGGCGGAGCGTCTGACCAGCAGGTTGAATGAGTTGTGGCGCGGAGCATGACCCGAGTCATTAGTCGCCGCAGCGGCGTCGAGACCCGGCGCAGATGATGTCCTCAGCGGACGTGGCGGGAAGGCCCCGGCTGTGATCGCGCGGGCGCACCACGGGTCGGTGAGCAGGGACGAGCGCGCACCACGGAACAGATGCTGAAGTCGGGGAGTTGAAATGTGTGGCCACCTCCTCGCTGGAGCTGGGCATTGACATGGGCGCGGTGGACCTGGTGATACAGGTGGAATCTCCGCCATCAGTGGCCAGCGCCCCCTGCAACGTGTGGGGCGTGCTGGTCACACGGTGGGCGCGGTGTCAACAGGTGTGCTGCATCCGAAAAACCGCAGTGACCTGTTGCAAACCGCCGTAACGGTGGAGCGCATGCTGGAGGGGAAGATTGAGGAACTGAAAGTACCCTCCAACCCCTCGATGATGCTGGTGCAGCAGACCATCGCCGCCACCGTCACGGCCGATATTCACGTGGACACCTGGTACGAGACGGTCCGTCGCGCCTACCCGCATAAAAACCCCTGGACCGCGACGTCTTCGATGCTGTCATTGACCTAGCCAGCGGCGTGGGTACCCTCAACGGATTTTGCTGAACTCAAACCCCGTATCGTATTCGACCGCATCACTGGCATGCTTTCCGGGCGCGTCCAGGTGCGCAGCGGGTGGCGGTGACCAGCGGCGGAACCATTCCTGATCGTGGTATGTTCGGCGTGTTCCTCATCGGTCTCGGAGGACACGAAGCCCCCACGCCGTGTTGGTGAGCTGGACGAGGAGATGGTGCACGAATCCCGTGTGGGCGACATCTTCACGCTGGGAGCTACGAGCTGGCGGGTGGAAGACATCACCCGCGACCAGGTGCTGGTCTCACCCGCGCCGGGGCATACGGGCCGTCTGCCCTTTTCTGGAACGGGGACGGGTTGGGCCGCCCCGCCGAACTGGGCAAAGCCGTGGGTAGGTTTCGCCGCGAACTAGCTGCCGACCCGGCGCGAGTGGCGGCTTTCAGCGATAATGCGCGCGCCAACCTGGTGAATTATGTGCAGCAACAACAGGAGGCCACCGGGGTGGTCCCGGACGAGAAGACCCTGGTGCTGGAGCGTTTCAAGGATGAGCTGGGGATTGGCGCGTGGTGCCGCATTCCCCTATGGGCGGGTGTGAATGCCGCGTGGGCGCTGGCCATTGGTGCGCGTATCGCGGAGCAGACGGGATTGACGCGCAGCCTGTCGCTGGTGACGATGGTATTGTGTTGCGCCTCCCCGAGGGGGGAATCCTCGGGCACCGAGCTGGTGATGTTCGACCCAGGGATATTGAGCAGATCGTGGCGGAGCAGGTGGGTAATTCGGCCTTGTTTGCGTCCCGGTTCCGGGAGTGCGCTGCCCGTGCGTTGCTGTTGCCGCGTCGGAATCCGGGTAAGCGCGCGCTGCTCTGGCAACAGCGTCAACGCGCGGCGCAGCTGTTGGATATTGCCCGAAGTACCCCTCGTTTCCCGTCATTTTGGAGACGGTGCGGGAATGTCTTCAGGACGTGGATGACCTTCCAGCCTTGAAGGATCTGTGCTCGAGACCTGCAGGAACGCCGTGTTCAGGTGGCTGAGGTGACGGTGGAGCAGCCCAGCCCTTTCTTTCCTCTTCGTTGCTGTTTTAATTACACAGGCGCGTTCCTGTATGAGGGCGACAGTCCCTCGCGGAGAAGCGCGCCGCTGCCTTTGGCTCTGGACCCGGCGCTGTTGGCCAAGCTGCTGAGCACGGTGGAGCTCCGGAACCGCTCGACCCGGACGTGATCGAACAAACGCACTCCGAGCTGCAGCGAACCCTTCCCTGTCGCCAGGCCCGCACTGCTGAAGAGCTTGCGGACGTACTGCGGGTTATCGGTCCGATTCCCTACGATGACCCTGCCCGCGCACTGTGCCTTGACGAGCCTTTCGCCGCCCCTGGGACACCCTGGTAATCGCGTGATGCAGGTACGTATTGCCGGGCGGGAGCACGCCGCCATCAGCACGGATGCCTCGCTGCTTCGCGACGCCCTGGGAATCCCCTCGTCCCGCCTGGGGGTTTCGGCACCCACGCATTTCGTGGATGACGCCTGGAACAGCTAATCCATCGCTTCGCCAAAACCCGTGGGCCGTTCATCGTCAGCGACGTGGCAGAGGCTTTTGGCCCTGGCGTAGGCACCGCGCACACCATCGTCCGGGAGGCGGCACGCGCCGGGATTGTGGTGGAGGGAGGTATCGGCAGGGCGTCGATACGCAGTGAGTATTGCGCAAAGGATGTGCTGCGGACCATTCGTCTGCGGAGTTTGGCGCGAGCGCGGGAGCAGGCCGAGCCGGTGAGCCAACACACGTACGCGCGGTTCCTGCAGCAGTGGCACGGTATTGCGGAGGTAGGGCAGCGCCCCGAACTGCAGGGTGCCGACGGCGTGTTTGCTGTGGTGGAGCAGTTGGCGGGTGTGCGGCTGCCTGCCAGTGCGTGGGAATCCTGGATTTTTCCGACGCGGGTGGCGGGCTACCAGCCCACCATGCTGGACGAACTCACCACCAGCGGCGAGGTCAGCATCGTTGGTGCGGGCAAAGCCGGGGCGCGCGATCCCTGGATCATGCTGCTGCCCAGCGACTAGCCGCCGAACTCGCGCCGATTGTGGACGTCACACTCACACCCACCCCAGCAAGCGGTGGTGGATCTGCTGACAGCGCGGCGGCGATTTACTTTCCGAACTGCTCAGCGACGTTGGCGGCGGGCTCGTCGTGCCGGGTACGATGCAGGCCACCGAACTGCTGGGGACACGCTGGGAACTCGTGGAGATGGGTATGGTCACCCCGGATGGCTTTCGGGCCGATTCGCGCACGTCTGCCGCAGGTACGTCAGGAAAGTCTGCGCACCGCGCGAAACGACGCCCGTGCGCGGCAGACTTCGCCGGGGACGCACCAGCTTTCGGCCCCGCGCGCAGCAATCCCCACGCCGCCCGACATGCTGGGGCGCTGGTCGCTGGCTGTCGCCCCTGCCACCGACGCCACCCACCGCTCCATCGCCCACGGCGAGGCATGGCTGGAACGCTACGGCGTGGTCACCGCGGCAGCGTGGTTGCTCGAAGACACCATCGGCGGGTTCGCCCTCGCCTGCTGCTGTTCTCGCCGGGTTTGAGGAATCGGCAAAGCCACCCGCGGCTACCTTATCGACGCTCTGGGAGCCGCGCAGTTCTCCACGCCCGCCGTGGTGGACCGCCTGCGCGGTATCGAACGCGCCTCTGCGCCATGTGGCGTGGTGGTTCTCGCCGCCGCTGACCCCGCCAATCCCTCACGGTGCCAGCTTGCCGTGGCCCGATGATGGTGCTCGCCTTACTGTGGTGCTGGGGCACTGGTTCGTGCTTAACGACGCCCAGCCCATCGCCCACCCTCACGCGCGGCGGACGCACCCTCACCCTCCTGGTGAGGACTGCGTGGGCTTGTCGCACGCTTTGGGCGATGCGGTTGCGCGGGGAATGACCCAGCAGAATCACGGTGGAGAAAGTCAACGGCGACCCTGTTTTTGGAGTCTGCCCTGTTGCCGAATTCCGCGCTGCTGGAGCGCACATCACCCCCACGCGGCGTGAGCATCGGGGAGCCGGAGTGCTGGTTCGCGTGGCGGTGCTGGCGCCAGGGTATCGGGGGTCGGTCGCTGGGGAGCGTATTGGCTGAGCTGGGGATTAGGTGGGCGTAGTGTTTGCTCATCAAACTGTCGTGTTCAGGCCCTCAAAACACGACAGTTTGATGAGCAAACACTACGGGGAATATTGAACTCCCCACCCCTATGGCATAATAACTACCATGCCTGAAGGCGATTCAGCATTTCAGCTGGCGTCTAGGATGCAGTTCCCGGTGGGCCGGAAGTGCTGCATACGGACCTGCGGGTAGCCCTCGGTGGCTACCACCACGTTCACGGGGGAGACCGTCGAGCGCATCTGGCCATATGGCAAAGCATTTGTTTATGCAGCTGGGAGAGCGGGTTCTGCATCGCACCTGAAAATGGAGGGCACGTGGTCGTTCCATCTCAAGCGGTGATAGATGGAAGAAGCCTGGCCATAAGGCTCGCGTGGTGTTAGCGGTGGATGGTACCCGCACCCGCGTCCGATTGAGGCGGTCGGGATTTGAGCTGGGGTTTTGTGCGCGTGTTTTCGCTGCGTAATTACCCAGATCGGATCGCCCATTTGGGGCCGGATGTGCTGGGGGAGAACTGGAACCCGGAGGAAGCGACAAAGCGGATTCTCGCCAGGCCAGAGCGCCCGATTGGCACGGCATTGTTGGATCAGCGGAATCTGGCGGGAGTGGGAAATGAGTATCGCGCGGAGGTGTGTTTCATCGCGGGCGTCACCCCTGCCACGCCGGTCGCTCACACGGATGTGCCAAAGATCGTGGATATCGTGCGTCGAGTGATGTGGGCGAACCGTAATTCACCCATTCGCGTGACCACGGGGTGCGACGCGCCGGGGAGAACGGCTACGTGTTTGGCCGGAATAACAGACCGTGCCGTCGATGCGGGACGCTGATTGTGAAGGGTGAGTTAGGCGGCGTCGATAAGGGTGGCGACGAGGGGGAGTTGGAACGCATCATCTGGTGGTGTCCGGCGTGCCAGCCCCGGGTTTTGTGATGTAGCTACACTGGAGGGTATGCGAACGCTAATGAATATTATCTGGTGATCACCGGCGGGATCTGGCTGTCGTTGGGGTATTTTTCTTCGGCTGCTGGCAGTGCGTGCTGGTGGTGACCATCCCGGCAGGCGTGGCATCGTTCCGCATGGCTAACTACGCGCTGTGCCGTTTGGGCGCACGGTGGTGGAGAAGCGGGCGCGGGCGCGATGAGCGGCCTCAGTAACGTGATGTGGTTCTTTGTGGCGGGCTTTGGCTGGCTGCTGGGGCATATTGCACGGCAGCGGCGCAGGCCGTCACCATCATTGGCATTCCGCTGGCCATTGCGAACGTGAAGATGATCCCGGTGACGCGCTTCCGTTCGGCAAGGAGATTGTCAGCTCACGTTAGACGGATCGCCCCTGACGCCACCCAGCCGTCCGGGTAGCGTGTCGAAAAGCTGGGCCACGGGGTTGAAAGATGCGTGCGGGTGCCTTGTGGTCCTGGATTTCCTGGAGGATGAGTTCGGGAGCGCCTTTCCAGATGGTGGTTACTTCTTCCAGCACCCAGTCGGCCTCAAGCCCGGCATCGGTGGCAAACCGTTTCCAGTCGCTCATGCGGTGACGGTGCGGAGTTAAAAATTCGTGCCAATAGACAGTGCAAGTTCTTGACTGTAGCTGGGGTACGGTGCCACGGAAATGAGGTCGTATGCGGGCTAGCCGAACCCTCGCCGCCCGGTTTGATCAGCAGCGAATGGTTCTTTCCGTGCGCGTCACCGTTGCCGATCGCCACGTTGAACGCTGCTCTGCCGCACCAGCGCCTGCACATCCTCCTCGGCGTTGCTGGAATGCTCACGCAGGAACCGCACATAGTCGCTTAACGACGGCCCGCCCGCCTTTTGGCTTCTCAGGGCTCAGGCCCCATGCCCGAATGATGTCTTCCTGATGGATACGAGAGTTCCTTCTGGCAGCATGGTGCCGGTCAATCCGTGCCGTCACGCACGCGCGCTCACTGCCGACGCCCACCAACCCGCGCCGTCGCCGTACTGATTCCGATGGTGCAGTGCCGCCGTCGCTGATCGCAGCTTCAAGGCGATCATGTCCCTGAAACCGCATCGATGCAGGTTTAAAAATATGAGTAGACGGAGTGGTCCCATCAGGCAAGAACCATTGCTTGTCGTGGTAGGCCAGCGTATCTTTCTCGTGCGCCCCCGGAGAGGGTAGCGCGGGGAATCACACGATGTGGGAGGCACCGCCGAATTCCCGCACCGATGCAATGAGGGTTTCCACGTCGCGGTCGCTGAGCGGATGGAAAAATCATCAAAACCAGGGATGTTACCTGAGCGAACAAATTGTGCTGCGCCGGCAATGTCCTCGCCCATGGCCAAGAACCTCAAAAGCATCATTGGCGTTGAAAATGTTATAGCGCCGACCCCCAATCAGACAGGAGCTTTCTTATTCTCCGGTAGCAAACCCTGTAAAATGTATTCTATATTATTGGTGGTATGCGGATCTGCTTGTAAAGGCAAACTTAAAGAAAAGGATAAGCATCTGGGTTTGGCAGCCATTCATCTGAATATTGAAGAGCATTCGCCATTAGCGTCGCGAGAGACGTAAGCAGCAAACTGTCCAGAAGAGGTACAAGTCAAGGCTCTTACTTTACCCACTGTCTGCTCCTCGCTTTTGATTGCCCTGCGTTGCGCGCATGTTGTTTTTCCCAACCGTTTTCCGACCTATGGACAGTTTACACAACGAACATGTCCCCAAAAACCGCACGGCCGCGTGCTGGCATGATATCGCTATATCAAATTTCTTTGTTGGTCTGAACTGCTGAAATGCCGCATTCTGAAAAGGTAGCAGACTCTGCGTAAAAATGGGGTGCTGGATTGATCTACCCCGAGATGGAAAGGTTGTGGCTTGGGGCGCTGGGTGGTGTGTGAAATGTATGACCGTTAGGTCCGAAAATGCGTTTTTGTTGCCTGGACGTATACATACTTGGATGCAAACGGTGTAAAATGCTAAGTCCCGCACAGTGTGCTTATGCTCAGCACGAAAACACCCCCTTTTTGTGGCCTGGGGATAAGCACACTTTCATGCTTGCCACGATCTATCAAACCGCACGTTCGACCAGTGAAAAGCGGGAGTTTGGTAGATCATTGGCAGCCACCCTGCGCCATGATCTACCAAACTCCCAGAAACCCCTGAAAAGAACCAAACCTACCGGTTGGCGCGGTACCACTCAATCAAAGAATCGGTGGACGGGTCACCTGATTCAGGCGCTGCTGCGCCAGTCACGGCGGGGAGCAGGTCGTTGGCTTGCTTTTTGCCGAGTTCCACGCCCCACTGGTCAGAGGTTGATGTCCCACCCACGCCTTGCACGAAAGTGATGTGCCTGTAGAGCGCGATGAGTGCGCCCTCAGCACAAACGGGGTGAGTTCTGGGCGAGGATGGTGGTGGAGGGGCGGATTGCCGGGCATGACTTTGTGGTTGATCAGGTCCACAGGTACGCCTTCGTCGGAGATTTCTACCGCGTTTTTGCCAAGGCGAGGACTTTGGTTTGTGCGAAGAAGTTGCTGGCATGAGCAGGTCGTGCATGCTGCCTGTGCCGTCGGCGGTTGCCAGATCGGTTTTAGGTCGGGCAAACCCGATGAAGTCAGCGAGGATGAGCCTGGTTCCTTGGTGCATGAGCTGGAAGAAGGCGTGTTGCCCGTTGGTCCCGGTTCGCCCCAGTAGATTTCGCTAGTGTCGGTGACGGCGGTTCCCGGTCGTGCGACGGATGGCTGTTGATTCCATGGTGAGCTGCTGCAGATAGGGCGAAGCGCGCGAGGTCCTGGGAACAGGCAGCACAGCGTGGGTTTGTGCGTCAGAAGTCGGTGTACCAGATTCCCAGTAGACCCGTGAGTGCGGGCACGTCAAGCGGGGTGGTGCGGAAGTGCTCGTCCATGGCGTGGAAGCCGTCGAGGAAGCGCATGAAAGTCCAGGGCCGATCACAGCCATGAGCGAGAGCCCGATGGCCGAATCGACGGAGATAGCGGCCGCCCACCCAGTTCCAAAAGCCGAACATGTTGTTGGTGTCTATGCCGAATTCGGCGACTTTCTCGGCGTTGGTGAGACGGCGACAGCGTGTGGCACGGCGCTGGTCGCCATCGAAGGCATCAAAAGGCCAGCGCCGCAGCAGTGGCGTTGGCCAGGGTTTCCTGGGTGGTGAAGGTCTTGGATGCCACCACAAACAACGTGGGGCCAGGGTCTAGGCCGTCAAGTTTGCTCACCAAGTCTGCTGGGTCAACGTTGAGACAAAGCGGGCGGTAATTCCGGCGTGGCGTATTCCGCAGGCAGCGTCGCCATCGCGGGGCCGAGATCGGAGCCGCCGATACCAGTGTTGACGATTGTTTTGATGGTGTGCCGGTGTGCTCCCAACCAGTCGCCGGAGCGCAGGGCATGAGCAAAATCAGCATCCGCCCAAGCACGTCGTGCACGTCAGCAGCGACGTCTTGGCTGTCCACTAGCAGGTCTTCCTCCACGGGTAGCCGCAGCGCGGTGTGCGTACGGCACGATCCTCGGGTTGTTGAGGTGGGCGCCGGTGAACATGGCTTCTGTTTTTCTTTGAGCCCAGTGGCGTTGGCAAGGTCAATGAGCAGCGCCAGGGTTTCGATCGTTCACGCGGTTTTTAGAGAGGTCAACATGCAAACCCGCAGCGTCGAAGGTGAGTGCGGAGGCGCGGAGGGTCGGCGTCGAAAAGCTCGCGCAGTGTTACTTCCTGTAGCGAATTGTGGTGGTTTTCCAACGCTCCACTGGGTAGTGGATGATGTCGGATGCCATGTTTTCTCCTTAAGAAACTATCTATGAAATGGGTATTAGCCTCTTCCACGTTAGTCAATCCACACACGCGCGCCTGGGGAGTACGTCACCTAATTTGATACCCAAGACACAGCAGACACACACCGACCCCCTAATCACAATAGTTAGTTTTTGCTGCAGCAGTGGTAGCGCATGACAGAGCCAACACCCAAGAACAAACCCAAGCGCACAACACCCAAGAACACACAACCCATTCGCACGGTATGCATGCCGCCTCGCAGACTGCGGGTGACGCAGAGTGTGCAGGAGCGCATCGATTATTTGATGAGCTACACCCAACGGGGCTCTTTTATGAACGGCGACTACACCGACGCCTCTGATGGCGGCACGTTTACGGTGTATAACCCGTCAACGCGCGCGCAGCGCCCAGGTCAGCGTCGGCCATGGCGGAGGATGCGCGCCGGGCGTCAGACGCGCCGTCGATAAGCAGGTGGGTAGGGCAGCGATGTTCACGCGGGAGCGTTCGAGATTCTGTACCGCACGCATGAGCTATTGCTCGATGTTACGTCGAGTTGTCGCCGTCAGAGTTTAGAGCTGGGGTCGCGCGCTGCCGGAGTCGCCAGGCTGAGGTGGCGTACGCCGCCGAGTTTTTCCGTTGGTTTGGTGAGTGAGGCGTGCGGGTTCGCGGTGATTTCCGTCCCAGCCCCACCGATAACGCGCGCTTCTTGGTGACTCAGCAACTGGTGGGTCCGGTGCTGCAGTGACACCGTGGAATTTCCCACTCGGCGATGGCGCTGCGCTTGCCCCAGCGTTGGCGGCGGGCCGCACGGCGATTGTGAAACCGGCATCGAAAACCCCGCCGACATGCGCTGTATCTTGCGGTGGTTCTCCGGAATCGCCTGCCGGACGGAGTGTCTCAGCGTGCGCCACGGCCAATGCTTCAGGGTGATTTCGGACCCTATTGGACGATCCGCGCTCGCGCAAGCTCACCTCACCGGCTCGACGGAGGTGGGGCAGCAGCCGCTGCGAAGGCCGCCCAGCACACCACGCGCGTCAGCCTGGAGCTCGGCGGTAACGCGCCACATACGTGCTTGACGACGCCGCGGTGGACCTCGCCGCACGCGAGGTTGCGGTGGCGAAGATGCGCGGCGCGGACAGGGTGTGCATCGCGGCGAACCGCTTCCTGTGCACGGGTCCCTGGTGGATGAGTTCGTGCCCGCTGTGGTGGAGCAGATGAAGAGCTCACCATGCTATGCGAGGACGGCGACGTGGGTGCGCGCTGTCGGGGCCGGATCAGGTGGATTCGGTGGCGGAACTCGTCGACGATGCGATTATCGCAGGCGCGACCCCATGCCTGGGCGGGATTCGTGAGGAAGGAGGGTCGTTTTCACCCGCCACAGTGCAGCTCACGGAGGTTCCAGCTGAGTCCAGATTGCCAAGGAGGAGATTTTCGGCCCAGTAGTGGCGATTCAGACCTTAGCACCGATGCGAGGCGATCTGCCTGGCTAACGACATCACTTTGGCCTGGCGGCCTACGTGTTCAGTGAATCTTGGAGCGCGCGCTGAACGTGGCGGAGTCTCTGAGATGGGCATGGTGTCCATCAACAAGGGCGCGCTGTCCGATCCGGCAGCCCCGTTTGGCGGTGTGAGCGAGTCGGGTGTCGGCCGCGAGGGCGGTTTCGAGGGATTCGAGAATTCCTGAAACCAAGCTGATTTCATTCGCCCGCTAGCCTCGCTGCGCGGACCCCAAGCCCGCTAGCCTAAGCGTCCGCGTCCTAAACGCAGTGAGAATCGTTTGCCAGGCGCGGGCCTTTCGCCGAGTTCTTCGCGAACTGGTTGATAATGGCTAGCTCGCGTAGACAAAGCTGGTGCCGCTTCTGAGCCCATGCGTGTCTTTCCGATGGCTTTTGGAGATGTCGCTGCGGCGTTTCACAGCATCCAAGATTTCGCGGTCCAGCTGGCTGATTTCTTCCCGGTACCGCTGGATTTCCGCATCAGACAGGTCATCGGTGCCGGACGGCATGCGGATCTCAAAGCTTTTCGGGCATGGTCCATATTCGCCGCGATGTCTGGACTGCACCTGTGATGGTTAGTAATCACGGAAAATTCGCGTGATCTCACTGCGGGTTGAATCCGCAACAGAAAGAAAGCTGCGGAGCATACCGCGTGCCGTTGCTCATCGGCAGGTGCCGGCTCTGGGAAAACAGCGGTATTGACCTGCCGGATCGCGTAGTTGCTGCAGCACCGTGGGGTGCATCCGGGCCAGATTTTCGGCGATCACATTTTACGAACATAGCCGCTGCTGAAATGCGGGAACGTGTCATGGATGTGGTGGGTCCGATGCAGAACGCATGTGGGTGTCCACTTTCCACTCGACGTGTGGCGATCCTGCGTCAGCATGCGAGACGATCCCCGGCTTGAACACCAATTTTTCCATCTATGATTCGGACGATTCTCGGCGATCGCTCGCGCAGACTGCCAGAGACAGGCTGATCTGAAAAGTGTCACTGCGCGTTCCGGCCACGGCTATTTCGAATTTGAAGAATGAGTTGTCCCGGCCGCAGGATGCCGCCACCGAGGCGAGAAAACCCGCAACGAGTTCGGAGGTGGTGGTGCGTCACGCGATTATCAGCGCGTTGCGCCGCGCCAACGCCGTGGATTTTGACGACTCTCATCGGCGAAGTGGTGGGTATCTTTCCAGCGCACCCCGTGAGGTGGCGGACATTATCGACGCCGCTTCCGCCACGTGCTCATTGACGAGTACCAGGATACCAACCACGCCCAGTACATGCTGGTGTCAACGCTGGTGGGTGGCTCCACGGACGATCTCATGCGGCGCCCCGAGCGAATTGTGCGTGGGTGACGCAGACCGTCCATTTACGCTTTTCTCGTGGTGCGAGGATTCGCAACATTGAGGAGCTTGGAGCGGGATCACCACACGCGCGCGCACGATTCTTCTGAGGCAGAATTACTGTTCGACACAGAACATTCTTTCCGCTGCGAACGCGGTGATTGCCCAGAACGAGGGACGTCGGATAAACGGCTATGGATCACCCTAGGGGACGGGGAGAAGCTGGTAGGCTATGTGGCGGATAACGAGCAGACGAGGCGCGTTTTATTGCCCAGGAAATTGACAACCTGCTGATGACGGGGCGTCGTTTAGCGACATTCAGGATGTACCCGCACGAATAATTCCTCCCGGGCGCTGGAAGATGGGTCGATTCGTACGGGCATTCCGTACGTTGTGGGCGGCACCTGCTTACGAGCGCAAGGAAATCCGCGACATTGTGGCCTTTACCTGCGTACTGGATAACCCAGACGACTGTGTCGCTGCGGCGCATCAGACACCCGCGCCGCGGTATCAGACCGCGCGTAAGCCTCATTGCCCGCAACGCCGACACCAATGGCATGAGCTTCGGTCTGGCGTTTATCGACGCCGCGAACGGCAAGGTCAGCATGCCAGGCACCCGCGCCAAAAACGCCGTGGCAAAAGTTCGTGATGATGATGGACGGCCTGCGCTTTTATCGCAGACCTCCATCAATGAAGACACAAAACCTGCGGACCTGGGGATCGTGTCGTCGATTTTGACGTGACTCGGGTACCGCAGCAACTGGAGGTATCCAACGATCGCAAGATGGCACGCGCCTGGATAACCTCAACGAGCTGGTCTCCGTCGTTAGAATTCACCGATGTGGGCCACCATGCTGGCCTACGCGACGAGAGCAGCAGCAGGATACGGGAGCCGGAACCCGGGAGCCTTCAGGCGTTTTGAACGCGTATCTCTGTCGCGGACGCGGATCAGCCTCGACAACGATCAGGTGTGGTGACCCCGCGACCCTTGCACACGGCGAGGGTTGGAGTTTCCCCATCGTGTCTCACTCGATGGGAGGACGGTCGCCCCGCATCTGCGTGCGCTGGGAAACCCGCGTGAGCTCGCCGAGGAGCGCCGTTTAGCATATGTGGGTAGTAACGCGTGCCCAACGCGTTTGTACGTCTCTAGAGCGCCGATGAGGGCTTCCTGGGCAATCCTCAGGACCAACCCGCCGTCACGCTTCCTCCAAGATACCACGATCTGGTGGATCTGGCGTCGAGAGAACCACAAGCCCAGTCCTGAATGAGGACGATCGAGAGAGCTCCCTACTGCCTCACTGCTGATTGCCGCAGCCACCTGCCGCCCCCGCCCCAGCGTGGCGGGGACGCAACAGGAGCTGAAACTTGCGGGTGGGGGAATCGCGCGAACCACGAAAATACGGGTCTGGGTACTGTGCTCGAGGTCAACAGGCACTGGCGTGCGCGCGACTGTGGTTATTGATTTTTGGCTCGTCTGGGACGGTCCGGTTGATGCTTATTGGTGGTCTTCCGATGGAGAAGCTGTGAGCTGTTCCGCGAATCCTGTGCTGGTCAGTGTCGTCGAAAACACACTCTCAGGGGCGGACACCGCCGTCGAGATACCACTGTTCCAGACGCCGACAGACACCGAACACCAGTGATCGCGCGAGTACGCGTGCCCTTGAGAGGAAATGCCCACGTTGTTGGAGGTCAGGATATGCTGTTCGGCGTAGTCACCGTTCGGCGTTGATGGCTACGGACAGACGGTTCCTGCAGGATGTAGGTCATTCCCCGAAAAATTCGAGGTGGCGGCATCCGATCAATGGATCCGATGAGGTCATCGAGATCAATGAGCTTCAGCACGCTCCGCCCTGATTGCGCAGCGGATCTGTGGTGATGAGTCTCTTCTTGGTGCCGAACCAGCGGTAAAACGTTGTTTCGGAAATTCGCGGCTTTGGCGATCTGCGCTGATGCGGTGGTTTTGCGGTATCCCTGCTGTTCAAACAGCCCGAACGCAATGGTGGTGACGATGCACCGCCTCAATGTGTCGTTGTTCGCAGGCTTAGTGTTAGGGCGGCTCATCCACACAATCCAGTATAACAAAACATCACACACAATGAGAGTTATCACATTGACAGTACTCTCATTCAGGGTGACGATGGGTGCAGATGATGCATCCCATGCCCCTAAGGAGGCAACTGGAATGACTTTCTATGTGATCACCGAATCATTCTTCGGTAACACTGATCGTATCGGTGAAGTGATTGCCACCGAACTGATGTTGTCCTTTACGGTGCCGCGAGTGCACTCAACGGATTT
>BNJU01002292.1_pt1 | contig 25886 bp, 29 predicted proteins | sample 8539281 | NCBI WGS metagenome assembly BNJU01 (sample SAMD00202456, study PRJDB9452) | human saliva metagenome | isolation source: human saliva | place: Japan
GTTGAATCTATTTGCAGGAAGTTCCAATGAAGTTTTCTCAGGAGAAGGTGCTAAGAGCATGGATACCGTGGTAAAAAATCTCACAGCTGGCTTGAATATGATCCATGGTGATTTTGCAAGTTTCGGTGGAACCTTCCCTAAGCATTCTGGAAAAACGTTGAACTGGGCTAAGAGTATCGAAGGCGAATGGGATAAGAAAGCCAAGATTGATGAAGATTATCAGAAGGTTCTTGAGAAAATAAAAGACGGGAAAGAGCTTAATGAGGATGATGTTAAGAAAATCAATGCTTATAAGAAGCGATATTCGAATAGGGATATACCGGATACAGTTCAAGTAGCTCTCGATAAACATAAAAAGGCTATTGAAGATAAAAAACTGGATGATGCAGTTGACGAATTATCTAAACTTAAAGGAATTTCACGTGAGGAAGCTAGAGATCTTATTATATCTACTAATGGTGAAGAAATTTCTAAGAAGACGCTTGAATCAATAAGAGTCAATAATCCAAAGTTAGCAGATTATATCCAATATTTTTTTCTAAAACAGATAAGTTTGGGAATGTACATATTTCTATGAATTCAAATATAAAAGGATATACTAATTCGGTAGCTAAAGAATCAACAAAACAATTTCTTAAGAGTCTAGCTTCTGAGGTTGATGTACCCTATACCAGGTACTAATAACAAGATTGGTATTTCAGCTGTTAGTACGGCTTTTTATGGCGTGGGATTTTTTTCAAATAATCTTAAAGATGAAAATGTAGGGCGTGCATTTATGCATACTGCGGCTACGACTGCAGCCACGGCTATGATTATGGATTCAGCAGCAGGTGCTTTAACCACTGCATACTTTGTTACAGGATCTGATGCTTTATTAGGTTTAGCAGCTTATGCGACGACAGGACCGATTGGTTGGACTATTGGTGCTGGAATTTTAGCAGGAGGTCTTGCTACTTGGGCCTATAATAATAATTTTTTAGGTATCAAAGATATAGCAAATGATTTTGGTGATAGTCTTAATGAAGGATTAAAAAATGTTGGGAATGCAATTGATTCCGGTTTTAAATCAGTTCAGAAAGTTTTTGGGTGGTAAGTATGACATTAGAATATAAGGAAACAAGTATTTTCTGTCACCAATTGGTAGAATACGATGGTAAACATTTTATTTTGGATGCTAGTACTATGAAGCCCAAGCTCTATTATTGGGGGTTGCCAACGGAAACGATCACTGTTGAGATGATGGAAGTAGATAAAAATGTTACAATTCCAGGTACACCCGATCAATAAAATAAAAGGAGGGACAGCAGCCATTATAGTCCAGCCATTTGTTGGAGTGGTTTATAGACTCTTAGAAAATCTATTCAGTGAGTATGCTATTAGTCAGCAAATTTTTCTAAAGATAGTCTTATTCATGGTTGCCATGCTTATATCATTTTGCGCTCTTTCGATTTTCTCTAGAAAAGGCTCGTAAAAAGGTTAAGACTCTATTTCCTACAGCGACTAAGAGATACAGGGTGACTTTCAAGCCGATACCAGAAAGAAAGCAAATTTTTGATGCCCATCTATTAAATGTTGTCTTACTGGCCTGTTTAGCCATGTATTTATTCATCAATAATGGAACAGAAGGGATCTTTTTGGTGATAGGCGGTATTCTTACGGCTTTTCTATTGACCTTTGAATTTGGTAAAGTTCCAGTTCTTTTAGGAGCTAAAACAGGGAATTTACAGTTTGATAGTGTGCAAGAGATAAGATAGTTGTTATTGTTGTGTTAATTCGATGGAAAAACAAGGTGAAAAATTAAAGAGGAGATAAAATGTCAATATTACCGATTGGAACAATTGTATACTTAAAAGAAGGAAGTCAAAAACTCATGATTCTTAATAGAGGTGTGACTATTGATCAAAATGGAGAAAGTGTTCTTTTTGATTATTCAGCTGCGCTCTACCCGATAGGGTTAAATCCAGAACGGTTATTTTATTTTAATCGTGGAGATGTAGATAAAGTTGTGTACTTTGGTTATAGTGATGAAGAAGAGGAACGATTTGCTGAAATCTATCAACGTTGGCTTGATGAGAACTCAGAGACTATTAAAAAGGTGTAACGAAATCTAAATAACACGATAGAATTTTTATCATCAATGGTTTATACTGAAAATCTATAACTATTAATTTTAGAGAGAACCACCTGGTTCTCTCTTTTTCATCTTCTCTACTCTCTCCACCCAGCGTCTAATTTGCTATTCATAGTAAATTCCGGTATGATAGTAAGGAATAAATTTTGAAACTACTCGATTATAAAAGGAGGGAAAAATACATGAAAAAAAGCATGGTATTGCTGGTGAGTGTGCTTGTTTTAACAGCCTGTGCTCAGCCTAAAAAAGAAGCCAAGGAATCAACAGAAAACAAAACGGAGCAAAGTACAAAAGCTTCCTCATCTGCTAAAGAGGAGAAGGGCTTGAAATTTGTAGTCGCACCTCAGAATGAAGGAAAGACATCGGACTTGATTGAACTGGGTAAGAAGTTAGTGAGGGAACATCCAGAAGTCGGCGCTCAAGGTGAGATCACTGTGTATTTTACAGGTGGTACCTATACTTTTAAACAACAGGAATATGCAGTTTTTATGTTGGTCAACAAAACTACAACGAATCTTGATCGTGATGCCACCTTTAAAATTAGTTGGAGTTATGATGGCCACTCTATTTATCAAGATCAAGTGGTCCAGTATAGTCTATCTAATAACCCTAAGTTACCGACACAATCAGCGACCCTTTTATTGCTTCCCTTGACGAGTGAACAGAGCTCGATCGTAGAAACAATAGCTGATGAAACGAAGATGAGTCTAAGTATCACCGATGTTTTAATGAATTAGGTGTGACCGATGTCTAAAGAAACGTATTTACAAGTAAAATAAGAGTTTTAAATGCGTTTTATTTTTAATGTGGGGATTAAGGTGATCGGTCTTGTGTTATTGATCATTATTCTCCTGCAACAATCGCGCTATATTCCCTACTTGATCGTGGTCATCGGGGCTTTCTTTGCCATGTACCGTCCAACCCTCCAAGCGCAAAAAGAACAAGAGGAGAAAGTGGAAATCCGGCAGAAGTTGCAGCCTGTCATGGAGGATATCCAAAAGCAAGAACAAAGCTTGAGAGAAACCGTCTAGTTACAGATGAAGGATCTACTTTGGACACCAAGCTCTAGTTCAGAAACAGAGGAAACAAGTGGACCATGATCAGGCTTGCCTGCTGTTGGCCAATCATCGAGAAATCACCGCTAGTCCGGTGGTTTTTTTGTCTTCACTTCTCTCTCGAATTAATCCTTAAATTGTGATAAAATAAAAGTTACGAATGTTTTTGACTGGTCTGTTTTTGCTTAGAAGCGGGCTACTCAAAAGCGAGCAAAAGAATCAAGATCAAGGGAGAAACAATGTCCAACACCTTTGAAATTTTAATGGATCAGCTGGATATGCCGCTGGAGATGCGATCTTCCAGTGCCTTTTTGCATGCGGAGATTCAAGAAGTCGTGGTGCACAAGGTCAGTCAGGGTCTGGGAGTTTCGCTTTGCTTTTTGCCGAAAGTATTGCCGATTGCTCTGTTTAAGGAATTGCGCCAGCGCTTGAAGGATGAATTTTCAAAGACAGGAAACCAGGCAACCTTTACCATCCAGGTGGCCAATCCGGATTTTTCTGCGGATTTATTGCAGGCCTACTACCGAGAGGTCTTTGAGGAAGGACCTTGTGCTAGTCAAGGCTTTAAGGGACTCTACCAAGACTTGCAGGTGCGAGCAGAAGGGCAGGAATTGATCATCTCTGGTCCTTCTTCGGTTGATACGGAGCATTTTCGTAAGAACCATTTGCCCAACCTTGCTAAGCAGTTGGAATCCTTTGGTTTTCCGCATTTCACCTGTCGGGTGGAGTCTGATGAGGAATTGACAGAGCAAGAAGTGGCGCGCTTTGAGGAGGAAAATGAAAAGATTTTTCCAAGCAGCCAATGAAGAGACCTTGCGGGCTATGGAATCCTTGGCTCAGATGGCTCCGCCAACAGCTGTTGAAGAAAATCCAGTCTTTGACTTCAAGGCTAAGAAGGCTGTGGCTAAGCCCAAGCTAGACAAGGCCGAGATCACTCCGATGATCGAGATTACGACAGAAGAGAACCGAATTGTCTTTGAGGGTGTGGTCTTTGACGTGGAGCACAAGGTGACACGGACCGGTCGGGTCTTGATCAGCTTTAAGATGACCGACTATACCTCGAGTTTTTCCCTTCAGAAATGGGTCAAAAATGAGGAAGAAGCCCAGAAGTTTGACATGATCAAGAAAAACAGCTGGCTCCGGGTGCGGGGAAATATCGAAATGAACAATTTCACGCGCGACTTGACCATGAATGTCCAAGACATCCAGGAAGTCGTGCATTATGCCCGCAAGGACCTAATGCCAGAAGGGGAGCGCCGGGTAGAATTCCACGCGCATACCAATATGTCTACGATGGATGCTCTGCCAGAAGTCGAAGAGCTGATCGCCAAGGCAGCTGAGTGGGGCCATAAGGCGGTGGCCATCACCGACCATGGCAATGTGCAGAGCTTCCCACATGGCTTTAAAGCAGCCAAGAAAGCTGGAATCCAGCTGATCTATGGCATGGAAGCCAATATCGTAGAAGACAAGGTGCCCATCACCTATAACGAGGTGGATCTGGACCTCAATGAAGCGACTTATGTGGTCTTTGACGTGGAAACGACAGGACTTTCAGCCATTTATAATGACTTGATCCAGGTCGCGGCTTCTAAGATGTACAAGGGCAATGTCATTGAGGAGTTTGATGAGTTTATCGATCCAGGCCATCCTCTGTCCGCCTTTACGACCCAATTGACAGGGATCACCAACGAACATGTCCGGGGTGCCAAGCCCTTGGTGCAGGTCTTGAAGGAATTTCAGGCCTTCTGTGAGGGAACGGTTCTCGTTGCCCACAATGCCACCTTTGACGTGGGCTTCATGAATGCCAACTATGAACGTCATGGCCTTCCTAAGATCACCCAGCCAGTCATCGATACCCTGGAATTTGCCCGCAACCTCTATCCAGATTTTAAACGGCATGGCTTGGGTCCATTGACCAAGCGCTTTGGAGTAGGCTTGGAGCACCACCACATGGCCAACTACGATGCGGAAGCGACGGGGCGCCTGCTCTTTATCTTTATCAAAGATGTCGCTGAAAAGCATGGGGTGACCAATCTTAAGGACTTGAATATCGATTTGATCGATGAGAATTCTTATAAGAAGGCGCGGGTCAAGCATGCGACCCTCTATGTCAAGAACCAGACTGGCCTTAAGAACATGTTTAAACTAGTCTCACTTTCTGGGACCAAGTATTTCGAAGGAGTTCCACGGATTCCCAAGACCGTGCTGGACGCCCACCGCGAGGGCTTGATCCTCGGATCGGCCTGCTCAGAAGGGGAAGTCTTTGATGCGGTCATGTCGCAAGGTGTGGATGCGGCAGTCGAAGTGGCTAAGTACTATGACTTTATCGAGGTTATGCCACCGGCTATCTACGCACCTCTCATTGCCAAGGAGCAGGTCAAGGACATGGAGGAGCTACAGACTATTATCAAGAGCTTGATTGAAGTGGGAGATCGCCTCGGCAAGCCTGTTCTTGCGACAGGTAATGTCCACTATCTGGAGCCGGAAGATGAGATCTATCGGGAGATCATTGTCCGTAGTCTCGGTCAAGGGGCCATGATCAACGGACCATAGGGCACGGAGAAGATGCCCAGCCAGCGCCACTGCCAAAAGCGCATTTTAGAACCACCAATGAGATGCTGGATGAATTTGCCTTTTTGGGAGAAGACTTGGCACGCAAGATTGTTATTGAAAACACCAATGCGCTCGCAGAGACCTTTGAGCCGGTCGAAGTGGTCAAGGGTGACCTCTATACGCCATTTATCGACAAGGCCGAAGAAACGGTTGCGGAATTGACCTATAAGCGGGCCTTTGAGATCTACGGTAATCCGCTTCCTGATATTGTCGATCTGCGAATTGAAAAAGAATTGACCTCCATCTTGGGGAATGGCTTTGCCGTGATTTATCTGGCTTCACAGATGCTGGTGCACCGTTCCAATGAGCGGGGCTATCTGGTTGGATCGCGTGGATCTGTCGGATCCAGCTTTGTCGCGACCATGATTGGGATCACCGAGGTCAATCCTCTTTCGCCTCACTATGTTTGCAGCCAGTGCCAGTATAGTGAATTCATCACAGACGGTTCTTATGGATCTGGTTTTGATATGCCGGACAAGGATTGTCCAAACTGTGGCCACAAGCTCAGTAAAAATGGACAGGACATTCCCTTTGAAACCTTCCTTGGTTTCGATGGGGACAAGGTACCCGATATCGATTTGAACTTCTCTGGGGGAAGATCAGCCAAGCGCCCACTTGGATGTCCGCGATATCTTTGGGGAAGAATATGCCTTTAGGGCAGGAACGGTAGGTACGGTCGCAGCTAAGACTGCCTACGGCTTTGTCAAGGGCTATGAGCGGGATTTTGGCAAGTACTACCGAGATGCCGAGGTCGAACGCTTGGCTCTCGGTGCAGCTGGGGTCAAACGGACGACCGGTCAGCACCCGGGGGGAAATGTTGTTATTCCAAACTATATGGATGTCTATGACTTTACTCCGGTTCAGTATCCGGCAGATGATGTGACCGCTGAATGGCAGACCACCCACTTTAACTTCCATGATATCGATGAGAACGTCCTCAAGCTCGATGTCCTGGGACATGATGATCCGACCATGATTCGCAAGCTCCAAGACTTGTCAGGTATTGATCCGAACGATATCCCTATGGATGATCCAGGAGTCATGGCCCTCTTTTCTGGGACAGAAGTGCTAGGGGTGACAGCCGAGCAGATCGGAACGCCGACAGGGATGTTGGGGATTCCAGAGTTTGGAACCAACTTTGTTCGGGGCATGGTCGAAGAGACTCATCCGACGACCTTCGCGGAGTTACTTCAGCTCTCTGGTCTGTCTCACGGTACCGACGTGTGGTTGGGGAATGCCCAAGACTTGATCAAGGCGGGCATTGCCGATCTATCGACCGTTATCGGGTGTCGGGACGACATCATGGTGTACCTCATGCACGCGGGTCTCAAGCCTAAGATGGCCTTTACCATCATGGAGCGCGTGCGGAAAGGGATGTGGCTCAAGATCTCAGAAGAAGAGCGCAATGGCTACATCCAAGCCATGAAGGAAAACAATGTCCCTGAATGGTACATCGAGTCCTGTGGGAAGATCAAGTACATGTTCCCGAAAGCCCATGCGGCGGCCTATGTTATGATGGCCCTTCGTGTGGCCTACTTTAAGGTGCATCATCCACTTTATTACTACTGTGCTTACTTCTCGATTCGGGCCAAGGCCTTTGACATTAAGACCATGGGAGCTGGACTTGAGGCCGTGAAAGCGCGGATGAAGGAAATCGCTGAGAAACGCAAGAATAATGAAGCTTCCAACGTCGAGATCGATCTCTACACCACCCTTGAGATTGTCAATGAGATGTGGGAGCGGGGCTTCAAGTTTGGCAAGCTAGACCTCTATCGCAGTCAGGCAACAGAATTCTTGATTGATGGGGATACCCTGATTCCGCCATTTGTCGCTATGGATGGCCTGGGTGAGAACGTTGCCAAGCAGATCGTGCGGGCGCGTGAAGAAGGAGAATTCCTTTCTAAGACCGAGTTCCGGAAGCGTGGTGGAGTTTCGTCTACCCTGGTTGAAAAGATGGATGAGATGGGCATTCTTGGCAATATGCCAGAGGATAACCAGTTGAGCCTCTTTGATGATTTGTTCTAGAAACAAAGGAGGAGAACATGAAGTTAGAAATTTTTGCAGAAGACAAACCAGCTGAAAAAGTCTTTGAGTACAAGCTAGAAGTGGCAGACAATGTGCTGCTCCTTTCCACAGCCATGCTCTCAGGAGCGATTGCTCTAGCCGGCTTATTTTCAGCTTTGAAAGATTAACTGACAGCCTCTATTTTCCTTTTGAAAATAGAGGTTTTTCAGTCCTTTCAGATCTGATAAGTGTTTTCTTTGGCACTGGATTGTGTTACAATTTTTAGTAACAAGTATTTATAACAAGGAAACAGAAAAGATGAAAAAAGGAGAAGAGCGTGGCAAGATATTTAGTAGGGCCTTACAACAATAGTTGGAACTTTATGGATGCGATTGAAAAAGCGCAGGATGGAGATACCATCGAGTTTGAAAATGGGTATGTCTTTCAATGGCCGACAGATGAGGTGATTGTGATCAACAAGAGCCTTCATTTTGTGGGGCATGTGGTTCCAAATCCAAATGGTAATGGGCGCATGTTTAACAACACGATTGAGGCTTCTTTCCGATTTGTAGAGGGAGCTCAGGTGACATTTGAAGATCTGTGGTTTAAAGTTGGTGGGAACTATACTGCCTTGACCTTATGGAATGAGTCAGCTATCACCTGTAAACAGGTCTATTTTGAAATCACCACTCCGACAAATAGTGAATTTTTTTATCTATATGGATACGCATTCGAAAAATGACATTGGATGGAGTTGGGATGAAGGTTCCGAGAAAAACACCAAAGTGTCATCGGAATGTCAGCATCAGAATTGTCCATTCAAAATTCAACAATTTTTTCTAAGATAGATTTGTCAGAAGGCTCCAAGTTGACCTTAGAAAATGTCCATATTGAAAAAAATTTTGGGAATAATACGATCCATGCCAAGGACTCAGAAGTGATCGCAAAAATTCAACGATTACAGGTGGGGATCTGGAAAAGGACTTTCCACCAGTTTGGTTGAGGAATGTCATCTGGGAGTCTGAAAACTGTAAAATTGAGTTGCCTACTGGAACTGGAGTCTGTCTTGACAATAATGTGCAATTCAATTCGGATTCGGATCGTATAACCTCCATCAATTCATTCAATAGTATGATCCGAGCTCACCAGGCTACATTTACAGAATTTTTATGCGTCTATGAAGAGTCCTTTGCTTCCCTGACTGGAGAAACGACCTTCTTGAATGAGAATACCCAAACCATTTCGTTTGGAGTTTTTGATGATGGTGTGCTGATGGCTGAGCATATGATTTGTCATAAGATTGCGGATCCTAATATACGGCTTCAAGGTGGAGCCTTTGCGAAGGTGGGCACCGTGACCTATAGGCAGGGCGATGCGCGTGATCTGACCAAGGAAATCGAGGATGACTGCGACTATCTTGTTGGTAGAGAAGTGGCGAAGGGCAATGCGCAAGTCGTTCCTACGGGACAGGCGACGGATGCAACGGTGGCTCCAACCACTGCAAGAGACTCTGGATCAGAGAAGAAACAAGATGCTCTTCAAGAACTCAATAGCCTGATTGGTCTTGAAAAAGTCAAACATGAGATCAAGAAAATGATCAACATGGTGGAATTTAACAAGAAACGAATTGCTAGTGGCAAGGCTCCTGAAAAACAAACTTTGCATGCTGCCTTTATGGGAAACCCTGGTACAGGAAAAACCACTGTGGCACGTCTGTTGGGACAAGTGCTCTTTGATGCGGGTGTCCTCTCAGGGGAAGAATTCCGTTTCGTGGAAGCAACGGAGTCCGATCTGATCTCTTCGAATATTGGAGGAACGGCTGAACAGACCCAAGCCCTGCTTGAAAAAGCGCGAGGAGGCATCCTCTTTATTGATGAAGCCTATAGCTTGGATAAAAAAGATAGCGGTGCGGACTTTGGGATCGAGGCGATCAATACCATCCTCAAATTTATGGAGGACAATCGTGACGACATCATGATTATCTTTGCCGGCTATACCAAGGAAATGGAGGAGTTCTTAAAGACCAATCCAGGCCTTCGTTCTCGGGTGCCAAATAATTTCATCTTTGAAGATTTCACAGGAGATGAGATTGTTCAACTGGGTGAAATGATCCTAAGCAAAGGAGACTACAAACTCGAAGACCGGGATTACTATGCGCGGCATGTTAAGCGGGCTTATGATGGCTCGCTAGATAAGAGCAATGGTCGCTGGATCCGGAACCTGGATGAGCAATTGACCAAGACCATGGCAGATCGGGTAGTGGCCCAAGGTTCTGATGATATTGAGACCATCCTCAATAGCGATATCGATGCTGTCCTTAACCAAGGCAAGTATCAAGCAGGAGCCGACAAGGAAGAAGATGGGATGGCCGCCCTCAACCGATTGGTTGGAATTGCTAAGGTGAAAGAGCAAGTCGAACAATTCGTAGCCATGGCTGAGTTCAATCAAAAACGGGCTGAACAAGGTGGCATCGTCGAAGATACGACCTTGCACTCACTCTTTCTTGGAAATCCTGGTACAGGGAAGACCACCGTGGCCCGCATTTTGGGCAATATCCTCTTCCAAAAAGGGGTTATCAAGCAGAAGAAATTCATCGAAGTATCGCGGAGCAATCTGGTTGGAGGCTACCAAGGTCAAACAGCCTTGAAGACGCGTGAAGTTTTGGAGAGTGCACTGGGTGGGGTCCTCTTTATCGATGAGGCCTACACGCTCTATACCGGTTTAAATGATGATTTTGGGAAGGAAGCCTTGGATGAAGTCCTCAAATTTATGGAGGACCACCGCCGCGATATCGTTATTATCTTTGCTGGTTACACGAAAGAGATGCACGACTTCTTGCAGGTCAATTCAGGTCTGCAAAGCCGGATCCCGACTACATTTGATTTTGAAGACTACAGTCCAGATGAGATCGTGGAGATCGGTCTGTTAGGATTGCGTAAGCAAGGCTACCAAGTCAATGAAGCCCTTTATGGAGAAATTGTGAAAGGGAATTATATGCGTGCCAATGACCATAGTAATGGTCGCTGGGTCCGCAATCTCAATGAAAAACTCTTGCGCCAAGTATCAACTCGGGTAACCCGTGAAGGTAGTACAGACTACAATTCCATTTTGGATCAAGATTTGGAAGCTTTGAGAGAGAATAGTAATTCTGAACAACCTCATACCGTGGATGATCAGGGCTATGTTCTTCCTTAAGTTGAAGACAAAGTCTTCTTAGAAACTTTCCTTAGGTGAGTACGGACGTCAGCGAACTTCTACGAAGTTCCATGACTAAATCAAGATACAAAGGGCGTCTGCGGATAAAGTCAAAATAGGAAGTTTGACGCAGAATCTTTTGATTCTAGGATAACTTATCTTTTTGACACCATCCGCAGCCCGTGTTCAATTCGTTTTGAGCACCTTCGCTTTTCAATTTTTGGGCTCAGCCTAAAACAGTTTCCCAAACTGTTTTACTCTCAATAATTCCGAGTGCCTGAAACTATTAAGTTTCAGGCACTTTTCTCACAGCAGAAAGTTTCGGTATTTCTTGATTCGTTCTAAAAAGAACTCATTTTTATTTCTTTTCAGAATCACTTAACCTATTTTATATTAAAAAAGGTTGTTTACGTTCAAAAAGAATTCTACATGGACTTATGGTATACTAGGAGAAGATTATTCACTTATGAAGGAGAATGCAATGGTTTTACCAAATTTTAAAGAAAATCTCGAAAAATACGCTAAATTGTTAGTGGCGAACGGTATCAACGTGCAACCTGGCCATACCTTGGTCTTGAACATCGATGTGGAACAAAGAGAATTGGCCCACTTGATCGTGAAGGAAGCCTATGCTTTGGGCGCGCACGAAGTGATTGTCCAATGGGCCGATGACTTCACTACCCGGGAAATTCCTCCATGCACCGATGGATCGTTTGGACAATGTGCCAGACTACAAGATTGCGGAGATGAACTACCTCTTGGACCACAAGGCTAGTCGCTTGGGTGTGCGCTCGTCTGATCCAGGTGCCTTAAATGGTGTCGATGCAGAGAAGCTTTCTGCCTCGGCTAAGGCTTTGGGCATGGCCATGAAACCAATGCGCATCGCTACTCAATCCAACAAGGTCAGCTGGACGGTTGCTGCAGCAGCAGGTTTAGAATGGGCGAAAAAGGTCTTCCCAAATACGACGAGCGATGAAGAAGCAGTGGATCTCCTGTGGGATCAAATCTTCAAGACATGCCGGGTGTACGAAGAAGATCCCGTCAAGGCTTGGGAAGAGCATGCTGCTATTCTAAAGAGCAAGGCAGAAATGCTCAACAAAGAGCAATTTTCAGCTCTTCACTACACAGCGCCTGGAACGGACTTGACACTTGGCTTGCCGAAGAACCACGTCTGGGAATCTGCCGGAGCCATCAATGCCCAAGGCGAAAACTTCCTGCCAAACATGCCGACAGAAGAAGTCTTCACAGCTCCTGACTTCCGTCGCGCAGAAGGTTATGTTACCTCTACAAAACCGCTTAGCTACAACGGAAACATCATCGAAGGCATCAAAGTGACCTTTGAAAATGGAGAAATCGTAGACATCACAGCAGAAAAAGGCGATCAAGTCATGAAAGATTTGGTCTTCAAAAACAAGGGAGCGCGTGCTTTGGGTGAATGTGCTCTCGTCCCAGACCCAAGCCCAATTTCCCAATCAGGCATTACCTTCTTCAACACTCTCTTTGATGAAAATGCTTCTAACCACTTGGCCATCGGGGCAGCCTATGCAACCAGTGTAGAAGGTGGCGCAGAGTTCACAGAAGAAGAACTCGAAGCAGCCGGCCTCAACCGCTCAGACGTCCACGTCGACTTCATGATCGGCTCAAGCCAAATGGATATCGACGGTATCCGAGAAGACGGCACCCGCGTCCCAGTCTTCCGTAACGGAGATTGGGCAATATAGGGAGCAGGACAGAAATCGGTAGACGCAGTCTCGATTTCGTAGTCCTGCCCCCGCACAGTTGATTAGGAAGTACGAGTACCGTAGGTAGGAGTAGTTCCAATCAACCACTGCGCCGAGAGACAGAAATCGGTAGACGCAGTCTCGTAAAAAAAGTAAGGTAGTAGTGAATCATCACTACTACCTTACCTTTTTGTCAGTTGCGCTATTCTAATATCAAAAGGCCTTCTTTGATTTCAAATGGGTTGTTTGGGTTGATGCGGTCATAGAACATGATGCCGTTGGTGTGGTCGATTTCATGTTGAACGACGATGGAGTTGTAGCCTTTGAGTTTGATGCGTTTCTTTTCCCCATCTTTTGTGAAATACTCAACAGTCACGCGGGCATGGCGAACCACATAGCCTGGGACGTTGCGGTCTACAGAGAGACAGCCTTCCCCGTCGCCAAGAGCCGCGTCTTGCACAGAATGGGCGACAACCTTTGGATTGTACATAACTTCTTGAAGGCTATAGGCTTCTTTTGGTGGGTTGCCATCGGCATCTTCTGGATTGGGAACCAAAACAGCGATGATTCGTTTAGAGATATCCAGCTGAGGGGCAGCGAGTCCCACTCCTCCACGGAGGCCAAGCTTTTCAGCCATAACAGGGTCTTGAGAATGGTGCAAGAATTGCATCATTTTTTCACCCAGGATAATTTCCTGATCAGACAAAGGGAAGGTCACATCTTCCGCAACCGCTCGAAGTGTTGGATTTCCTTCGCGTATAATGTCATCCATATCAATCAAATGGGATGCTCTTGTAACTTTTTTTCAATTGCTTTCATCGTTTTACTCTCACTTTCTTTCTACCCTCCATGATAACACAAAAGAGCCTAAAAATTAAAGTTATCTGTCGACGATTTCCGCATGTTTGATGGACAAATCATTCATCCTTTTTGCATCTAAAAATCGTATAGACTCGCCCTTCTCTTTGGACTAAGCCCTCTTCGATCATCTGCTTGATGACACGGCTAAGGTGGCGGTAGCTGATCCCAAAACGCAGGGCCAGCTGGTTCATCTTGGGCTTGAGGGTCCCATTTTTCATCGCAATGTTCCAGAAAAATGCGTAGCGAGGCGTTCCTTGACCGAATAATGAAAGTTTGCAGGAGCCAAATAGTTGATCTGGTGCAATTTCTCAGCCAAGGTCTTGGCCGTAGAGCGCAAAAAGGTTGGATCAAGCAGGAGGCGCTGCTTAAAGTGCTGGGCTGGGAGCTGGACGACTAGCGAGTCTTGGTCTGCAATGACTGATGAGATACAGACCCGATCGAGCAGGAGCTCAATCTCTCCTAAGAGTCCAGGTTTTTTTCTTGGATTTCAAGGATGGTGTCGCTGCCATTTTTCAAGACTGTGGATAATCTTGAGCCGGCCTTTTGAGAAAATAAGGAATGACATCTTGCTCAGAACCTTGGCGGCAGATATAATCTCCAGCCTGATAGAGAACGAGGTCCAGCTGGCTGAGACAGTCGCCTGGAAAAGATCTGGTCCAATTGGTGGTCAGTGATGATCTCCTTGAGTCTTGTAGATGGGGAAATTTTTCATCTCACTCTCCTAAAATAGGACAAATGTCCTGTTTTTCTATTTCTAAATTGATTATACTAGGATTCTATTGAAAATACTAGTTTGAATCTTTTTGAAAAACTAGTGAAATCAAAAGTATTACCAGTAAAGTGTAGGAAATAAAAATGAAAAAAACAATGGAAAGAATCAGTCTCTTGAGCTTGTCGCTCATGTTGATCTCATCTTTTTCAATTACAGCCGGTTTGCCGGCTATGAAGGCTTATTTTAGCCACTTCGGATATTCAGCAGGCCAGGTGGAACTCTTGGTTTCCCTGCCAGCCTTTGCGGTCGTGGCCATGCTCTTTTTAAATAGCCTGATCGAGCGGTGGATGAGTGAGCGCCAGATGATTGTTGCAGGGCTCTTGCTCTTTTCAACTAGTGGCCTCTTGCCTTTGTTCGTGCAGGACTATCCTCTCATCTTTCTAAGTCGTTTGCTCTTTGGCTTGGGGACAGGAATGATCAATGCCAAGGCTATTTCAATTATCAGTGAGCGCTACTCAGGCAATGATAAGACTCGGATGCTGGGCTATCGGGGGTCTGCTGAAGTGGTGGGCTCTGCCATCTTGACCTTTATGGTGGGACAACTCTTACCCCTAGGCTGGCCAGCGATCTTTGCCATATATGGTGGTGGTTACTTGATTTTACTCCTCTATCTCCTTTTTGTCCCTTATCCTAAGGAGAAAAAACAGGCTAGCTTGAAGGAGAAAAAGAAAGGTTCCGCACGCCTTCGATCCCCTCAATGGCGTTTTAGTCTAATGCTAGCTGTGATTGCTGGTATCATCATTTGTTTCAATTCCATCATTAGCCTGCGCGTGCCGGATATCATTGTTGATGCTCGTATGGGAACGGCGACAACAGCTGGAACCGTCTTGAGTCTGATGCAATTGACAGGGATTGTAGCAGGGGTAGGCTTTGCCAGTTTGACACACGTTTTCAAAAAGAACTTGCTCATGATCATGTGCTTTGGTTTCGGTCTAGCTCTGGCCTTGATTGGCTTATCCGGGCAACTGTGGAGCCTAGTTTTAGGAACCCTTTTAGCAGGATTTTCCTACAGTACAGGAGTCACCAGTATCTTCTATCACCTATCTGAAAAAATCCCGACCAATCTCCTGAACCTTGCGACCTCGCTGGTCTTGATTGGCTGCAATCTCGGATCAGCCCTCTCTTCTTTCTTCATCCAGTTAGTGACGCCACTAGCTCCTACCAATCACCTGCTTTTTGTCTTGATTGGTGCTTTGATGGTCCTAACAGGAGTCTTTGCCTCACAATTGCTAGCACGAACGAAATGATGGAGAAATTATTTCGTTTTTTAATTCAATCTATTGCGTCCCTGTCACTAGCTCGTGTTATTATAGGAGGAGTGTGAAAAAGATTAGTTTAAAGGATAGAATAATGAAAAAAATCATGGAGAAAGTGAGTATTCTCGCGCTTTCATTTATTTTTGACGACCTCGTTTTTCGATTTCGAGTGCGCAGTCGGCCATGTTTGCCTATTACAAAGGGAATTCCTCACAGCATGATTGAGCTCTTGGTCTCTCTTCCTTCAGCAGGGATCATGGTTTCGCTCATCTTCAATAAATGGATTGGACGCCTATTTTCAGAGCGTCAGATGATTGTGACGGGCTTAGTTGCTTACGCTCTATGTGGCTTTTATTCCCTTAATCAGTCCAGCCTATCCGGTTGTCTTTTTGTCTCGGATTATTTTTCGGGATGGCAGTTGGTTTTGCTCAATGTTTCTGCCATTGCCATTATTAGTGAGCGCTATAAAGGAAAAGAACGCGTCCAAACCCTTGGCATTCGTGGTTCTGCAGAGGTTGTTGGGACGGCCGTTTTAACCTTTGGAGTCAGCCTCTTGATTCGCTTTGGCTGGCAGGCTGCCTTTCTCGTTTACGGCATCAGTATTCCTATCTTACTTTTGTATCTCTTATTTGTGCCTTATGGATCTAAGACAGAAGCAGTGGAGGAAAAACACAAGGATGTGAAGATGACAGGGGGACAATGGCGGACTGCACTCGGCTTAGCGGTCGTTGCGGCAGCTATCGTCTTGTCCAATGTCATGATCACCGTTCGGATTCCAAGTGTGGTAGAGCAAGTGGGGCATGGCACTGCCCAAACTGCGGGGGTTATTTTAGCAGCCATGCAATTTGTTGGGATCTTGGCAGGTTTGGCCTTCTCGCCTTTGACCCATCTATTCCGTGATCGTTTATTATTGGTTTCGGGAGTAGCTTTTGGTGTGACCCAAATGTTGATCGGTGTCTCTCCAAATCTCTTGATTCTTTCCCTTGTAACCATTGCTTCTGGCTTCGCCTACAGTGTAGCCTTGACAACAGTTTACAATGTCTTATCTGATAAGATGCCAGCAGGGGTCTTGAGTCAGGCAACGTCCATTGCGGTTTTGGGATGTAGTACAGGTTCGATCGCAACGACCTTTGTCCTTAGTCTATTAGGGACGATCTCATCCGCGCCAGTCTTCATTTTTGGATTTTCTGGTATCCTCATGATCCTGGTTTCCTTTTTTGGCCTTTGGATTGTGCGAAAGAGCGGGAAGTAATCATGCGGCTAGATAAATTTTTAGTAGATTGTGGCGTGGGGAGCAGGACCGAGGTCAAACAACTCCTCAAGCAAAAGAAAATCGCAGTGAATGGTAAAAAAGAGACAGCGGGGAAACTACAGATTGATCCAGATAAGGACCAGGTGACCTTTATGGGAGAAGACCTGGTCCATGAAACCTTCGTGTATTATCTGCTTAATAAACCAGCTGGGGTTATCTCAGCGACTGAAGATGATCACCACCAAACGGTGCTGGATTTATTGGATGAGACAGCCCGTCACAAGGAAGTCTTTCCTGTCGGGCGTCTAGATATCGATACCCATGGCTTGCTACTTTTGACCAATAATGGCAAGCTTGCTCATGCCATGCTTTCGCCGAAGAAACATGTGTCGAAGAACTATCGTGCCCAGGTGGCTGGGATCATGGATGAGGCAGATGTGGCTCGTTTTGAAGAAGGCATTGCCCTCAAAGACTTCACCACCTTGCCTGCGAGATTGCAGATCTTAGAGGTGAATGAGGCAAGTGCCAGCTCCTACGTCGAAATCGAAATCGCTGAAGGAAAATTCCATCAAGTCAAGCGCATGGTCGCTGCCTGTGGCAAGGAAGTAGTGGATTTAGAGCGGATCTCTATGGGTCCTCTAACGCTAGATCCAACTCTTCAATTGGGAGAATGGCGGAGGCTCCATACTTCTGAACTCAAGTCCCTAGAGGTCTTCGGAGTTCCCTTATAAGCAAAAAAAAGCGGTCTGATTCTTACAGGCTGCTATTTTTTATTTGTATCAAGAAAATGAACTGAAAAGACAAAAAGAATTAATTTGCTTGTGATATCAAAGCAAATTGTTTATAATGAAAAAAGATGGGTTGTGTGAAAATTCACAATATGTAGTGATAATTTTTTTCGCTCGCGTACTTTATCTAGTAAACGCAGAAAAAGGAGAAAAATCGTTTATGAAAAAGTGGCTTTATTCTGTTGTAACAACAGTTGCCCTATTTTTACTAGCGGCTTTAGGATTTGCCAAACCCAATAGTCTTGCTAATGTCCATGCAGATACGATCAATGATGTTGTGACATCTGTAAACATTTCTAAATCAACTGGTGGAGCGATTACAGATCCACTCGGTGTTTGGGATAGTTTTCAAGTTGAGGCAAAGTTTGTTTTACCGAATGGGCGTGTAAAAGCTGGGGATCAGACCGTTATCCAACTTGGAGATGACTTTAAGGTTTTTGAAATAGATACCATTGACCTTCTGGATCCAAGTGGTCAAAAAGTTGCGACAGCAACGGTAGATGATCAAAGAAAAATCATCACCGTAACCTATACAGATTATCCTGAAAGAATGGCCAATGTAACAGGGAAACTGCGTTTCTTTGCTCGTGTGGATCACCAAGTCGTCAAAGGACAAAAACGATTGATTTCACTCTCAAAGTTAATAAGGATATTATTTCAGGTGGAAAGATCGATTATAAAGGGATCAATCCAGGCAAGTATCCACCGACTCCAGAAGTCTTTAGCAAATGGGGATGGACTAATTCATATGATAAATTAAAATTGACCTATACCTTGAATATCAATCAAGGCCACACAGCCCTTCATAATATTGATATTAAGGACAAATTAGCTTTCACTGATGGCAAAATCAAGGTAGATTCTGTTAACATCCATACAGGAACTTGGAAGATCAGTGATGGAGATGGTGCCTATCATCTGCGGAATACTACAAATGTAACCAAGAATTATTCCCCTGTTGTCAGTGCTGATGGTCGTTCTTTAACCGTTCATATCGGAGATCTAGCTCCAGAACAAGGGATGACGATTCGCTATGATGTCTATTTGGACAAGGTCCCAGCCATCAATACATCCTACAAAAACAATGCTACTATGACAGCCAAAGAAATCAAGGAGCAAAATAAGGTTGCAGACGTTCTGTATCAGTTCCTTGATGGAGACTTCAATGGTGAGAAATACTCATTCACTATTCACAAAAAAGGTGAAAATGGTCAAGCGCTTGCAGGTGCTATCTTTGCAGTGACAGCAGATGATACAGGCGAGCAAGTGGGAACCATCGAAACTGATGAGAATGGTGTTGGCACCATTACTGGTTTGATCAAACAAGCTTATACGGTTCAAGAAATTCAAGCTCCAACAGGCTATGTTCTCTCTGAAGAACCTATCAAGATCAGCAAGGATGATTTGGAAATGACCTCGCGATTTCTCGTGATCTTGTGAACCAAAAAGAAAAGACAAGTGTCTCAGGCCAAAAGACATGGAATGATAATGACAACCAAGATGGCAAGCGTCCATCAAAAATCACAGTCAATCTCCTAGCAAATGGTGTCAAGGTCGCTTCTAAAGAAGTGAAACCAGATGCTACAGGAACTTGGGCCTATCATTTTGATAATCTCGATGTGGTCGATGATGCTGGAAATGTCATTGCCTATACTGTTTCAGAAGAACCTGTTGAAGGCTATGAAACAACTATTGAAGGAACCAATATTACCAACACTCGTACACAAGAAGTTACAGAAGTAGCTGTTAAGAAAATCTGGGATGATGCAGACAATAAAGAGGGTCTTCGTCCTGAAAAAATCACAGTTCGCCTCCTTGCGGATGGTCAAGAAGTGGCTGTAAAAGAAATCACGGCTACTGATAATTGGCAGGCAAGCTTTACGGATCTACCCGTATACAAGGAAGGTAAAAAGATTACCTACGCTATTACAGAAGATCCAGTAGCTGGTTATATAACAAACATTGATGGTTTCACGGTAACGAATCGTCATACACCACCAACAACACCTCCTACCACACCACCAAGTACACCGCCAACGACACCACCGACCACCCCACCAAGCACACCGGAAAAACCTGAAACTCCAACCACACCAAAAGAAGGAAAGAAAAAAATTCTCCCATCAACGGGTGAAGTAGTGGCTTATGGGTTGATTATACTCGGTGCACTCTTAGCAGTTTTTGCTCTAGTTTTGCTCTTGCGTGGAAAACGGAAAGATAAATAGATGTATATAGTTAAAAGGCAAATATCCTAGAGATATTTGTCTTTTTGAATAACTTGCTTGAAGAATGATCCATCAAACCGTTCAAATTCCCAAGGTTCTTTTTAGAAAAGAGAAAAGCACCCCTCTTAAACATTCATCTTGAAGGAAACATAAGTGTTTGACAGAAAGATGAAATCTTGGTAGAATAAGAAGGTCGAATAGACAACTAACTCTTTCTTGGTAGCAGGATATGCCAAACCTGCCACTCGGATAGAGCATAAAGAAAAGGAGCTTATCATGGCAATCTCAAAAGAGAAAAAAAATGAAATCATTGCACAATACGCACGTCACGAAGGTGACACTGGTTCAGTAGAAGTACAAGTTGCTGTCCTTACTTGGGAAATCAACCACTTGAACGAACACATCAAACAACACAAAAAAGACCACGCTACTTACCGTGGTTTGATGAAGAAAATCGGTCGCCGTCGTAACTTGTTGGCTTACCTTCGTACAAACGACGTTAACCGTTACCGTGAGTTAATCAACTCTCTTGGACTTCGTCGTTAATTCAAGATACAAAGGCCGTCAAAAGCACAAAGCAAAAATAGGAAAATTGACGACGAAGCTTCAGCTTCTAGGAGATTTTATCTTTTTTGCCAAGTGCTTAGGCCGTGTTCAATTGAGCATATCTTGAAAATAAGGCTACTCTAGTTGAGTAGCTTTTTTGTTTTCACCTGATTTTAGCCCGAGCTCAAAACAGCTCTCTGAATTCAGAGGGCTTTTTTGTTAATTTTGATAGAATATACTCGAGTCGAGTATAATCTTCGGCTTCGGTTCCTAGCATCGTAAGGTAAAATAGACCAGATCTATCTCCCTTCGGGGAGATTTTTGTTTTAAGAAGAAATCTGGTACAATCTTCGATTCGTCGCCTTGTCTAGAAACGTTTTATCCAGCAAGAATAGAGCTCTCTGAATTCAGAGGGCTTTTTGTTATCTTTTTTCGCACAAGATCCATCATTCTGAGGAAGTCGTTTTATTTGACAGATGTAATGTATAGAGTTACAATTGATGCATCATAAGAAATAGAGGTTATCGATATGATTGATATTACATATCTAGACGGTGCAAAACAAGAAAGAGTCATGCATTTTGATTCCTATGAAGAGTTTGAACGCTCCCAACAAGCCTGCTTGATTGGGGTAGCAGATTTTTATCCTGTTGTGAAACTGACCTATAATGGGCATGAATTGGATTACCAAGGGACTTACGGAGATGTCTTCTTCTATTTGATGAAGCAAGATTTGACGCAGTACCAAAACTAAAGGAGAAAGAAAATGGCAAAAGCAATTACAGACGCAACATTTGAATCAGAAACAAAAGAAGGCTTGGTCTTGGTAGACTTTTGGGCAACCTGGTGTGGTCCATGTCGCATGCAAGCTCCTATTTTAGAAAAATTATCGGAAGAACTTTCAGAAGATGAGTTAAAAATCCTAAAAATGGATGTGGATGAAAATCCTGAAACAGCGCGTGCTTTCGGCATTATGTCCATCCCAACCTTGCTCTTTAAAAAAGATGGGCAGGTTGTTAAACAAGTAGCAGGAGTGCATACTGCAGCGCAAATTAAGGACATTGTGGCGGAGTTGAGTTAAAAAACAAAAAAGCTAAAGAAAATGATTCTTTAGCTTTTTTGTTATTCCTTGTTTGAATGATGTTTTCCAGCTCTAATTGCATCAGCTTCACTCATTTTGATAACTTTATCCTTCCGAGTATTTGATGGCATATTATTAATATTGTACCAATAGGCTGGTGAATTTCCATACTGAGCAACATAGACAATACGTTGTTCCTGGTCAGCAGCTGGTTGAGGTTGTGGTGTTGCAGCTGCGGCTTGTCGAGCTTGTTCAGCTTGTTGTGCTCTAACAGTAATGGCATTTTGTACTAATACAACACGATGAGTTAAGCGGTCTTTTGTTCCTTGGTCCGCTACATTTGCGATGGCTGCTTGTGCCGGGGCAATATTTTCTGTTACTTGATTGTTTTCTAATGCTTGTACGGCATCCTCAGCTTGAGCAGCAAGTTTTTTTGCTTCGGCCTCTTTCTTATCTTGTTCTTCTTTTTCCTTTCGTTCCTGTTCTTCCTTCGCCTTTTTCTCTTTTTCCGCTTTTTCTTTTTCCGCTTTCTCTTTTTCTTTTCGTTCTTGTTCTTCTTTTGCTTTTTTCTCTTTTTCCGCTTTCTCTTTTTCCGCTTTTTCTTTTGCTTCCTTTTCACGTTTTGCTTCAGCCTCTTTTTTCGCATTCTCATCTTTTTTAGAAGGAGTGGAGGCGAGGTGAGTAGCTTGAGCTTGCTCTTCTTGCTTAGTAGAAGCTATATTGGGGTTGATTAAGTATGTACCCCCAACTGCAAGAATTGAAGCAATAGCAGCGATATTTCTTTTAGTCGCGTTGGGTTTCTTTTTAGCAAAATACCATGCAAATCCTATACCGCCAAAAAAGAGGAGTGGAAGAATGATCTCGGGATTAAAAATCATTAAGAGGATTCCGAGACCATAAAGAACGACTTTCCATACTGGTTGGGCCATGATATAATCGACAAACTTTTTCATTATTTTCTCCAAATTTAGTAATATTTTCACAATAATCATACCATAATATAAGAGCGCTTTCAATTACTAACTGGTAATAGTTTAATAAAAAATCAGACTTAGATTAAACTAAGTCTGAAAATTGTTCTTATTCTCCCAATTCTGCACTATAGGCAATAATTTGATCGACCGTGTCTGAAAGGAATTGGATGGTATCGCGAAGTGGTTTGTCAGTCGAGATATCTGCCCCGATAATCATGGCTGACTCAAGTGGCGTCTTGCTGCCACCTGATTTAAGGAGGTCTAGCCAATCTTGAGCTCCGTTTTCGGAGTTCTTCAAATGCAGGTAACCCGCTGTTGAGATAACCAAGCCAGCTGAGTAAGTGTAGCTGTAAAGCCCCATATAGTAATGGCTTTGGCGCATCCAGGTCAAAGCGGCGTCATCATCGATCTCAACGGCGTCGCCCCAGAATTCTGTCAGGACTTCCTTCATGATGCTATTGAGCTTGCTAGCACCGAAGGTACCACCTTCTTCGATCAAGGTGTAGACCTTGCGTTGGAAAGCTGCCTCCAACAAGTGGGTGATGAAGTTATGGAAGTAGGTATCTGTCAAACGGTGAGCCAAGGCAAAGCGTTTTTGACGAGGGTCGTCAAACTGGTGCTCCAAATAGTCGCTGAGGAGGAGCTCGTTAAAGGTAGAAGGAGCTTCCACATAGTAGGTCGACATGTGGGCGTTGAAGTAGCTTTGGTTGTTGTCTGAGAAGATGAATTGACCAGAGTGTCCGATCTCGTGGATCAGAGTGTAGACATCGCTCATCCGTCCTGTCCAGCTCATGAGGACATAAGGATGGACGCGGTATGGATCGGCCGCATAACCACCAGAATCCTTGCCTTCATTGGCCGCAAAGTCAACCCAGCGTTCAGTTTGGTAGCGGGCGATTTCGCGTGAGTATTCTTCTCCAAGAGGTGCCACAGATTTCATGACCAAGTCATAAGCGTCATCAATGGTGACATCAGGGTTGAGCGCGCTGTCCAAATCCAACTTCCAATCAGCAAAGGTCATTTTCTCAAGACCATTGACCTTGGCCACGTGTTTGAGGAATTTTTGAGCGACCGGAGCGAAGTCCTTCATGATCAGGTCAATCTGGCGATCAAACATGGCACGATCTACTTCCTGCTCAGCCAAGAGGTAGTCAAAGACAGAGTCGTAGCCCCGCATATCTGCAATCAGTTTTTCAGACTTGACTTGAGCTAGATAGGTAGCAGCAGCCGTGTTTTGGTGCTTGCGGAGACCTTCTGAGAAAGAACGAAAGGCTTTTTCACGGATTTCCGCATTCTCATGGTTTTGGTAGAAGTTTTCATAGGTAACAAAGCTATTCTTGTAAACTTTTCTATCCACTTCAAAATCAGCCATTTCAAAGTCGCCTGCCCGCATCTTGGTATAGATGTCTTGAGGCCCGTAGAAGACTTCACCCAGGTTGGTCAAGGTCTTTTCCACATCAGCTCCCAAGTAGTGAGCTTTTTTAATTTTAGCCTGACGAATGGCAAAAGTGAGGTGAGGGAGTTGCCCCAGGCGTTCGAGGACATCTTCATCCGCTTCGACCAAAGCATCATCAAAGAAGGAAAGTTCAACACTGGCCCAAGTTTCGAAATCCATCCCCGCTTGGGCAATCTCTGCGAAAGCTTCATCACCAAAGTCAGTGGTTTGGGGCATAAAGCTGTAGTTGCCAATGTGGCTGAGTTGGATCTGAATTTGTTCAAAGACCGCAAAGGCAGCTTCAAAGTCTTCAAAGGTGTGGAGGTTGCCCTTGTAGTTACGGACAAATTCATTGATTTCTTCACGTGTTTTTTCAATGGCACGCAAGAAGTCTTCCTGGTCTTGGTAGAGGGCTGTGAGGTCCCAGAGTTCGTTCTCAGGAAATTCAGAACGTTTTTTTAATTCCATAATGTTCTCCTTTTGATCGGTATTCTTCCTTAAGTATAGCAGAAAAAAGGATAGAAACATAGAGGGAGAGGGGAAAATGCTTGTGTGAAAAAAAATCTTGAAAAGAGCTGGAAAAAAATTGACCATTTTTGATATACTAGGATAGAGATGAGGAGGTTTTTATGAAAAAGGTCGTGATTTCACTACTGGCGGGTGCGTCCGTTCTAGCTCTAGTGGCTTGTACGCCCAAACGTTATGAACGCCAAAGTAAACCAAAAACGGCAACGTCATCATCGGTTAAAAAAGAAAAGAAGGATACAGGTCAGAAGTATTATCAAGAGGTTTTGGAGCGGTATGCTAAGTATGATACAGCTCTTAAAAATGACGATAAAACAGGCCTGTTTGCGGAATTAGGTAAAATACAATCCGGTTCAGAAGAAAGCATCTATCTAGATGCTTTGGAGCGCTTGGGAACTCCGGTAACCTTTCAGTATGCTTTTACAGACTTGAACAAAGATGGTGTGGATGAGCTCTTGATGTCCAATCAATACACTGGAAAACAAACAGTATGTTTCTGCTATCTATTACCTCAAAGGGTCAAAAAGCTGAATTGCTGCATACAGCTTATACAGCTGCGGTGGGTGGTTATCGCTCCAGTTTAGAAGTTTTCGATAATGGACAAATCGTTTATGCTACTTGGCAATCCATTAATCCAGAAATGGAATTGACCCTTTATTCGATAGGAAAAGGGGAAGCCAAGGAAGAAAAGAAAGCAACCATTCAAATTGGTGGGGACGAAACAGCAGAACAGGCTCTTGGGGTTTCAGCCAAGAAGTTGGACCTCAGTAAGCTAGACTGGAAAAATTTTGACGGTTCAGGCGACTCCAAATCAACAGCAAAAGCAGAAGAGAAAAAATCAGAAAGCTTCCAAGTACAAGTTAGCGTAGCTGATCTTCGTATTCGAAAAGAACCATCTACTTCAGCTCCATCTGCAGGAATGATCGCAAAAGGCATTCACACCATTACGGAAACAGTGGATGCGGATGGTCATACTTGGGGCAAGCTTGAATCTGGACAAGGCTGGATCGCCCTTGAATTCACAACGCGTGTGGATGGTTCTAAATCAGCAAGCTCAAGTAAGAAAAGCAGTGGAATGAATATTCAAGAAATTCAGAACGGTGATTTTTCAAGTATTGCAGGAACCTGGAAAAATGGGAAGGGTTGGACACTGGTATTTGATGGGAATGGATCAGCAGATCAGGTTTTCTTGAATGGTGAAAATATGCTGGTCAATCGAATTCAACCAACGGATAATCATCTTAGTGGAGGTTTCAGTAATCCTAAGCATAAGGTTGGTGGTGCGATTATCAGATTTATTCCGGCAGGAGTTACTCTTCCTGTTTATGTTGAATAGAAAGCAGATCCTTCTGATAGTGGGAAAGATCGTATTTGGGCAGGTCAATCAGCATGGTGGGAAGAGAGTGACTTCTTCTACCGTGTGGACTAAAGGAGTGGTACTATGAGAAAATT
>BNJU01003008.1_pt1 | contig 25835 bp, 25 predicted proteins | sample 8539281 | NCBI WGS metagenome assembly BNJU01 (sample SAMD00202456, study PRJDB9452) | human saliva metagenome | isolation source: human saliva | place: Japan
ATTTGGCCTCAGCGCCTAAGATTGTAATATATTTGTACATGTAGACCTCCTATGTCCTAGGCATAAGTATTTATATGCATTATATCACAACTATATGACGAGAAAGTGAGAATAACAATTTAATTAATAGCTAGAAATTCTTTTGTTGTTCTTAGTTGCGCAAATCGATTTCTCCAAATTTTTTCTTTGTAAAAGGATAAGATTTGATCGGCAGATAGATGGATGTTGTCAAAGGTTGAGATCGCATCTTCGACGATGGTGATTTTATAACCATATTCAAAGCCTACTTTCACAGATGTATCAATGCAAAATTCCACTTGCATTCCTACAAATGTTAAATCGGTAATATTTTTTCGGTTTAAATATTCCTTTAATTCAGTGTCCTTGAAGATGCTATTGTAATATTTATTGAAAATCTTTTCGTTTTCTTGAGGCTTTAATTCGTGATAGACTTGCCAATTATCGCTACCTGTTGCTAATAAACCTTCAGCTTCAGAGTGTCTGATAAAAATGACTTCTATATTTTGATTTCTGAAATGTTGAATGATTGCTTTTGTATTTATGATAAAATTTTTTTGTATTGAAAGGATTTTTCTTTAACTAAGCCTTCTTGTATATCGATTACGATTAATGCTTGTGCCATGATGGATTTCCTTTATTAAAAGATAAATTATATGTATTATATGGATGTAATTAGAATTTATTATATTAGTTATTAAATTATTGTCGATTTCTTCGTATATAAGTATCTATGCGCATTATATCACAAGTATATAACAAGAAAAGGAAGAAAGCAGTATCATATATGTTGATAGTAATTTGGGAAAAAGCTGTAAAATTTGATGTTGAATTTACATGATAATTTAACTACAATAATGATAAGATATTTGAAAAATGAGTGTTTATATTACTAAAAGATTTTTGAGGTGATAGTATGCCGAATATAAAACCGATTTCAGATTTACGTAATTATTCTGAAGTATTGCGTGATGTTACTATAGATAGTCCTGTATTCTTAACTAAAAAAATGGTAGAGGCCGATATGCAATTATGGATATTCAAGATTATGAACGTGTAATGGCTACGATAAAACTTATGGGCGCTTTAGAGACCGGTCGCAAATCTGGTGAAGAACAAGGGCTGGATTTCATCAGAGCAACTAAAAAGAGTGAATTGGGGATTTAATTATGGATCATCAAATTAGTTATGCACCAAAAAGCACGAGAAGATTTGCTAGAAATAAAATCCTTTTATAGAAGAAGAAACCGGTGATATTGAGTTAGCTAAGAAAAACTGTTTCGGATATAGTGACTACGAATGATTCTTAAGTACTTTTTCCAGAAATGGGACAGCGATTATTGATAAACATGGGAAGTAAAATTGAATATAGATATTTGCTTTGTCATAATTATTTAAGTTTTTACCGTTATTTAGATCGGACTATCTATATTGATAGAATATTAAATAGTAGACGTGATTATCTTAAAATACTATTGGATGAAGTACATTAGTTTTTAAAAGGCACTATCATTAATAGATGGTGCTATAAAATGATTTTAATAGTAACATGAAGATGCGTGGACACTCTTTATAATTTGAATGCATTGTGATTTAATGATATCAAAGTAAGATTTATTTAATCTGTCATTGAAAGAGAGAAGGCATTCGTTACAAAATTATTTGGAGGGAACTAACATGAAATTTCTAGATCAATTGGGAGATGCGGTTAAGGATGTAAAAGAATTAGCTAAATCCAAGGCTAGTGTTGTAAAAGACTTAACTGCTGATGCAGCACAAGAAGTGAAGGTGTTGGCTAAAGAAAAGGCCAAAGATGTTAAGGCAAAATCCGCTGATGCGGCGCAAGAAGTAAAAGTCTTGGTTAAGGAGAAGGCGGCAGATGTTAAAGCTAAATCTGCTGATGCAGCACATGATGTAAATGAATTGGTAAAAGCTAAGTCTGCGGATGTAGCAAAAGATCTAGAAGCTACTCTTAAGGTAAAGGCTGAAGAGCTAAAACAAAAGGCTAGAGAAGTAAAAGATATAACGGCTGATGCGGCTAAAGATATTACGGATACCGTTAAAGAAAAATCTGCAGGAGCAGCCAAAGACATTAGAGCGAAGGTTGTTGAAAAAGTTGAAACTAAAGGAATAGTTGAAGCACCAAGCGAAGAAATAGCAACAGAGAGTGAAGAAAAGGCGGAATAATATTTTTGTGTTTTCGCTTGAATGAAGCTCATCTGTCTCTACATATACATATTGACGTATACTGTTTCAATGTGTAATATATATCGTACATAGAAAAACTATATATAGTTTCAAGCGGCAGCATCGTTAATTCGGTGTTGCTTTATTTTTTATATAGGCGCCCTTAGGGCGTTTTTTTGTTGTATTGAAGTTTATAAAAGTAGTATAGAGCTTTTTGCGTGTAATGGTATAATACACATAACAAATAATATTACTTGAGGTGGCATATGGATAAACAGCAATTAGCAAATAAAATTTGGGAATCAGCTAACAAATTACGCTCTAAAATTGAGGCGAATGAGTATAAAGATTATATATTAGGGTTCATGTTCTATAAGTTCTTGTCTCAAAAAGAAGAAGAGCTACTGCGTACTCAATATCAAATATCAAAAACTGAATACGAATCCGTTTTAGTCGAATCAAATGTAGAATTGTGTGATGCCATTCGAGATGATTTGTATTATTTTATACCATATAATCATTTGTTTTCTACATGGATTCAGGATGGCAACCAACTTGATGTGGGCAGAGTGCAAGATGCGTTAAATTCCTTTGAACGCTTATTGAACGATCAATATAACCGAATATACAAAGGTATTTTTGATACATTGCAATTAGGTCTAACTAAGTTAGGGGATAATTCTGGCTCCCAATCTAAAGCTATTCAACAATTAATCTCATTGATTGATGAAATTCCAATGGATGGTTCTCAAGATTATGATGTATTAGGATTTGTTTACGAATATTTGATTTCGAATTTTGCTGCCAATGCAGGGAAAAAAGCTGGTGAATTCTATACACCTCATGAAGTGTCTGTATTGATGTCAGAAATTGTAGCTCATCATTTGCAAGGTCGAAATGAAATTTCGATTTATGACCCTACAAGTGGATCCGGCTCTTTATTAATTAATATTGGTAAAAGTATTGCAAAATATAGAAAAGACAAAAATAGTATTAAATACTATGCTCAAGAACTAAAAGAAGCGACGTATAACTTGACAAGAATGAACCTTATCATGCGCAATATTCAACCATCTAATATTATGGTTAGAAATGCAGATACGTTAGAAGATGATTGGCCGTATTTTGATGAAGCGGACCCTCAACAAACCTATAATCCGTTATATCTAGATGCTGTTGTATCTAATCCTCCATATTCTCAACACTGGGATCCAAAAGGAAAAGAAAATGATCCTAGATATAGTCGATTTGGGCTAGCACCTGCCACAAAAGCGGACTATGCTTTTTTACTTCATGATTTATATCATTTAAGACCAAATGGTATTATGACAATCGTATTACCACATGGTGTATTGTTCCGTGGGGATAGTGAGGGTCAAATCCGCAAGGCTCTTATTGATAATAATCATATTGATGCAATTATTGGTTTGCCAGCAAATATTTTCTTTGGTACAAGTATCCCGACAATCATTATGGTGTTACGTCAGAAGAGAGAAAACCAAGATGTGCTTGTCATTGATGCTTCAGAATATTTTGTGAAAGCCAATAAAAATAACAAGTTGCAGGCATCTGATATTCGCCGCATTGTAGATGCTTATTGTAAGAGAGACACTATTCCTGGATATTGTGCGGTTGTATCTCGCGATGAGATTATACGTAATGATTACAATTTAAATATTCCACGTTATGTGGATACATGTAAGACTGATGAAATATATGATATATATGGTATTGTTCATGGTGGCATTCCATATAGTGAGATTGAAAGATTATCCTCGTATTGGAATGTATTTGAAGGGCTTGAGAAAGAAATCTTTAAACAAGGTCAAGATGGATACTATTCATTGGTAGAGGGTGATATTGCCCAAATTGTGCATGATTATCCTGCTGTAAATGAATTCACAGATTCTTTGAATTCAAAGGTCGATCGTTATATAGACCACGTTTCCCAGACAGTTATTGATGATTTTATAGCTGGAATGGATGAAACTGTTTGGCACACATTGTCAGATGAGTTGTTTGAACAATTTTCGAATATACCATTAATCGATACCTATGATATCTATCAAATCATGAGTGACAATTGGTCTAAAATTACATTAGATATTGATAAAATGGGATATAGTGGTAAAGCTTTAGTTGCTTCTGTAGAACCCAATATGGTAATGAAAAAGAAAAATAATAAACAAGTAGAGGTTCAAGAAGGGTGGAAAGGATCTATTGTTCCTTTTGAATTAGTTCAAGAATTATATTTGCAGAATGAACTTTCAAATGTAACAGATATAGACAATGAACTTGAAGTAATTAAAGAACAAATCGCTGAACTTGCTGAAGCTGTACCAATGGATTATCAAGATATGGAGTTCCTAAATGATGATAGAAATGGGTTCGTTAAGACGCCATTGAACGCAGCTATTAAGGTTTATAAGGATGAACCAGAATTATATCCATTATTAAAGGCCGTTAAAGATTTATATGCTGAAGAAACAAAACTGAAAAAACGTCAGAAAGAAGCCATAGCTGAGTTAGCAGATGCGACAAAATATTGTATAGAAAATCTTACTGATGAACAAATAGATGAATTGTTATATCAACATTGGATTGTGCCAGCAATAAATGAGCTTAAAACGTATTTAAAAAAGGTTATTAATGATTTTGTTCAATGTTTAAGTGCATTGTCCAATAAATATGGAACTTCACTACAAATAATAGATAATGAAATTAGAGTCGTAGAGCAAGAGTTGATTACATCATTACGTGAGTTAGAAGCGAATGACGATATGGGGATATCTGCCTTATTAGAATTGTTAGGAGCGAAATGATGAATACTAATAAAAAAGCTCCTAAGTTACGATTTAAAGGCTTTACTGATGATTGGGAACAGCGTAAGTTAGGAGAATGTATGAACTCTTTTGCATATGGCTTGAATGCAGCTGCTAAAGATTATGATGGTATGCATAAATACATACGAATTACAGATATAGATGATGAAACTCATAATTTTTATCCAGAGTAATCTAACCTCTCCAGACATAGATTTTTAATATGGATGTTTCTGATTATAAATTAAATGTTGGTGATATTGTATTTGCTAGAACTGGTGCAAGTGTTGGCAAAAACATATTTATATAATCCAAACGATGGTGATTTATATTATGCTGGATTTTTTTGATTAGAGGAAAAGTAAAAAGAAGATTGTGATGCCGGTTTTTATTTATCAGAATACTTTAACTAAAGAGTATGATTCATTTATCAGAATAACATCACAGCGATCAGGTCAACCAGGCGTAAATTCAAAAGAATATGCAACATTTAGGGTTAAATATCCCTTGTAAGGATGAGCAGAAGAAAATCTCTAAGGTATTAAATGGCTTTAGATGAGCTTTATACCCTTCATCAGTGTAAGCTTGAAAAGCTAAAATTAACGAAAAAAAGCTTTATTACAAAAATTATTTCCTAAAAATGGAAAAACATATTCCTGAAATAAGATTTAAAGGTTTTACTGATGCTTGGGAACAGTGTAAGTTGGGAAATTTGGGGACTTTAAAGAATGGAATGAACTTTTTCTAAGGAGGCTATGGGGAAAGGATATCCATTTATAAATTTACAAAATATATTTGGAAGTAATGTTATTGATTTAACTAAATTAGAAAAAGCAGAAGCAACGGATTCTCAACTAAAAAGATTATAATCTACAGAAAGGAGATGTACTTTTTGTTCGATCTTCGGTTAAGTTAGAAGGTGTTGGCGAGGCTGCTTTGATTTCTGAAGATTTAAAAGATACAACTTATTCTGGGTTTATCATAAGATTTAGAGATAATTATGGATTAGACTATAATTTTTAAAAAGATTTATATTTACAACAGTTTTTGATTAGAAATCAAATTATGTCTCAAGCTACTAATAGTGCTAATAAAAAAATATTAGCCAAGCTGTTTTGAATAATCTTAACTTACTTATTCCAACAAAAGATGAGCAATCAAAAAAATCGGATTGATTTTTTTCAAAGTTAGATAAATGTATTACCCTTCATCAGTGTAAGTTGGATCGTCTTATATCAATAAAGAAAGCTTTACTTCAACAGTTGTTTGTGTAGATTTAATAGATTAGGTGAATTATGATTTTTACAAAAGAATCTGATTTTGAATCAGCCCTTATTCAGCAGTTATCTAATCATGGATGGGAAGCGGAGTGTATTGAATATCCTACAGAAGAGGCTCTCGTAAAGAATTGGGCGGATATTATTTATAACAATAACTGTTCTCCTGATAAGCTGGATAAATATCCGTTGACTGATAGCGAGATGAGTCAAATCTTAATGCAAATTAAGATGTTGAAAAGTCCGGCCATGATCAATGATTGGATAAATGGTAAAGTTGTTACTATTAAACGTGATAATCAAGATGATACGATGCATTTTGGGAAAAATGTATCACTTAAAATTTTTGATCGTAATGAAATCGCTTCTGGACAAAGTGTTTATCAAATAGTACGGCAACCTCAATTTAAAGGGCTTAATGATGTTTCTAGAAATCGCCGTGGAGACGTCATGTTGCTAATTAATGGAATGCCTGTTATTCATATTGAATTGAAACGTTCAGGCGTTCCAGTTGATGTCGCAATTAATCAAATCGATTTATATAATCGTCGTGGTTTGTTCTCTGGATTATTTGCGTTAATACAAATTTTTGTGGCTATGACGCCAGAAGAAACGGTATATTTTGCTAATCCGGGAAATGGAGAGGCTTTAAAATCAGAATACCAATTTCATTGGGCTGATGTAAATAATGAAATTATAGGAGATTGGACTCACATTGCAGGAACGTTATTAGCAATTCCTTTGGCACATGAATTATTAGGGTTTTATACAATTCCAGATAGTTCTGATGGTATTCTTAAAGTGATGCGTAGCTATCAATATTATGCAGCAAGTCGTATTGCAGATATAGTTAGCAAGGCTGATTGGGGATATACTAGTCCTTTAGGTGGGTATGTTTGGCATACAACAGGGTCTGGTAAGACTATGACATCGTTTAAAACAGCGCAGATTATTGCGAGTGTAGGCGATGCTGATAAAATCGTATTTCTTGTGGACCGTGTTGAACTAGGAACACAGTCCTTGCAGGCATATCAAGGGTTTGCTGATTCTGCCACATCTGTGGAGGGTACGGAAAGTGGTACCGTATTGTTGGAAAAACTAGATAGCATTGAACCAAAGGATATGATTATTGTTTCCTCTATTCAAAAGATGAATCAATTATCTAAAGATGATACACGCGATGATATGTTAAATCATGTTAAGGGAAAACGGTTGGTCTTTATTTTTGATGAATGCCATCGCAATACATTTGGCGATATGTTGAGAGCGATTAAGGAAACATTCCCTCATGCGTTATTATTTGGCTTTACAGGTACACCGATTTTTAAAGATAATGCAAAGAAAACATTAGCAACTGCCGATTTATTTGGAGATGAATTGCATCGGTATAGCATTTCCGATGGTATTCGAGATAAAAACGTGTTGGGATTTGATATTACGTCGGTACCGACATATAATGATGAAGATCTACGTAATGCCGTTGCATTACGTGAGGTTGGCGCTAATACTGTTAGTGATGTTATGGAATCTCCCGAAAAACGAGAAGCCTACTACCATTTTATAAATGATGTACCTATGGTTCGAGATTATGAACATGGATATACAAGAGGTATTGAGGACTATATAGAAAATGGGCATTACGATAATGATAAGCATCGTAGAGCCGTAATTGAAGATATTCACAATAAATGGTTGGTACAAAGTTATAAAGGAGTATTCCATGGTATTTTAGCAACGCATAGTATATCCGAAGCGATTTCTTACTATCGACTGTTTAGACGTATTGCACCTAATTTAAAAGTAGTAGCTTTATTTGACCCTACTGTAGATGGTGAAATGGATCCTACAACTGCTGTTATTAAAGATGAGGCATTGGAAGAAATTTTAGCGGATTATAATACATATTTTAATCAAAATTTTACGGTATCAAATTATGCTTCATTTAAACGTGATGTTTGTGCTAGACTTGCACATAAGCTACAATATTGTTCTAATGATGTAGACATTGATACAGATAAATATATTGATATTGTAATTGTCGTTAAACAATTATTAACCGGCTTTGATTCAAAATATGTAAATACGCTATATGTTGACAAGATTATGGCTTATGAAGAGATAGTACAAGCTTTTTCGCGAACAAACCGTTTATATGGACCAGAAAAACCGTTTGGCAGCATTAGATACTACCGCAAGATACATACTATGTCTCGTAATATTCAAGACGCATTTAGATTATATTCTGGATCGGTGCCTGAAGGGTTATATGCAGATAAAAAAGATCAGAATATTCGCAAAATGAATGTTATAGTAGAGGATATTTCAGATTTATTTACATCAGAAGGCATAGAATACTATTCCAAATTACCGGATAATCTAGCGAGTCGTCATAAATTTGGCCGTTTATTTTATCAATTGCGTGTACTAATGGAAGCCATTCGGATACAGATGTTTACATGGCAAAAGAATATTGATGAAAATCTAGGCCTAAATTTGGATGAGGAAACCTATAATACATTAGCAGTTCGATATGGAGAATTGTTTAATCCTAGTACTGCTGATGGTGAGTCTGGTTCCTTTATTCCTTTTGATTTAACAGCCAAAGCTCATAAGCAAGAGTCTATTCGAATCGATGCCGATTACATGAATAAGAATTTTGAGAAGTATATTAGAGAATATAATATTGATGACTCTGATAAAACCAAAATTGATCAATTACTAATGATGCTTCATAAGAGCTTTGCGCAATTGTCACAAGAAGAGCAACGTGCTGCTAGACAAATATTGGTTGATATAGAACATAAGAATCTGATAATTGAGGAGAACAAGACGTTTACGGATTATATCAATGAATATATGAATGTCGATTGGAACGCTAAGATAGAGTATTGTATTAACTTGTTGGGTGTCGATGAAGCTAAGTTGAGAGCTTTATTAAATGCTCATGTTAATGAAGCAAATATTGATGAATATGGACGCTTTTATGAGTTGGTCTCCACTGTAGACATCGAGCGAGCTAAACAAAACTTAGGAATTGTAGATCAGCCTCATTGGAAATGTATTATTAAAATTAAAAAAATATACTTAGAGAATTTGTTATTTATAATAAGCTTGATGGTTATAAATCGTAAATTTGCTCTATATTTATAATAAAAAAATAGCAGGATTATCCCCTGCTATTTTTTTGTTGTGTTCTAAACTTTCACAATACCCATATAAATGTTAAAATAAACAGTATATATTCTATTGAAGAAAAGAGGGTATTATGGAACGGATAAAGGATCTTGTGTACACCCATGACCAGGGTGGACAGTTTAGATGGGTGACGGTGAGCACCTTGATGCTCGCATTGGGCACAATTTTGCACCTGGTGAGCCCTAGTTTTGCAGGGGTTACGCCAAACTGGATGATTTCCGCGTATTGCGTAGCGATTTTGTTGACAAAACCTAGTGTATCTCAAGCCTTGGGCATTGGTTTAGTGGCGGCCTTGATTGAGGTGTTAACCTCTAAATCTGGCTTCCCATATGGTAACTTGTTGTCCGAACCAGCTGGTGCATTGGTGATAACATTCATTTCTCGCACCATGACATCTATGAAATCGGTAAAATTGGTTCCTTTGAAATCACGCCGATTGTAGGCTCATTCTTTACGACTGTTGTATCTGGTGGTATTTTCGTTACGTTGTTATGGCAAATTGCAAACTTGCCTAACAATGTATATCTTTACGCTATGTGGCCTCTCGTGTTAGTGGTAGCGGCTGTAAATGCAGCGATTACGCCAGTGTTGTATATTCCGGCTCAAAAGATGTTCGCTAAACGTGGTATGTTGCCTAGCGGTAGCGAAGCTTCTAGTGACCATAGCAGACTCGTTATTACACCAGAACGGGATGCAAAGATTTCCATTGAGCACATGAATTATTACCATCCTAAGGCGACTGCGCCTACATTAAAGAACATCAACCTCGATGTGCATGATGGTGATTTCCTCGTTGTAACAGGGCCTGCCGGTTGTGGTAAAAGTACGCTTTGCATGGCCATGGTAGGGGCGGTGCCTAAATTCTACGGCGGTCGTCTAGAAGGTATGGTCTTTGTAGATGGTAAGGCTACAACGCAATTATCGATTCCTGAGTTAGCAAACCATGTCGGTGTTGTTCTTGCCGATTACGATACACAGCTTGTAACGATGACGGTTCGCGAAGAAGTAGCCTTTGCTATGGAAAATCGTGGCTATGATCGGGCAACCATCGATGCTCGTTGTGCAGAGGTGTTTAAACAAGTCGGTATTGAAGGCCTTGAAGATCGTAAAATTACGAGCTTGTCCGGCGGTCAACGTCAACGTTTGGCGATTGCTTCCGTGCTGGCAACTAATCCATCTGTTCTCGTTCTTGATGAACCAACGAGCTCTCTTGACCCAGATGGGACGGCTGAACTATATCGCCTCGTTGGTGATTTAAACCGTAATCATGGTATCACTGTTGTGGTTATCGATCATGATTTGCATGCTGTATTGCCATATGCTAATCGCATGGCACTTATGGTAAATGGTGAAATCGTATGCGATAGCGATGTATCTACCACATTGGAATACATGTACAATCATGATATTTATGTAGAAGCATTGCCATCCGTATTTACAACGTATATGGAATTGGAAAAGGCCGGTTACCATAGCGACGAACCTTGGCTCAGTATTGAATCGGCTATCAAGGGTCTTCATCACATTGAAATGGCTAAGGCTATCGACCGTTCTCGCTATGAACATACAAATGTAAATGGTGAAAGCCAAGTTCAACAAGGTAATGATGTAGGTGAAAGTACAGGAGGTGGCGCACATGCTTAAGGTAGAAAACTTACGATTTGGCTATGTGCCTACCGTAGATATTTAGAAATGTAAACTTTACCATTCATGAAGACGAATTTATTGCTGTAGGTGGTAAGAATGGTTGTGGTAAAACGACGATTACACGTCTTTTAGTGGGCCTTGAAAAGGCTGCGGAAGGGCATATCCGTTATAACGGCAAGGATATTACATCCATGCCACCATCTAAACGAGGTCAATTTATTGGATATGTATTCCAACAACCGGATCGCCAAATGTTTAGACCGACTGTGGCTACAGAGGTGGCGTTTGGGCCTGAATCTTTAGGCCGTTCTAAAGATGAGGTTACACACATTGTAGACGAAGTATTAGAGCGTTGTGGTATCAGTCATTTACGTGACGAGTATCCACCTACATTGCGCCGTGGTGAAAAGCAACGCGTTGCTATTGCCTCTGCATTGGCTATGCAGTCCCAAATCCTCATCCTCGATGAACCTACAAGTGGTCAAGATGGTAAGGAAACAAAAGAATTGTTAGCCTTGCTTCGTCAGTTGAATCGTGAAGGTCTTACGATTCTATTGATTACTCATGATATGGAAATCATGGCGGCTGAATGTTCCCGTGCCATCATCATGGGCCATCGTACCGTATCTTTTGATGGTACACCAGAAGAATTATTTTCAAAATCTACCGATGAATTACATGATCTTGGCCTCACAAAACCGCCAAGTGTAGAACTTTCACAAGCAGTACCGGGCTTAGGTTACTGCAAATCGATGGATGAATTACGGACGCGCCTTATCGCGCAATTGGCAGAATAGGAGGGGGACCATGGAACGTTTAGTACCATTAACAAAAATTTTGATGACCCTCGCCGTATCCGTATGGGCCATCTTCTTGCGGGACTGGATGTCTTTGATGGCATTAGTTGTCGTAGAATTAGTAGCACTGTTGTTGACCGGTTTACTATGGAAACAATATAAGGCCGTGTTTGCGTTAGTTGTATTCGCTGTATTCTTAGGTATCATTCAATACTTGGGCAGCGGAGACGTCGTTTCTGCCGTTGTATCAGGCCTTCGTATGCTAGCCATGACGCTCGTGTTTATTGCACTTTTAGCAACAACTAAATTACAAGATTTAACAGCGGCCCTCGTAACACAATGCAAAATTCCTTATGAATATGCATTTATGTTTACCGCAGCCCTTCGCTTTGTACCTGATTTCATTGGTGAAAGTAAGGCTGTACAAGAGGCACAATCTTGTCGTGGCCTTTCCTTGGAAGGCAATATCTTTAAACGCATGAAATCCTATGGCTCTGTTATCCAACCATTACTCTTAAAATCCTTAGGCCGTTCTGAAACAATGGCTTTGTCCTTGGAACTAAGAGGCTTTGGTGGCAAGACACATAGCTTTGCCGCGTCCGTAGGTCTTAAACTAATAGACTATATAGTTATTGTTGCATTAATTGTAGTCACACTTATTCTATTTGGTGTACTATAGAGATATAATTGACTATTTCCTATTTATTATTAGTTAGTGTTATATATTTATGATATACTACAAATAGGTAGTGAAGCGTATAAAATTACCTACAATATAACAAAAAAGGACGAGTTGCAGCTCGTCCTTTTTCTTGCTTATTTTTTTGTCTTATTGTTGAGCCAATAGTTATAGGTAGTTACAACTAAGGTTGCTTCCATAAACTATTTTAGAGGAATATATGAGTGAATTAATAATTCGATTAATTGCAAAAGATGATGTGTTTGCTTGTTTATCTATTTACAACTACGAGGTCGAATATGGCGTAGCTACCTTAGATCTTGAACCTCGCACATTGGAAGAGTGGCATGAGTGGTATAACGCGCACAGCGATGAGCATCATCCTATCATTGTAGGAACCATTGATGATGTAGTGGTAGGCTATGCATCGCTTTCACCATATCGATTAAAGGATGCTTTCAAAAGTACTGTAGAATTGTCTATATATATTCATCAAGATTACCGTGGTCAAGGTGTGGCAACACAGTTGATGGAACGTATTTAGAGATGGCTAAAGAAGATACAATGCTTCATAATGTGGTGTCCGTTATTACTGCAGGGAATGAGGGGAGCACGAAATTGCACAATCGATTTGGTTTTACCTATTGTGGTCTTACCCCTGAGGTTGGTTTTAAACATGGGAAATATCAGGATACCGAAACTTACGCATTATTGGTATAATAATAGATATTAAATCATTCATATATCCGTGGGGTTGCGGATGTATGCTATACATAGATAGGGGTAAGTTATGATAAATATGAAAGCAGAACGGCAGTTCATAGGCAATAGTACGTATCGTAGCCGATTGGTGGATGGTCATTTTCATACTGAATTATGTCCACATGGTAGTGGTGATAGAACGGCGCTTATGATTGAAAAGGCCATTGAATTGCGTATTGAAAAGGTGTGTTTAACAGAGCATGCTCCGTTACCAAAGGCCTTTGAAGCAGAGTACGGCGGCGATAAGGTCGCATACGATACGGCGTCTCTTAAACTCAATCAGGTGGATTCCTATCTCGAATTAGGTCGCGAATTACAACGTGCCTATGGTACGCATATCGATATTTCCCTTGGTTTTGAGGTGGATTATATCCCTGGTTTTGAAAGCGATATCCAAGATTTTCTTGATCGCTATGGTCCATTGACAGATGATAATATTCTATCTGTTCACTTTATGGATGGTGTAGGTGGCAAATACTACTGTGTTGACTATAATACAGAGGAATTTGAAAAAGGCTTTGGCCCTTGGATTTCTAATCAAAGTGAATTGTACTATAAATACTTTAGTATCATTCGCCAAGCGGTGCGCGCTGATTTAGGTACATATACGCCAAAGCGAATCGGTCACTTTGATTTAATCAAGAAATACCAACACCATTTCGGTTTTGAACATCATTTAGATAAGCGAAATGCACAACTCGTAAGCGATATATTACATATTATGCGAGTTCAAGGTAGAGAATTAGATTATAATATGAGCGGATTCTTTAAACCTGATTGCGGTGAAATGTATCCGAGCCGCTTTATTCAAGGGATTGCTGCTATTATTGGTGTGCCCTTTGTGTTAGGATCCGATGCGCATAGCGTAGCGGATGTAGCAAAGGTTTGGGACTAGATATATTATGTGATTATGATGTAATAAAAGTAAGAAGAGCCAATTAACGTTGTGGAATGCGTTAGGCTCATCTCCAAGAAAATAGAAAATGAGAAATGGCCTAATGTCCCTTACGGGGTGTTAGGTCATTCTTACTTTAGAATAAGAACGACTAATTGTTAGTAAAATCTTAATATTTTTATTGACTTTTTTTCTATAAGTATTATTATAATTTCATGCTTTAGCATGATAAAGTGATAAAATCTAAAAAGAATCTATATATTTTTAAATAGTAATATTAGCATGGTTTATAGAAAGGATGATCCTCATGGTACAGAAACAGTTGCCTACAGGTTTTTCGTGATGATATAGGTGCTGTAGCGGAGCGCAAGGATGATGTGAGTCAATATTTGCTCAGCCTTTGCCGCAATCGTCAGTATACAAAAAAATTTCTACACCCTCGTAGAATACAAAGATGTGTTTAATGGTTACACATTAGGCCGTGGACAACATATGTACGAATTCTTTGGTGGTTCTGATGCATCTGTGGTTATCCGTCCCGATTTAACCATGCCAATCGGTCGTTTCTTAGCGACTACGAATATTGAATTGCCTCGCAAGTTCTACTATCTTGGCGATGTGTTGATGAAAAACAAACAGCATCGTGGCGATATTAACCAAGTCACACAAGGTGGCATTGAAATGGTCGGCTATGAAGGTATTGATGCCGAATTAGAATGCTTTGCCATCATTAAAGAGGTGAATGAATCACAGCTCAATAATACCTTATTATTAGAAATTGGCGATGCTCGTTTCTCCCGTGCTATCACCGATGCATTGGGTTTGACCGATGGAGAACGGACAGATTTGCTCGATGCGTTATTTACAAAATATTTGCCACGTTATAACGAATTGATTAGCGAATTTAAAAATAATGCACTTTACCCATTCCTTATGATTTGGCCTCGCTTATTTGGCACTGTAAATGATATTAAAAATGAGCTCAGTCAAGTGATTTTGCCTGCTGGGGCACAACGTATTTTAGATAGCCTTATGGATTTAGCGGGACAAATCGAAGCGACTGGTCAACAAGTTCGCATTGATGTGTCTACAGAACCGCTTCAATCCTATTACACAGGCCTTACCTTTAGAGGTTATGTAGATGGCATATCCCAATACATCGTCAGCGGTGGTCGCTATGATGGTCTCTTGTCTGGGTTTGATGGCACACCGATGCCATCCGTTGGTATGGCTTTCAACATCGATGTCCTTACAGATGTGCTTATGCAAGGTGAAAGCAACATTCAAGATAATGGTAAATTGCGAATCGCCTTGACAAAGGGCCGCGTTGAAAAGGATTTTATTCCACTCTTAGAGTCCTGTGGCATTGACTGTGAACCGTTGCGTAACAAGGCGCGTAAGTTAATTATTCCATTGGGTGATTCGGTAGAGGTTATCCTAGCGAAGGGACCTAATGTAACGACATATTTGAATAATGGCGTCGTTGATTTGGGCATCGTTGGTAGTGATGTACTGGATGAACAAGATAATACATCCTACGAAATGCTAGATTTAAAAACGGGACAATGCCAATTTATCTTGGCCTCCTTAGAAGGGTATAATCCGAAGGAAGGCCGTCGTCAACGAATCGGTACAAAATATCCAACCATTACAAAACAATATTTCGGATCCCAAGACGTAGAAATCATCAAAATCGAAGGTTCTGTTGAATTGGCCCCCCTTGTAGGTCTGGCCGATGCTATCGTAGATATTACGGAAACGGGTACAACGCTACGAGAAAATAATCTTAAAATCTATGATTGGCTCCAACCAATTTCGACCCGTCTTGTGGCGAACCCACTAGCGTTAAAACAAAAAAGAAATACTATCTTTGCGTTGATTGACCAATTACAATCAGCCATTGATAACAAATAATTATATCGCTACAGTAATGTAGTGAGAGATATATAATATACATAGTTTGAAATGAGGACATACAATGAAAATTTACAAAGAATCTCTTGATGCAATGCTTAGCATTGTCCGTCAATATACACAACAACAACAGATATGGAAATTGAACGCCGCGTGCATGATATTATCGAAAATGTACGTGCTAATGGAGATGCAGCACTACGTGAGTATTCTGAAAAATTCGATGGCGTAAAACTTGATGATTTTAAGGTAGATCAATCCATCATCGATGCAGCATGGGACAATTTACCAGAAGATTTGAAACACGCTTTATTGGTAGCGAAGAAAAATATTACCGAATTCCATAGCCGTGAAATTGAACAAGGCTTTGTAGATATGGATACACCAGGTATCACGCGTGGTCAAAAGGTAACGCCATTGGCTCGTGTTGGCCTCTATGTTCCTGGTGGCACAGCCGCATATCCATCTACCATTATGATGACTGCATTGCCTGCAAAAATCGCTGGTGTTAAGGAAATTATCATGGTAACCCCTCCACAAAAGGATGGCATTAATCCTGCTGTACTAGGCGCTGCAAAACTTGCTGGCGTTGATGCGGTATACCAAGTAGGTGGTGCTCAAGGCGTAGCAGCTCTTGCGTATGGTACTGAACAAATTCCGAAGGTAGATAAAATCGTAGGCCCTGGTAACATTTATGTGGCCACTGCCAAACGCCAAGTATTTGGTCAAGTTGATATCGACATGATTGCCGGTCCTAGCGAAATCGGCGTTATCGCTGATGAAGTGCTAATCCAGTACATCTTGCAGCGGATTTGTTATCCCAAGCAGAACATGATCCACGAGCTCGTGCTATCATGGTTACAAATAGTGAAAAACTAGCTAACCTCGTATCCGATGAGGTAGAACGTCAACTTTCACAATTACCACGTGAAAGCATTGCTCGTCCAGCTATCGAAAACAATAGCTACATTGCCGTTATGGATAGCGTAGAAGATATGTTTACCGTTATTAACGAAGTGGCACCAGAGCATTTGGAAATTCAATTGCCAGACCCTATGGAATACATGAGCATGGTAGAAAATGCAGGTTCCGTGTTTCTTGGCAGATATGCATCTGAACCGTTGGGCGACTATGTAGGCGGTACAAATCACGTATTACCTACGAGCGGTACTGCAAAATTCTCGTCCCCCCTTGGTGTGTACGATTTCGTAAAACGCATTTCCTTTACTCAATTTAGCCGTGAACGCTTACAAGAGGTTGCGAAGGATATTACTACCTTGGCTCGTACAGAAGGCCTTGAAGCACATGCTCGTGCTATTGAAGTGCGCTTTGAAAAATAATTGTTGGATGGGAACGCCTTAAAGGGCTTCCTTAATGATAAGAGGATACTATGATGAGAACAAATCGGTCAGCTACGGTAACTCGTAAAACGGGCGAAACAGATATTACAATTACACTTACCCTCGATGGAAATCAAGATATTCACGTTGATACAGGCATCGGTTTCCTTGATCATATGCTCCATTTGTTGGCTAAGCATGGCCGTTTTGGTCTGGCTGTAAAAGCCGTAGGCGATACGTACGTGGATGCGCATCATACGGTAGAGGATATTGCATTGACCTTAGGGCAAGCGTTGACACAAGCCCTTGGTGACAAGGCGGGTATCGAGCGTTATGGCGACGCGTGGGTGCCTATGGATGAAGCGTTGACACAGGTTGTCATCGATCTCAGTGGTCGTCCATACCTCGTGTTTAATGGTGAATTTACGACACCTGTATTGGGAGGCAATTTTGAAACGGAATTGGTAGAGGATTTCTTCCAAGCCTTGGCCGTGAGTGGCACCATGAACTTACATGTGCGCAATGAATATGGTCGCAATACGCATCATATTATTGAAAGCATGTTTAAGGCTACTGGTCGCGCATTGCGTAAGGCGGTTACGATTAACCCAGACATTCAAGGTGTGAATTCTACAAAGGGCATGATTTAATCGAGCCCTTGTGAATGGTGAAAGCAGGGCCACATAAGGCTCGTGAGTAGAGGAGATACTATGATTTTTCCAGCTATAGATTTACAAGATGGTCGCAGCGTACGCTTGTATAAGGGCGATTTTGCAAAGGAAACCATCATCAATCCAGATCCGGTTGACCAAGCATCTCAGTACGAGGCTGCTGGCGTTGGCGCTTTGCACCTCGTCGATTTAGATGGCGCAAAGGCGGGGAAACCAGTTAATGTGGATATCGTTAAACGGGTGCGCGCTGCATTTACAGGTGTGTTAGAAATCGGTGGCGGTATTCGCGACAAAGATGCGGTAGACTTATATTTAGAAATGGGCGTCAATCGCGTTATTCTCGGTTCCGTAGCCCTTAAAAATCCTGAGTTAACGAAACAGGTTATCGCCGAATACGGTCCAGAACGCATCGTTATCGGCGTAGATGGCAAGAATGGTAAGGTTGCTGCAGAAGGTTGGCTCGACCAATCTGATGTGCCTATGACCGACCTTATCGGTGCTATGGTGGCTGCCGGTGCGAAGTATTTTATCGTTACCGATGTGGACCGAGACGGCACAATGCAAGGGGCCAATGAGGACTTATTGGGTTCCTTACAAGATCAATTTCCTACGGCCCGTATTGTTGCATCCGGTGGTGTCCGCAATCTAGAGGATATTAAGAACCTTGAAAAACGCGGTGTTGTAGACAGCATTGTAGGTAAGGCCTTATATGAAGGCACTATTACATTAGAGGAAATTGCTGCGTTTAATAAGGAGAAAGCATCATGTTAGCGAAAACGGATTATTCCTTGTTTAGACGTAGATAATGGACGCGTAAAAAAAGGCGTTAACTTTGTAAATCTCGTTGATGTAGGCAGCCCTGTCGATATTGCGGCTACCTATGAGGAGCAGGGCGCCGATGAGCTCGTATTCCTCGACATTACGGCTACGGTGGACAGACGTACGACGATGCGCGATGTGGTGACAGATATTTCAAAACATGTGTTCATGCCCCTCACCGTAGGTGGTGGCATTAAAACAGTGGACGATATGAGCGCATTGCTGAAAGCTGGCGCCGATAAGGTATCGCTTAATTCAGCTGCTTTAGCGCGTCCAGAACTCATCAGTGAAGGCGCTCAAAAGTTTGGCAACCAATGTATGGTAGTAGCCATTGATGTAAAAACGGATCCAGAGACTGGCAAATGGTATGTGTATACCCATGGTGGTCGCAAGCGTAGCGATTGGGAAGCCCTAGCGTGGGCTAAAGAAGCGGTGAGCCGTGGTGCTGGTGAGTTATTGGTAACAAGCATGGATAAGGACGGCACTAAATCCGGCTTTGATATTGAATTATATAAGGCCTTGGAAGAGGTCGTAGATGTACCGATTATTGCCTCCGGTGGAGCTGGTACGGTACAGCATTTTATCGATGTATTCATCGAGACTGGCGTTACCGGTGCATTAGCAGCGTCTATATTCCACTTTGGTGAAATTAGCATTCCCGATTTGAAAGCCCGATTGAAGGCAGCGGGCATTGCTGTTAGATAGGGTAGAGATTGTAGCATACATGAAACCAGACTTTAATAAGGGTGGCGGCCTGTTACCGACGGTCGTTCAAGATAATACAACAAAAGCAGTGCTCATGGTGGCGTGGATGAACGAAGAAAGCTTTCACAAAACATTGGAAACCAAGGAAACTTGGTTTTGGTCGCGTTCTCGCCAAGAACTTTGGCATAAAGGCGGTACCAGTGGCAATGTGCAACATGTGGTGGATATGAAGCTCGATTGCGATGGCGATACATTACTGGTTCTCGTCAATGCAGAAGGTCCTGCATGTCATACGGGAGCTGTGAGCTGCTTTTTTAACGATGTAGAAGCGTAGAGAAATACAAAATATGAGGTGAGACGACGCATAGGCGTTAGCTTTCACAAAGGAGAAGAACAATGGCCAATCAACAAACATTAGAAGAATTATATGCCATTATTAAGGGGCGCAAGGAAACACCAAAGGAAGGATCCTATACGAATTACTTATTCGATAAGGGACTCGATAAAATCTTGAAAAAGGTCGGCGAAGAAGCAACAGAAGTTGTTATCGCTGCTAAAAACGAAGATCCACAAGAACTAGTATATGAAACAGCAGACGTACTCTATCATTTGCTCGTGCTATTAGTAGAAAAGGGCGTTCCTTACGAAGCCATCTTAGAAGAGTTGGCAAGCCGTGAAGGCGTCATCAGTAAAACACAGGAACGCAAAGCGATTACAGATTTGTAAGGAGTAGAGTATGAAGAAGATTATTGGCCAATTAAAGCCCTATGTGCCAGAGGAACCGGCTGAATCCGTCAAGGCTCGCCTCGGTGTGGAGCGTCTTGTGCGATTGTCAGCCAACGAAAACCCTTATGGCACGTCCCCAAAAGTACGTGAAGCTGTATTAGATTATGTGACGAACAATGATGCCAATCTATATCCGGATGGCAACGCATCATCCTTGCGAAGCGTATTGGCGGATTATTGGAAGGTAGCGGAAAATCAACTCGTTATTGGCGTCGGCCTTGATGAAGTGATTTCCATGGTAAATAAAACATTTATCAATGCCGGTGATTCCATCGTTATCAGTGTGCCCGCATTCTCTGAATACGGCCTTAATGGTCTTGTAGAAGGTGCTGTGATTCGCGAAGTGCCTTGTATTGAAGCAACAGGGCAATACGATTTTAATGCCATGCGTAAGGCTGTAGATGATACAACACGCCTCGTATGGATTTGTAACCCTAACAATCCAACAGGAACCTATGAAAACGTTGAAGATATTCGCAACTTTATCAGCACATTGCCGAAAGATGTGTTAGTCATCATCGATGAGGCTTATATCGATTTCGTAACCTCCGTAGAGGTGCCAACCGCACGAGCATTGCTTGATGAATTCCCTAATGTGTTTATTATGAGAACCTTCTCGAAGGCTTATGGCCTCGCAAACTACCGCGTTGGTTATATGATGAGTAGTGCTGAATTAGCGAATTATATTCAAACCATTCGCTTGCCCTATAATTTGAATACCTTGTCCCAAGTGGCTGCTGAGGCTGCGTTCGGTGATTGTGAATTTTTGCACAGCACTGTAGAAAAGAATGCAGCAGAACGCGCCTTGTGGGAACAAACGTTGGATGAAGTAGGTGGCACGTATTATAAGAGCGGTGCTAATTTTATCTTTATGTCCGTACCTAATGCAGATGGCCTCGCTGATGAATGGCTCGCTAAAGGCTACCAAGTGCGCCGTGGGCAACGAGAAAACTGGTTGCGCGTAACATTGCCAACCGCTAGTGATGGCGTTATTATGCGCTCAATTTTGAAAGACTATATGGCTCGCCAATAAAAGAAAGGATGTCACTATGATTGCCATAATTGATTATGATGCGGGCAATACATTTAATGTACAAAAAGCATTACAACATATCGGGCTTGATGCGGTGTTGACCGCTGATCGAGATACGATTTTGGCTGCTGATGGTGTGATTTTACCAGGCGTCGGCGCCTATGCATCAGCCGTTTCCGTCCTCCGTGAGCGCGGCCTTATCGAGGCCATTCATGAGGTGGTGGAGCGCAATATACCATTGCTCGGTATTTGTTTAGGAATGCAGCTATTGTTTGATGAATCTGAAGAATATGGTCCAACACCAGGGCTGGGCATTATACCGGGCACTGTGAAAGCTATTCCTAATAACCTCGGCCTTCGTGTGCCTCATATGGGGTGGAATCAAAATACACTATGCCGTAAAGATAGCGTATTTTCTGATATAGCTAATAAATATACATATTTTGTGCACTCTTATTATGTGGATACAGATTCTCAATATATAACGACTACTGCTGATTATGGAGTTAAGGTACCGGGCATTGTTGAGAAGGGGAATGTGTATGGCATGCAGTTTCATCCTGAAAAAAGCGGAGCTGTAGGGCTTAATCTGTTACGCACGTTTGGAAATATCATATTAAAAAAATAAAACAGTCTTCGATATATGCTTTTAACGAATAATGAGTATCTAAAATGATTAAGTGTAAATTGACATATTCTTGTTTAGATATACAATGAGTATGTAAGTACTCATCAATTTATAAGCTACAGTGGCATTGGAGACCTAATTTTATTAGAAATTTTTATTTGGCACCTCCGATGTCATGTACATTGGAGGTGTTTTTATGGTTATGAATGGTATTTACTTAGTTATAGCCTCCGCGTGTATTCTAATTTTAGCGTACCGCTTTTATGGGGCTTTCATAGCGGCCAAGGTGCTGACACTCGATCAGTATCGTCCAACGCCAGCTATGGTTCACAATGATGGTCACGATTACGTGCCAACAAACAAATGGGTAACATTTGGTCATCACTTTGCAGCGATTGCTGGTGCGGGTCCTCTCGTAGGTCCTGTTATCGCAGCACAGTTCGGGTATTTGCCTGGTGCATTATGGATTCTTATCGGTTCCGTACTCGCCGGTGCTGTACATGACATGGTTATCTTATTTGCATCCGTTCGCTATGATGGTAAGTCTATCGCGGATATTGCTCGCGAAGAAATCAGTAAATTGGCTGGTTTCGGTGCTATGCTTGCTACATTGTTCCTATTGATCATTACCCTTGCTGGTATGGCCGTAGTAGTAGCTAACGCATTGCATAACTCCCCATGGGGGTTCTTCTCCGTATTTGCTACCATTCCAATCGCTATTTTCATTGGTATTTATTTGAAATGGTTGCGTCCTGGTAAAATTCAAGAAGCCACTATTATCGGTGTAGCGTTGATCTTCGCAGCTATTATCTACGGCCCAAACGTAGCAGCTAGTGAATACGCTTCTTGGTTTACATATGACTTGCAAACTATTGAAATCATGCTTGCAGTCTATGGTTTCTTTGCAGCAGCATTGCCAGTATGGTTATTGCTTGCTCCTCGTGACTACTTGTCCACATACCTTAAAATTGGTACAATCGGCGCATTGGCTCTTGGTATTATCATCGTAATGCCTGAAATCCAAATGCCAGCTGTTACCCCTTATATCTGGGGCGGCGGTCCTGTATTGAAAGGTTCTGTATTCCCTTACATTTTCATTACTATCGCATGTGGTGCGTTATCTGGTTTCCATACTGTTATCGCGACAGGTACAACACCTAAAATGCTTACTAATGAAAAAGAAATCTTGCCTATCGGCTATGGTGCAATGTTAACAGAAGGCTTCATCGCTATGATGGCGTTAATTGCAGCAACTGCATTGCATCCAGATGATTACTTCGCAATTAACTCCACTGTTGAATCCTTCAAAGCGTTAGGCCTTCAAGTTCATGAATTGCCAGCATTGTCCGCAATGGTTGGTGAAGACTTGATGCACCGTCCTGGTGGCGCCGTATCCCTTGCAGTAGGTATGGCACATATCTTCTCCAGATTGCCTAACATGGATCACTTGATGGGTTACTGGTATCACTTCTGTATCATGTTCGAAGCATTGTTCATCATGACTTTGATCGATGCTGGTACTCGCGTAGGTCGTTACTTACTTCAAGAATTATTAGGTCATTTCCATCCTAAATTCAACGACCAACATTGGGCTCCTGGCGTTTATGGTTGTGCAGCTTTAATTTGTATTTTGTGGGGCTACCTAGTTCTACAAGGTAACATCGGTATTATCTGGCCTCTATTCGGCGTATCTAACCAATTATTAGGTACTATGACATTGGCTGTAGGTACTACAGTTATCATGCGACTTGGTCGCAAACGTTATGCATGGGTAACAGGTATTCCTTGTATCCTAATGGCTATCGTTGCTATCGCTGCGGACTTTGAAAACGTATTTAACAGCTATATTCCTGCTGGTAAATGGATCTTGGTAGCATTCAGTGCTGCTATGTTCCTCATGATCCTTATCGTATTAGTAGAAGCAGTTCGCAGCTGGATTCGTTTGTCTGACATTCCTCAAGACTATCGCACTCAAGAAGAAATTGAAGCTGAAAGCCTTGTAAAATACGGTAAAGAAGTAAAAGCATAATATTGATTATTGCAATATATAAAGTGCACTCACCTTTGTGAGTGCACTTTTAATTTATAAATTTGCTGACTTTTTTTATAAAATAGTAAACTATACATATAAATGTGTGTAGTATTCATTTATGGCAACTTGTATATGTGTAATAGAGAAAGAATTGGAGCGTATTATGAATATTAGAATGGTAATAATGGCAGCAGTTATTAGTTCTACTGCAGTTTTTACGGTACATGGTGTAGATGTATCGGTTCCAGGAGCAAATCCTAAAATGCCTGCAGTAGTGTATAGTAATAACATCGTAAATCAAACTACTGTAGATGAGTTGAGAAAAGATTTATCAGCATTATATGATAAGAAAATGGCCTCAGAGGTACCTGTAGTGAATCAAAATGCCGAGAAAGCTACTGTTTTAGATAAAGGTATTATGGATTATAAGGCGCATAACTATAGTTCCTCCATTTATGTGCTATCTGGAGAAAATCGCTCTATTCAATTTATCTTGCCAGGCACATCTAATAAAAGTTTAATGGTGAATCGTGGTAAAGGCTATACACAGTATGCTAATTCTAATCTTGGTATGATAGGCATTGAGGTGGAGCCTGTAAAGGATACAAAAATTTGGGCAGAATCTGGTAAAAGTTATGCTGAACTTACCTTAGAGGATATGAAAGCTGCTTTCGCAAAACACAATCCAGGTGCTAAAAATGCTTTTGTCGATGGTGGAAAGTTTACATATCCAGGTATTGAAAATGGTACGTGGGATGTAGCGTCAGCAGAGAATGAACGTGGTAAAAGCACAATTAGTACGATTAATTTTTCACTTAAAAATAAGCCAAATTATATGTATCATATTGGCATTATAGACACCGATAAAGATGCTAATTATAAGCATACTTTAGGCTTATTAGCAAATTACACAATACCTTCAATTATGGAGAAACCAAAGATTACTATATCTAATGCAGTAGATACTTTGGGTGATTTTACATATCATCGAATTGATGGTGCAACACTAAAAAAAGATATAGCTAAAGATGGTGGATTAGTTAGAGTATATGAAAAAGATGACTTTGCTCATTTATTACTAGTTAATCCAATCAAGGAAGGAACTCGTAAACATAAGGTTTTATCAGATGAATTAAGCAAGCAGATTCTTCATAGTAGAATTATAAAAGGAATGAAAGTAAATACCTATACTGTATGGCATAACAATACACCAGGTATATTGATAGATATTCAGTATCCTTCTCTTAATGCGATGGAAATATCTTATATAACACGAAATGATAAAAATGTATTTGTTCAATCTATCATTGCTAATCATACTAAGAAAAATATTAGTCGAGATGATTTGATCAACTTGCTTATCGATGTGCAAATGAAAGGTGAGACTATGGACTCTACTAGTGTGATATCTCCTTTGCCTGAATATGATGGAATTGAATGATATTAAAACAATTAGCTTTTATAGAGTTTTTAAAAACGCTTTAGAAAAAGAAAAATGTGAAATTCTATAGAATTTATTGACATACATCATAATCTAATATAGGATGTATATAGAGATATATTACTACAATAAAATAGTTAGGTAACGGCGCCTAGTTTTCAGAATATTCTGAAACTAGGCGCTTTTT
>BNJU01002812.1_pt1 | contig 25816 bp, 31 predicted proteins | sample 8539281 | NCBI WGS metagenome assembly BNJU01 (sample SAMD00202456, study PRJDB9452) | human saliva metagenome | isolation source: human saliva | place: Japan
AAGAAGAAAAGGCTCTTTTTGATATGCTTTACATTATATCCCTGAGGTACACTGATATGAAAGATATTAGGTATTCTGTCATTAAAACCAAGAAGATACAAGACTGTGGATGATACCACTTGCTTATTATTAGTGATATTACAGAAAATCATCATCTAATGCATTTTCTTATATACACCTATTCTTAACCTCTCAATCTCACCTCGCAAGTGAAGCCAAGGTGTGTCTTTTTATACCTATGGTTTCTGCTTGTTTATTGGTAATAATATTATTTTCCAAAAAGTATTTCTCAAAATATTCATTTCATCAGCCTCATTACATTTTACTCTTTTTATTTTATATCATTAAAGAGAGTAAATATAAACATTAGATTATAAAAATATAATAGACAGATTATTGAAACTGGTATCAAAATGCTTCTACCAAACAAACCCATCACTGCTCCCCTTAATAAAGACAAATCTACTATATTCAATATTTTGCATTTTAAGATGCCTGTACTGAGAGACTCATATGTGCGTAAAACGCCGTCTTTTTCCATTAGTTGATTGTGATTTCCACGCCTATAATTCTTCCTCAGATATAACAAGTATCTGATCTGCATCCTTTATTGTCTTTAATCTATGGGCGATAACAAGAAGAGTCTTATTCTTGCACAATTCTGAAATCGCTTCTTGTATAGCACATTCATTATCTGCATCAACACTTGCTGTTGCTTCATCTAAAATAACGATTGGCGAATCCTTCAGAATACATCTGGCAATTGAAATTCTTTGCTTCTCTCACCAGAAAGTGATGCTCCACCTTCACCGATTACAGTATCAAACCCCTTCAGGAAGTGACATGATAAGGTCATAACATCTTGCCTTCTTTTGCTGCCTCAATCACTTCTTCCCTTGTAGCATTCGGTCTGCCAATTGACGATATTGTTGTATATTGTGTCCTGAAAAGATAAACTCTCTGGAACACCATACTGATTTTATCCATAAGACTTCCCAATGAAACATTTTTTATATCCTTGCCATCAACCTTAATCGTTCCATCCTTGATGTCCCAAAATCTTGCAAGAAGAGATGCTATTGTAGATTTTCCACCACCTGACGGCCCCTACCAGAGCAGTCATTTCACCCCTTTTCATGTCAAATGAGATATGATTCAGCACATTCTTTTTCTGTATAGCCAAAGCTTACATCGCTATACTCAACAACTAAATCATTTTTGTGTTTTTATTTGCATTTTTAGATAATGCAATATCACCAGAATCATGAAGTTCTTCTGCTTCAAACACTTCTTCTATTCTGTCTAAAAGATGCAGCTGTTACAGTAAGTCTTGTAATTTGTCCATAATAGCTTTCTATGGAAATAAAGATATCAAATAAAAACAATACCATTCCCATCATATAGTCCGGTGTCATTTCTCCATTCGCATATAATAGTCCTGCTACAGCAAGCATAAATGATGTGCCAATCCCGTAGGTAAGATATAATGCTCTCGCCCATGGTCCATAATTTTCCTCAAAGCCAATACTTTCCTTACAACTTTTATTAAACTCATTGGAAAGACTTTTGGATTTTTCCCCTAACATATTAAATGACTTGATAATGCCTATTCCTTCTGCAAAATCCAAAACCTCTTCTGTGAGCTGATTCACTTCCTCTTGCTTCGTTTTTGAATGCTCAAGCGTAGTTTTTCATCATAAGATTTCCAACAATTACAAATGCGATAATGACTGCCAATGCAGCAATATCTAAGCGTATATCCATTACAAACATCATGAGTATCATCAAGCCCTGGGAAATCATAAAAGTCACGAGTTCCGATAAAACACCCATACAACACTCTTCAATAAATACCATGTCTGTGCATAAAACTGCACTTATTTTTCCAATATTTCCTTCTGTAAAGTATCCCATCGGAAGTTTTCTGAGATGATCTCCAAGTCTCATTCGCATATCAGCAAACACCTGATATCCTGTTGCTGATTGAAGAACATTCGTTATGTGCTCAAAAACAGCTTCAACTGCTATAGCCCAGAACAAGACCAATTCCAAGATAAAGGCATTTCTTTTCATTCATTTGCCCTTCATAAACAGACTGATAGCAAAAACTTAATATCAACGGCGCCTTCATCATAATACCCTTTGATGAAAGAAGTAATATACGAAGCCCTGATTCTGGAACCATATTTTCCTGTCATACAAACAATTCTATGAAGTATCTTTAGCATGCCTTTTCATCCCCCTTAATCTTCCATGTGCTTGCACTTACAGAGGCATCCCAAAATTTCTTATACTCTGGGCATTCTTCCAAAAGCTTCTCATGTTTATTGGCTGCTATACACCTACCCTCTTTTATCACACAAATTTTATCTGCATTTTTCATCAGTGGAAAGTCTATGAGCAATAACAAGCACCGTTTTATTCTTTGTGATCTCATCAATAGCTGTATTTAATTTTTCTTCATTTTCAGGATCCATAAAAGCCGTGGCCTCGTCCAAAACAATAATCGGAGCATCCTTTAAAATCGCACGGGCCAATGAAATTCTTTGGCGTTCACCTCCTGACAGTTGCTTTCCGCCATCTCCTGCCATTGTCTCTATTCCGTCTGGAAGTCTCTTAAGAAATTCATCGCACTGTGCCTCTATTTGCTGCTTCAATACCTCTTCTCTTGTGGCATCAGGCTTTCCAATAAGAATATTTTCATAAAGAGTTGTATTAAATAAAAATTGCTCCTGCGAAACATAAGAGACCTCATTATTAAGTGCTTCAAGAGACATATCTGTGATATCCTGTCCACCAATCATGATTTTTCCGTCATTCAAATCATAATAATGAACTAAAAGTTTAGCTAGTGTAGATTTTCCACTTCCTGATTCTCCAACAAGAGCAGTTGTTGTTCCCTGCTTAAATTTGAGATCTACACCATGTAGAATCTCTTTATCTCCATAACCGAATCTAACATTTTCGAACTTAACATCTCTATTCACCCCAGTAAACTTTGAAGTTCCCTCTTTAAGCGGTGGTCTGTCCATAAGATTTTCCAGCTCTGTGATTTTATAATTAAGCTGTGGAAACCTTCCTGCAAAATTCATAGCTTTCATAAAAGACGGTCCGACTGCAAAAGACATACAAAGCACTAAAATCAGTTTATCTAAAGCAAGACTTCCACTGATAACCCAAAATGCTCCTATCGGAAGAACGAAAAGTGCAAGACATGGCAAAACACTGGAATACATTGCCATCCATGGCCAACAAGCTCTGTACCATGCAAGGGTGAAATCTCTGTAGTTTTTTACTACTTCGCCAAATTTTTTATAAGAATCACCATCCTTATTGAATACCTTAACAACTTCCATTCCATTTACATATTCAATAATTGTGTTATTCATAACTGCAGCTGATTCATAGTAGGCATCCATTTTTGAGGTGCCCTGCTTCATCATCATACCCATGGCAAATATTCCTACGATGATTGGAATAAATGAAAGCAAACCTAAGCGGAAATCTACCACAAACATAAGAACGATGATTACAAACGGAATAGAAATATTTTGCAATGCCTTCTGAATCGCATGAGCAAGTAAAAGCTCGATCATATCAATATCTTCTGTAAATACCTTTTTATACGACCTGTACCAAGGCTCTGAATGTTTCCAAGAGACTGTTTTTCAAGTTTCCCCTGTAGAGATACTCTTAAATTTTTTAAGGTATTGTATGCACTTATATGTGAAAATATCAGCCCTTTCACATAGGCAAAAGAATAAATGATCTCACATAAAAAGTACCCCCAACACCCTCAACATCACATACCCCAAACTAATAGATTGCCCATTTGTCAATGGTGAAATAATCTGATACAGAAAAAAATATGGCATTGCTTTTTGCCACAATACCAAACACATCATAATTACTGCTCTGATAGTGTTCTTGTATTCTCCCATATATGGAGCTACCTTTTAAACATTACATCCTCCTTTCTAGTTAGCTCATGCTAACACCATTGTTTATTTTAAGCCGTCTTTCGACGGCCTAAATTCTATTAATCAATTATTTCTACCGCATTTTTCCAATCCACAAATCTGCATAAAACCTTGCAATGCTCTTTGATTTCTTTCCAAGACATTTTATGAATGAAAGGCTCATAAACAGATGTCCAGAATATCGTACAGAGAACCTGCATTTCATATCAGTAATATCAGCTCTTGCAATATTTCTCTTTTTGCCTCTTGGTAATATTGCTTATATGCATGAGTCATGCGAAAAGCAAAATCATGCCGAAAGTTTTCATGAATTGTTCCGGCAGATTTTTCTAAAAGTAATACAAAGTCTTCTCTAATATCCCATAGGATTTTGAACACATCTAAAATGTATTTTTCATTCATAATCCATGTATTTCTTACTTCTTCATCGCTCATGAGGAAAAATCCACATCGTTCGTTCAGAAACAAAACTATCTAAAGTTGCTACAGCTTTTTCAACAACCGCGCCAAACAGTTCTTGCTTTCCTTTATATCTTTTTATAAACAGCTCCAGTTGATATTTGCATTATTACATATCGTTTTCAGTTCGGCTTTTATAAATCCCTTTTCCATGAACTCTTTACGAGCACTTTCAATCAGCCTTGGATCAATGCTTGTATCCGTATTGACATATTATTACCTCAATATATTTCGATAAGTTAATTACCGATAATTTAATTATCAATTATATTGATAACATTTCATAATTCAAATGTCAACTGTTTTTCTTGGTGCTTTAAATTATCGTGTGGATAAAAAATCTCAGGATTGAACTGAGATTGAAATGCTCTGTTTTATTTAGCTATATAAGATATTACATAATGCATATTTTCAGGGATTGCCATGGTCACATCCTCTATTTCAAATTTTTCCGGTCAATCCCTCTGCCATAGCTGTGTTTGATGGAAATGATAAAGCTATCCCTAGATCCAGATGTTTTATCTTCCCATGTCCTCATTTATATTGTTCTTATAATTACAAAAAGAAGTGGAATTTATTTCCATCCTTCACTACAGCCCACGGTTGAGCATTTGTAGAGCTTGGAGCTAATCTTAGCATTTCAAGTGACTGTTCATATGCTCCGGCATCATTCTTTGATAAAGGATGATCAAAGTCATTCGAGTAAAACACTTTGTCCCAGGCTTTTCTGTTTTTGAACCAAGTCCTACTCTGGTAAGTTTTTCTACAAGTGATTTTCTTCTCAGCCAGATAGCCTATTGGACTGATGCATGGAAACAGATCATCTGAAGAAATTTCCCGCCTCCATTGCAAATGGTTCATCTTTAACAGTTATAGCAAGGTAGTCTTTTGCCCCCTTAATTGTTCCATAAGTTCCAATCTGAACACCTTCAGCACCTGAATCCTTACTTACATACTGTACCCTGACATTAATATCAAAAGTGGTTAAGCTGTTATTAATATCCATAAGTCTGTTCTTGTCTTCTTTACTCAATGCTTTCTCTTCAAAGCTTCTTGTACTTACACGTATGGCTTCTTTTACATCAATATTTAATTTATCTACTTCTCTAAACTTCATATCTTCTCCTTATAGTGATAACTGTTTTTACCCCTAGACCTGCCGTTGGCAACCTTGTCTAGTGCTGAATTTACCTCTTTCAAAAGTATAAACTGTATCTATAGACGGTTTTATTCTTAATTTTTCAAATAGGTCCGCCACTTCCTGTAGTTGTTTTCCATTTGACTCTACAAAAATAAAATCATAGGAAATACCATATTGCCCTCTGCTAACTTATCAATTTACTTCCCCAAACCCAGAATTATCTGCTTCCCACATTGGTAAGCCCATTCTCTTAGCAAATGCTCCATTCGGCATTGCTCTGAGAAATCAACTTCCCTCCTTGAGAATCTGCATCTGTTTTTCAGTCTCATTTCCCCAAGGGTATCAATACATCAATATTTGATAGTGACTTACTATAGTCTTCCTGTTTTATAATCAATCAAATCTACTGCACCCAGCTCTAAAAATTCTGTCTTTATTTTCTGCACTTCCATTTGTAACAACCTTAAGTCCCTTTTGCTTTTAGCAACAGGAATAGCCACTTGCACCTGACACTGCCTGCTACCTCCCGAAATAAAGATAGTTTTCCTCTCTCTGCTTTATAGCTCCAATGCCTGCATTATTGTGAGTGCTGTTAAAAGGTACTGCTGCCGCCTCTATATCCGAAAGATAATCTGGTACTTTTGCAAGAGCATCTTCATTTACAGCTATATATTCAGCGAGATGTCCGATTTTTATCGAGTGGTAACCTTGCAAAAACTCGATCATTTACTTTAAATTCTTTGACGCCTTGTACCGACTTCTTTTTCAACTGTACCCACAAACTCATTACCTCGCCAATGTAGGTAATTTATATGGAACGATCATCTTCACTTCACCACGTGAAATCATATTATCAAGTGGATTTACTCCTGCAGCCAATACTTTTATCAGTACTTCTCTCTCTCCCAACAACCCGGTATTCCTAAATCAACCATTTTACCGAAATATTATTCTTATTGTATTTGTATTGTTCTACCCAGTGCCGCTCTCATTTTTCACTCTCTATTTGTTTCTATTATAAATCTTATACATATCTTCAATTAAAGACTTAGAGTTTTATTCTTCAAATTTAAAAAGTAATTGTTTCTCTGACTCTTCAAATATCGGAAGCAAGCTTCCTAATATTCGCCCCCAATGGGACATTTATCATTTGCTGTATCATGAATATGTAACAAATCTTTTTCAGGGTAAACTGCCAGATATACTGTAGCTAAAGTAAGCTCATCAGCTTTTACTTTTAAACTCATTCCTTTTTCCTGTTGACTCTCAATAATATTATGCGTCCTTAGCAATGTAATTATTTTCCTGATATGACTGGCATTTGTTCCACACTCTGAGCCAAAAGTTCTGAGGTAACAACTTTATCAGTCTCTTCAATATAAAACCAATATAGGTAGTGCTATTGAAAAATTTTGTATCCATATCTTTCCTTTCTTAAATTTACTTTGAGTAGTATAATTTATACTTGTATTCTATGTCAAGTACAAGTTTTGTTTTATATCTTTATTTCAAAATACATAATAATCTCCATTCCGCGGGCAAGCAAGCTATCAAATAGTAATGAAAGTGTTTTACATCTCAACTCTGTGATTTAAAAATATATAACAGAAGCTATACTACAAAGCACGGGAGGTAAAGTTGTAAAAACTTTCTCTGTTTTAGACAGCATAAAAATCAGTGTAAGTTCTGTCTTTTCAAGCACAAATAAGTGGTATCATGAATCCGTACACTAAGAATTGTTAAAGCTCTTTGTTTTATGTGTGGCAGTTCAGTCAATGGCTTCTTATCTTTTACGAAAAGGAGTTACACTATGAAAGTTACTTATCAAACCTGTTGTGGTGTCGATGTTCACAAATCTTTTCTTGTTGCCACAATCATCAAAACTACCGCCGGTATTGAACCTTCTTATCAAAAGAAGCGATTCTCTACCTTCAACAATTCTATTTTAGACTTTAAATCGTGGCTTCTTGAAAATGAATGCCATGATGTCTGTATGGAATCCACAGGTAAATACTGGGTTCCTGTCTTTAATCTTCTCGAAGATCAAATCAACATTACCATTGCTAATCCCAAATGGGTTAAAGCTGTTAAAGGGTAACAAGGACGATACAAAGATTTCTAAATGGATTGGAGACTTATTCCGACTGGGACTTGTGAAAAGCAGCTACATTCCTTGTAGGTTGATCCGTATTCTTAGAGAATACACAAGATATCGTTACAAGCTTGTTTCTTGCCGTTCAAGTGAAAAAGAATAGATATCAGAATGCTCTTACTGTTTGTAATATCGCATTAGATTCTGTTGTATCCGATATCTTTTGGGAAGTCATCCTCATCCATTATCGATTATCTGCTTGAACAATCAGGTACTACGATTAACCATGAAGAAATCGCTTTCAAAACTTCTTAAGAGCCTCAAATCCAAAGAAGACGCTGTGATTGAATCTATCGAAGGATATCAGATGACTGATGCCCAGAAATATCGTATGCGCCTAATTCGCGCACATATGGATTATATCACAGCTGAAATCAATGATATGAGATAAACAGATTGAATCTTTGATTTCTTCCGATCCTGATTATGATAAAGCTATCCGGTTACTAACTACCATTCCGGGTGTCAAACGTGATAGTGCAATTACTATCATCTCCGAAATTGGTATTGATATGTCTCAGTTTTGTAATTCTAAACGCTTATGTTGTTGGGCAGGTCTTACCCCCAGCAACAATGAATCTGCCGGTAAGAAGAAATCTGTCCGTATTACACGTGCCGGTGTCTACCTCAAACCTGCATTAGTACAGTGTGCTCATGCAGCCGTGAAATCTGACAAGTCTCCTTACTACAAAACGAAATATGAATCCCCTGTTAAACGCCGTGGCAAGAAAAGAGCTGTTATTTCCATTGCCCGTATGATTCTTATAGCCATCTACCGGAGAGGTATGGAATCCAAGCGATCTTTACAAAATCGATATGCCTGCACCTTTAGCTGAAAAACAGAAGGCTAAGGCTATCAAGCAAGCCAAAAAACTTTTACAAAAGGAAGGACTGCTTCCTCCTGATGAACCTTTAGCTTCTTGATCAATCTACTAAATCTATATCCTCAAATAAGTTGCCTACTTAAGACAGCTTATTTAAGTGCGCCGGTTTACGGCTTACCTCTACTTTCTTTCACACTAACTTTACTTACATTCATTGTCTTTGGTAGTAACATATATTCACTAGGCATAAAATATCATGTGTAGATTGGTTATATAATGGAAAGAAACTTATTACTTTATGGATACAAGAAAGCTTTCAGTGTTTTTCGACTTGTGTATGAACCATCTTCATTAAACAATTGATCTGCAATGCCTAGTTCTTCTAGCTCTTTTTGTTCCAGAAGTGCTTGGTTTATTCGCCTCAATTTATAAATATCAAGGTAAGCAGGAACTATATTTGAAACAAAATTGAGATCATAGGAATACTTCATTTCTCTTGGAGTAATAATATCTTCCTGTCTTATTGGTAATAATTTAATCAGCTTATATTCAATATTTGCGTCAATTTCAATCGCTAATATTTCATTTAAGATTTTTGTTATAAACTCTTCATTTAGTGGAATGCCTCTAAGCGTGAGTATCCATATCCATCGTACTACACATATCAACACCGATAAGAAAGGATATAAGAAGTCCGCCTTTTAATATAAAATTCTCAATATATTTTTGATTTGGAGAGTTTTTCAAGTATTCCTTCAAATAAGCACATCTCGATGTTTTCATAATAGCACCTCTCGTATATCGTTTTTAAAACTTGCCCCCATATTCATCTTAATAGCATATTTTCGACAATTTGTAAATTTTCTCCTTACCTGCGTAGTTGTAACCCTCATTATTTTCTAGTAGAGAGTTCCCGTTTACTCATTTCTATCACCTCCTCATATAATCAAGTGTTTTTTGTTGAAAATTCAAGGTTTTTTGACCTTGTCTGTCTCAGTAAATAAGCCAGAGTTATGAACATTTCGGTGTATCTGGTACTGAAATAGCGGTAAAAGGGTACACGAAATAAAACGTCATTGATTTTCGCTTTACTGGCCTTGTGTATACCCATCCCTCTATGGCAGCTAACCTCCTATATCCACCAGGATCATCTCTGTCTCCAGAGGTCCTAACTTCCTTCGTCCTGCCTGCCCATAACCAGGGTGTCAGCTATGCTCCTTTACGGGGTCATGCCCCATGGTTACAATTCCTACCGACTACCGGCTCATTCTTTGTATTGTTGATTACTGACTCGCTTCCTGTACCAGCACTGTGATCAGTGGACGTTATCTGCTACATTCTGCTTTGTTTAGTGACCGCCCATAGGACGGCCGCCGTATTGATTACATTGTACGCTTATGCTACCTGCAGATATACTGCCGGTCTCTTTATATCACCAACCAGCTTTTTGGGATCATAGTCCACGCCCTTGGTCAGCATTGCAAAGAAGACACGGAGCAGCTTTGCCGCTACAGCCATCAACGACTGCATCTTCTTTAAGGGATTCAGCTTTCTGGTTGTATAGTATGAGTGGAGTTCCCTGAATTCCGGATTCTTTGACACAAGGGACATTGCAACCTCGAAGAGCAGATATCTTAGTCTCTTTCGACCTCGTCTGCTTATTGTTGTCTCACCCTTATGTTTACCTGAACTATTCTCAACCAATGCTAAACCTGCAAGTTTCTGCAGTTCTTTTGGGTTATTGAAGCGGCTTATATCACCTACTTCAGCCAGGAATCCCGACACCGTCTTGATTCCTACTCCCTTAATTTCCAACAGCTTTTCAGCCATTGGAATCTTTTTTACCAGCTCTTCAATCAGAGCTACTACTTCCTGAAGACGAGTATTTCTGGACTCATAATCCTCCAGCAGCATACAGTTTCCATCCTTGCGGATATTTCACCTTCTTTGCTTCCAACACTGTGCTCAGCAGCTTCTATCAGGGTCTTTGCCCTCGCTTTCCCAACTGCTCTCACCTTCGCATCTCGCCAGATTTGGTTCACCCCATCGATACCCAACGTCATGATATCTTCCGGAAGTGGCGCTACCTTAAGAATCAGCATTCCGCTTTTAGCATCCGGCTGCCCGTACACCGTTTTGTATTCAGGAAAATATATATTGAACCAACGACTGATCCTATTCTGAATTCTTGAAAGCTCCGCTTGTAGCTGAAATCTCATGTTAGATGCAGTTCTAAGATCTGCATAAACACCCTCCAGGCAGATATGGGATCATCTAAACGTCCCTCTCTAACTAGTCCTGCTATGACTTTTCGGATCCTTACGATCGTTCTTTGTCGGATTGTTATCGTCGAGTTCTTTTGGTTTCTTTACATGATGAGGATTCACAGGAACCGGCTTCATCCCGTTGTCCTGAAGGAACTTACCAAGATTGAACCAGTAGTGGCCGGTAGGCTCCATTCTCAGGAACCACCTTGTCCTTACCATGCTTTTTCTTTGATGTCCAGAATCCATGCCTTAAATGTCACGAATCCGGCCTCATCATTACTAAACTTTGAATGGTTTCTTAGAATACTCGATTCCTCGGTAATCAAAAGCTCTTGCATAATGCGTTTCACTTCGACATCGATTCCGAGCTACCAAAGTAGTTTCTGTAATTGCTTTCAATTTTTGTGCATTTTGTGTGTTAGACTTCATTGTAGATACCTCTCTGTTTGATAAGATTTACCAACCTGCCAGTCAGTAGTCTTATTTTACTCTGAGGTATCTTCAATTTTCAACGTCACCATTTAAACTATACAGAGCTCCTTTTTCGTTCTTAAATTACAATATTTATAGAACAAAAATCAATATTTGGACAAAACAGCAAACCTTGTGATTTACTGTTTCTAAAATTGTTCTATTCAATTAGATAAAAATGGAAATTGTTTAATAAATCTTTTCAAATACTTCACATAACATAGGTGCTTGTTCATAAAAATTTTGCCAACGATTTATATTCTTCATAAAAAGAATCTGTCGTGAACTTCTCTCCAATACCGATAGCTTCTATCACCCTCACCTTCATGCCATGCATGTTCTGGTGCAATTAAGTGATAAGGCATGATATCACTCACCTTTGTTTGAGGTAATACACACCTGGTTCTTCTGAACCATTGAGAATACATTATACTCTCCTACCTGGGGTATATGCTCTCCCAACCCTATATAATTCATATGCTGAGGTCGTAGCTGTCTTAATTTTTACAATTAACTAATTCTGCTATTCATCAGCCATTTTCTTTAGTATTTCCAAAGCTCCACGATTCATATTTTATGTCTTTAGGTAACTTCTTTTCATTGCAAAATTTAATCCAAAACAGCTTTTGACTTTATCATCCATTTAAACTGCCTCACAACTTTAAATCTTTCAGCTCAAAAATAATATTACAAAAATTCTTTTATTCATCAATTCTTGTAGCAACATCTTTCTTTATACTCAATAGAACAAAGACCTAATTTACCACAAGATTCCAATTTCCAAATGACCATGAAAAATGTTCAATACTACTAATAATTCTTTTCGCATTCTGGCATACTTGAACCTGTTCTCCAATGCAATAGTATAACCTTTTTACCCAGCGAGATAGTTTGGCATAGGCTCATGTGTATTACACCAAAGGTGTACATTTATCTATAAAAACCTACAAATTGTCCTGGAATATCTGCCCAATATGGAGAGAGACACTGACACTATATATCTACCCATTCGTACTGTTCCATAATCTTTATAACATCATCTTTTTGAAAGCATTGTGCTGTTTTTATGGCAAGTTCTACAACCTTTGCAGAAAGTAATTTCATAATCATCAATACATATACTTCTTACTTCATTTTTCTGTACTAAGATTATCCTTTACTATATTTGATTTCTGCTGTCGCACCATTTCTGACTGGACTACAATTTTATAATAAGTATCTTCATAAATTCCTCCACAAATTCTAAATTTATCACTTCCTAAAGTGAAACTGATTTTTATAGCTTCATTGGTCCTTATCGACATCAATCAAGTTTGGACAATAATGCCACTGTCTCCACATGTGTTGTCACTAATATTGGAATACACATACTTCACCTTGTCCTGACGATCGGAACATCACTTTTTCTCCAACACCAGCGATTTTCCAAACCGCTCTTTGCATTTTCAATTCCGTTTGTAAATCCTGTTTTATATATGAAAAGTAATTTTTATAAGGATCTTTTTCTCCGTTTTCATCGTAACCGCCAACGATTACCTTTTTCAATTATACTCTCAAAGATACCTTTGTCAAATTCCTCCAGCACCTCATTTTTGAGACAGTGCTTTCTTAAAATCTGCAATTCTCCTTTTGCAGTGAACTTTCTTCATCCGCCTGCTGTTGGAAATACTCCAGCTTAGCCTTTGTATTACTAAATCTGTTTTGAGACTTACATCTGTTTCTTCATAAATATCCTGTTCCACAATGCCACTCAAATAATTGTCAAACAGTTTCTTTTCTCTTATATGAAAACAAGAGTATATTTATTAAAATATGGAAAAAGAGTTGATATTAGAATAGACATAGATATTAAGATTGTATTGTTAAAGAAATATATAATATCCTAATATGGAAGCTTAACTCCCATGTTACAGATGGAATTAATAATAATTTTATTAAAAGGCATAAAATCTTATCTGATAGAGATATTATATTCTATATACAATTGTGTTACTGTACAAGCATACAAAATTAAAGGAGGTTGCATTATGAATGCACATGACATTTGAATAATCCCTTTTAAATAAAGAGACTGCCTTTACACTTGAAGAGCGTAAAAGAACTTGAAAGCTTAGTGGAGTTTTGCCACCTTATGTGCAAACTTTGGAGGAGCAAGCAGCACAAACCTATGCTCATTTTTCTAAAAAAGCCACAAATCTGGAAAAACGTTTGTTCTTGATGGAAATCTTCAATACTAATCGCACCTTGTTTTACTATCTTTTTAGCCAACACATTGCCGAATTCAATCCGATTGTTTATGATCCAACGGTTGCAACTACGATTGAAAATTACAGTGATTTGTTTGTTGATACGCAATATGCGAGGTTATTTGAACATTAACCACCCTGAAAATATAGAAGCTACCCTTAAGAATGCGGCCGGAGACCGTAATATTAGACTTATTGTTGTGACAGATGCGGAAGCAATTTTAGGTATTGGTGACTGGGGAACCAATGGTGTGGATATTTCAGTTGGAAAGCTTATGGTTTACACAGGGCAGCCGGTATTGACCCTACAACTGTTTTACCTTTGGTCATTGATGCCGGAACTAACCGTAAAGAATTGCTGGAAAATCCTAACTATCTTGGGAACCGCCATGAGCGTGTACGTGGAGACCGTTATTATGATTTTATTGATCAGTTTGTACAAACAGCTGAACGACTTTTCCCTAAGCTCTACTTACACTGGGAAGATTTCGGTCGTCTAAATGCTGCCAATATTCTCAACAAGTACAAGGATAAAATTCCTGCTTTCAATGATGATATCAAGGAACGGGTATTGTCACACTCAGGTGGTATTTACGGATCATTAGATATTAGTGGTGAAAAATTAACAGACCAAATCTATCTTTGCTTTGGCGGTTGGAACAGCAGGTGCAGGAATTGCATCACGTGTTCTCAGTGAAATGATTACAGAAGGACTCTCAGAAGAAGAGGCTTACAAACGTTTCTTTATGGTAGATAAACAAGGTCTTCTTTTTGATGATATGGATGATTTGACACCTGAGCAACGTCCATTTTGCAAAGCGTTCTGACTTTGCTAATGCTGACAAGCTAACAGACTTGCTTGAAGTTGTAAAGACGGTTAAACCGACAATCTTGGTAGGAACATCAACACAACCTAATACCTTTACAAAAAGAAGTTGTTGAGGCTAGTGTGTCAAAACACTGAGCGTCCAATTATTTTTCCCGCTGAGTAATCCAACTGAGCTGGCAGAAGCAAGTGCTAAAGACTTGATTGAGTGGTCTGATGGAAAGGCTTTTGTAGCGACAGAATACCTTCCGACAATGTGGATTATAAAGGGGTATCTTATCAGATTGAGTCCAGGCTAATAATGCTCTTATCTATCCCGGTCTGGGACTTGGAATGCTTGCTTCAGAAGCTAAGCTCTTGACAGATGAAATGATTGGTGCAGCACGTTTCATTGAGCGGTATAGTTGATTCAGGTAAACCTGGCGCACCTGTTTTTGCCGCCATTTGCTTTATGTGTCGAAGTTTCAAGTAAAGTGGCAGGCGGTTTGCTAAAAAGCTCAAGAGCAGGGATTGGCACAAAGTCAAAGAAACCGATGATGAAAGAAAGCTGTCAGTGAACTTAAGTGGTATCAAAGTACTAGGAAGTAGTATAGAGTATGGGTTTTTAACTTCAATTGAAAGTATTATTCCATTATAGTCCTTATAATTCTGGGCTACTTCTTGCAGGTACGAGGATGGTTTGATGATAGTTTTGGCGGTAATTTATCTAAGCTGATTATGAATGTCATAATGCCTGTTTCCATCTTTGTGTCTGTTTGAAATACCTGACTTTGGATAAGTTGATTAGTCATGTCCGGTGGTATGAGTTTATACCTTTGGTGTTTTTGTATTTTAGGCTATCTTTGCATTTGCGGCTGTAAAAATATTTAATATTCCTTCCCCGGGTGCCGTGGTACGAGTTAGATACCTTTGTCATGCTAATACCATTTTCATTGGTCCACCTTTTATAATTGTCGTTCCGATTGTTGTTACCTTATTGGGTTAGTATTTCATATATAGACAAAATTGATAATATCAATAAGTTTAGTGTAAAAATATTGTGAAAGCAGCTCATAGTAAGGGAGAAGATATGACAGAAGCATTAAAGGAATTATAAGTACTCTTGTTTTTACTGGTAAACGATGCGTATATTAACTACAAATGAAGCTTTCTAAAAGGCAGCAAATATAAGTGTAGAGAGAAAGATTCTATAATTAATGTTGGGGTTGGCAATTGCTAATCTCAACATTTTTATTATATAAATAAACCTCCAAGTCCCAGTTCTCCAACTACACTTGGAGAGGTGTTCTATGATGACATTCGCTAAATTTTAGCATTGATGACAAAGTCAATATAAAATCTCATAAATGATCGTGCAATCTCATTTTATGTCAATCAGATATCAAGCCTCATTCATATGTCCTAACTGCAACGCATTGACTCTACAGTACATGACTATAGGATTCAAAGATTAAGATATTCCTTTGCGGGTAAATCATGTTTTTATGGAAAAAGAGGCGTTATCATTGTTCTCATTGTGGTAAGCACTAGTGTGAAAGAAAAGTAAGTAAGAGGCGTAAATTGGTGCACTTAAATAAGCACTGTCTTAAGTGGCAACTTATTTGAGGATATAGATTTAGCAGATTGATCAAAAGCTAAGGTTCATCAGGAGGAAAGCAGTCCTTCTGCATATAAAAGTTTTTAACACTGATAGCCTTAGCTTCTGTTTTCAGCTAAAGTTTTGCAGGCATATCGATTTTGTAAAGTCCTTGGATTCCATACCTCTCCAGTAGACAGCATCCGGTAGATGGCTCATAAAGAATCATACAGGCAATGGCAATCACAGCTCTTTTTCTTGCCACGGCGTTTAACAAAGAGTTCATATTTCGTTTTTGTAGTAAGGGGACTTGTCAGATTTCACGGCTGCATGAGCACACTGTATAATGCAGGTTTGAGGTAGACACCGGCACGTGTAATACGGACAGATTTCTTCTTACCGGCAGATTCATTGTTGCCAGGGGTAAGACCTGCCCAACAACATAAGCGTTTAGAATTACAAAACTGAGACATATCAATACCAATTTCGGAGATGATAGTAGTTGCACTATCACGTTTGACACCCGGAATGGTAGTTAGTAACCGGATAGCTTTATCATAATCAGGATCGGAAGAAATCAAAGATTCAATCTGTTTATCTATATCATTGATTTCAGCTGTGATATAATCCATATGTGCGCGAATTAGGCGCATACGATATTTCTGGGCATCAGTCATCTGATATCCTTCGATAGATTCAATCACAGCGTCTTCTTTGGATTTGAGGCTCTTAAGAAGTTTTGAAGCGATTTCTTCATGGTTAATCGTAGTACCTGATTGTTCAAGCAGATAATCGATAATGGATGAGGATGACTTCCCAAAGATATCGGATACAACAGAATCTAATGCGATATTACAAACAGTAAGAGCATTCTGATATCTATTCTTTTCACTTGAACGGCAAGAAACAAGCTTGTAACGATATCTTGTGTATTCTCTAAGAATACGGATCAACCTACAAGGAATGTAGCTGCTTTTCACAAGTCCCAGTCGGAATAAGTCTCCAATCCATTTAGAATCTTTTGTATCGTCCTTGTTACCCTTAACAGCTTTAACCCATTTGGGATTAGCAATGGTAACGTTGATTTGATCTTCGAGAAGATTAAAGACAGGAACCCAGTATTTACCTGTGGATTCCATACAGACATCATGGCATTCATTTTCAAGAAGCCACGATTTAAAGTCTAAAATAGAATTGTTGGTAGGTAGAATCCTTCTTTTGATAAAGGTTCAATACCGGCGGTAGTCTTATCGATGGCTGTAACAAGAAAGTTTGTGAACATCGACACCACAACAGGTTTGATAAGTAACTTTCATAGTGTAACTCCTTTCGCAAAAGATAAGAAGCCATTGACTGAACTGCCACACAATAAAACAAAGAGCTTTAACAATTCTTAGTGTACGGATTCATGATACCACTTATTTGTGCTTGAAAAGACAGAACTTACACTGATTTTTATGCTGTCTAAAACAGAGAAAGTTTTTACAACTTTACCTCCCGTGCTTTGTAGTATAGCTTCTTGTTATATATGCAAATCACAGAGTTGAGATGTAAAACACTTTCATTACTATTTGTGCCGCGGCTTCGCCCATGGAATGAGAGTCATGATCTTATCCCTTATTGCGAGTATCTACATCGGACATCAGACTTACCCGATGGATTGCTAGCTCATTTTTCTATACTCTGAATATTCAACAGATAGCAAACCAGAGCCAATGTTTCATCTCATACCGTTTATCAATGTAACTTTCTACAATTCATCATTCTTCTTCTAATCTTGGAAGCCATGTTTCCATAGATGAATTTAAAGAGAATGTAGGCACTGAGAAATATCAAACGATATGTGGTTGATCCTATAAAACATAGAGTATTCGATGTACTCTGTTTCCAGAAAAGGAACTTGTCTGGTCGACTACTTTTAAAATCAGCGATCAGTCTAAACGGATGAAGAGTCCAATACTTTTCTTGTGACATGAATAAAACCTTCATCGACTTGGCTAAGGGATATATTTTTCCCAATGCAGATCGGTATTGATCGGTATCATTTCGTCGAGACAAGTCTATTGGGCTCTTGAAAATGTACGAAGAGAATTCAAAAGAATGTTGCCTTCTCTTAGGAAGTACTACAGCAACAGTAAAGGCTTAAACTACAAAGAAAAGCAAAGCTATCGAACAACTAACCGAGCAGCATGAATGAGATGCTTGAATATTCAGAAGATTTAAGAAAAGCACATTTTATTAAAGAATTGTTGTTGATATTCTTGATGAAAACGCCTATTCAAAGCAAAAGAACTTTGTTTAGTGAATGCTCCGTGAGGTACACTCAGGAATTGAAGAGTTTTTAAACAGCAATAACCGCATTTAGAAATAACTACAGTAGTATCTTAAACTCTTAGTACAGGCACATTTCAAAATGGCCCAGATTATAATGAGTATCGTCATTTAAAGACACTTCAAGAGACATTTCTTAATGAATCTGATATACTGTAAACACTACAGAAAGAAGGATTTTTATTATGTCTCGAACAAGAAGAAATTTCTCCCAAATTCAAATCAGAATTAGTGATTGAACTGCTCAAAGGAGAAAAAGACTTAAATACAATCGCAACCGAAAACAATATTCAGCCAAATCTTCTCCGCAACTGGAAGAAGGAGTTCCTCGATAAAGCATCCGTGGTTTTTGATGACACACGAGAGGATAATCTGAAAGAAAAACTCGCTTTAGAGCGCAAGGAAAAAGCTGAATATGCGAAAAAAGTTGGCCAGCTCACCATGCAGGTGGATTGGTTTGATCTGGAAGAAACACTTGGACCTGACTACGAGGTAAATTTGGTCCAAAACCTTTTGAAGACTAAAGAACTTCCAGTTAAAACAGGAGCTGCGCTTCTTGATATCAACCGTACCAGTGTGTATTACAAGGGCACGCCCATATCTCAGGAGGAGTTAGATTGCAAATCGATCATAGATCGATTACACACAGATAACCCGGCCTGGGGAGCACGACAGCTGTCTGCTCAGCTGAAGAAGCGTGGGCATCAGGTTGGCCGCCGGAAAACGCGCCGTTATATGAATGAAATGGGGATGGATCCAATCTATCCAAAAATGAACCTTTCTAAACGTATGCAACAGGCTAAAGTCTGCCCGTATCTGCTACGAAACGCCGTTATCGACCGTCCTAATCAGGCATGGTCAATCGACATTACATACATCCCCATCAAGCACGGATTCCTGTATCTGACCGCTGTGATCGACTGGTACAGCCGCTGTATTGTTGGCTGGGAAGTCGATGATACTCTAGATACCAGAATGGTCATAACTGCGTTAAAAAGGCGTTTATGGTAGCAAAACCTATTATCCTGAATTCGGATCAGGGCTGTCAGTTTACAGCAATGAGTACATGAATTTCCTCAAAGAGAACCAGATCCGTCAAAGCATGGATGGTAAAAGCCGCTGGGCTGATAATATCATGATTGAACGATGGTTCCGGAGCTTCAAGTACGAGGAAGCATATCTGACCCAATACAACAATATCCGAGAAGCAAGGAAGGCTATTGGGAATATGTGCAGACATACAACTTTGAACGTTGTCATTCAGCACTCAATAATCAGACACCGGCATCCTGCTATTATCCAATCCTGTTACTGGATGATCATGCAGCCTGAGGGGAGTTTCTCCCCTGCAGTTACATATATCAGTTCATTATAAAATGCTTAGATTTTTGTCTAGACAACTGAACCACTATAGATAAAGGTGCTGAAAAGAATATTTTTATAGCGTACAAAAACTTCTAAAATATTTTAGAAAACTAGAAATCTTAATGGCAATGGCTTAAAAAGTAGGGACGAGTTTTTGTGGTGCAAAAATATACCTAAACAAAACAGATATAGTATTCCATAGATCTGTTAGCAAAAACTATTCGTTTTCACTCAAAAGAGTGGGTTGAAAATCAACCCCACCCCAATATTGACAAAGACCTTTTTCTATATGAATAACGAGACCTAAATATTACATATGATTACCTCCATTATTTAATCCATTTTTCCCTCACAAACAAAGATTGATTAAATCACTCCTGCTTTTCAAAATGTTTTTAAGTATCCTTGTTGCAACGAATGCTCTATGCAAGCAAGAATCAAATGTTATCAAAGGCAAAAGCCCTACTGCCCACGAAACTTTAGAAATAAGATAATGCTTCATTTATTTGTGCTTCACTCATTTTCCATTTTGATGCTCTTTTCCACAAAAGAAGCTGTTCCGAATAAAATCACAGGAATCACTAGCCTAAAAATCCGCTAATACAAATGTCCCATGTCCAAGAACCATTCGATCCCTTGCTCTCATAATTTCCTATAATCAAATCACATATAATTCCACCGAGTACAGCAAAAGACTGCATGAGACAAATGTCCTCCTGACAATGCAATTAAACCAGAACGTTCCTGATATTGTAAATACGCCATTCTTTCTAACTTTCAAAAGCCATAAGGATATAAACAGTAGCAGCTACCATAAAAGATAACTCCTGAAGCAATAAATCACTCCAATAACTGTTGTTGCCATAGCAAAGCTGGCCGCCATGTATATGACAATTCCAATTGCATTAAAGATTCTGATTTCATTTTTGCCTTTCGTAATAATGCGGAATAAGACCATTCATTACACTTCCAAGAGTGCTTTTACCACTTCCACTTTTCCCTGAAATTAAAACAAATTCACCTTTTTTAATTTCAAGATTGATATTTTTCAAAGCAGTTCGTCCATCTTCCCATTCATAAGAAACATCTTTTTAACAAAAATCATGGTTACACCTCATACTAGGCTTTCCATAATTTTGTGTAGTATACATCTTTCTCAGCAGTTCCCCATGCTTTCCTTTTTCAAATCAAATTTCCTTTTTGGAATACGGAATTTGGTCAGCTCAGATTGTCTTTTAAATGATGAGCCACCACAAGTACAGTTCATTCTATTGCAAGTTCTGTAATGGCATCTTGTATCAAAGATTCATTTACAGGATCAACATTACTTGTCATTTCATCAAGAATTAAAATCGGTGCATCCTTTAGAAAAGCTCTTGCAATAGATATTCTTTGTCTTTGTCCACCTGATAAAATCCCACCATTTTCTCCAATATCAGTTTCATAACTTTTGGTAAGCTCATAGAAATTATGTATCCTTCTCTTCGCAGCTTCAATAATTTTCTCTTTTGTAGCTCCTTTTTACCTACTCTGATATTTTCTTCCAATCGTGTTATCAAACAGTTGAACATTCTGCATGACAATGCTGATACGATCTAAAAAGCTCATCATAAGGAATATCCCATATATCAAATTCCTCCGAGTGTAATTTTTCCTTTATGGCATCATCAAAATCTTAAAAGCAAGTTGGTTATCGTCGTCTTTCCACCTACCTGACTCACCAACTAAGGCTGTCACCCGTTTTTCAGCAATAGAAAAGCTCAATTTTTCCATTTAAATTCATCTTTTCATAGTAAAATCTATGTTTTCAGCTATCATTATCTTTCGGAACAATCCCATCCACTTTATCGGTATTACATCTGCATATAAAATTCTTGAAAGTCTTTTCGTAACTATCTACCGCCGAAACATAGTACATATAGTGTTTGTTCCATAGAAGCGAATGGCTTATAAAACTCTTTTGAAATTACTGCAAAAGATAATAAAATGAAGTACATCAGAGACTTCCCTTTATACCAAGTATTGTTCCTGCAATTAAAGAACCAAATATCCAATATCCAGTAAAAACCCAAATATAGATAGCTGTTTTTGCCTCTGAATCTTTGAGCTAGCATCTTTGCTCTCCAAACTTTTTGTCTTATTCATAAGCTCATTATCCAAGCTCTTATTGTTTGAAAAACTCTTTAATACAGGTATTCTCATAACATATTCAACAAATAACTAACCATATCAAGAAGTGCTGAGTTGTTCTGATTTTCTATTTTCAGATTGCTTAATTGTCAGATATAGAAAGATAGGTCAATCAGAACAGAATACAGCCATAATAATGAAAGTTTGAAATCAATACTTGCAAGACCAACAAATACGACTGCACCTATCAAAAATCACTAAACATTCTTAGAGCCACTGTGCTCTACAACAGGGACATATTATCAACATCTTTATAGTGTATTTATCTCACCAAGTCTTTCATTGGTATAAAAATCCCAAACTGAATTTCTTTAATTTGATAATCATACGTTTCTCTTATTTGCTGAACAATCATCAAAACCCTGCACTATGCTTTTTCATATCGCAACCATGTTACAAATACCTTTGAAGACTACAGTAACTAATCGCAATATAAATATTTATAAAGCATATCTAAACTCGTCCATCAAATATCTGAAACAGTATAGAAAAATACGATAACAATCCATAGCTATGGAGCTTAGTCCATAAAAGGGCAAAAGAATACATGATATAATCAAATCTCTCTTCCCGGTTTTTGTAAGTAGTTTTAACATTTCTCTAAACATTTTCTGTTACCACCTCCGTACCTCGCAATCCCACTCCGTTCCTTGCTCGTGAAAGACTATCGTCTTTCAAATTCCATCTATCTACCTGTTCTGTGCTTCAACCCATATCCTTATAGAACTCACATCTTTTTCATCAGCTCTTCATGGCTTCCCTGTATCAAAACAACACCTTATCCACTTATATAATTTGGTCTGAATCTCTAATCGTATTTAGATGATGAGCAATTGTAATGATGATTTTATCCTTGCATAAATCCTTCCTACGATTAGTCTTTCATTTTTCACTATCAACAGCTGCCATTGCCTCATCTAATATTAAAATTGGTGCATCAGTATCATTCTTGCAATAGAATTCTTTGTTTTTCTCCACCGGATAACTTAACTCCCATTTCCTACTCGTATTTCATATCCATTTTGGCAATGCTGAAATAAAGTCATGGCATCTTTGCTTTTGGCAGCTTCTATGACTTCCTTCTACGTTGCATTTGGTTTTCCGATTGGTATATTTTCAAAAATGCTTACGTCAAGGATAACTATATCCTGCTACACGCCAAACCGAATTTGAAATCTTCCTGGCTGTAAATCTTTATATCTTTTCCATTTTATTTTCTATTCGTCACTGTCTGCATCCCAAAATCCACACGCGTAATTAGAGTACGTACTTTTTCCCGGCCACTTGCTCCTACAGGCATTCGACTATCTTTTCTTAAAAGTCAAGTGTATAAGCTCAAAAGCCATCTTTTCCGTGTACAAACAAATTTCGCATCTTTAAAGTTATGCTTTCCAAATTCCAGACCTTGTTCTGTCTGTTTGGAGGTGGAACTGTTAGAAACTTTCAATCACACTTGTACCAGTGCCTCCTAAACACAATAGAAAAATGTTTGACCATGCAGCTGTCTTACTTATAGATGCAGTAAAACGCATGATGAATAAAATAATTGCATGAGATACAGGTAGGCGTTGTAATATTCCCTGATAAAGAAAGATACTTCCCAAAAATCATGACAATTACCACTCAACTTTCCATAAATATGTCAATGAGTCCCATTGCAGGTGAATTGGTCCCATGCTCTTTTGTAACCCAGTAAATATATTCTCTGCCGTTTTTAATGTTCTTTTCACTAATCTCCTCTTCTTTAGCAAAAGCCTTAATAACAGAAATATGCATATTCCATTAGCTCTTCTTCATCTTGTTTTCATGGTTAAAAGTAAATAGAAAAGTTTTTATCCATTTGACTTTTCTGTGAAGAACTTTTTACCAAATACGTGAGTGGAACTCCGGCAATCATACCAGGTGCAAGACGCCAATCCACAAAATCATAGCTACACTATTGAGTGGGCAGAAGTGTAACTGACATTGTTTCTGGAAGACCATGGGCAAGGTGTACTTCCACTTGCTCTACATCATGCTGAACAATGTTCATACGCTCCCAGTATTATGTTCTTTGGAAAAATCCTAACTTAGTAAATGACCGATAATATCTAACCTAAGTTCTGTCAATTTTTCATAGGCTTTTTCATGAGCAACCTTTGTTGCGAAAATGAGTAAAAACACGCCTTTTAATACAAACGATGTAAAAGATTCTCATAAAAATGTATTTCAAATTATCTTCGCTAATATTGCTTTCTAATTAGAGAACTAATCAAATATACAAGTAAGATTTGTGGTATCAAATCACATACTATTTTAAAGCAAAGTAAATTGGATGAAACCATTTTTCCAATCACTTCTTAATTCTTCCGCATGAACAACGCTCCTTTCAAAATTGACATACATGAATTTTAATTCAGTATTATAGCTTTAAAGTAAGACTCTGCTGATTACGCAAAGTCTATTTTTCAGATGCTAATTATAGGATTCCACTCCTTGTAATAACATCTTGCAATAAGTTTGTATCATCTTTTGCCCACTTTTTCACTGTGATAATTGCCCTCTTCAAAGCCCCTCTGTAAAGTTTACTGGCTAAAAATATGGCGAAGCATCGGATCATATCTCCTTTTGATTGTCTTTTTAAACTTACTTCAATATGAACCTGCATTTGTGATATAAGTTTGTGTTTGGCTTCTGCATGCCCTGACACCTGAGCTTTTTATCCATTAAAATAATTCAACTTCTTACGCCTTAATAGTTCATGAATCATAGTTTTTCCAACTTCATCAAACCTTTCAGAAGCAGAACCTTTTTCCAAAGACTCCTCCTCATCAAAAAGCTGACTCGAAAATTTATATAAACAGAACTTACCACTGCATCAAACAAAAACTTTCTATTCTTGAAATAGGTATAAATTAGTGCCACAGGAATATCTGCTTCTTTGCAATCTCTATTACTTTGGCACTTCTATAATCCTTTTTATAAAATACTTTTCTGCTGCTCGGTATTCTATTTCTAACTTCTTCTTTTTAATACTTGTTGCCATAGCACCTCTTTCTATCCATACTGAATTTATATTTAATAATAAATTGTAATTCAGTCGTTATCAGGCAGATACATATCATGGCGTCCTTATGGTATAATCAGTAATAAATTCAAAACTTGCTTAACACTGCTATCTAATTTATTCTTATGAGCTTATGAGCAAGCACAGTAAGTGTACGGACACTTACAGAAAAATTGATGAAGCAGCCTTTGGGATCTGCTTCTCTTTTTATCAATTTTTAGCTTGATAGGAGACCCTAAAACCCCGAAAACTACATCTAAAGGAGGAACCACCTATGGCAAATAGATACGAAACTGAACGATTTGAAATTAGTTGACCAAAGAAGAAAAAGCTCTTTTTGAGGTGAAAAGGAAACTGTCCTTGCAAGACATCTCATTCAATCTTTCCTACCAGGAGAAGCAAGTCCTGAAATGGCACATCAAATCGGTCTTGAACTGTGTAAAAAGATATTAAAAAGATGAGTACAGAATATGTCTTATCTACCTGGTCATATCCATAACCATATCATCTTCAATAATGTAAATATATGGGACGGGCAAATGCTACCAATCCAACAAGAAAAGCTAGCACCAAATCAGGTATCAAAAGCGATAAAGCTAAATGCAAAACACCCTATCTGTGATTGACGAGTTCTATGAGAGCTATAAGGAAAATAGCAAAACAAAAGGTAAGTCATGGTATGAAAATGAACAATCTAAGAAAGGTACTTCTTGAAAAAGTAAACTTCAATTTGTTTAATAAATCTTTTTCAAATACTTCGCATAACATAGGTGCTTGTTCATAGAAATTTTTGCCAACCAAATTATATTCTTTCATAAAAGAATCGTCGTGAACCTCTCCAATACCGATAGCTTTACACCTTCACCTTCTTGCCAGCATGTTCTGGTGTAATTAAGTGATGACATGATATATACTACCCACCTTCCTTTGGTATGAGTCTAC
>BNJU01002910.1_pt1 | contig 25791 bp, 28 predicted proteins | sample 8539281 | NCBI WGS metagenome assembly BNJU01 (sample SAMD00202456, study PRJDB9452) | human saliva metagenome | isolation source: human saliva | place: Japan
TTTTTGCTGAGTTCTAACAATGCTTCTCCCTGCCGGCCTTAGGATTCTCTCCTCATCTACCTGTGTCGGTTTGCGGTACGGGTACATATAACACTAATAGCGGCTTTTTCTTGACGGCTCCCCAACCGACTTCCCTACTAATTTTTCGGTACGCATCACGCATTTCCCCTTGTATGGTGGTTTTTCCTCCCATACAGGTACTTCTGCTTGCCCCCGGTTTTTGTCCTCCCGGGTTCGGTTTTTCAGTCTCCGTGTCCCCCACAGTTCTGATTATATGTAGTACAGGAATCTGTACCTGTTATCCATCGACTACGTCTTTCGACCTTGCCTTAGGCTCCCTGACTTCACCCTGAGTAGATCAGCTTTACTCAGGAAACCTTAGATATTCGGCCAAGAGGATTCTCACCTCTTTCTCGCCACTCATTCCGGCATTCTTCTTCTTATTACTCCACCATTCCTTTCCGGTATGGCTTCTACGCTTCTAAGAATGCTCCTCACCAATGTATTACTACATTCCCAGGCTTCGGTGTTGTGTTTAGCCCCCGACATTTTTCGGCGCAGGACCTCTCGACTAGTGAGCTGTTACGCACTCTTTTTAATGTATGGCTGCTTCTAAGCCAACATCCTAGCTGTCTTCGAAATCCCACATCCTTTTCCACTTAACACACACTTTGGGACCTTAGCCGTAGGTCTCGGGCTCTTTCCCTTTTGACTACCCAACTTATCTCGTGTAGTCTGACTCCCTGTCAATCATCTAGCCGGCATTCGGAGTTTGATATCTCTTGCAGGCTTTTGACGCCCCCTGCAAAAATTCAGTGCTCTACCTCCGTAGACTATAACGAGGCTAGTCCTAAAACTATTTCGAGGAGAACCAGCTATCTCCGGGTTCGATTGGAATTTCTCCCCTATCCACACCCTCATCGCCACCCTTTTTCAACGGATGTGCGTTCGGTCCTCCATTCACTTTTACGCGAACTTCAACCTGACATGGATAGATCACCCGGTTTCGGGTCTACACATACAGACTATAAATCGCCCTATTAAGACTTGGTTTCCTTCGGCTCTGTATCTTTAATACTTAACCTCGCCTGTACATGTAACTCGCCGGACCGTTCTACAAAAAGTACGCGGTTCACCCTTTCGGTGTTCCACAGTTTGTAAAACATAGGGTTTCAGGTTCTTTTTCACTCCCTCCCGGGGTTCTTTTTCACCTTTTCCTTCACAGTACTATACGCTATCGGTCACTGACTAGTATTTAGCCTTGGGGGTGGTCCCCCTGCTTCCCACAAGGTTTCTCGTGTCTCGTGGCACCCGGATACTGCTGGATTCAATACATTTTCCCTTACACGGCTCTCACGCTCTTTTGGCCCGCTTCTTCCAAAAACGGTTCAGGTAATATATCTTACTGTATTGCAGTCCTCTCACCCCGCAGTGCACGCACCACGGTTTGGGCTCTTCATGATTTCGCCTCGCCGCTACTTTCGCAATCACTGTTGTTTTCTTTCCTCCGGCTACTTAGATGTTCTCAGTTCACCGGGTTCTCTGTACGTTATGTATTGGCGTACAGATACTTGGAGTTCATCCAAGTGGGTTTCCATTCAGACATCTGCGGATCACTGAATATGTGCTTTCTCCCGCAGCTTTTCGCAGCTTTGTCACGTCTTTTCTTCGGCTGTCAGTGCCCTAGGCATCCACCCTACGCTCTTTTATGTTTAACCTCTTAAATCTTTTAGATTTAGTGTTTTGTATGACACTAGCGTGTATCATACACTATGTTTAAAAATTTATTTTTGTTATTAAATACTATTAACCTATTTCGTATTAATATCCTCGGATGTCTAATTATAAAATATTTATATAATTTCTCGTTTGGTATGCAGTTTTCAGGTACATCATGCAGAGAACTCTCTGCAAATGAGATTTGAAGATTCGAACTTCAACATCTTTCATCCTCTCCAAAGGAATAACTGATGTGAAATCTCTTGTGCCAGTTGCTACGCAGTGCTGTTCTCAGCTCGCTCGCTACGCTAGAGTGTACTTTTTTCATTCACTCGATGATGTACTTTTTTCAAGCTCGCTTCGCCTCGCTTTCATCAAGCAAAATATGTATGGGCTTAGTGGACTCGAACCACCGACCCTCACGCTTATCAGGCGTGCGCTCTAACCGGCTGAGCTATAAGCCCTCATATTCATGCTAAGCTTTTGTGGTAGCACCATTGTCTCGCTACGCTACGCAGGTGTACTATTTTTCAAATCTCAGACTTCGCTTTGCTCGTCTCTCACTAAGAAAAACAATGCAGCGGCATCCACCTACCTCCCATACCGTCTCCAGTATAGTACCATCGGCCGACCGGTCTTAACCATCGTGTTCGGAATGGGAAACGGTGTGTCCTCCCGGTCGCATCGACACCGCTAAGTTTTTAGCAGTACCAATCTAATTTAGTACTAAACAGTACTCACAACCCTTACTTAACCTTCATTAGGTAACACCATCATCTTATTAGACGATGATAGAGTTCATCATAAACTCACTTCGTTCGTATGAGGAATTATTTTTTTTCTAGAATTCGAAACTTCGCCTTCGGCTCGTTTCTCATTAAGAAAAAAATATGCAGAAAGGAGGTGATCCAGCCGCACCTTCCGATACGGCTACCTTGTTACGACTTCACCCCAGTTATCCTCCCTGCCTTCGGCAGCTCCTTCCCTACGGTTAGGGTCACTGACTTCGGGCATTGATGACTCCCATGGTGTGACGGGCGGTGTGTACAAGACCCGGGAACGTATTCACCGCAGCATTCTGATCTGCGATTACTAGCGATTCCAGCTTCATATAGTCGAGTTGCAGACTACAATCCGAACTGAGACGTTATTTTTGTGATTTGCTTGACCTCGCGGCTTCGCTTCACTTTTGTTTACGCCATTGTAGCACGTGTAGCCCAAATCATAAGGGGCATGATGATTTGACGTCATCCCCACCTTCCTCCGGATTATCTCCGGCTGTCTCGTCAGAGTGCCCATCTTACTGCTGGCTACTGACGACAAGGGTTGCGCTCGTTGCGGGACTTAACCCAACATCTCACGACACGAGCTGACGACAAACCATGCACCACCTGTATCCCTTGTCCCGAAAGGACCAGCTTCATTACAAAAGCTATTCAAGAGTATGTCAAGATTTGGTAAGGTTCTTCGCGTTGCTTCGAATTAAACCACATGCTCCACCGCTTGTGTGGGTCCCCGTCAATTCCTTTTGAGTTTCATTCTTGCGAACGTACTCCCCAGGTGGAATACTTAATGCGTTTGCTTGCGGCACCGAAGAGTTTACCTCCCCGACACCAAGTATTCATCGTTTACTGCGTGGACTACCAGGGTATCTAATCCTGTTTGCTCCCCACGCCTTCGAGCCCTCAACGTCAGTTGTCGTCCAGTAAGCCGCCTTCGCCTCCGGTGTTCCTCCCAATATCTACGCATTTCACCGCTACACTAGGAATTCCGCTTACCCTCCGACACTCAAGCCAAACAGTTTCCAAAGCAATTCATGGGTTGAGTCCCATGCATTTCACTTCAGACTTGCTTCGCCGTCTGCGCTCCCTTTACACCCAGTAAATCCGGATAACGCTTGCCCCTACGTATTACCGCGGCTGCTGGCACGTAGTTAGCCGGGGCTTCTAGTCAGGTACCGTCATTTTCTTCCCTGCTGATAGAGCTTTACATACCGAAATACTTCTTCACTCACGCGGCGTCGCTGGATCAGGGTTTCCCATTGTCCAATATTCCCCACTGCTGCCTCCCGTAGGAGTTTGGGCCGTGTCTCAGTCCCAATGTGGCCGTTCACCCTCTCAGGCCGGCTACCGATCGTCGCCTTGGTGAGCCTCTACCTCACCAACCAGCTAATCGGACGCGGATCCATCTTATACCCTATAAATATTTTTACCCCTCGCACCATGCGGTGCTGTGGTCTTATGCGGTCTTAGCGGAAATTTCTCTCCGTTATCCCCCTGTATAAGGCAGGTTATCCACGCGTTACTCACCCGTCCGCCACTAAGTCTACTAAAAATTCCATCCGAAGACTTCCTTTTAGCAGCTTCTGTTCGACTTGCATGTTAAGCACGCCGCCAGCGTTCATCCTGAGCCAGGATCAAACTCTCATATAAAAGTTTAATCTAGCCTGTCGCTAGCTTGCATCTGTTTTCACAGATCTACTGTTTTTTTAAGGTTTTTAAATTCTGTTCGAATCTAAACGTTGTTTTTCTCGTGAAAAACTCATTATATTTCTAAAGGTATTCACTGTCTCACTCGTTCGGCAGCAGCACTATTTTTTTCTAAATTCAAGCTTTCGCTAGCTTGCTTTCATTAGAAAAAAATATGCAAAATATGTGAATTTTCAGGGTTGTGTGTACTGTTTAATCTTAAATTATCATGGTTCAACGCAGAAGGAGGGATTTGAACCCTCGCACCGCTATTAACAGCCTACTCCCTTTCCAGGGGAGCCCTTCAACCACTTGGGTACTTCTGCTTGGTTGCGAGTTATCCTTCTTCTGTTTACTTTTTTTCACCTTTTAGGGCAAAAAAAGTAAGCGGAGAGGGTGGATTCGAACCCACGCGCCCTTGCGGACAAACGGTTTTTCAAGACCGCCTCGTTATGACCACTTCGATACCTCTCCGTAACTGCCTCATTATAATATCGCACCAAGCGAATAATGTCAAGCATTTATTTTTATTTTTTTCAAAAAAATTTTATACCCGTGGAAACTCTTGTATTTATCGGCTTTTTTTCAGCATATCATCCTTAGCTTCCTTATCCATATCAAATATATTTATTATCAAATGACTACATATCCTCTAATACACCTCATATACTATATCTTTATCGGCTTGAAACTCCCCATCAAATTTAACGATCAAATACAGCTTACCTGTCTTAGATTCCCCCGCATAATAACCTATTCCAAAGCAATCATAACATTCACTCTTATCAAAATAAATATCACTAAGTTTTTAATATATTTGTATCTTCGTCTTTATGTTTTTTTCTTTTATAATATCCCTTGCTTTATTATCAAGTCTCTCAAAATCCCTTATTATCCTTTCAATAAAGTAGCCTAAACCTGATAACACCTCATCCTCACTGTAACCGCAAAAATCAAAGTTTATCTCTTTCCCGGATATGTTACCTTTAAAGCAAATGACATTGTCATTGTTATACCAATCTCCGCCCTTACAAATATATAATAAATCCTCTTTTTTCATATGATTGTTCACAAAATCCTCTAATATAAGTTATAAAAATTGCGGACAGCTACACCGTCCGCAAAACATTCTTATACAACCTTTATATTGAACTTTCTGGCTTCAACTTCACTGTCCACTTCCTTTATATCGGCACCAAGTGATGCAAGCTTACCTTCAAAGTCCTCATAACCTCTTTTTATATACTTAATATCGTCTACAGTAGTCTGTCCTTCCGCAGCAAGACCTGCCAATACAAGTGCCGCACCTGCACGCAAATCAGGAGCCTTTAGCGCTGCCCCCCTCAATTTGCTCACACCGATAACCATAGCGGTATTACCCTCTACTTTTTATATTTGTACCCATTCTTGCAAGCTCATCCACATATTTGAATCTGTTTTTCAAAAATGCTCTCTACCACTAAGACTGCTGCCGCTTGCAAGTGCCAGCGCGGTAGTTATCTGCGGTTGCATATCTGTAGGGAATCCCGGATATGGCAATGTCTTGATATTTGTAGACTTTTTGATTGTTCTTTGCAATAACTCTTATCGCATCATCAAACTCTACAACTTCACATCCCATCTCCATAAGCTTTTGCACTTATGGCTTCCATATGTTTCGGTATAACATTCTTAACTGTAATATCTCCCTTTGTGATGGCTGCGGCACACATAAAAGTACCTGCCTCTATCTGATCCGGAATTATAGAGTATCTGCTTCCGTGCAAAGCTTTTACGCCTTTTATCCTTATAACATCCGTTCCTGCACCCTTTATATCTGCTCCCATACTGTTGAGGAAATTAGCCACGTCAACAATATGCGGTTCCTTAGCCGCATTTTCTATAACTGTCTTGCCCTCCGCCAGTGATGCCGCCATCATGATATTTATAGTAGCACCTACAGACACGGTATCAAGGTAAATATCCGATGCCACCAAATCTATGGCATGAGCCTTCACTCTGCCTGACTCAATCTCTATCTCAGCGCCCAACGCCTTAAATCCCTTAAGATGAAGGTCTATAGGTCTTGATCCGATGTTACAACCTCCGGGAAGAGCCACTTCCGCACTCTTATATTTACCCAAAAGTGCACCTATAAAATAGTATGAAGCTCTGATTCTTCTTATAAACTCATCATCTACCAAAACATCCTTCACACTTGATGCATTGATTTTGACACTATGTCTGTCAAGTCTGTCAACGCTTGCACCGATAGCCTTGATTGCCTCAAGCATTACATTGATATCCTTCACATCAGGTAAATTATCTATATAAACATCTTCGTCTGTCATTATGGCTGCTGCCAAGATACCAAGCGCCGCATTCTTTGCACCGCCTATAGCAACTTCTCCTACCAATGGGCTTCCGCCGTTCATTATATACTGAGCCATTTTTCTCCTCTATATAAAACAATACAATTTTTTTAAAAACTTTGACCAATAAGTTACAAAAAAATCTTAATCTGTTTCTTTCTTTTTTATTACGATAGTAATTTTATCACATTACATACTAAAGGTAAAGAAACAAGAAAAGTCATTTTGCGTATTATTGAATATACTTTGCGCCTCATTTATATCTATTTTTCTGTACACTTGCCGTATTTATATCATATACTGCGACAGTTTTAGAGTCATATGCAATTATAATTACAGGATTATTTATTGCGGTAAATGTAAATACCGGCTTCTTTGTTGTCACAAAATACATAGCTTCTTTAAGTGTTATACCTTGGAATCTTGTAAGCTTGTCATTCTCCCAATAGTTCACATAATCGGCCGCCTTTGACACGTCAAAATTTGTATTCGCCGAAGTATCCACCATAGCTCTCACATATACCATTATTCCGTTTCTTCTGACAAATCCCATATCATTGTATGCATCCTCTATAGCCTTTGCCGGCTCATCATATATACCTGTAAGCTTGGAATTTATATATACATAGTACATTTTCTGCAAATACGCTCTGTTCAGCTCTATATTGTACAAAACATTATTGCTGTTTACAGAAAGTTCCTTTGCATAAGAAACTTCACTCTCTATATACTTTGTAGTGTCTACAACATAGTTTTTACATCTGAAGTTATCGGTATACGATGATACTCTGGTGTCATTTGTTATAGACTTATTACTTATAATAGTATCTTCTCCGGCTCTTGTAAAGTTTGTGCCGTCATACTGATAAAGATCTATATGCACACGATTTCCGGATACATTTATATTGTCAATATATCTGTTGTCATAAGTATACTCCTTTTGCAACTCCAAAAGATTATTGTATATACTTACCTTTTCAAAAATACTTCCGGTAGACTTTCCGTTTATTGTACTTGAAACATTCTGTGCTTCAATAGCCACAACCAGATCACTGCCTATATATCCTATCGGTAACATTACCTCATTCGCATTGTCAAGCTGCTTGTTCTCTCCGGTAGCAAAGTTGTAGATATTAAGTCCGTCTCCGACATTCCACGAAATCAGACTTTTATCCTGACATATTGAATACTTTCCGTTTTCAAGATTCTCTGCAACCGTAACATAGTTTCCCGAGCCCTATATCCAGACCTACCACCTTATCAAGAAGTTTCAGATAAAAGCATACCGCTGTCACTTAAAAAAAGCCAATTCATTTACAGACTCTTTCAGGCTTGCCGCATCCACATCAACCTTTACAAATGCCAGCTTTGAAACCTTTTTTTATCCTCCGAATACTTTAACAGACTCACGCCGACATCACCGATATGAGCATCGTCCACATTGTAACCGTAGCTTAAAAAAATACAGTCCGTCTCCAAACTTAAGCGGCAATATACTGTCATTATTACCTGCCGTATAAGCTAACTCAAGCTTTCCTTCTTTATTATCCGACAAAAAAACAACTTGTTATCTGCAAGGAATGCAATTTTTTTCACCGCTCTTATTTGAGATAATATTGGAAGCCTTATTTCCTACACCCAAATCAAGCTTTTTGGCATACTCAAGATTTTTTTGGCAGTCTTTGATTCATAGTTCTTGTATAGTCAAGCATATACAGTCTTTGCGCGCCCTGCCTTACAGATAAAATTCTCTTCTATATTATAGCTTTTTTTCCGTCTGCATCCGCAGTGAAACCAAAATGTATCTCTCCTATCTTTCCATTGTAATTTACAAGTTTCACTTCTTTCTCTGACGGGGTAAGCTTCATACCGTTATAGCTCATCATCTCATAGTCTGACTTTAGTGTAACATACTCAAGCCCTCTTGCATTACCTGTACCGTCACTCTCCAAATACACCGTATTTTCTCTGGCATTGTTGCTGTCAAAGTTATTATTTGAAAAATGTATTTGCCATATCTATAAGCTTTTTTTGCAAAAATCCGTATTGCTTCTTATTATTCTTGTATAGTAATTGAATGTATTTGTTTTTTTGTATACAATCTTAATTGTAAGAAATACTCTTATTCTCTTCCATCAAGCTTGAAAGGTGCAAATCAAGTATATCACCGTCCACCTTCTTTTTTATCTCCGCTTTCTACAAGTTCATTTGTATCAAATGTTCTGATACTGTAATCATAATCCTCTATTTCGGAAATATTTGCATCTACTATCCTAAACTTTGATACTGAAATCATCAAGTACAAGTGATAAAACATTGTCACTTGCCATTGTATCCATCTCGTCACTGTAACCGTACATCTTGTTTATATAATAATCTCCAAGTACATTGTAAAAGCCTCGGTATATTGGCATCGCTTTTTTTGCAACATCGTCCGTATCCGCACTACCTTTATTCTTTTCTCAAAAATGAATACAATAAAAAAAGCCCTGTCACCGCCAACAGAAAAAAATAAACACAAATATAATATATCTAAATTTTTTTAGTTTTCATAAAAATCCTTATTCATCATCATTCTCTAAGATTGTAAAAAGCTACAATCACAAATGCATTATACTATACTTTCAACTCTACTTAAAATAATTTTTTTATTAAAAAAATGCCGTTTCAACAATTTTTTTCAATCGTTAAAACGGCAGTTCTTAAATCTTATTTACCTGATACAAAAGATCTTATAAAATCAAAAAGCTTCTTGAATATATTTCCGATTCTTTTTTTATAGGTGTCATATTGTCATCTTCATTTTCCAAATCCACTACAGCGTCACTGTCACCCTTTTTTATCTCCTGTGTTCTTAGTACAACCTGTACTGAGTTCGGCTCAGGATTTTTATCGGATGTAAATGAGGTCTTTGTCGCCTCGGTATCAATCTTTAAAATATTGCTGTCATTTTCAAGTTCGTCAACCTTTTCATCCCAAACAGACTTTAAAGTGTCATTTGACTGCTTTATAGTACCTGTAACTTTCAGCGCATCCAATGACTTATTTACAATCTCCATACTTGCACTAAGGCTGTCCTTTGTGCCTGCATTCAAAGTATCCTTTGAATTTTTATACATATTGTTGATTGTATTTAGTGTATCGGCCGCCACATTTATATTGGTATCTACAGAGTTTATTATATTGTTTGCCGTATCAACAGCCGACAATGTACTGTCATGATATGAATTTACAGTCTTGTTAAGAGCATTCATATCATCAATAATCTCTGTCAGATTTAGAGTTGTGACCTGTATGTCATCAATCATATCTGTAGTATTGTTGGCCAGATCCTTACCTGTAAGTATGGAATCATTTATATTTTTTACAGCATTTACACCGTCCTTTGCAATTCGGGCATTTACGGCATCTATATATGCATTTGTTTCACCAAGCATTTTACCAAGACCCTGATACATTGCACTTGTGGAAGCCACCGCACTTTGAAGTGAGCTGTAGTACAGACTTTCTGCAGTATTTCCGCTTGCACTTGATATCATATTTGCACCTGCAAGTCCTCCGTAGAGTTGTCTCAAACTTTGGTCCATAGAGTAAATATTGATATTTCCTGCAGCATTTGATGCTGTGGCAAGCACTCCGCTTCCGTCTATCATCTGCTGCAACTGCTGCGCTTTTTTCTTTGAAAGTATCAGCTTGTCACTCAAATCATTCATGGAAGCTGCCGCCTCGGCTGTTTTTGCCTGATTCAAAAGATAGCCTATATGGCTTATAGAGCTGTCCACCTCTCCCATACTGTCCGTCAAATCATAAAGCACCGGCTTTAAATCACTTACTCCCTTATCTATCTTATTTATATCTTTATTAAAGTCGTTCAGGGCATTCTTTGATGTCACAAGATGCGGCACCATCTGTGAGGTTGTATTTGCAAGCGAATTAAGGTTTTGTATAGCCGTATCGGTCTGTCCCGTTAAGCTGTCTCCATATGAATGTATAGTAGCCCTTGCCGACTGCAGCTCCTTTAATCCTCCGTTCAAGCCTTTAAGTCCGCCTCCCATAGAGTTCATCACATCAAGCAGTGCATTGCTGCTGTTATATATGGCATTTACAGAGTCCTTTATATCGTCCTTCGCATCATTTATCTCTTTTATCTTATCAAGTGAATCCATAGTTGCAGGAACCATTGCCATCATAACACCTGCACTCTCAAAGCTGTCACTTCCTATTCTTATAGTAAAATCTTTTTCCTCTCCCGGAAATGCCATAAACAAAACTACAGTATTCTTACCCAGACTCTGTATCTGAGCTCCCGGAGCTTCCACGCTTAGATTCTTTGTCATATCCACATCCGTTCCAAGCATAAGAATCATATTGTTGTTTAAATAATCGGACTTTGTCTTTACAGGCTTTGCATTTATATTTATCTCAATCATACCTGATGCGCCTGCCAAGTTCTCAGCCTTTGTAGGAACACCGTTTAACTTATATGATACATCAAAATTCCAAGGAAGTTCCAAATCGTTTGATTTCGGAGTGACCTCATAGTAAAACTTTTTAGAACTGTCAAGTGATGAAAAGCTCACCTGATTTGCATCAAGTTTCGGTGCGTTGTCTGAAGTCATATTTATAACATTGCTGTAATCTCCGTAGTCACTGAAATCGGTATAACCGTTTAAACTGACTCCCTTTACAATGCTCAAATCCTTTCTTGCGCCATAATAATCCAAGTTTGTATATACCGTTTCATCTACAGTTACCTGCGGTGCACCGGCAAAACCCGATAACATATTCAAAGATGTCATCAAAACAATCTGTGAAACCGCAACTCCCATTTTTAGTCTTCTTTAATATATTTCTTTTTAATATTCTTCTTATTCATCCTAACCGCCTCTATTTTTACTATTGCTTTTTTTCTATGGAAGTGATTATACTTTTTAAGTACATTTATGTACAATAGTTAATTAAATGATATCAGTACTTTAAACAACGATATTTTATTATCTGTTTATAAATATCAAATTTAATTGTACAATATATTTTTGGAGGGATTATGAACGAACAAACATTGGACAGACGAGTACGAAAAAAACCAGAGCACAGCTTAGAAAATGTCTCAGCACATTGCTTGAGACTAAGAAAGTCCAAAACATCACGGTAAAAGAATTGGCTCAGATGGCGGATATAAACCGCGGAACATTTTATCTGCACTACAAGGATGTATACGATCTGCTTGACAACATTCAAAAAGATCTTTTTAAAGGATTTTTGAAAGTATTCTTACTCTATAGCTCCGGATACCGACAATCTTGTTCCTTTTATTGAGGCACTGTTTTTTTATTCATATATAAGAACAAAGATATGTCAAAGATATTTTCTACATGAGGATTTGGAGCAAGCTTTTTCAAGTGAGCTGAGAAGTAAACTTCGTGTATGTGTGTTTAATAAGTATAAAGCGTTTATCAAGCAAAAGAATATGCCGTATTTTGAATTGTACTACGATTTTATCATATCAGGAACCGTAGGTCTACTTGTCAGATGGGTTGACAGCGAATTTGAGATGTCTCCTCACGAGCTGGCTGTACTTACAAACTCCTTTATACAGAGCGGACTTACAAATATTATCGCATAGAAAAAGGGCTTATGATTATTCATAGGCCCCAAATTTTTATGCTTCTTCTTCAAAATGCTTTCTTGCAAAATCCATATCCTGTACTATCTCCATAGTTCCAAGGTATTTCCCGTTCTTATCTCTCACCGCCATGTACTTTATAAGCATATCCTTGCCGTTTTTATTCAACCATACAGATACCTCATCCTGTGTTCCCGATTTGAAGCTGCCGATGATTTCTCTTACCATAGGTTCAATCTTCGGCGGATGACATGAATACACATCTCTGTCAATAGCCATAAGAGGCCTTTTAAATGCTTTCGGAGCATCATTTTCGTTAAAGAATCGGTTTATATCGTTCTCATCCACAAATGTAATCTCAAAAGGCATGGTATTAAGCATTGCAATAAGCTGCTCTTTTGTAAAATGTCCTCCCGGCAAAACTATCTCACCGTCTATATCGTCAAACTCTCTTTTCAAATTTTCTGCAAGTTCAAAACTTTCAGGCACCACACCCAAACAATTTTCATAGTCCTTACTGTCAAGGTATATATTTATCCAGTCTTCACCTGTAAAATTGGTCGCACAGATAGGAAATAATATATTTTCCTCCTTATAAATCATCTCCTTTGCTCTTGTCAGTACAGCTTTTATATCTTCTACCCACTTCTCATCCTCTTTATCAACAGCAAACAGCCTTGCAAGTTCGTCCCTTATCTCGTCATCCACAGACCACATTACGGTGGCAGGTCCTGTGACATTGTACTTCGTCTTTAAAAGCGGGTACAAAAGATCTCCCTTTTTCGCATAATGTATTGAAAGTTCCCTTATCTTTTTCAAAAGCTCTCTGTCTACAGTATTATTATCAAGCTTTTTTTCAAACTCATCTATATAACTTTTCAAGATTCTTATTCTCTTTTGTAAAAGTATTAAGAGGATGCCCTACGGTATCTACAAATTCCTTTGTATCCGCCCCCGCACCGCCTGCAAGGTCCAATGTCTTTTTCTATCTCACTTGTCTCATTCTTAGTAGAACCGTGAAACAGTGCCGAATGAACATCACAAAGTTTTTTTGTACCTCCTGATAAGGCATTCCTGACTCCATAAGTTCCTGCTCGGCTTTTCATTATTTCACTTGAATCTACAGACTCAAACCTTTCTTTTAAAAATCTTTTTGAACGGACTCAAGTGATTCACCGTTTGAAAGTCTTAAAAGATACTGCTTTATAAGCTCGGTACTGTTTGTATCATCCTTTGGCAAATCCGAACCTTTTTTTGCTGCTTTTAGCGTATCTTCCTCTTTACTTTCTTTAGAGTCTCCCTTTATCTCATAACCGTGCTCTATAAAGACTTCCTTTATCTTATCAAGCGGAATCTTTTTCATCTTCGAACCCTTATTCACTGTAATAATTCTGCCCATAGAATTCAACATCACAGGATTTTTTTATATCAGCAAATCCCAGACTTGCAAATATATCAATAAAATCAGGATACTCCTTTGCAAGTTCATAAACCGGTTTATCTAAATCAAGTATTTTACTCATACATTTCTCCTTCTTATCTAAGTTAGTATATCCCTAATTATATTATTATAGAAGACTTTTTCAGTATTATTTGTTACAAAAAAATACTTTTTATAAAAAGGACCGGCACATAAGCGCTCGGTCCTAAAAATGTATCAATATTTTTTTATTCCGCATCAATGCCGTACATATTGCAAAGTGCTGCAAGTCCGCCCTGATAACCGCTACCTATAGCATTGAACTTCCATTCGTCGCCGTTTTTGTACAGCTCTCCGAATACTACGGCTGTCTCTATTGAGAAGTCCTCTCCAAGGTCATATCTTAAAGAGCTCTTCACCTGTATTCTCATCAAAAATTCTTACAAATGCGTTTGAAACCTGACCGAAGTTCTGTCTTCTTGCCTCAGCCTCGTAGATAGTAACTGTAAATGCAATCTTTGTAATCTCAGCCGGAACCTTTGACAAATCAATCTTGATCTGCTCGTCATCTCCGTCACCTGCACCTGTAAGGTTATCTCCAAGGTGAGTTATAGCACCTGAAGGGTGACTGAGATTACCGAAGAATACAAAATCATTCTGACTTGAAACTTTGCCTGAATCTGTAAGACAGAATGCTGCCGCATCAAGGTCAAAATCCGAACCTGTATCATATGCGTTTGTGTCCCATCCAAGACCTACCACTACATTCTTAAGACCCGGATTACCCTTTGTAAGACTTACTTTTTGTCCCTTTTTTAAACTAATTGGCATACTAACCTCCTGAATATATAATGTTGTTGTCTCTTGTATACAACAACACATTATTTTCACTAATTTCTTTGCTTCAATGATATCTCAAATATAACTTTTTTTCAATTAGCCAATAATAATTTAAGAATGTTGTAACTAAATGCCAAACCTGCAAACTTAAAGCACTGAAGCCCGATAGGTATACCGATAACGGTAATACAACATAAGCATCCGGCAAGTATCCAAGAAATACCGCTTAAAAAGCCTCCAAAAATCAGCCACAAAATATTCCCCGAAAGACTCATAAAAACTCCTTAGTACAAATAATTTAAAACGTAACCTACGTCTATATGTAATCAATCAAAGACTTCTTTGAAACCTTGCAAATAACACCTTTCTCCGTCTTAAAAACCACCTTTACAGTTGCACACTCCCCTATCTTATCATACAGCCTGCCTGCACTCATAGACTCCCCTATTACAGTATACGGGCTGTTCGCCACATAACCTATCTTGCCTATGCCCTCACAAAGCACCTTTATAGCTTCTTTGTCAAACTCGTTGTCAGGCTCCTTCTCCAATACAAGCTTCATACCCCTTTCCAAAAATTCATCTCCGAAGTAGTGCCTTGTTCCTGTCAGTGTGATATAAACCTTTCCCATAATCTTCTCCTATCGAATATTTTTTATAGCCTAAATATATCATTTAAGCTGTCCGTTAAAAATACCCTCAAAGATATTACTCATATTTTTTTCAAAAAAATTCCTTTGTATACTCCTTTTATTTCATCCACCACTTCCTTTGGTGAAATAACAGTCACATCTTTTCCTAGGCTGAAAATCCACCCGAAAAACTGCAAGCTTACATTGATGTCCACTACCAGCTCGCTGTAGTCTTCATCAACTTTCATAAAGAGTATATCTTTTTCCGAATCTGTCTATAAATACTCCGCACATATGATTTTGCAAATCTGATACATACCTTTTTTTCTTGTCTCCATGATACATACCGAAAGTCGCCTTTGAGTACTTTTGCCATATCGAAGTTTTTTTGAAACTCTTCTTTACCGGCTCTTTTCCTCTTCACATATACATATGTTCATCATCTTGTCTACACGATAATGCTTTTTATTTTGTGATCCCAGTCGTCAAAGGCAACCATATAGTAGTTTTCATCATCCCAAAGCAGCGCCCACGGACTGACTGTAAAAAAGCTGCCGCCATGCCTTGCAACCAGTTTTTTATCAATATCCCATTTATAGTACTTGAATTTAATCTTTTTGTTTTTATTGATTGCGGTGTGTATATCGTCCACATTGTAATACACACTCTCATTCATAGTCTTTACACGGTCATTTATAAAAATCTGTCTCTGCAACTGCTTTGCCTGATGCTCGCTTACAAAGTTTTTCACTTTTGCAATAAGTATCTTTGACTTCTTTTGTGTAATAAACTTGGCCGACTGCACGGCATCTATTAAAAGCTTGACCTCCGCCAGCTCAAACTCTCTGCCTGCTATATGGTAAAAAGTCTCTCTGCCTTTTTGTTCTTTTAATATTTCAATGCCGAATTCTCCCATATCCTTAAAGTCTTCATAGATACTCTTTCTCTCGGCACTTACACCATATCTTCCAAGTTCATCAAGTATCTGTGCCATAGTCAGACTGTGCTCGTCATCAGTCTTTTCAGCCATTATCTTCATAAGATATGTAAATTTGAACTTTTGATTGCTCCCCCTTGCCATAAGGACTCCTTTAATTTTATTATACTTTTATTCCGCTCATTATCTCTCCTATAGGGGCATTCACATAAAGTTCGGCATTCACCGCCTTTGCGGTATCCGACTTATTGATTACTACAAGATGCTTTCCTCTGAAATAGTCGACAAAACCTGCCGCCGGATATACCACCAGTGACGTTCCTCCTATAATAAGTGTATCTGCCGCTGCTATAGCTCTTATAGCAGAATTTATTACATTACTGTCAAGTCCTTCTTCATACAGTACCACATCAGGCTTTATCATACCTCCACAGTTGCAATAAGGTATTCCTTTTGAATCCTTTACATATTTTGCATCATAGAATTTGCCGCATTTCATACAGTAGTTTCTATGTATGCTTCCATGCAGTTCATACACAATCTTACTTCCTGCGGCCTGATGTAATCCGTCTATGTTTTGTGTCACCACAGCCTTAAGTTTCCCCGCCTGTTCAAGCTCCGCGAGTTTATTATGTGCGGCGTTAGGCTTTGCATCAAGGCACATCATTTTATCCTTATAAAACTCATAAAAGACTTCAGGATATTTCATAAAGAAACTGTGACTTACCACCTGTTCGGGAGAGTACTTATACTTTTGATGGTAGAGTCCGTCCGCACTTCGAAAATCCGGAATACCGCTCTCGGTAGACACACCTGCCCCACCGAAAAACACTATATTGTTACTGTCATCAATTATTTTTTGAAGCTTAGTCTTTTCATTTTCATACATATAAACACCCGCTTTCACCTACAAACACTTGTACTTAATATTAATGTCCCTTATGTTTTTCTTTTTCTTATACTGTTTTAATAAAAATCTCTTAAGTTCATCCGCCTCTTTTTTTCTTCTCGCCTTCTTACCTTACTTTCCTTCTTATTCTGTTCATGTTGCGATTTTAATGCAAGCTGTGACTTTGTTCCTATACCGGATACTTGCATCTGCTTTCTTACATCACGTTGAGCTTTCTTCAGATTTGTTTTGTCTTTCTTTATCTTTGTTTCAACAGCAGGGCTGAATACCAAACTGTAGTAATTTTTTATTATGTAGTCTAATACCTCATAGCCCCTTAGGCTCTGCAACGAAAGTTACTTTTTGATACAATAAGAAAGTTGTTTTCAACATGCTCAAACACACCTACCCAAAACGGATTTTCAAAAAACACAGTTAACTTGACATTTATATCATTCATCGCCATCCCTCCAATTTCTTTACAAAGAACGGACAACCCGGAGGGGCAGGTTACTTACCCTATATAATTATAGGACTGCTGGCTACCTACCGGCTATAGCACAATAAATGTACATTGCGTTTTTTTATCTTTGCTTATATAATCAAGATTAAACTTGACTGTTCGCTATTATTTTTCTCATATAATAACTAGTTATTCAATAAAAAAATCAAACTTTTTATATACAACAAAAACGATAATGACAAGCATCTATCACAAGTCATTACCGCTAAAAATGTTTCCCTGCGGGAATCGAACCCACAATTACAGCTTAGGAGGCTATCGTTATATCCATTTAACTAAGAGAACTGCTATTTGAATTTCCACAACATAAGAAGTATACAACAAATGTACACTTCTTTTCAAGCTGTTTTTTAAAACGGCAACCGTTAGCCGCCGTATAAAAAAACTATTTAAGTTGCTTATGTACACCTCTTTCAAAGAAGGAATTCGTCTCACTGACCACTACTCCGCTTAGCGCAATCAAAGCTATAAGATTCGGTATTGCCATCAGTCCGTTACATATATCGGCTATAGTCCAAACCGCCTGAACGGTCATATAAGGTCCGATAAAAAAATACAGGCAATATAAATCCATCTATATAAGATAATTGCCTTTAGGCTTATTTCCTATTATATATTCAAGACATTTCTCGGAATAATAATCCCAACCTAAGATAGTGGTAAAAGCAAAGAATACCAAACAGATCATAAGTATAAAAGCCGCTACTTTATCAGGAAAAGGTAATCCCATCTGAAATGCCTTTGTAGTGACAGCCACGCCTTCAAGTCCAATGTCCCATGCACCTGTAATAACTATTGAAAGACCTGTCATTGTACATATAATAATGGTATCTATAAAAGTTCCGAGCATTGAGATAAGTCCCTGACGAACTTCTTCCTTTGACTGTGCCGCAGCCGCTGCAATCGGTGCACTTCCAAGTCCGGCTTCATTTGAGAAAATACCTCTTGCAATTCCCTTTTGCATAGCAACGATCATAGCTCCGAACATACCGCCGCCAAAGGCTCTAAGTCCGAATGCTCCCTCCACTATCTCCACCAATGCGGCAGGTATCTTTGTAATGTTTAATCCAAGTATAATAAGAACCACCAAAACATATACAATCGCCATAAAAGGAACTACCACCTGTGCAACATTTGATATCCTTTTTAATCCGCCGATCAAAACAAGTGCCACAAATACGGTAAGTATAATACCTGAGATAACAATTGTAATAGAATAATCTCTTCCGAACAGATTTATATAATGTACACTGTCAGCATCAAAGAAATTACCTACAGCACTTGTAATACCGTTTATCTGTGTAAAAGTACCTATACCGAAGAGTCCGACCATTATACCGAAAAACGGCAAAAAAATCTTTGCAAAGCCATCTAAACTGCTTTTCCCATTCCGTTCTCAATATAGTAAAAAGGTCCGCCTATTATATGTCCGTCCTTTTCTACAACTCTGTACTTTACCGCAAGCAGACATTCCGCATACTTTGTTGCGGTTCCTACAATGGCAGCCATCCACATCCAAAATAATGCTCCGGGACCGCCTGAAACTATTGCCGTTGCGACACCTACAATATTTCCGGTTCCTATTGTAGCTGAAAGTGCAGTACAAAGCGCTGCAAAACTTGATACTTCGCCGTTTCCGTCTTCCTCATCTGATGAAAACATATATCTGATTGCAAGAGGAAATCTTATTATTTGCAACCCTCTAAGTCTTACAGTCAAAAATACACCTGTTGCCAAAATCAAAATGATAAGCGGCAATCCCCAAACGAAATTGTCAACCTTTCCCAAAAAGTCAGTTATAGTATTTAACATATATTACCTCTCCTTATACTTTTAGTATGTTAACACATTACAGTAAAATATGCATCTATTTTTTTACATTCTTTGAAGCAAATATTAATTTTTTCTTTTTCGGTTGACTAAGCCGCTTTAAGCATTATAAAATTGCATTTGGACTAAATTTTGAAGAAAGAATGGAAGAATATGAAACTTATCAAAAAAATATGTGCGGCATTTGTTGTAATGTCCACACTGCTTGCAAGCACAAGTGTAAGTGCCTATGCCGCCTTACCTGTGGAAAAGCTTTCCGTATCAAAAAACGCAAATCACATTATACTTATTGTCGGACATAAGAACAATAAGAATAAGGTGACCGTAAATGACTATACCAAATCAAGTGACGGCAAATGGACCAAAAACTGGTATGTCAACGGCATCGCCGGTACCAACGGTATATCTACCCAAAAGAGTGAAGGCGATAAAAAGACTCCTGAAGGCGTATTCAACGCTATGTTCGCCTTCGGACTTAAGGACAATCCCGGAAGCCTGCTTGAATACAGAAAGATTGGCGACGGTGACTACTGGGTGGACGACTCAAACAGCGCCTACTATAACACTTGGGTAAATACTTCCAAGGTAAAGAAAGACTGGGCTTCAGCCGAGGACCTTAAGGCGGCTTATCCTTTCTACAACTATGCTTTGGCACTGAACTATAACACCGAAGCAGTACCGGGCAAGGGCTCAGCTATCTTTATCCACTGTACAAAGACTGACAATGACACATCCTCGGCAGGTTGTATCCGAATCCCTGAAGATTATATGAAAAAACTTGTAAACGGCGTAGATGCCAATACAAAGATAGTGATAATACAAAATGTAGATAAGCTTTCAAGCTACTAATAAAGGGGCTGTGAAATAAGTCCCTAAAAGAAATAGGACCATTCGTTCATGCGAAAGGTCCTATTTTTGTGGTAAAATTAACTTGCAATGAAAACTTTACACAGTACTTATTGTAATTCAAAACAAGGATATTTACCACTGTTTTTTTCAGATTGTTTGGATCTGCTGGATCCTGTTTTAACATTTGACAGATTGATGGGAGGAATCGATTTAAACAAGTATCTGACGGATATTCCGGAGTACACAACCGGACGACGCAGATATAATCCGGTCAACATGTTAAAAACAGTACTTTTCGGATTTATGACTAGCGGTTACTGCTCTCTGAGAAAAACTGGAAGACAACTGCAAAGTTAATATCAGGTTCATGTATCTCATGGATCACCGGACTCCGTCATACAGAACCTTTGGATATTTCATCAATAAAATACTTAAAGATAAGATTGAAAACATTTTTAACGATATCAATCATGCTATCTTTAACGAGGAGCATGTAGATCTGCAACATCTCTACATCGACGGCTCCAAGTTTGAAGCAAACGCAAACAAGTATACCTGGGTATGGAAGAAGGCTACCGAAAAAGTTCCGTTACAAGCTTTTACGAAAAAAATCACTGCGGAGATTGAGGAAATTAATGCAGAAATCGTATGGAGTGGGGTGCAGATCACAACAAACACAGAGTATGTACCGGATTATCTGAATGAAATCGTTGAGCAGCTGGTACTTTTATGGGAACTGGATACAAGTACATTTGTTTACGGAAGCGGAAAGCGAAAATCCAAAGAACAGCGTCATTATGAACACTTGACTACTTTCTGTCAGAAACTTCAAGAATACATACAAAAAATTGAAATCTGTGGTCCTGACCGAAACAGTTACTCTAAAACAGATAACTCGGCTACCTTTATGCGTATCAAAAAGGATTACATGGGCAATGATCAGCTTCTGCCGGCATATAATGTACAGATTGGTGTAGCAGATGAATATATTGCAGTTGTTGACGTGAACCATTATCGTTCGGATATGGATTGTTTCGTTCCTTTGATGGAGCACTTCAAACAAACTTATGGATTCTATCCCAAATATCCTGTGGCAGATGCCGGATATGGCTCATACAACAATTATATTTTCTGTGAACAGAACGGAATTGAAAAGTATATGAAATTTCCAATGTTTAAAAAAAGGAAACTAAGGATCGGAAATATCATGAAGATCCATTTCGTGCAGTTAACTTCAGAATCGATGAGCAAGGAGTCATGAGATGTCCTAACGATAAAGCATTCCAGTTTTTTATGCAGAAAAAATGTGAGGGGAAATCAGTACGGACGCAAGGAAGAACTGTATGAATGTGAAGACTGTAGCGGATGTCCATATGCAAAGAAATGTAAGAAGACAGATAAGAATCGAACCGTTCGGATCAATCAGGAACTAACTTCCATGCACCGGGAAGTAATCGAAAAACCTGGAAAGTATCCACGGCGCGTTATTGAGAATGAACCGTTCGATACAAGCAGAAGGAACTTTCGGAATTATGAAAAGCGACCGTTGGTACAAGAGAATTGTCAGAAGAGGTATTCATTCAGTCAAACTGGAAGTTTTACTCGTGGCGATAGGCCATAATTTATATAAATATCAGAAAAAAAAGACAAGAAACAGAACTGCCGCATAGATTCAAAAAAAGAATTTCTATGGGGTAGGGGAATTGCGCTTTTTTTGCGTATGATTTCAGTCAATTATACACAACATTGCAAAAGGGATGCGAAAAACTCAATCGAGTTTTTCACACCCCTTATTATAAGATATTATTAATGGCCTGATAACATATCATCTTCTATAAGCTCCTTAGTATCCATTATTCTAAAACACCAAATACTCGGATCATTGGTAATGTCATCAAAGAAATCTTCCAGAGTGCCTGCAGGTGCCAAAACACCCAAAACATACGGCTTTAATTTTTACATTTCCGATTTTCTTTAAATGAGGCAATAATTCTCCCAAATCCTTATGATTAAACCATCTGTCTGTTTTCAAGTGCAATTTCAGTATTCATTTTTTTATAGGCGATTTGACTGCTCAAAAAATCATCCATTGTAGGCTCAGAATTTTGCAAGTTTCTTGTACAGGCCAAATGGTATTCTATCTTTCGCGGTCTTACATCCAGGTCTGAGACAAAACACATTCCATATTCATTCTCGAATCTTATTGATATAACATCTCCAAGTTCAAAATAAGGTTCACGTCTTTTAACCGGCTTGGACTTTTTAATCGGTCTCATGTTCTCAAATTGAATCTGTTCAGCAAATTTATTTAAAACCCTCTGCCTTGCTTTCACCGCCTTTTTCATCTATCTCATTCCAAAGTTTGCTTGCACCATTTGATATAATATTTAAGGCTTTATTTTTTTATATTCTCATCCGGACTTCCTATCTTCCAAAGTGCATAGGCAAAGCTTGTCCAATATATTTCCGTATATAGCTCGTCGGTACAAAAATTGCTCTCCTCATTCAGCCAATCTTTTTTGATAACATCTACATCTGTGCCGTCTTTATAGCGCTCCACAATATCGTTATAAATATCATAGGCATCGTCACTGTCTATTATCTTTACTCCATCTATTGCCATAGTTTTCCTCACAAACTGTCTAAAGCGATAACCGCAGTTCTTATAATATTTATCTAAAACAACTTGCTTAATATAGTTTTCGGTATGCACATCATTACCGTACGCTCCGGGTCCACCACCTGACAAAACTTTAAATCTCCGACCGCACTGATTAACATACCTGCATCATTAAATGAAAGCCCAAGTTTCTTTTGCATTATCTCATTTGTGATTCTTACCGCATGAAATACTGCTTTTTCAATCTCTTCGTGAGAGTAGATTACACCACAGATATCATCATTTTCAAGCATTGGTGTCTCAATACTAACACCCTTTATTACAGAAAGTCTCACTGTAACGTCAGCTGAAATCTCCACACCGCTGACCATTATTTCTCCGTCTCCCATGGCCGCATGTACATCTCCTAAAGAAAATATTGCTCCGTCATGGAATATCGGAAAATAAAGAGTCGCACCTTTTGCAATTCTCTTATTGTCCATATTTCCACCATGATTTCCCGGTGTACCGCAATTTATAGCTCCGCTCCTTGGTGCTACACCTATTACACCTATCATAGGATTTACATCAAATACTATTTTGTCATTAAAATATACCTTACCGTCTTCCACCTTCAAACGCTTTACAGACTCTTCTTGTACCAAAGATCCCAGCACTCCATTGTCCGGAAGTGCACACATCACACCTTGGTTTTCGAGTCTAATGTCAAGTATTTCAACTTTAAGCACATCCCCTGCAAGAGCATTTTTCACATAAACAGGTCCTGTAGCCGGATTGATACAATCCCAATTCAAGTTTCCAATTGATGAACCTTCTTCACTTAGCTGGTTGTCAAAGCAATCATGTGTACGGAAGATTAGAGTTTCACCGTCCTCAACTTCCGCTACACATTTATTTTTTTCACGTCAAATGCAAAAACCATATTGTTTTTCTATTATTTTCATATCTTTACAATCCGATATTCCTCTTTAGAATAAAGGACTTTCCTTTCTACAAAAATTGTTTTTAGTAAGAACTCTATCTTGAATCAGCTAAGTTTCAACATATTAATAATTCTATCCCTATTTTCCTTTGTAAATCTTGTCAGCTCATAAGATCTGATACGTGTATTCACAAGTATAGGCGCAACAAAACCGTTCTTTGCCAATACTGAAAGCCTATTTATTACCGTCTTATTTGTTACACCTATTTCTTTGCTTATTTCTATAGGTCTAAACTCCAAATCTGACTTTTTAATCAGTAACATTAACAGCTCTTTTTCTTTTGCTTTCAGATATGAAAGACTGCCTTCCAATTCATCATTATTTGAACTCAAAGACAATTCTTTTACCTTACCGGAGTACAGCTTCATCATTCTCAGAAAATAGCATACCCAAATTTCCGGGTGTGGTGGATTATCTCTTCCCAAGTAATATAATGCCGGTAACCCCATTTGTATAGACTCATAATATTCATTGACATCATATGCAAAATACTCTTCTAAAGACCCTATTCCGTTAAAACCATATCCATTGATGTCCAATATGTATCCCGACATCAATCTTGCCGTTCTTCCGTTACCGTCTTCGAATGGATGAATTGTAACCAGTTGATAATGGACTACTGCCGCTACAATGAGCGGATGATCATCTGTTGTATTAACATATTCAACCAATTCATCCAGCAATACAGGTATATCTACATATTCCGGCGGTATATAATCCGGATTCCCTGTTTGTGTATCATAGACTGCAAACAAGACTCCCGGAGGCATAGGTCCTCTAAGTCCCAACTTTTCTTTTGACGCTCCTTTTTCAACCAGTTTCTGAACATCAAGAATAAGTTTTTTACTAAATTTGATTTCCTTTTTTCTCTCCTCCTCAAGATAGTTTAAAGCCAAAAAATAATTACGTACCTCTTGCTCCGGTCTTAGAAAATGGCGTCTTTCATCTGAATCAATAACTTCATCCACCTGTCTTTCAGATAATGGATTACCCTCTATTTTATTAGAGGCATATGAACTTTTTTTCTTTGAATTTTTTCTAAGTTTACTTGCAACTGAGTTAGGTATCTTTACATCATGGACCTGATATCTGTTTTTTTATCTATCTCTGTTATATATTTTTAATATTTCATTTTGAAAGAATGACCTTAATCATACAACACTTCCTCCATGATTTATTATAATATTTACACAGCTCTTTTTCCACTAAATTTACACTATTTTTTTCACTATTTTTACATTATCTCATTGCATAAAAATTGAAACTACACTCTACTTAACAGTTTCCTACCACATCTTCAACACGATAACATGAGCTATCTTTCTTGTGAGCCTTTTTCAATCTCGAATTTCAATATTTGATTCAAAAGTTCTTCATCAAATTCTACCGTTTCATACATACTGATCATTTTTTTCAAATTGACCGGATCTCCTCATTAGGTCTGCTCTTGTCAATTTCAGGCTGTGTTCGTTTTCGTATCCTTTATCTAACAACCTTGTTGCAAGTTCTATAGTAAGCTCTCTACAATGCTTTTGCATTTACTATATCTGCATCATCATCACATGACCATGCGGCATGTAGTACTGCAAAAATGCATCTTCTATATTTTTATTAAACATATTTATCAAATAATATTTATAAAACTCTTTTGAAAGCTCCGATACAAATGGTATTCCGTCACAATTACGATATTTATCAGAATTAAGCCATTCTCTATCCACTCTGCTTAAATCTGAAACATCTTCTGAAACATATCCACATCCAGGGCATTCCTGCAACCACACATTCATAGTGCTTCGCATCATTTCAGCAGGCCTCAAATCCAGATCAGGTCCACCACCAAGATTATTGGTACTTGCCAAAGCCATATATTCACTTACTGTACCACAAACCGAACATTTACGCATAACGTTGCACATTCTCGACATATTATCTCCTCCAATTCTCACTTCCCTTACGGACCAGCATAACCACCGCCTCCGCGGTTCGCCGTTTCCGTTCTGACTTCGTGATTCGCACTTGTCAATCACGGACGGCTATCACATGGGCGGTTTGTAATGCTCTCGCTTCCCTACGGTTCAGCATAACAACCGCCTCACAGTTGA
>BNJU01004753.1_pt1 | contig 25731 bp, 32 predicted proteins | sample 8539281 | NCBI WGS metagenome assembly BNJU01 (sample SAMD00202456, study PRJDB9452) | human saliva metagenome | isolation source: human saliva | place: Japan
CAACAACTTGCAAAAAATACCAATCATGATCGTCCATAGTTCCAAAGAAGCGGACTTGGCTTTTGTCAAGGGAGTTCATTCTGCTCTACGAAACGACGCTAAACTGACCATCGCTCATGTCATTGACACACGCGCACTCCAAAGCGTATCCACCTTTGATGCTGAAGTTTACGAAGAACTCCAAGTCGACGCTGAAAGTCTGATGAAAGAGTACGAAAAACGTGCTAAAGATGCTGGTGTGGCAGATATTCATATCGTCATTGAAATGGGAAATCCAAAGACCCTACTGGCACGTACTATTCCCGATGCTGAAGAAGTGGACCTCATCCTCGTTGGCGCAACTGGTCTCAACGCCTTTGAACGCCTCTTGGTCGGCTCTTCATCTGAATACATCCTCCGCCATGCTAAGGTCGATTTGCTGGTTGTGAGAGAACAAGAAAAAACCTTATAATTACAACGAAAAGGAGCTCAGCGCTCCTTTTTGTTTACTATTTATACTCTTCGAAAATCTCTTCAAACCACGTCAACGTCGCCTTGCCGTATATATGTTACTGACTTCGTAAGTTTCATCTGCAACCTCAAAACAGTGTTTTGAGCTGACTTCGTCAGTTCTATCTACAACCTCAAAGCAGTGCTTTGAGCAGTTTCCTAGTTTGCTATTTGATTTTCATTGAGTATTATTTCTCTCTTTATGGCGTTCGTAAGCCTTGAGTTGGCGCTGCAGTTCCTTTTTAATAGCAGGTTCTGGAGCATATTTCTTCCCAATCATCTGGTTTTAAGATTTTATGGGTCACTGGATCAAAATGAGCCTTGCCATCTGGGAAAATTTTCCCCATATTGGCCTGATGGACGATATCAAAAATACGTTCTGGGTCAACCCCCATCAAGACAAAACTACCGTAGGTGAAGTAAAGCGTGTCAATCAAGGCATCCACCTGACCTATCAAATCTTGCTGGGCAGGCGTCTTCTTAGCTACCTTATCTGCTGCCTTATCAAGAGCTTGATGAAGTTGTGATAGAGCTTGACCAAAATCCTCTTCAGAAGGACTAGCAGCTCGAACAAACTCCACCAATTCTTCTATTTTAAAGCCAGCCCTGTGGGTTGCACCTTTTAAATCCCAAGCTCGAGGTTCTTCTTGGGTTCGTTCATCCATCATGTGGTGGAAGGTCTTGACCTTATTGAAATGATAGTCACGGCTGACAAAGACCTTTTCTGAAGCTAGAACACCAAAATGTTCCAGAGCCTTGTGAATTCCATCCTGTTGATTGCTAGTGGTAATGTGCTTAGCAACTTCCTTGACACTGCTACTACCATTTCCCATAGCGACCGACATACCGACACCCGCCAGCATTTCTAGGTCGTTATCTGAGTCACCAAAGGCCATGACTTGGTTGAGATCAAACCATATTCTTTCCCAACTCGTCTAATGCCTTCTAATTTAGAGTTTCCTTGATTGATGACATCCGCTGCAAAAGGATTACTACGTGTCAATTTCAAGTCTTCAAAATCAGCTGCCGCCTTCTCAGATTCTTCTGGCGTCATCAGCATCAAAACTTGGTAGATAGGCTGATTCATCAGATGAAGCAGGTCTTCTTCCTTTTGGGGAACAACCTTGCTGACCATACGATTAAAGGAATGACTCACCGTCCGAGTTAAAACTGAGGGAACGAAGCGACTAATTCGTTGAGAAAAAGAACCCAGACCAAAAGACATGATTTTAGAACCTAGCATAGCATCCTTGGTCCCTAGAGCAATCTCCTTGCCCTCTTTTTTAGCATAGCTAATTAACTGGCGCAAATGTAACTTGGAAATTGGGCTCGTGAACAAGACTCTGTCTTTGGTAAAGATATACTGGCCATTGTAGGTTACCGCAAAGTCCAGATCCAAATCGTCCATCAATTCCTTAACAAAAAAAGGTCCACGCCCCGTTGCTACACCAACAAGTACCCCTTGTTCTTTGACAATCTTAATCGCGTCCTTAGTGGATTTCAAAACACTCTTGCGATCGTTGACCAAGGTTCCATCGATATCAAAAAAAAAACAGCTTTGACTTCCATCCTGTCCCAATCTCCCCTTTTGTGATACAATGATTATACCACATTTCAGAAAGAGTGAGTAAATCATGCCTAAGAAAATCCTTGTTTTACATACGGGTGGAACTATTTCCATGCAAGCCGATGCTTCTGGCGCTGTTGTGACTAGTTCAGATAATCCCATGAACCATGTGTCCAACCCACTTGAAGGAATCCAAGTCCACGCCTTGGACTTTTTTAACCTACCAAGCCCCCATATCAAACCCAAGCATATGCTGGCCCTCTACCAAAAAATTAAAGAGGAAGCAGATAACTACGATGGAGTAGTGATCACACACGGAACCGATACTTTAGAGGAAACAGCCTATTTCCTTGATACCATGGAAGTTCCCCATATGCCTATCGTTCTAACAGGGGCCATGCGTAGCTCCAACGAACTCGGTAGTGACGGTGTCTATAATTACCTAAGTGCTTTACGAGTGGCTAGCGATGATAGGGCTGCTGACAAAGGAGTTTTGGTCGTTATGAACGATGAAATCCACGCTGCCAAGTATGTCACCAAAACACATACTACCAATGTCAGCACCTTCCAGACTCCAACACACGGGCCACTTGGTCTGATTATGAAACACGAAATCCTTTACTTTAAAACAGCTGAGCCCCGTGTCCGCTTTGACCTTGATCACATACAAGGTTTAGTCCCTATCATCTCCGCTTATGCCGGTATGACAGATGAGCTGATTGATATGCTGGATTTGGAACAATTGGACGGTTTGATTATCCAAGCCTTCGGAGCTGGTAATATTCCCAAAGAAACGGCTCAAAAACTAGAAAGCCTTCTACAAAAAGGAATCCCAGTCGCTCTAGTATCACGATGCTTTAACGGTATTGCTGAGCCTGTTTATGCCTACCAAGGTGGGGGCGTGCAGTTGCAAAAATCTGGTGTCTTTTTTGTTAAAGAACTCAACGCCCAAAAAGCCCGTTTGAAACTCCTCATCGCCCTCAATGCTGGATTAAAAGGACAAGCCTTAAAAGACTATATGGAAGGCTAACTCCTTCTCTAGAAAGCAAAATCAGGAAATCTTTACGATTCCCTGATTTTTTCTATTTACGTTTTCGTGTTGAACGACGTTCTGTCAATCCATGAGGTAAGAGAACTTCACGTTCTTCCAACTCTTCCTTATGCATAATCTTAGTCAACATACGCATACTAATGGCACCAAGGTCATAAAGAGGTTGAGCAATCGTTGTCAAGTTTGGACGGGTAAAGCGTGAGATTTGTGAATCATCACTAGTAATGATTTCAAACTCTTCTGGCACTGATACACCGTGGTCAGCCAAACCATTCAAGACACCTGCTGCCAATTCATCACCTGTTACAACTGCTGCAGTTGCGTTTGATGAAATTAAACGCTCTGCCAAGGCATAGCCATCTTCATAAGTGTATTTAGACTCAAATACCAATCCTTCGCTATAAGAAATACCTGCTTTTTTCAAGGCTTCCTTGTAGCCAACCAAACGAACCTTACCATTGATATCATCCACCAGTGGACCGCTAACAAAAGCAATGCGTTCATTTTCTTTAGCAAGGTAGGTCACTGCGTCAATCGTAGCTTGTTTATAGTCAATATTAACACTTGGAAGTTGGTGTTCTACATCTACTGTTCCCGCAAGAACAACTGGTGTTCGAGAACGAGAAAACTCTGAACGAATTTTTTCAGTCAAGTGGTAACCCATAAAGATAATACCGTCCACTTGCTTAGAAAACAGTGTATTGACAACTGAAACTTCCTTATCATCATCCTCATCACTATTAGCAAGGACGATATTGTACTTGTACATTTCAGCGATATCATCAATCCCTTTAGCAAGCGTTGAGAAGTAGCCATTGGTAATATTTGGGATCACAACACCGACAGTGGTTGTCTTTTTGCTTGCAAGACCACGCGCCACGGCATTTGGACGGTAATCCAAACGATCAATCACCTCAAGCACTTTTTTACGGGTGTTCTCTTTTACATTCTTATTGCCATTGACTACACGGCTAACCGTCGCCATTGAAACCCCTGCTTCACGGGCGACATCATAAATCGTTACTGTATCGTCTGTATTCATTCCATTTCCTTTCTATATCATACCTCACGAGACTCCAAAAAAGAGACGGTATGAAAATTTCGTTTTCATGATTCTACTTATTCCATTTTATCACTATTTGTAAACACTTTCAAGCATTTTTTGAAGATTGTTTGAAAAAAATTTCATAGAAAACTATGTTTATAAAGAAAAAATCACCTTTTCTTGATTTTTAATCCTATTTGCTGTATGATAAGGGAAAAGAAAGGGGACAGAGATATGGCTTTTACCAATACCCAGATGCGGTCAGCTAGTTTTGGCATTGTTACCAGCTTGCCTGATGATGTCATTGACTCTTTTTGGTATATCATCGACCATTTCTTAAAAAATGTCTTTGAATTGGAAGAAGAACTCGAGTTTCAATTGCTCAATAACCAAGGAAAAATTACCTTCCACTTCTCAAGTCAACACCTCCCTACAGCCATTGATTTTGACTTCAACCATCCCTTTGACCCTCTTTATCCGCCAAGAGTACTGGTTTTAGACATGGATGGTAGAGAAACTATCCTTCTCCCAGAAGAAAATGACCTATTTTAAAAACTCTAGCCTTCAGTTACATGACTGAAAACTAGAGTTTTTCTATTTTTTCAAAGCATCATACAAGTTGCGAATAGGTTGCTTTAATGTCGGATGGATAAAATGAGGCGCAATTTCTTGTAGAGACTCAAGAACAAAAAGGCGTTCTGCTATGTAAGGATGGGGCAAGATGAGGTCGTCTGTATAAATGACCTGGTCCTCCACAAAGAGCAAGTCCAAATCAATCAAACGAGGTCCCCAATGCACTTCTCTCACCCGTCCCATCTCTGCCTCAATAGCCAACAATGTTTCTAATAAGACTGGTGCTGGTAGCCAAGTCTCTACTTCAATCACTTGATTTGCAAAGCTATCCTGCTCCACTCCACCCCAAGGCTCCGTCGCTAAGACACTGGACTCTTTGAGAATATGGATGCCACGAGCTCGCAGTTTGTCAATGGCTTGCTCCAAATTGGCTGGCTTATCTCCCATGTTACTTCCTAAGGCGATAAAGGCTCGCTGCTTACGGCGATGGATAGTTACTGAGCAAGTATCTAGTGGCAAATGAACCGGTGCCCAAGGTTTTTTGAGTTCAAGTTCAATCTCTTGAACCAGAGGATAGGTCTCAAAAGTACGTTCTACCAATTTGTAAGCTACCGTTTCAATCAAGTCCTCAGTTGTTTCCTGAAACCAAGTCGTCCACTGCTGACACAGTTCTCCGTAATGGACAGAGGCTGTTAAATCCAAGTCTGTCGCTGCCTTGGTCATATCATAGGATAGGATGGCTGAAACGACAAACTTCTGCCCCAATTCTTTCTCACTAGGGAAAAGACCATGGTAGGCAAAAATTTCCAAATCTTTAATCTGCAGTTGATCCATAACTAGTCCTTTCTAGAAAAATCCGCTTCAAGCGGATTCTTTTTATACTCAATGAAAATCAAAGTGCAAACTAGGAAGCTAGCCGCAGGCTGCTCAAAACACTGTTTTGAGGTTGCAGATGAAAGCTGACGTGGTTTGAATTTGATTTTCGAAGAGTATTATAGTCCCATTAAACGATAAGCCTGATCTCGTAGGTCCTTATCTGTTTCAAATAGACCACGAGCTACTGTCGTCAAGGTTGCAGTGCCTGGTTTTCTGACACCACGCATGCTCATACACATATGTTCTGCCTCAATGACAACAAAGGCTCCCTTAGCACCCAGATATTCCATCAAGGCATCGGCCACTTCGATATTCAAACGTTCTTGAATTTGTGGTTTTCTTAGAATAAACTTCAACCGTACGGGCTAGCTTAGACAAACCCGCCACACGACCATCTGGAATGTAGGCAATATGCGCTTTCCCATAAAATGGCAAAAAGTGGTGTTCACACATGGTGTGGAAAAAGATATCCTTTTCTACCACCATATTATCGTCGATAATCTCAAAGGATTTTGACAAATGTTCCTCCGCTGTTTGACCAAGACCTGAAAAAATCTCTTGGTACATACGAGCGACACGAGCAGGTGTTTCCTGCAAGCCCTCGCGATTAACGTCCTCTCCTACAGCCTCAATAATCATTTACAGCTGCTTCAATCTTTTGTGTATCCATTCTCGTTCTTCCTCTCCATCAGATAGGCTCTCACTTGGCTCAAGAAATACAAGGAACCTGTGACAATCCTAACTGTTTGTTTCTCTTCTTTTTTATCTGTAAATTTCTGCTCTAGAAAATCCTGCCAACCTTGGTAGCTGAGATTTCTAGACTTAGCTGCCTCTTTCAGCACGCTTTCATCAGTCGCCCGACTATCGTCAAAATGTGTCAGGGTAAGCTCGGTATCTGAGATTTCCTCCAACAAGTCCAACATATCTTCCAAGGCCTTGGTTTTGATGCAGGTAAAGAGGATTTCCTTATGATAATCCGCAAAGCGTTCTTGCAAGGTTGCTAATAAAGCCTTGATAGCATGGGGATTGTGGGCCCCATCCAAGATCATCAAGGGGTTCCTTGACACGACCTCCAGACGCCCCGACCATCTTGTTTCTTCCAGAGTTTGAGCAATCAAGATATTAGCTGGTAGCTCTCGACCATCTTCTTGACAAAAAGTATCAAGTAAAGCTAGAGCCATCCCAGCATTCTCTATCTGGTGCAAACCAAGCAGGCCAGTCTGGAAGCGACCTTGTCTGACAGCACTTGTATAGTCAAAGACCTCGCCTGTCACCACACTTTCTTGATGACGAACCTGATAATCTCTATCATATCTAATTCTCGGCGCATCTTTCCCTTCCGCAATGCGGTCAATCACAGCCAAAGCTTCTGGAGCGATACGACCTGACACCAAGGGAATTCCTTGTTTGATAATACCAGCTTTCTGCTCTGCTATAGCTTCCAAGGTATCACCAAGTAGGGCCACATGATCCAATCCAATGGTTGTAATTCCTGTCAAAATGGGCTGGCAGATATTGGTACTATCCAAGAGTCCCCCCATACCAACTTCCATGATGGCCACATCTACTTGCTCTGAGGCAAAGTAGTCATAGGCTATGGCTGTGATAATCTCAAACTCAGTTGTCCCCTGTAAATTAGCAGCCACTTCTCCTTCAAGCAAAGACTGATAGTCTGCCATAAGGGCTTCTAGTCTAGCCTCTGGGATAGATTCCCCATTGATGCTAATCTGGTCTGTGTAATGAATGAGATAGGGCGAGCTGAACACCCCAACTCTCAGCCCTATCTTTTCTAGCAGATTTTTCAAAAAAGCAATGGTAGACCCCTTGCCATTGGTCCCTCCGATATGGATGACCTTGAGTTTGAGATGGGGATTACCACGCAAAGCTAACAGTTCCACCATGCGTTCCAATCCAAAATGTGGTTGGTCCGTCCGGTAGTTGGCAATCCACTGGTTGTTTTCAATTTCTTTCATCTTATTTGTATTGTTTTAAATCTAGATTTTCCGCATCATCAGCTAGACGAATAGCGGAGGCAATTTCAACTGCCATCTTGTGACTAGCTACATCATGCACGCGCACCGCTTCCACACCTTGTCTCGCAGCGATACTGGTTACATGAGCCGAAGCCGTGTCCCGATTGCGGAAACCAAGTTCTATCTCAGGATTGACTTCAAAACCATTCTCTTCTAGGATATTGATAACAAACCGCTTACGCGAAACTCCAAGAAAGATTGGATAGCCTTTCTGATGGAGTTTATCCAAGTCCCGTAAAAGAAGCAGATTTTCTTTCTTGGTCAGACCAAAACCAATTCCCGGATCCAACATGATATTTTCTGAAGCAATACCAGCTTCGTCCGCTCTCGCTAATGCTCTGTCAAAGAAAGCCTCCATCAAGTCTTCGATTGGCAATGTTTCAAAGTCAGCTAACTCTTCCTCTGTAAAGGTTTGACCAAAGCCAAAATGAGGAAAGATGAGCGAGCTAGGGTGCTGAGGTCGAGCCATAACTGGATTAAACATGATAACCACTTGCGCTCTCGCTTCAGCTACCACATGAGCCATTTTTTCATCACCCATGAGACCAGTGATATCGTTAACCAGATTGGCACCAGCAGCCAAAGCAGCCTCTGCCACCTGACTCTTCCATGTATCGATAGAAATGAGGACATCACTTTCCTTGCGAATAGCTTTGATCACTGGAACAACACGCTGGATTTCCTCTTCTATCTCAACATAGCTACTGCCCGGTCGAGTCGATTCTCCACCGATATCTAGCATGCTCGCCCCTTCTGCTATCAATTTACGAGCCTGCTGGAGTGCCTGCTCAAGAGCAAAAAATTGACCACCATCCGAAAAGGAGTCTGGGGTTACATTAATAATTCCGCAAATAGCTGTCTTTGCATGATTGGCTGTACTTGACATATCGGTCACTCCCTCAAGGCTTTTCACCATATTATTTCTCTATTTTACCATAAAAAGAAAAAGATGGACACGATTGCATTCATCTTTCCCTAGTAGAAAGAGATTGGTTCCTACATGAAAACTTTCTAAACAGAAATCCCTAATGTCCGACTCATAATCACCACAAGAGCCAACAAACAGAAAGCCACCCCATTCACAATCATGTGAAGCAAGATAGACATTTCCAAACGTTGGGTCTTGTAAGCCGTCCAAGATAGAACGATCGACATACCTCCATAAATCAATAAAGAAGGTAAATTACTTGGTTGATGCAATAAAGCAAACACAATCGTACCGACTACAAATCCCAAGTTCTCCTTGCCTCGGAAAATCTTTTTAGGAATAATCCCACGGCACAAGATTTCCTCACAAATCGGAGCAAGCAAGGCTAGCAAGAAGAAACTGGAAATCAGAGAACTATGCTGAACCATATCGTTAATCTGAGACTGATTACTTGTTGTCGTCTCATTTGACAGTTGCAATAAAATGGAACCAAGTATATTTGAACCGATAATGACTAAATAACTCAAGCCCAAACGTGCCAAATCCTTAGCTCTAAAAAAAGAAAAATTAAAACTTGCTAACTGCGTTTTTACGAGCTCCAATGATAAATAGCGCTAAAACCACAATTGAAATACCAGCAACTATCAGCCCTGACTGTAACAGTGGTACTTGATGTAAAGCTAAAAATTGCAGTAACTGCTAAAGGAATTTGATATAAAATTGTCGCTAACAAAAAGACCAAAAAGCCAACCTGCACGATTCAACAATTCTTTCCACATACTTTTTTCCCTTTCATCACCTATCTCCTTTGTATTAAAAAAGGGGGAAAATCCCCTGGGTAATTCTATTATAGGGCCATGCTGATGTAGTTAAGGATAAACAAGGCATCCAAAATCCAAATCATGACATGAACATCTTTAGCTTGACCTTTGACAAGCTTAGTCAAAGTGTAAGTCAAGAAACCAACTGCAATCCCTTGAGTGATAGAGTAGCTGAAGCCCATAAAGATAGATGTGAAGAAGGCAGGAACTGCTTCAGACATATCATCCCAATGGATATTTTTCAAGCTAGCCAACATCATAATCCCAACGATAATCAAGATTGGAGCTGTAGCGGCTGTTGGTACAATCGCTAGAAGTGGGCTAAAAAAGCTTGAAATTGCAAAACAGATTGCCACAACCAAGGCTGTCAAACCAGTACGTCCACCTGCACCGATACCAGCAGCAGACTCAACATAAGTCGTTACGTTTGAAGTACCTGCGATGGCACCAATTGAAGTACCAATCAAGTCGGAGTAAAGAGCCTTGTCTAACTTAGCTGATTGATGATTTTCACCATTTGTCGCTACAATACCAACTTTTTCACCTGTACCGATCAAGGTACCAATCGTGTCAAAAATATCTGTCAATGAGAAGGCAAGAATGGCCATCAGAGTTTCAGGCAAGCGAGCTGTATCTGAAATCAAAGCTCCCAAACCTTCTGAACCAAGAGCTGCACCAAAGACTGTCTTCAAATCTTCAAAAGCTGCACCAACATGGTTATTAGCAAAATCGATACTAGACAAATCTACCAAACCAACTGCGATAGCAAGAACCGTTGTTGTCAAGATAGAGAGGATAATTCCCCCTTTAATCCCTTTAATGACAAAGAAGATTGTGATAGCAAGTCCTGCAAGAGCCACCAAAACAGCTGGATTATTAAAGCTGACCAAGCCTGGAACTGCTGAAGAATTTGCTGCAATCGTTGCTTGAGCTTTGTCAGCCCCTTCTCCTACAACAATATAGTTGCCTGGATCAATCGTAAATTTCAAAAGTCCAGCATTCTTAATCCCTACATAGGCAAGAAAGACACCGATACCAGCTGAAATAGCCGAGCGAAGGGCATTTGGAATCGATTCAATGATCATTTTACGAACATTTGTCAAGGTAATAATCAATGAAATAATCCCACAGATGAAGACCATAGCTAGGGCTTCTTGCCAAGAATAACCGAGTCCAAATACAACTGTAAAGGTAAAGAAAGCATTCAGTCCCATACCTGGCGCTTGAGCGTATGGCAAGTTAGCATAAAAAGCCATCATCAAGGTACCAGCAACTGCACCGATAATCGTTGCGAGGAATACACCCTGAGCAGGCATTCCTGTTTGCGAAAGCATTTGTGGGTTTACAAAGAGAATATAGCTCATTGCAAAGAAAGTTGTTAAACCAGCGAGAACCTCTGTACGAACGTCTGTACCGTTCTCTTTTAGTTTAAATAATTTGTCCATCATCAATCTCCTTTTAATTTTTACGAACAATAATAGAATTATATCATTTATCATTCACTTTTTTTCAATATATTTGTTTAATTTATTTAAGAATTTGATGGAATTTCATTTTTTGTTTGGAATCTGCTTTTCTGTCTGCTTTTTGTTATAATAGAAGACATCTTATCTGGAAAGACACTAGAAAGGTTCATATGACGAAAAAAATTATTGCACTAGACCTGGATGGAACCCTGCTCAACTCAGACAGTCAGATTTCTGACTTTACCAAAGAAACCATTAAAAAAGTTACTGAAAAAGGCCATCAGGTTATTATTACGACAGGTCGCCCTTACCGCATGTCAAAAGATTTCTACCGTGAACTAGGCTTAGACACTCCTATGATTAATTTCAACGGCTCCCTTACTCATTTACCAGACCAAGTTTGGGACTTTGAAAAGTGTTTGACGGTAGACAAAAAATATCTGCTAGACATGGTTCGACGTTCTGAGGACATTCAAGCCGATTTTATCGCTGGAGAATACCGTAAAAAATTCTACATCACAAATCCCAATGAAGAAATTGCCGATCCTAAACTATTTGGTGTAGAAGCTTTCCAGCCTGAAGATCAATTTCAGCCAGAGTTAGTAACCAAGGATCCTAACTGTATTCTGTTACAGACCAGAGCCAGTGACAAATATGCCTTGGCAAAAGAAATGAACGCCTTCTACCAGCATCAACTGTCTATCAATACCTGGGGAGGTCCGCTCAATATCCTTGAGTGTACCCCAAAAGGTGTCAATAAGGCCTTTGCTTTGGACTACTTGCTCAAGGTAATGAACCGCGACAAAAAAGATTTGATTGCTTTTGGAGATGAACACAATGATACCGAAATGCTCGCTTTTGCTGGGAAGGGCTATGCCATGAAAAATGCCAATCCAGAGCTACTCCCTTATGCCGATGAGCAAATTTCCTTGACCAATGACCAAGACGGAGTTGCCAAAATCCTGCAAGACTTATTCTTATAGCCCCTACTGACCAGCTTGCGAGCTGGTCTTTGTGCTCTTTTCACAGTCTCATCAACCAGTTAATCGATTGTTCTACTTTTTGCCTTCAAAACCTTGGAAAAGGCTTTCTTTTGTGATATAATTCACATATAAATACAAGAGAGCTCGTCATACTCGACTCTGTTGACACAAAATCAATCCAGTCCCGTTATCCCTGTTCTCGGTCAATATCAAGGAGGATAGCTATGAAAGCTGTTGTTGTAAATCCAGAAAGCACTGGTGTTGCTGTTGAAGAAAAAGTACTCCGTCCACTTGAAACTGGGGAAGCACTTGTAGAAATTGAATACTGTGGTGTTTGCCACACTGACCTCCACGTTGCCCATGGCGACTTCGGTCAGGTACCAGGACGTGTCCTAGGTCACGAAGGTGTTGGTATCGTTAAAGAAATTGCCCCAGATGTAAAAAGCCTTAAAGTCGGCGACCGCGTCAGCGTTGCTTGGTTCTTCGAAGGATGTGGCACTTGCGAATACTGTACAACTGGTCGCGAAACTCTTTGCCGTACAGTGAAAAATGCCGGCTACTCAGTAGATGGTGGTATGGCTGAACAATGTATCGTAACTGCAGACTATGCTGTCAAAGTTCCTGACGGACTTGATCCAGCCCAAGCCTCTTCTATCACATGTGCTGGTGTAACAACCTATAAAGCTATTAAAGAGGCCAAAGTTGAACCAGGCCAATGGGTTGTCCTTTACGGCGCTGGTGGTCTTGGTAACCTAGCTGTTCAATATGCTAAAAAAGTATTCAATGCTCATGTCATCGCAGTTGATATCAATAACGACAAACTTGCCCTTGCAAAAGAAGTAGGCGCTGACATTGTGATTAACGGCCTCGAAGTTGAAGATGTACCTGGACTCATCAAAGAAAAAACCGATGGCGGAGCTCATTCAGCTGTCGTAACTGCTGTGTCTAAAGTTGCCTTCAACCAGGCTGTTGACTCAGTTCGTGCTGGTGGTCGCGTTGTCGCTGTCGGCCTTCCTTCTGAAATGATGGAACTTAGCATCGTAAAAACCGTTCTAGATGGAATTCAAGTCATCGGTTCTCTTGTAGGAACTCGTAAAGACTTGGAAGAAGCCTTCCAATTCGGTGCAGAAGGTTTAGTAGTTCCAGTTGTTCAAAAACGTCCAATAGAAGATGCCGTAGCCATTTTCGACGAAATGGAAAAAGGTCAAATCCAAGGACGTATGGTACTCGACTTCACCCACTAATCTAATAGAAACCTATTTTAAAAGTTGGAATGCGCTTCCAACTTTTTTATATTAAATTTTTAAATAAGGATTCAAAAAAACTTCTCTAAAACTCAATATATCAATATTTTCAGATGTAATCTTTTTAATTATTTTTATGATAAATAGTTGATTTTTTTAGATGAAAAACGGTTTATACTTAAAAAGTCTTAAAGTTTTCTTAAACGAAAACTAAAACAAAAAAGGAGGAATGACAATAATGAGTATCGGAATCATTATTGCGAGCCACGGCGAATTTGCTGCGGGTATTCATCAGTCAGGATCTATGATCTTTGGTGAACAAGAAAAGGTTCAAGTTGTAACCTTTATGCCAAATGAAGGTCCTGATGATTTATACGCTAAGTTTAATAACGCTGTTGCTGCATTTGACGCAGAAGATGAGGTTCTAGTTTTGGCTGACCTTTGGAGTGGATCTCCATTTAACCAAGCTAGCCGCGTGATGGGAGAAAATCCTGAGCGTAAGTTTGCCATCATCACAGGACTTAATTTACCGATGTTAATCCAAGCCTACACAGAGCGCCTCATGGACGCTGCTGCAGGTGTAGAAAAAGTCGCTGCGAATATTATTAAAGAAGCCAAAGATGGCATCAAAGCTCTTCCAGAAGAGCTAAACCCAGTTGAGGAAGTAGCAAGCGCTGCAACTGCTCCAGTTGCCCAAGCTGCTATCCCAGAAGGAACTGTCATCGGAGACGGTAAACTCAAAATCAACCTTGCCCGTCTAGACACTCGTTTACTTCACGGTCAGGTTGCAACTGCTTGGACTCCAGATTCAAAGCAGACCGTATCATCGTTGCTTCAGATAACGTAGCTAAAGACGAATTACGTAAAGAATTGATTAAACAAGCAGCTCCAGGTAAAGTGAAAGCAAACGTTGTTCCTATCCAAAAACTAATCGACGTTGCAAAAGATCCTCGCTTCGGAGAAACACATGCCCTTATCTTGTTTGAAACACCTCAAGATGCTCTTCGTGCTATCGAAGGTGGCGTGCCAATCAAAACTCTTAATGTTGGATCAATGGCTCACTCAACTGGTAAAACAATGGTTAACAACGTTTTGTCTATGGATAAAGAAGACGTTGCTACATTTGAAAAAATGCGTGACCTTGGTGTTGAATTTGATGTACGTAAAGTACCAAACGACACGAAAAAAGATTTGTTTGACTTGATCAACAAAGCAAACGTGCAATAATCGATTTTATGAAAGGATTTTAAAGATGTCTATTATTTCTATGGTTTTAGTAGTCGTTGTAGCCTTCCTAGCAGGTCTTGAAGGTATCCTCGACCAATTCCAATTCCATCAACCAATCGTCGCATGTACCCTTATCGGTCTTGTAACAGGTAACCTCGAAGCAGGGGTTATGCTTGGTGGATCACTTCAAATGATCGCCCTTGGTTGGGCAAACATCGGAGCTGCCGTAGCTCCTGACGCTGCTCTTGCTTCTGTTGCTGCTGCCATTATCATGGTTCTTGGTGGCGACTTTACTAAGACAGGTATCGGTGTTGCCCAAGCGGTTGCTATCCCTCTTGCAGTTGCTGGTCTATTCTTGACTATGATTGTCCGTACACTCTCTGTCGGATTGGTTCACACTGCTGATGCTTCTGCTAAAAAAGGTGACTTCAAAGCAGTTGAACGTGCTCACTTTGTCGCACTTCTTCTTCAAGGTCTTCGTATTGCAGTCCCTGCAGCACTCCTTCTAATGGTACCAACTGAAACCGTACAAAGCATTCTAAATGCTATGCCTGATTGGCTTAAGATGGTATGGCTATCGGTGGTGGTATGGTCGTTGCCGTTGGTTACGCTATGGTTATCAACATGATGGCAACTCGTGAAGTATGGCCATTCTTCGCTATCGGTTTCGTGCTTGCTGCCGTGTCAGATATTACTCTAATCGGATTTGGTGCTATCGGTGTTGCTATCGCTCTTATCTACCTTCACCTTTCTAAAACTGGTGGAAATGGTGGCGGAGGAGCCGCAACTTCTAACGACCCAATCGGCGATATCCTAGAAGACTACTAAGATAAGAAAGGACTGAAAACATCATGACTGAAAAACTTCAATTAACTAAATCAGATCGTAAAAAAGTTTGGTGGCGTTCAACTTTCTTACAAGGTTCTTGGAACTATGAACGTATGCAAAACTTGGGTTGGGCTTACTCATTAATTCCAGCTCTTAAAAAACTTTACACTAAAAAAGAAGATCAAATCGCTGCTCTTGAACGCCATCTTGAGTTCTTCAACACTCACCCATACGTAGCCGCTCCAATCATGGGGGTTACTCTTGCACTTGAAGAAGAACGTGCTAACGGTGTTGAGATTGATGATGCTGCTATCCAAGGGGTTAAAATCGGTATGATGGGACCTCTTGCTGGTATCGGTGACCCAGTATTCTGGTTTACAGTACGCCCAATCCTTGGATCACTCGGTGCTTCACTTGCCCTTACTGGTAATATCTTAGGTCCAATCCTCTTCTTCGTTCTTTGGAACTTGATTCGTATGTCATTCTTGTGGTATACACAAGAGATTGGATACAAGGCTGGATCAGAAATCACTAAAGACATGTCTGGCGGTATCCTTCAAGACATCACTAAAGGTGCTTCTATCCTTGGTATGTTCATTCTTGCTGTCCTTGTTCAACGTTGGGTAAATATTAAATTTGCTTTCGATGTTGCCAAAGTTCAACTAGATGAAAAGGCTTATATCCATTGGGATAAATTGCCAGAAGGATCTAAAGGTATCCAAGAAGCATTCGCACAAGTAGGACAAGGATTATCTCAAACATCTGAAAAAGTTACTACTTTCCAACAAAACTTGGATATGTTGATTCCTGGACTATCAGGACTACTCCTTACTTTCCTTTGCATGTACTTGCTTAAGAAAAAAGTATCTCCAATCACTATTATCCTTGCACTCTTCGCAGTGGGTATTGTGGCACATGTTCTTCACATCATGTAATCAAGCAACTTAAAAGGAATCAGGTTCTAAAATCTGATTCCTTTTTTCTATGTTTTTATACTCAATGAAAATCAAAGAGCAAACTAGGAAGCTAGCCGCAGGCTGTACTTGAGTACGACAAGGCGAAGCTGACGTGGTTTGAATTTGATTTTCGAAGAGTATTATTCTGCCAAGGCTCCCATTGGATCCCATGGTGCAAGTACAATTGGTTCTGCTTCGTAAGCAGCTTGTTCTTCGGTTGTTAACAATTCTTTGCGGACAACAATCTGGTAAGTGTATTCGTCCATCCAAGCGTCTGAGGCAACAAAGTAACCATCTGTACCGACCTTGTCTCCCCATGAGTTTTCAACCTTCCACTTGATTGATTTGCCATTTTCATCCAAATCAACACCTGTCAAGACCATGGCGTGGGTCATCAAGCTTTCGCTGTAATCCAAACGTCCAGCCTTGTCTTGAGTGAGTTTAATGTCCATGCTTGATTCAAAGTCATAAACATCTGTCGCAAGGATTCCAGCTTTACGATTGCTGAGCTGACCGACATCTGAACCAAACCAAACAGTCTCACCTGCTTGCATTTGAGCAATTGCCAACTCTTTCAAGCGCTCCATTGGAACGTTGATGTAGCGAACTGCACGGCTACCAACCACATTTCCTAACATCTCAACTGTGTAAGATTTACCGTAAGGTTTATCAGCAGTTGGAGCATTGATAACAGAAACGTAATCTTCTAGAGGAAGATTGACATATTTCTTATAAAATTCCTGTGGTGTGATACATTTTTCGCTTTGGTAGTTGTTATCCTTATCGCGATAAGCAAAGTCAAATTTACGTGGTGGAAGACCCAATGACATAGCAAGGAAATTAAAGATTTCTTGCAAGAGGTCTTCTTTCTTAGCTTGAACAGTCGCTTGGTCTGCACCAGAAGCAAGCAAGTCACGCAAGATTTGAGCATCTTGGCGAAGCAATTTGTTAAGAATTGCATTTAGCTCACGGCTGCTACTAGATGAAACAGACTCAGGATAAACTGACTTGGGTACGACACCGTATTTCTCAAAGAGAGAAACGACCATATCCCACTGACCACCGTCTTGTTGAGGTGTTTGGAGTAGGAATTTAACCTTACGACTCGTCAAGTCTTGGTCTGCAGTCGCAATCACTTGCTCCAAGAACCAGTTTGATTTCTCATACTTGTCCCAGAAGAAGGTGTGGGCCTGTGACAATTCAAATTTTCCAATTTATATTGTGAAATGAGTTTGTGGCGGAAGGTGTTAAGAGCTGCAAACATCCAACAACGACCAGACGCTTTCTGATTGGTTACCTTATCCTTAGTCAAATCCAATGAGAAAACAGGTGTGTTATCTACATGGCTTTGGCGACGTTCTAGGGCTGCAAAAATTCCGTTGTGGCTGGCAGCATTTTCAATCGCTTGGTATTTGACATTTGCTTCATAATTGGCAAATAGTTTATCAGTAAATGATTTTTGAATCGCGTTCATAGATTCCTCCTTTTATTCTACAGTCTATTATAACTCTTTTCACAAAGGAAGCAACTGAAAAACATAAAAGGCAAGGATATTCTCCCTCACCTTTTTCGAATATAAACCAAATTAAGCAATACTAGCAAGAAGATTTTCCAATTCCTCCTTGGTCAAGCGACGCCATTCCCCTCGTTCTAAGTTCTCATCCAATACTAGCGTTCCCATAGTCAAGCGTTGCAAGTCTACTACTTCCTTGCCACAGTAGGCCACCATACGCTTGACCTGATGAAACTTCCCTTCTGCAATAGTCACACGGATTTGACTCTGATTCTTTTCTGCATCTGTGGAAAGAATCTCCAGTTTAGCAGGCTGACAAGTAAAGTCTTTGAGAGGAATACCATCAGCAAATATCTCCACATCTTCTTGGGTCATAATTCCCTTGACTTGTGCCTGATAAGTCTTGTCCACATGACGCTTTGGCGAAAGAAGAGCATGGGCAAGCTGACCATCATTGGTCAAGAGCAAAAGACCATGCGTATCGATATCCAAGCGCCCTACTGGGAAAACTTCCTTACTACGCGCCAAGTCATCCAACAAGTCCAGAACGGTTCTGTGCTTGGGATCCTCAGTCGCCGAAATAACTCCTTGGGGCTTGTTCATCATGTAGTAGATAAACTCTTCATATTCCAGCACTTGCCCATCAAAACGAATCTCATCTCTTTCTTCATCAATCTGCAGTTTAGCTGATTTTTCTTTTTTACCATTTACCATCACGCGCCCAGCCTTGAGCAGGTTTTTGACCTCAGTTCGACTCCCTATAGCGCAGGCAACTAAAAATTTATCCAATCTCATAGAACTATTATATCACACTCAAAAGGAGGCTGGTACAATGACCAACCTCCTTTTCATTTCATACTCTTCAAAAATCGCTTCAAACCGCGTCAACGTTGCCTTGCCGTATATATGGTTACTGACTTCGTCAGTTCTATCTGCAACCTCAAAACAGTGTTTTGAGCTGACTTCGTCAGTTCTATCCACAACCTCAAAGCAGTGCTTTGAGCAGCCTGCGGCTAGTTTCCTAGTTTGCTCTTTGATTTTCATTGAGTATCAGATTTAAGAAATTAACTTCCCCGTCTCCAGAAAATCGCTAAGACAATCATGGCTCCTAAAATCGCTGGGATAATAGCTGTTCCTGATAAAACTGGCCCCCAAGTTCCAAAGAGCAAGTGCCCCAGAAAGGCTCCAACCCAACCGAGGAACATTTTCCCAAAGCATCCCATGCGTTCTCCACGATTGGTCAAAGCACCTGCCAAGAGTCCCACTAGGAGACCAACAAACATACTTCCTATCATCTTGGCTCCTTAATTTGCCCAATCTCCGTTACGGAAGAGAGGTACTCGTGTTCCATCCTCACGGATACCATCGATATCCATCTGATTAGAACCAATCATAAAGTCCACGTGAACATCTGAACGGTTAAGTCCCGCAGCTTCAAGCTCTTCTTCGCTCATCTCTGCTCCACCAACGACGCTAGTCGCATAGGCTGCACCGATAGCCAAGTGGTTTGAAGCATTCTCATCAAAAAGGGTGTTGAAGAAGGTAATGCCTGACTGAGAAATTGGGCTTGGATCTGGTACCAAGGCACATTCACCCAAGGCACGCGCACCCGCATTTTCGAAGACAAGGTCTTTCATGACCTGATCACCCTTCTCAGCAGTGATATCTACGATTTGTCCATCCTTAAAGGTTACCTTAATACCTTCGATGATATTTCCGTTATAGCTAAGCGGTTTTGTAGAAGTGACATAACCATCTGCGCGACGGAAGTCAGGCGCTGTGAAGACTTCCTCTGTCGGCATATTTGGCAAGAATCCTTCGCCCTGTGCATTGATAGCACCAGCTGATTCCCAAACGTGGTTCTTTGGCAAACCAAGTGTCAAATCTGTCCCTGGTGCTGTGTAATGAAGGGCTGAAAATTGTTCTTTATTAAGCATATCAGCCTTACTCTTGAGGATGGCTGCATGCTCTTCCCAAGCCTTAACAGGATCTGCTTCGTAGACACGACAAGTTTTGAAGATTTGGTCCCAAAGTAGATCGACTGCTTCTTCATCGCTCACAGCATTTGGAAAGACTTTTTTAGCCCACTCAAGTCCAGCAGCGGCTGCTACCGTCCAGCTGACCTTATTGGATTGCGTTGCGATACGCATTGGTTTCATGGCAAGTCCCATAGCTTTAGCAGAAGCTGAAAGTTTGTTAGCGTCCACACCGTTCAAGGCACCTGGGTCAGAAGAACGTACCCCAAGACGGCTAGCCTTGTTCTCCAAGAGATAGTTCATCTCAGCAATCTTGTATTCTGGTACATTGTCCAAACGATCCATCGGTGCGTGGAGGAATTTCTCACGGTTGATGACATCATCTGTCCACTGAACGATGACCTCATGCGCACCCAAAGCATAGGCTTCTTCACGATCAGATGCGCCAACTCACGTTGCTCCACATCGATAGAGAGAGCCAAAGTGTGACCAGGCTGCACATTAATTCCATTCGCAACCAATAATTTCGCATATTTTTCTAGATTTTCTTTAAAATTTGGTAAAACCATTCTATTTTTCCTTTTCAATTTTTATTTTTCTTTCAAAGCAGAAAATAATCCTGCCAAAGCAATAGCACCTGACAAGAGTGCTGTTGATAGAAGAATTGTCTAATCAGCAAGTTCTAATTGATATTCAAATACCTTCTCAGCTGGCTTATCTTCTGCGAAAATTCTTAGTTTCATGAGAACCCCCTTAAAATTTATTAAAACAAATCACTATGACTGCCTGTCCTCAGCAAATTTAAAATCAATTCTTCCTTGTCTACTTTATAGACCAAAAGCCAATCTGGTTGGATATGGCATTCACGAACCCCTTGAAAATGCTTAGATGCCGTTAATTGATGATCACGATATCTGGCAGGAAGTTCCTTTTTTTGAACCAGAAAATTCAAAACTTCTTCTAATAATTCTGCCTTCAAACCACGCTTCATAGCCAACTTAAAATCTTTTTTAAACTGTTTATGATAACGAATCTTAAGCACGCAAATCCTCCATCAAGTCAGAGACTGATTCAAAGGGTTGGCTCATATTACGATTTTGGTCTAAATCCGTTAATACCTCAAGCAATTTCCGATTCTCGTCTAGTCTGACATCGAAAGGTAAACCCTGATATTGAATGGCCTGACGAAGGAAAATATTGATAGCTGTTGTCATATCCATTCCCAGATTATTAAACACCTGTTGGGCCTGCTCCTTAACCTCGCTATCCAAACGAATGCTCATGCTCGTCTTTGACATACTCTCACCCTCTTTCTATCTATTATTTTAACAAAAAAGAAGGCTAATGTAAATCTATTGGATATACATTAGCCTCTTTGAATAGATGATTATCGTTGTTCTGATGACTTATTTTCTATAAAATCATTTACCCTAGTCAAAATCTCTTTTTCCAGTTCTGTTATTTGTTCCGGACCCCAACCAGAATCTTTTTTAGAAGTTATCTCTGCCATCATCTGTAATTTTAAACTCTGACGACTAAAAATTCCTTCCCACTGTTTATATTTTGCACTCGGAACTAAATTTCCAAACTTCGAATTTTGACTATCAGTAATGATACAAAGATTCCCGAAGGAGTGCAAAAATTTAGCATCCATCTTTTCCACTATTTCATCACTATTTGGATGTTGTGGAAACCAATGCTCTATGGAACGGCGATATGCAAATTTGAAATCTTCAAACTGAACTTCGTATGCTTTATTCAATTCTTCACGATTTTTCCATAAAACATAATCTACAAAGTTAAAAGCATAAACAGGAATTTCCCCATATGTTTTGATACTTTTATCTTCAGTGAACAATCTTTCCTCAGCATATCTCACTGCCATTTTCTCAAGAAAATCCTTAAACTGACTAGCAAATTCTGCTTGATTTAACTCTTCAATATGATTGAAGAGGAATTGCAAGATTTCATATAACCAACGACTATCACGATTAGCAGTAAAAGTCACAGCAAACATAGATTGGAGAAGAATGATATTTTTGTTAATCTCCGAATTCGAAAACGTATTATTAGTAAAGTGTTCTTCGACTATGTAATGCTCTTTAGATTTTCCATTTGGTTGATATTCATAATAAGTCCCCTTCTGTAAAAACCATTCATCCTTATTTCTACTTGAAGAATCCGTATTCGAGTTTCTAACGATGTAATTATCGAAAATGTGTTTTTATTCTAAGAAGAAATTCACTAAATTCAATAACCCAAGTTTTATCTTTTATTTTTTTATATCAAATAGTGCTAAGAGTTTCTTATCATCTAGTTGAATCTCATCAGTTTTTCTTACCTTCCTCAATTGCCAATACATGGAGTAAGAATGTTGGAAAATCAATGACTGTAGTATAATCGCCAAAAATCTTTTGTCTACTTCTATATTTTTTTCATTTATCTTTTTTTCCTAATATATCTGATAACTTTCTTCTTTCATTTTGATGAAAATCAATATCATTATAAATATTATGAAATGAGTAATTTGTAAAATGCCATCCAAAAATACGTTCACGTTCTTGAAAGTCATCTGCTCTCTTCCGCCGCATCTTAAACTGACTTGCTGCCGGCTTATCAAATTCTGCACAGGCATCCCAAATTCTCGCAAATTTTTGTTCCATTTCTTGATCTTCACCAAATTTAGACATCATTTGTGCCTTAAGAATCTCATGAGCCTCTAGTTGTTCTCCTCGAGAGTTGAAACGTTCGAAATAAAGATTCAAATCTAAATCTTCAGGAAGTATACTCCGAAAAATGATAACCTTCTCAAAAAGATAATCAACGAAAGACTGAGGATCCAATTGGCGTTCTTCTAACACTTTTTTCAATGCGTCTTTAGCATGTCTGTATCCTCTAGTCAGCTCATTTTCATCGCCCTCTGAAATTTTTTGCTTGGTAAATAGCTTTCGAATATTCTCATTTGATTTCTTCCGAGCTGGGAAGATAAGATTGACAGCTTTCAATCTATCAAAACCAAACTCATGTTTCAAAGCTAAGGCAATCAAATTAAGGGCTGTTGTTCGTTGTTGCCCATCTATGATTTTGAAAATGTCATTCTCTTTATTAACGACTAATGTTCCAATATAATAATTGTCTCTATTTTCTTGAAAAGCATCTGCTACGTCGTTCAATAGCTGCTCAATTTCATCATAAGTCCAAGCAAAATTTCTCTGATAAAGAGGAATAGCATAGGTATCTTCATTTAACAAACGATTAACTGATAAGCTTATATGTGTTTCTACCATTTATCTTTTTCCTCTTCTATAATCCTATCCACAGTATAATTTTCAAATAATTCTCTATCTATCTTTATCATGAAATCATTCGGAGTGACAGCATGGGATAAAAGTTGAAATAGCTTTTGAACCTCTTTTTGTCTAAACCTTCCACCAGCAGCATAGTTCCCAACCGTCGCATCATATATGGCTTTAGATTTAACTCGAGGGTAGTAAGACCAAATAAACAAGGTCTCTACTATCTCCTTTGATAGCTCCTCTTTTCCAAATCTATCTGCGAAAAGCGAGCAAATATTTAGAAATAGATTGTGACACTTGAGGTAGCGCCCCTTTGAGCTATTGTAAATGTTTAACATACCTTCTGGGTAAGCTAAATTTTGTTCTTCCTCCTCTGACTCATTAGAGAGTCCTAACTGTTTATTTAAAAATTTTTTATGAACTCTAATAGTTTCATGAGCAGATTCAATATACTCAAAAAATTTACTTCCATCAATGATTGGCATAGTAATTGAAATAGGGAGTTTTTCAATATGACGATACAATTCTAAGTACGGAAAGTTTTGATTCAAATCAACGCCTTTAAAGTCGTCAATAAAATCCTCTGTAAAACGTAAATAAGATCCATAACGCTTGTTTGTTAATCCTGTCTCTCCTCGCGACCAACGTCTCATACGAAAAAGATGTTTATCAAATAACTCTTTGAGACTTAAATCTTTATCCTCTACAAATTGCTCCCACTTTTCAACAATTCTTTCATCTTCGGAATCTTGCTTACGAAGATGATAGGCTTTGAGCAAATCATGAGGTTCTAGAGATTTTCCACGATTATTCTGAGAATCAAATAACTGAAAGGCTTCTGATAATCGTTCTTGGGGCATAGTAATCACAGAGACAGCACAGTTTTCCAATAAAAAGTTGCAAATATCTTTTGCCTGATTTTCCCCAACTAATTGAGTCAAATTTTTCCACTCATTATAATTTTCACTCGCATGATAGCAAGATATCTCTCCAAATTCAGCACTCAACAGTTGATTAGCACCCTTATAATTCTCTAAATCATCTAATAAATGCAGAAACAAGGAAATTGAAATTAGCCGTTGCTGTCCATCGACAATATCTAAGTGTCCATCATTTTCATGCAGGATAACGGAGCCAATCTGATATTCCTTTTTCCCCATAGCATCTCGTAAATCATAAAAAAGATTACGAATATGTCTTCTGTTCCATTTATAAGGTCTTTGATAAGAAGGAATCCGCAATTCCCCTTCTTTCAGTAGTTCTCCAACCTTTTTAGAAGTAAATTGAATAGTCATTTTATCCTCATTTATATTTATCTATCATTTCTTGAACTGTTCGCTTCATATCCTCTACTAAAATCCGAGGAGACAAAACAGTAACTGCTTCCCCTTGTCCCAGCAACCAGCGTTTAAGACCCGGTGTGTGCTGACTTTCAAACTGAAAATGAGTCCAGTCACCATTTTTCCCAACTATTTTTGCATTTGGAAATTGATCCATCACAATAGTCGGATCATTCAAATACTCGATCTCAATACTGATTTTCTTCCCGATAAAAGCATCCACTCTCTCGTTACGAATGTCGCCATCTCTAAATTTATCTCGATAAGAAATAGAGGGTTTCTCTATACCACTAAGAGACCAGGACTGGATACGGTCTACTCTTAAAGTAATATAAGTCTCATACTTCAACTGGTAAACAACCAGATAGAAATAATGACTATCATAGTAAAGAGAGACTGGTAAAATAGTCTGCCTCTTAGAAGACTCAGAATAAGGTTTTTGATAGACAATATCTAGAACCTGTTCATTCAAAATGGCTTCTGATAAATTCCAAATTTTCTCTATTCTATTTTGCTGATCCGTTAAGGGAGCATAGTTCAGCTTTTCACTACCAATAATCTGCTCAATTTCTTTCTGGTCATCACGAGGAACTAAAATCAGTAAATTTTTTAGTAAGCTATCAATTTCTGGCCGATTCAGTGCTCGATTTTCCAATAAAATCTTTGAGATAACGAGTATATCCTTTTTATTAAAAACGGCCTTACTTGACAGGCTATACTTATTTGTTTTACGACTATAAAGCAAGTCTCCACTAAAATCGGGATGACTAGATAAAATATCACGAAGGAGCGAAAAATCTCTCTGTATCGTCTTTTCACTAACCTCAAATTCCTGAGCCAGTTGCTTTTTTCCTAGTGAAGCACCTAACTGTAAACGTAAAAAGATCGTTAGTAATCTCTCTTGATCATTCATCTAAAGTCCTTTTTTTAATTTTCAAGTGATGTTAGACACGCTGTCATTCCCCACTTAAAACGCACAATCAAACGAGATTGAACATTTTTCAACTGATCTGGTTCAGAATTACCTGATAAAACAATTTGCGTTTTCCTACCAAAGAAAGAATTAAAGAGATTGAAAAATTTTTCTTGAATCATATCATCTTTTTCTCCCAATACCTGAATATCATCTACTAGTAGAAGATCCAACTCTTCACCTCTAACTTTTTGTATTTCTAGCTCATTTTCTAATAAGTTTTTCGGCAGAAATATATTTTTACTCGCTTTTTCTGGATCATTCTCAAGAACCTTATTTCCAATTGCTTGAAGGAGATGTGTTTTACCTGAACCCGATTCCCCATAAATATAAAATGGATTGCATTTTAAGCCTAAGTTCTTTACTACTTCTAAGGCTTCTTTCTTTGCTAAAGCATTACCATCTTTTTCTACAAAATTTTCAAATTGATATTTGTTATCTAATCCGGTATTATTCATCGTTTAAACCTCTTTTTTTCTTTTTATACTTATAGTATAACAAAAACAGATGGACAATATTTGTCCGTCTGTTAATTTTTAAAACAAT
>BNJU01005548.1_pt1 | contig 25657 bp, 37 predicted proteins | sample 8539281 | NCBI WGS metagenome assembly BNJU01 (sample SAMD00202456, study PRJDB9452) | human saliva metagenome | isolation source: human saliva | place: Japan
AGATAGCAGGAGCATTTTTCGTTCTTTTATGCTGAATGGTACCAGGGTAATATGGTTTACGAAAAATGTATAGCGATGTTAATTTGCTACAAAATATTTAAAATAAATTAAGTTTTTCCGAATTTACTTGTACCTTTTACAAAGATTTATAGAACCTCTAATACGAAGAGTGTTATAGGCACTTTATTCTGGCGAATGAGATTACAGGCGAACTCTATACGAAAGTGAACCTTAACAGATTGAAGAAATTTTAAATTATATAATTTTAAACATTAGCTTAAAACATCATTCATTATGAAAAAGAAACACTTTTTAGCTGTACTAACAGTCATAATGACAATGAGTTTCTCGCAAACCCACGCGCAGACATAACTTGTGGTTCACGCCACATTCAGGAGATGTCGGCAAGTATGCTACAGACATTCAGAAGATAACCTTCGATGCCAATGGTATGCATATTATAGGTAACAAGTTCTCGGTAGAACCTGTGTGGAAACCATCGGTCATTATGGAATTAAATTTGTATCAACTCCAGTGGAATTGGTGAGGGCAACACCGAAGCAGAAAAATAAAATGTCGCAACGAGGCGATATGATTTATTTTAACGGATTAGGTGCCGAAAAGGCAGAAGTTGCAATTTTTCGACCTGAACGGACAAACTTTGTTGCGTGCAAAAAGTGTCTGACGGCGAAGGAATTGACGTTTCTAACCTCACACAATGGCGTATTTATTATTAAACTTAAAAACACAACCTTTAAATTTGTAAAACAATGAAAAAGAAAATATTACTTTGCCTAATGGCAATTTTTAGTCTTGCAACATTTGCACAGACCGAACCTAACCGTTTAGTTGTATTAGAAAAGAACAATTTGCACAAAGCATTTATAGTAGACCGCGTAGACAGCATTTTCTTTGCAAATGTAGAAGGAAGAGTTGCTGCCGATGTAACCTATAAAGACTATAAAAGTGGTGCTTCTGGCGATACACTTTGGGTAGCAGTTCAGAAAACTCCAGCGTGTGTTGGCTATAAAATTACTTGTATTCAAAATCGTTGTCAACAGAATAACCAGCGACGACATTGCAGCTTCTTATTTTGAAAGAATAAATGCAACAATGATGCAAGACGATTTTACAAATGCACAAATGACAGGTTTCGACCAGGCATTTAAAGACAATACGCCTTACACTATTATTACCCTTGGTTACGATAAATATGGTGTAGCTTGTAGTATGTCGAAAGCAGAATTTACAACACCAAAGAAACCACTTGTTGGAAATCCACAGATAAAAGGCGAAATAGTAAGCACAACAGCAACAACAATTAAAGCAAAATTTACACCAAATGCCGATGTTGCAGGCTATGCAGTTTGTATTTTCCCTGAAGGAAAAGCACAAGAACAATTCGAACAATTTGGTCCGATGATGGGATTAAGCAACATAGGCGATATGATAAAACGCTGGGGAGTGCCAAGAACTGGCGAAGGAGAACACGAATGGACAGGAATGGAGCCAAATACTAAATACGAAATATATATACAAGCGTGGGATAAAGCAGAAACTTATGCAGATATGGTTATAGTTCCAGTAACAACAAAGAAACTTGGCGAACTGGTATAGCAAAAAGTAGATATTGAAAATAAAAGAATTTGCAAAAAGTGGCGATGCTTTCTATCAACGTGTAATTTATACTCCAAATGCAGAATGCTCTGTTCATAGAGATATTATTATAGAAAAAACAGCTTACGATAAAGCTGATATGGGAGAAACGGGTGTAATTAATTTATTGAAAACAGACCGTGCACAAGATCAATATTGGAATCAGTATGGTGTAGATAATGCTACATGGAGTGCAGACCCAAATACAACATATTATGCTTGTTCGTTGGCTAAAAATATAAACGAAGAATGGGGACCACTTGTAAAAGTTGAGTTCACTACAGGTAATGGAGAATCAGAAAGTAAGGTAACTGTACCTATGCGTTTAGAAAATAGCACATCGCATGGTGTAACAACAATGCCAATAATGACAGGCAAAAAGGCACAAGCTAAATTCCAAATGATTCAGAACTAACGATAGTTTAATAAATATATAAAGTATATGGTATGGTTTACTTCTATTTTTAAGCAGACAAACACCATATACTTTATTTGCTTTTTATAGATTATCTTTAACCAGAAACATTTTAGCAAACAACTTTAAAACCAATATTATTTATGCGGAAAATTTATATTTTTCTTTTTTCGGTTTTTCTTTGCGCAGCAACAGCAATAGCACAAGAAACACCAACAATAATAACACAACCAGCAGAGGGAGAAACCATAAAACCTATATCGTACAACCACCGGATTTGAATCGGTATATTACTATGGAGTGCCACATAAAAGTACAGGAGATTGGCAAAGAATAGTTTTTGGAAACGATGGAGCAGTGTATCTTGAAAATCCACTTAACTCGCTTTATACAAAAACATGGATAAAAGGTAAGAAAACCGAAGGAGACACTATTGCATTTCAGCTTCCACAAGCCATATATTCGGAAGAAGACTTCTCTACGGGCGAACAAAAATATGGTTTTCTCTACCGAATACACCAAGGAACAAGAAATGGTAAAGAAACATTTGTGCCAAACGAAGAGAAAGAAAAACAAGTGCTAAAATATGTATGGCGCAACAATACACTTGAAATGGTGCTCGACCCGGAAGAAATGATAGGAATGTGCCGTCCAAATGGCGCATGGACAAGTTATGCCGAAAAAACTTATAGAGCAATACGCAAAGACGATAATAAGTTGGCACCTCCCGCATCGGCAAAAACCTACGAAGGATTAATGCTTTATATGGATATGGACGGAAAATCTCAGTTATATCCAGTAAAATATGCCTTCGATGGTAACGATGCTTATTTAGGCGATTTATCGGCAAATGTAAAAGGTTATTGGATAAAAGGTACAAAAGACGGAACAACTGTAACATTTCCACGTACATCGTATCTCGGAATAGACCGTACAACAGCTTGCTATGTATATGCTTCATCGGGCATCATGGGGAAAGGTAAAAACGAAATGGGCGACGAATTCGACAAAGCGTGCATAGGCAGCGAACCATTAGTATTTACTTACGATGCAACGAAAAACGAACTAAGCACGAAAGGACTATTAATGATACATCAAAAGTGAGGACGACGACCGAAGTACTTTTATATTCGATGCTTATCGTTACCCGCTAATTAGCCAATGGAATAAGAAAGCTGCAGCGCCAATGCCACCAAAACTCACAGCTTATCAGGCATACGACCCACAACCATGGGGAGGTCCTGGCGGATTGCAATTTACATTGAGCTATTATTCAGCCGATTTTAACTATCTCGACCCTACACATCTTTATTATAATCTATATATTGATGGTGAACGAGTAACTTTCAAGCCCGACACTTACAAGAACCTGAAAGCTGAAATGACCGATGTGCCATACGCTTTTTCAGACCAATATCAATTCTATAAGTACGACGATAACGCACGTGCAATTTACTTCTACAAAGCAAAAAATAAAAGTAGGCATGGAAGCCTTATATATCGACGGCGACACGTTTAAGTTCCGGGATTACAGAATATCAGATAACGAGCGACGGCATAAATGCTGCAACCATAAAGCAAATAGATCATATTAAATATTACGATCTTTCTGGTCGTAGAGTAGAAAAATCCACAAAATGGAGTCTACATTCAAACCACCACTTATATAGACGGTTCGCAAACGTCGGAAAAGATAGTGAAATAAAGCCACAATACTTTTAACTTAAAAGTAAGACTACAAATCGACAAGCCTGTTTTGAAGATGAATAAATAGTATTCGTCTTCAGAATAGGCTTTGTGTTTCACATATCACCATCTATAAAAATCAAATTGATATTATAGTTCCTATCTTTTCTAAAGCTTGTATAATTTCTAAATCTATGTGGTTTCTATTCTCTATAACTCATAGTTTCCATAATATAACAATCGCCAATGACAAAGATAAAAACATTAACCATACAGTTTAATACTCCATTGAAAAGGAGAACTCCCACTTTTTTCGTGGTGCAATTATAGCAGCTATCTCTACAGGCAATATTCTTTTTCATAATCATAACGAAGGTTCAACCTTACGTTATGCCTATCCTTATACAATACAAACGAATAGGTGCAAAGAGCTGCCATCGTTTGCATAGAAGAAAGGAGTAGAGGTAATAGGAGAATTACTTGTTGCTGAGAGTAATGGAAAAATGAAAATAGGAAAAAGAGGAAACATTCTCTGTAAGTAGAGTAAATGCTCTCCAAACAAATGTACAATGTTGGGAAAGTATTTTTGAATACCGAATTAGAGACTGGCTCCCACTAATGAATCAAATTATAAAATTTTTCTGTGAGGAGGAAAGTCTAACCAATAGAATTAAGAAATTAGAAAATATTCTGATTGGCAATATCCTTTCTTTTGCCAAGGGTATAAATCTACATTTCGAAAAACAAATAGAAGTTTCTATAAAGACTATTGACAATATCCGCAAGGTTAAATATAAACGAGTATCCTTACAATGTATGGATATTAGTTTTTAAAACAAATATCTCTTTGCCAAATTTCATTGGTTTAGAAAAACATGCGAGTGTAGGTTTTGGTATAATCACAAAAGTCAAATCAAAAAGATAATCATCAAAAATAATATAGATATATGAGTAATATCAGAGAACAAATTTATTTAGCAGCATTAATACACGATATTGGATTTTTAATCAAAAAGTAGCCTCTATTGATATTGCTGATGAGACATCTCTAACTAAAAAGAGAATAATAAATCTGGTTCTTATGGGCAGAATTACACAGGCTCAACGGTCAGGTTTATTGAAGACTTTAAACAAGTTTTCAATAAATTCATAAAAAGCGATGATAGTGTGGTGAATAGCATCGAAACTTTCTGTAAATTAGCTTCGAACTTTTTATTTGCCCGAAACGCGCTCTCTCCAATAGAACAGATTATCAAGGAGGCGTATAATTTATCTTCTGGAATTTCTTGTGAGTCTAAAATCGAATCACAAGAAAGTGAGAATGGAAATCAAGGACAGAGATTGATTCCGATTATAGAAACTATAGGATTAAAAGCGAATGAATTAGTTAATAGAAACTGGCATTATTTACCTGTAAAAAGAATTAAGTATCTCAAAAGATAATCTCCCACAAGATAATTTTGAAACAGAACCAGATTATGTTCATTTATGGGAAAAATTTAAGAAGGAACTTAATCTTATTTCTTATGATGATTGTCTGTTATTTGCAGAAACATTATTGAATGTTCTACACAAGTATGCATCTAATATTCCTAGTCGTACAAGTAGAATTAAAGATGTATCGCTTTACGATCATTTAAAAACAACAGCGACTCTATCTATTTGTCTCTATGATGTAAAACAATCTGGAGAAAATCCTAAAAGATCGTTTTTTTGCTAATAGGAGGAGATTTTAGTGGAATCCAATCATATTTGTATCAAATAGTCTCAAAATATGCAGGGAAAAACCATAGGGCGTTCTTTTTATATTCGTATGTTATCTGATTCTATAGTACGTTACCTTATTAAAGAATTAAATCTTACCCAAGCCAACATTATATATAATAGTGGTGGAGGTTTTTATATTTTAGCACCCAATATAAAAATCCAGGTAGTGTCTAAAAAGTGTGTAAGCCCATATTTTTCTTATCTTTGCATTTGAAAATAACAAAAATAAATAAACAATGGAACTTACACAATTACAAATTTCGGAAATTCTTTCGAATTACACAAGCAGCAGCGAAGGTTTTGTTACCCTTCAGTCTTTAATAATGAATTCTCTTATGAAACATGAACGTGATTTATTTGTCGCCAATACTGAACATGAACAATGTAATGGCTTTCGTTCTCGTCGTTGGTACAGTCATGGTTTTGAGTTTTCTCTTCGTATTCCACGTAGTCGTAGTGGTAATTTCTATCCTGTTCTTTTAGGCTTAATCCGTAGTGAAAGTGAAGAACGTGCAAAGTTGTTCAATCTTCTTTACACCAAAGGTCTTACCACTGAGCAAATAGGCGAGATTTCTGAAACTATTTATGGTCGCACTTATAGTAAACAGCAAGTTTCTTATTTAAGTAACAGTTGTCGTGAAGACGTTGATAAATGGCTCAAACGATCGCTATCTTCTCATTATTTGGCTGTCTATATCGATGCAACTTTCATTGCCACTCGCAGGGACAAACAGGTTTCTAAAGAGGCTTATTATACCATTTTAGGAGTATTGGAAGATGGAAGCCGAGAGGTATTAAGTGTTGTCAATCACCCCACTGAAGGGGCTATATGCTGGAAGGAAGAACTTGAAGCGTTGAAAGAACGAGGAGTTACTCAAATAGACTTAGTAGTATCTGATGCACTTCAAGGAATAGAGAATGCTGTTTGTGCAGCTTTTCCACAGGCATCTCATCAGTTTTGCGTAGCTCACGTCAAGCGACAAATACTAAATTGTGTCTCACATAAAGATAAACCACAGATGGCTGAGGAACTCAATGAGGTATTTACTTTAGAAAATAAAGAGATAGGATCCTTGTCGGGGCATAAACAATTTATTACTTTTGTAGCCAAATGGGAAAAGAAATACCCAATATTGAAAAAGTATAAAGCCGACCGCAACATCGCTTACTTTACATATATGGACTTTCCGGTGCAAGTGCAAAGGTGTATATATACGACTAATTGGATTGAAAGACTCAATAGAAAATATAAGAGAACTATAAAAATGAGAACATCAATGCCATCAAACAAGTCGGTACTTTTTCTTACTAGCAAGTGTTGCCATGGAAGAAACAAAAACAACATATTCAAGGAAAATTTATCAATGGAGATTCTGGAAACAAAAGGAAGAAAAAAATGAATAAAATAAAAAGAGAAGAAAGAGAGAACTTACACACTTTTTTTCAGACACTACCAAAATCCATCAACGATAAGTTAGGAAATGCAATACAGCATATAGAAAAAGCAGTATTTGCAATGCATGGAACCTCATTATATGTTGCACAGACTCTGTTCCACTTTCAGATAATGCTTTGATGCATAAAAATGGTGAGAACATTGGAGATGTATGGGGAGAATTGTTTTTAAAAAGAGATAAGCGTAAGAATCAAAGATATGCAACGATGATGCAAGAGAAATTATCAAAAGTTCTTTTGTACCTCAATCAGGTAAAAGAGAGTTTGATTGTATTTCTGGTGAAGAAATCCCATCATCTGAGCAGAGTTATAAAGAAGGAGAATTATCACCACTTCGACTTATAACGAAAAAGCAAATCGCATTAGGTAAAAACTTAGAGATTTTGATGTTATCATCATTACTGAAACCGAAATACCTAAGGTGAATAAAGATAGTGCGATAGAATTTGCTGGTTTTGGTGTACATTATTATCTACTAAAAAGAGAAGAAATAAAACAGATGAAAGAGAATCTTCGGCAAATAAAGAGTCCTATAACTCTTTTATACGCAAACGGAGAAAACGATGAATCTGATTTAAAGAAAGAATTAAATATACCTAATATTATTTATGGACAGTTCTTTTATGGAGGAAATAAAATACAAGGAAAAATATTCCCACATTCGAAGAACTTTGTAACAAACATGATAACGATTCTGCTTTCCAACGTTTAGGTGTCTTAAGAATGGACGTGGATAATTTAGGAAAGATTTTTCAAGGCGGAATATCCCCTGAAAGAGCAACACTTTCAAGATATTCAGCTTTAAGCCGTTCAATGGATTATTTCTTTTCTGGTTATCTTAATACAATATGGCAAGAAGTAGCACCAGAACAATCTATTATTATCTATAGTGGTGGCGATGATGTCTTTATAGTTGGAAGTTGGGAGCAAACAATCGCAATTGCGAAACGTATTAAAGAAGATTTTAGAAAATTCAGTTGTGGTAATCCAAACTTTTCTATTTCGGGTGGTATAGCATTACTTTCAGCTAAGTATCCTATTATGAAAGGTGCGGAAGAAAGTGCGAACGAAGAACAGAGAGCTAAACATCATAGAATAGAAAAGATGAAAAAGAATGCTATTTCGTTTCTTGATACTGCAATGAATTGGGATAATGAATTTCCAGTAGTTGAAGAACTGAAAAACAAAATAATGGAGTTGCATATTACTGATGCTATCACGAGTTCTTTTATATCAAAGGTGCTTTTACATAGAATGAATGCGAATATTTGTTTGCACAAAATAACTAATTTCAAAACATATTGGATGGTTGCATACGATATGAATAGAATGGAACAACGTACAAAAGAATGATCAAGCAAAGGACTTATAAAAACAGTTTGTAAAAAGACGTTTGTGGTAATATGTCTCAACTAAATGGAAAAACGAATTAATACAACCTATCACCCTATAGAACTTTGGGCTCTTGCTTGTAGGTGGGCTGAATTAGAATTACGAACAAATAATAAAAATAAAAAGAAACAATTATGGAAAAACAGTTTAATGGAAATGTTGTAAAAACCTCGCGAAGTTTTAAATCAACATCCTTTTGATACTAATTGGATTAAAGAAGGAGCAGATGCAAAACTTCCAGATTTTGCTGAAGCTTTAGGAAAATATATGGCAAAAAACAGATTGACCAATTCGAAGATCCGCAGTATATATGGAGAAATTAAGCGAATACAGATGGGTAAGTTTGAACAAGAGAGCCTCTTTTCTTCTTATTGCGTCCGAAAGTAGCATACGCTTTAGGTAGAGATGATAAAAATAGGGGACTACAACTTTTCAAATTAATCTTTGATAAAGCCTATCCATTGGTTCACGACCAAAAGACTTATCAAAATTTCTGTAACCTAATAGAAGCTATTCTCGCCACCATAAAGCTAATGGAGGCAAAAGACTAATTAATAAAAACAAAAATAAAAAGACGAATTATGAGTACAATAAAATTAAAAAGCAAAAATAGTTATACAGGAACAATCATTTTAAAGACAGGTTTACATATAGGTGGAACAAATGCCGCTTTGAATATTGGTGGACCTGATAATTTTGTAGTCCGTAATCCATTAACTAATATACCATATATTCCAGGAAGTTCTCTAAAAGGTAAACTAAGATCATTGATCGAGATTGCTAATGGAGAGAGTAATAATGGGAAGCCATCAAATAATCCTGAAAGTAAAGCAGGGGCATTGTTTGGGACATCGAGTGATAGCAAGTCAGGTCATGCTTCACGTCTAATAGTTAGAGATGCTGTTATGGCAACTTTAGAGGACGATGAAGAAGAGTTAAATGAATATGGGCTTCGTGGTTCAGAAATACCAGACTTTAGTAATACAGACCTTCCATATACAGAAAGTAAAACAGAGGTGTGTATCGATAGAATAACAGCAAATGCACAGCCTCGAACTTTTGAGAGAGTACTGCTGGAGCGCAATTTAAACTGCAAATGGTTCTAAATATATTCGAAGGAGAAAATGAAGAATCATTAAAATCGACTCTTGAGCAAGGAATAGATCTCTTGCATAATGATTATCTTGGCGGAAGTGGTTCGCGTGGATATGGACAAGTTGAGATAAAAATATTGAAAAAGACAAAAGAGAATATAGAGTATGAGTACATTCTCGGTTATTAATTAAAAATCTCACCCATTCATGTTGGAATGGGAGAGAAACTACTATAATTCTGCTCACACAATACATTCTGATACTCTGTCTGCAGCCTTAGCCGCTATGCGTGTTCAAATAAAAGGTGTAGAAGGTGTAAAAGAATTTATGGAATCTTTCAGAATTAGTTCAGCATTTCCTTTTTGGAAGGAAACATCTTTATTTGCCAAAACCACAAGGAAGATTGAATATAACTGTAAAAGATAGGGCAGAAAACCAGATAAGAAAAGACATTGAAAGGTATACAATACATAGAAAATACTATCTGGAACAAAATAGTAAAGGGAGAGAAATAGAAATAGAAGAGAATCAGATTCAACGTAATCTGCTCTCGGCATCTATTATGAAAAGAAGTCAATACAACAATCTTTCAATCACAAGTTAATGAACGTGTTTCTGTTCCACGTGCTGATAAAACAAGAAGCTACACCTTTTCTTTTTGAATGGGATTATTATAACAAAGATGCAGGTTTTATATGTATTGACAGATGCTAAAGGAGAATTATTTGATGAAATATTTGAATATTTTTAGTTTATTAGGAGAACAAGGAATAGGAAACAGATAAAAATGTTGGTGGAGGCAAGTTTGTAGTTGAGAAGGGTGTTACTTTAGAATTAGGAGAAACCCCTGGCAATTGTAATGCACAATTACTTCTTTTCGCTTTTCATTCCAGACGAACAGGAACTGAAATTATTAAATCTTGATAATTCTACCTATTCAATATTACTAAGAGGAGGATTTATGGCTGGGAGTAATCAAGAACAATTGAGGCATTTACACAAGAAATCAATCTATATGTTCTCAACAGGCTCTGTTTTTAAAAACGAACGAACGGCTAAATGGTAGGATAGTTGATTTACGCCCAGAATGGAATACAATAGAAATGCACCCTGTTTTTTTCGAAGTGGAAGACCTTTTGAGTATCCCTATTAAAAATAAAAAGAATATGAGTAAAGTTAAAATAGATATCATAACTAAAGTACATATTGGTTCAGGAGAGAAACTCCAATACGGGAGCGATTTCTTCATTTTGAAGACGACGGAGATAAATGGATAGGTATTATTTCTCCTCATAAAATATTACAATTAATAGGAAATGATCCGAAAGCAACAAATGCTTGGGTTACAGCTATAGAACGTAGAAAGCCATTAATGGAATTTATGAGAATATATGCACCAAAAGCCATTGTTGATGATTATTGTAGTCGAATAGATACAGTGAATGAAAACGTAAATGAGTCTGATACTCTATTGGAGTCAATTCATAATGGTCTTGGTAAACCTTATATTCCAGGAAGTTCTATTAAAGGAGCTATACGTATAGCCATTCTTTCTGATTTGGCTTATGGACAAAAGAATTTAGAAGCACTTTATTAATTTCCATAAAATTAAGGCAACTAAAAATAGAAAATAAGCTGTTTGGTGATGACCCCTAAGAAAGATGTTTTTAGATTTCTAAGAGTGGGCGATGCTACATTTGGAAATCATTATGAAGAAAAATGTAATAAAGTTGGTGAATATTAACGAGCGTAAAACAAGCAGTTTTTGGGATACTCAAAACCACAATTAGTTGAAACGCTTATACGAAAAGATACTTCTACGTGTACAATAGAATTTGATAATAATAAATATGAATTTGCTTTAGATGCAGTTCATAAACTACCAGAGAATATGAGTTCGCTGAATACCATTTTTACCACTATTAATAAGCATACAGAACGATTATTATCAGAAGAGATTAAATATTGGACAAAATTTTATTGATGAACAGAATGATAAAGTTGATGAATATGTTGCTTGTTTAGTAAAAATAATGAATGAAGTGGAGGTTTGTAAAAAGCACTAATGGAAATTCATGTATTCTTAGATTAGGTGCAGGTTCTGGTTGGCGATTTATTACAGGAGCATGGGCTGAAACTTTTGAGGATTTTAATTCGCAAATAGTTCCATCTGTACGGCGAAATAATCAGAATTATAGTGAATACAGTTTCCCAAAGTCAAGAAGAGTTGATAGAAGAGCTAAACCTTTAGGATTTATTCGTTTAACATTATTAGATTAAGGAAATAAAAACAAAGAGATTTAAATGGAAAAATGCTTCAAAACTTCTCGGAATTGAAGTTAATGCAAATAATATAATCAATTATCTTAAACAATAACAACTATGTCAAAGATACTAATTTCGTTCTTAGGAACAGGGAGGATAAAGTTATCGAAGCAAAGTAAAATGTACGCGTCAGAAAAATTATAATAAGAAAATAAAAATTATAATTAAAATTTTGAAAATTTTATTATAATCTATCTACATTTTAATTAAAAATAAAAACGATTGGTATATTGCGGAAATTAAGTTCCTATATGAAGTAATAGTATGGAAATTAAAAACGATAATAAATCACTCAATAATTTTTCACCAATAACAAAATAGATATGAAGAAAGTATTAGTTTCTATATTGAGCGATCATCTGTGCCCAATTATCTTTTCATAAAGGAAATGCGTGGGCAATATAATGAGTTGTTATTTATCGGGACACCTTATACAGAAAGTAAGGCGATTGCAACTCATTTGGAGAATGCTTTGGACGATAAAGAGGAGAATATAAAAAGATAATTGTTGAAAGCGACCAATATAAAAAGGGGTTACAATCTCTTGAAAATACAAGTTTGCCTAACGATGTACAATATATTGTTAATCTTACAGGTGGAACAAAAATTATGTCGTTGATAGTTTACGATTTCTTTAGAAAGCTAAATAGTTCGTTCTTTTATATTCCTATAGGTAAAAACACTTATTGCAATATTGAAGAAGAAAATATGCATGCTTTGCAATATCGTATATCGCTTAGAGAATATTTCACACTCTATGGACTCAATTATGAATGCGATAATGCATTATTAAAGGAGGTGCAGACTACTTTTCAATTTTTCGAGAAGCAAAAGAAACGAAAGTTTTATCTTTCAGATGAAATAAAAAATTCACAAAAAGCTGAGACTGCAAAAGACAAGAAGTATTATGCAGGAGAATGGTTTGAGGAGTATACTTATTTGCGAATTAAAAAAGAACTGAATTTACGCGAACAAGATATAGCTATGTCGTTGAAAATATATAGAGAAGATGCTCAAAATAACGACAACGAAATAGATGTTGCCTTTATGTACGAGAATACGCTTTATATTATAGAATGCAAAGTTAGTATGTTGGGTTATGGTAAAAAACCTCAGCAAACAATAGAAGAGTTTCTTTATAAGTTAGCTGCTATAAGTAAAGATTTTGGACTTATAGTGTCCTTATATATTTACACTCCATAAAATGGAGAAACTACCTGATGGCTCACTTAAAAGTCTTCAAAAGCGTATGCAAATTCTCGGTATTCGCAATATTATAGATGGCAAACAATTATCAAAACAAAAATAGAGTTTTAATCATGGCACGAAAAAGTATTTATATCCTTTTTAGGATCGAACAATTATTTAGAAACTTATTATAGTCTCGAGGATGAAAAATCCAAAAGACCAGTTAGATTTATTCAAGAAGATTTAGTTAAACGTCTTTGTAACGAATGGACAAAAGATGATAGAATCTTGATATTTTGTACAGATGATTCTAAAACAAAGAATTGGCTCAATGACTGACACGGTGATGAAAAAAACTTGAAGGGTTGGAATATAGATTGAAGAGTTTGAAACTTCCTATTCAGATTGAAATGACAGAAATATCGGAGGATTTTCAGAAGAAGAAATATGGAGCATCTTTAATAGTGTCTATGGTAAGTTGCAAGAAGAAGATGAAATCTATTTCGATGTAACTCATTCATTCCGTTCAATTCCTCTTTTTCTCAACTATTTTTGTTTAATTATACTCATTATTTAAAGCGAACAAACTTTAGTTGGAGTATATTATGGACATTTGAAAAATTGGGACCAGCATATATAGTAAGACGTATTCCTGTAGAAGAACGAATTGCTCTTATAATAAATTTAACGAGTATTGTTAGATTGCAAGAGCTAACTGTTGCTGCTAATAATCTTCATCAATATGGAAAGATGTCTACCTTTTCTGATTTTGATAAGTGTAGTAGAAGGTAAAGGTAAAGTAAAACAAGACGTAAGCTGCATTAAAAACAAGATGAAAGAGTTCGATTTGGCAATTTCAACTTGTAAACTTGATGTTATAAAAAGACGGAAAGCTAATATGTGCGTTGCAAGAACGTGTAAAAGCTTTTAAAAGATACTCCAGCTCTTTCGCATGCACATCGTGAATTAATTGCAAAAAGTAGAAAACGAAATAAACGTTTTTTTAAACCTATTGATACTTACGAAAATGTGGAAGCGGCTATTGATTGGGCTAGAAAGTATGGTATGATACAGCAGTTTATACTTTGGCTGAAGAATTAACTATAAGTAAAGTGAAAGACTTTTTATTGCCTAAATATGAAATTCTTCGTACTGAAGACAATAAGATGTCGTGTCTTTATTTCTGCTTTACTTTCGTTGGATATAAAGCGGAGGAATATAAGAACGAAAAGAAAGACCTTAAGTGTTTATTTTATGAGTTACTTTCTCTTGAAATAATTAAAGAATTAAGGCCTTATTATAAGGAATTAGCAGATAATAGGAACATTATTAATCATGCAAAGAAAACTGATAAGAACTTAGTTGAAGAGTTTGATAAGAAATATGATAAAATAAAGGGAGATTTTAAGCGATGTTCATTAACTTTTCTAACCATTTATTGTCTACGTGGACTGAAAAGCAGATAAAGGCTGCAAAAGAATATGGAGAATTGGAAGAAATTGTTTTTCCAAATATAAATCCACAGTTTACAACTGAGCAAGTTCAGATGTTAGCAACAGATTATGTGGCTAAAATACTGACTCATTATCCAATTGAAAAATCTCACAGTACACGTTATGGGCGAACTTACTTTTTGTTTTTCTGTTGTTCAACAACTTAAAGAAAAAGGTGTACGTTGTGTTGCTTCTACTACCGAACGTGTTGTGGAAGAAACGGACGATAACAAGAAAATTTCGAAATTCACCTTTGTTCAGTTCCGAGAATATTAACAATTGCTTGCAGATATTGATTGTAAAAAGTTGATATCTACAACAAAAATAAACACTATTGCCTAATGGAATTAATTCTAAACACTTTTGGAGTTTCACTAAATCGCGATAACGAAGGTTTTGTTATTAATACTTCAGATGGGAAACAACGTATACCAGCTGTTGGAATAGATAGTATTCAAATAAGTCGAGGTGCACAAATAACGAGCGATGCTGTACTGTTGGCTATAGAACGCGAAATAGAAGTGTTGTTTATGGATCGTTCTGGAAATCCAATCGGACGTATTTGGAGTTCAAAATATGGTAGTATTTCTACTATTAGGAAAGGACAACTTTAGTTTTTGTTTACTCGCACAATGCCATAGACTGGATAAAAATGTGCCGCTTTTAAAAATAGAAACCAACAAGCGCTAATGCTTCTTTTCAACAATAATGATAATCCGAACGTGTCTACCGAAAAGAACATTGCTCGGTTGGAAGATTATAGAAATAAGATACGTGCATTAGATGGAGATATTGTAAACGATATTGCGCCTATGCTTAGAGGTTGGGAAGGACAAGCCTCACGAATTTATTTTAGTACCATAAATTCGTTTCTTCCAGAACAATTCCGTTTTGAAAATAGAACACAACACCCAGCTCTTGATGTTGCAAATGCTTTTTTAAATTATGGATATGGCATACTTTATGGGCGTATTGAAGGAGCACTTATAAAGGCAGGAATAGATCCATATATTGGTATTTTGCATCGCGACGATTATAATCGTCCTGTCTTGGTTTACGACATTATAGAAATGTATCGTATTTGGGTAGATTATGTCGTTTACACGCTTCTTGCCCAGAATGTCATTACAGAAGAGTTTTATTCTGTTCGCGAAGATGGTTCTTATTGGCTCGAAGCTTTAGGAAGACGTGTACTAATTCAGTCGCTTAACGATTATATGGACGAAATAATAACTATGAAAGGAGTTACACGTTCCCGGCTCACGCATCTCTCTTTTTATATACAATCTTGGCTCAAAAAATTTAAAAACGAAAAGTAATTTATGCTATTATTTGGAACTAACATACAATCGGCAGCCGACGAACTGCGAAAAGTTCAAGAGGAATATCTTTATAATAGTTTGCGAAATCCTAAACCTGCCATTGCTGCTACTATAAAACAGTTGCGTATTATATATGGTATGGATAAAAATGGCTATAGCCAGCTAAAACGCAAACTTCCTTATTTTGTTTGTGGGCAATTTAATCCGCCGTTTCGGCGTAAAGAGAACTTTGCTTATACAGAAAACTTTATTCTCGATTTCGATCATCTTTCTTCAAAACAATTATCGCTGAAGGAGGTTCGCGAAAAAATTATTCAAGACCAACAGGTATTAATGTGTTTCGCATCGCCAAGCGAAGATGGAATTAAGGTGATGTTTCGGTTAAAAGAGCGGTGTTACGATGCTGGCATTTATTCTATTTTCTATAAAGCGTTTGCTGCAACCTTTGCAATGCGCCATAATCTTATGCAGGTTTCCGATAGTAAAACGTCAGATGTGGCTCGGGCTTGCTTTGTTAGTATTGATACTGAAGCTTATTTCAATCAAAATTGTACACCTGTAGATATTAATGCTTATATAGACGAAGCTGATTCTGATGCTATTTTCAAAATGAAATACGAACAAGAACAGCACGAAAAAGGTTGCAAAAGAAAAACGAAAACGAACAAACGCCAGAGGCAAAAAGACCCTGATAAAGAAATATTAGAATGTATTCGACAGAAAACTTAACCCCAAAAGTTCTCCAAAAACAGAGACAAAGCAGGCTTTTGTTCCCGAACGTCTGAACGAGATTATAGACAACTTAAAAACAATTTATAGAAGCAACAGGAGTACAAGTTACCGAAATTATAAACATACAATATGCATAAGAGCACGCCTTGGACAGAGAGAAGCCGAAATAAATCTTTTTCTACGGAAAGCGTGGCTTTTAGTGTTGTTATTTCTCCACGAAGTGGTACTAACGAAGAGTTAAACGATTTGTTTAGTAGAGATTGTTAATAACTTTTGCAGCAATAAAATGGTGAGCCGTTGCTATAAAAAGCTATAAAACTATAGAAATATGCGTAAACAACTTCCATATATAGAAATTTTGCGTAAACTTAATAGGGCTGGTGTAGAAAAATCGCCAACTATTAATAGAGAAGTAGGCAATATCGATAATATTCCAACGCTGCAAGAACGCATAAATTTTCTTCTTGGAATAGTAAACAAAATATCACGTCCCGCTACAAATATGTTATTCTTTGTTATGTATGATATTGCGAGCAATAAAGTTCGCTACCACATTGCGAAATATTTAGAACGAAAGGGGTGCACTCGTATTCAGCGTTCTATATTTCTTGCCGATCTCGACAAGGCAGTTTACGACGAAATAAAAAGTAATCTGGCAGAAGTGCAGGCTCTTTACGATAATAACGACAGCATTATTGTTTGTCCTGTATCTACCGACCAGCTAAAGGCAATGAAAGTTATTGGCGAAGATATTAATATTGATGTTATACTTCGTTCTAACAATACACTTTTCTTTTTAGGCGTATTCAGTAAAATCCACATTGAGATTAAGTTAGGTGTAACTATATTTTTCTTTGTGTAGTTTTACTTTTGAGAGTTCTGTTTCGTTTTTTTCTGTTGTATAGCTTGCTATATTTTTCAGGAAAATGAGCTTTTTCTCATCTGAAACGCAAAAAAAGAGTAATAAAAGAGCTTTTTAAAGCATATCTTAACAAAGATTTAACAGCGTTCTTTGACATTATGAACAAAAATATGTACTTTTTGCACTCGCTTTTGAGATACTTAATTTCTGTTAAATAACAATAGTCGTCATCGAAATTATAAAACTAAAAATGCTTTATACAAAGGATATGTAAGTCTTTGCGCTCATTGAGTATATTCCATTACAACAAGGATTAAGACTCCACTGCGCTCTTGTTAAAGAACGATGGATAAACTCATTGAGTATATTCCATTACAACAAGGATTAAGACACCTCTTACAGTCGTAATAAAGACTGTTTAAAACTCATTGAGTATATTCCATTACAACAAGGATTAAGACTTCGCACTGACTGGTGGGAAGTTGAAGGTAGAGACGAAGCTCATTGAGTATATTCCATTACAACAAGGATTAAGACAATAAAGAAACAAAGATAACTTTTGCTTTCACCCTCTCTATTGAGTATATTCCATTACAACAAGGATTAAGACTTCGGGGAGAGTAGAGAGGAGGAAATACATGTACTCATTGAGTATATTCCATTACAACAAGGATTAAGACAAACCAGCAGCTAACATAGGAATAGCTGCAACTACTCATTGAGTATATTCCATTACAACAAGGATTAAGACTTGAAGTTCGATGTAGCTTGTAAGTCCGAAATTTCTCATTGAGTATATTCCATTACAACAAGGATTAAGACATGTTAAAATGTATGAAAGAAACAAACCACACAAATCATTAAGTATATTCCATTACAACAAGGATTAAGACACTCTTGGAAAACTTTATCAAATAACTGTATTCTATTATTAAGTATATTCCATTACAACAAGGATTAAGACGTTTTATGGGTGCGCCAGTCTTAAAAAGTTTTCCTATCATTAAGTATATTCCATTACAACAAGGATTAAGACACAGTATCATTTGTAGACCAAGGATTGGTATGCTCATCATTAAGTATATTCCATTACAACAAGGTATGGGAGCAGGAACTCGACAGTTTCGGTAGAAAGAGAAGGAAGGACAACAATAATTCCTCCTTCATTCCGTTTAAGTATCAAGGTCAGTATGAGGACGTTGAGACGGGACTGTATTATAAACCGTTTCCGCTACTATGACTCTTGTGCAGGTAATTACATTAGTCAGAATCCAATTTGGTTATCGGGGGAGATAATTTATATTCTTATGTATAAAATCTAACAATATGTATAGATACGTTTGTATTATCTGGGCAAAGATGGATGGGAAAACAAAAAATAGACACTCATTAATTGCTTATGTCTTATATAAATGTTATTATGCCTTTGGTTGAGTTTGTGCCATATATTAACGATATGGTAGTGAAGTATGATTGTGTTGTATATTTTAGGAAAAAGAACACAAAAGATGTTTTTTGTACAGCAATCAATATGGCAAATTATAGAAGTGTTATTGGCAATGGTATAGAGGACAAGTTGTTTTTCTTTGTCTCTTTAAAAGATTACAACAAAGCAGGTATTTCTTTTTATGATGATGAAGTATGCAAGGGAACTATTGAAGGAATAGGAGGAAGGGCAAATGAAAACGAAGTTGAGTTGATTTCATTGCGGTTGATTTCTAAAGAACCTAAAGAAGGGATTAAAAGATTATTTAATGCCATAAGGAATAAACTAAAGAAAGATCCAACAATAGGCGTTGGTGTTCAAAGTGGCTCATCGAGATATCCTAAATTCTTTTATCAGAAGTCGCTGACAGATAATAAGGTCTTTAAGTTTGACTTCAATAATGACAAATTGCCTGTTATCAAGCCATTATAGGAGATGTTAAAGCCAAATCTATAGAGAATTTGGAAAGAAAAGCGTTATGAGTTACTATCAGTTATTGGAGAAAATATAATTATTAAGTATATTCCATTACAACAAGGATTAAGACAAGTTGGCGCGCTCATCAGTTCATTTGAGATTATTAAGTATATTCCATTACAACAAGGATTAAGACAGTTGTAGGGTGTTACGGTTGTTGATGTGGGGTACTATTAAGTATATTCCATTACAACAAGGATTAAGACATATCAATTCCTAACTTTTCCAACCCATTTGCAAATTATTAAGCACATTCCATTACAACAAGGATTAATATTTTTCGGTGCTTAATGATTTAAGCTTTTTATTAAATATGGCATACAATAAATGCTTAAGGCACAATATATTCTGTTATTTTTAGTTTAATGTTAAGACAATTGGTTTTAGAGCTTTGTTGGCACCATTTAGAAACTGGGCTGGAAGAAGGTTTAATGTTAAACTATTAATGCTGAATAGCTCATTACGAATGGGCGCACGACTACGATAAACAGGTTATTTATATATTAAAAATAGTATTAAATTGATTATGAACGATAACGATGTTTCCTCTTATTATAAGGAGGCTTTTAGCTACAGATAGTTTTTACGGTACACAATAACTTTCTGAATATGTTATTGAAAGATGGTTCTGCATTAGGTATGGAACGCCATTATTGCTATTTTAAAGATTCGAAGAATGCTGATTTGAAACGAATTTTAGGGAACGGATTTCTAAAGCGTGGAAAAGAAGGTGTGCTCTTTTTAAAAGAAAAACTAAAAACCGAAACAAATGCTCTGGCAAAATCTAATGTGATTCATCTCATAGGATTGTCGTACAATAAAGAATATCTGCCCTATATTCTGCCTTATCTTGACGATGCAAACGACGAAATTAGATACAAAGCCATAATTGCTTGTGGCTGGTTGGGCGATGCTGAGGCTATTAAAATTTTAAAAGAACATTATGCTACCGAAAAAGATGCTTTGTTGCGTGGATTTATTGTATCGGCTATGCGACAGATTTTTTTTAGACATAAGGAAACTAAGCAACAAATTGTAGATTTTATTTATGTAAAAATACCAGAAGAAACCGACAACGAATTGCTTGCCATTATGATAGTTGTTCTTCAGGACCTTACAAAGGTGAAATTTGGTTTGAAAGAAGATTCGTGTTCTGGCGAAATTTCTGGCGATATAGCAAAGGCTAAAGATAAGGTGTTGAAGAAAATTAAAAAGTAAGTTTGCATTCTTCTTTATGTTTTTACAACTCTTGCAAACCAAAGTTTTCAGTCTGCTTTACCTAATGTATAAAGAAAGTAGAGTTTCCAAAAAACAAAATTCTCTTATAGCTGCCTATACTGAATAGATGTAGATAAGTGGTTGATAATAAGCTATTTTAAGAAGAAATCCATAATATAGGACTCATATAAATATAGAAAAGAAATAAATTTTTGCAATTTCTCTACAAAAAGCTTGTGCGTAAACCAAAAAGCATTATCTTTGCACCCGCAATTGTCCCTATGGTGTAATGGTAGCACAACAGGTTTTTGGTTCTGTTTGTGTGGTTCGAATCCGCTTAGACAACGTTAAATAAATCGGTTGATATACAAAACAGTATATCAACCGATTTTCTTTTACAAGAAAATAGATATGGATATACGTTAGAGAATCTTTATTCTAACACTAATAATATACAATATAGTTTTTATTGTAAGTTGCTGTCATTTTTAACATTTCGTGTAATCTGCAGATAATAAGCAATTTATAGTGGCACTGAGAGTGATAGAAGTGACAGCAACTTCTAAACTTCAATTGAATAGTATCTATCTATTCGAACGACACTTCAGACGTACCGCACCAAATGCTCTGTGCCGCACGAAGGAACTCTTACGAAAAGAAAATATGTATTATTGCTGTATAGCGCAAGTTCAACATAGAACTGCAATCCCAAGTGTAGACTCAAAAAGGGGAAAATGCCAAAGAGCTGGCACGCACTGTAATACATTTTCTGTCCCCATTCAAAGAGCATGTCAAGTCTATTACAACTGATAACGGTACTGAATTCGCTTGTCATGAAATGATAGGCAAAAGCCTTGGTGTTACCATCTATTTTGCTGACCCATACGCTTCATGGCAGAAGGGGGTTATAGAAAATGCTAACGGACCGATTAGACAATACGTGCCAGAAACGTTTGAATATGTCAGTCATCAACAAAGCACAAAGTATGCAAAGAAAATTAACATGAGACCAAGAAAGAAATTAGAATTTAAAAACACCACATAAGTGCTTTTACGAACTAATTATAAATTTGCACTTGCTTGTTGAATTCACGTGTTGTATAATGCAGGAGTAGACCTTAAAGCACCCAAGTTGTTCACACACTTGGAGAACAAAGAATACCAAGCAGCAGCAGAGGAGTTCAAGGACATCATCAATAGAGGAACGGCATCAGAAAAAGGTTTAAGAAACAGAAGACTTAAAGAAGTTGACATCTTTAACAACAGCAACTACATAAACAATTAGATATGAGGTGTGTTATTATTTTACTTTTTATCAGCTCTATGTGCGTGTAAAGCGCCTTCAAAGGAAGTGTATGTATCTGAGCAAAGAGAATTTATTCAGAACAAGAAGTGAAGTCTTCTTTGTGTAGGAGAACGTATTAATCTGGCAATTTATATCATTAGATAATATATATACTCAGACTCACAAGCAGTCCTCCTTATTAACGAGACTCTCAGTTCCTCCAAAAGTAGAGACAAACAAGGACACGCTTATTATTAATGGAAAACAAAAAGATTCTTTTTAGCCAACATAAAGAGATACCCAAATCCTATTTTATGTATGATACCGATATTACATAAAAAGATTTACATAACTATTTCATTAAAGCCAATAAAGAGTTTTCATTAAATATTAAAGATTCAATACCATATTTACAAATAGAAAGATATTTGATGCAGAGAATGATGCTTTTGATTGGGAGGATTATACTTTATGGCAAACAATACCTTGTAATGGGAAAGATTTGTTCTTGGTATATAAAAGAGAATTTATCTTACATTATAAGAATTCCCAAAGTGGATTTTATTCCAATACGGAGGATATGCACAAAAATCCCTCAGGGCACTACAACAAGAGTCTCTTGCGAAGAGTAACGAAACATTGCCATACGATAAGCGTATTGACATAAAGACAGTAAAATACAATTTGATAGAAAGTAAGAACCTGAAAGGTGTTTCTGAATTTCTTTGTGATACAGGGAACAAACTCAGATACCTACCGTTGCCCAATAAAGGCGACATATTTGATTTTTGGTCCAATGGATTGTGGGATTTTTGACTATCGATTTTATTTACTATCTATCAAGAATAATACCATCATATCAAACCTCTATGTTGAAGGAATTTGGTTTGAACCAGACAGTGATGAGTCTAAGGAGATTACATCCTTTAGAATTGACAAAAAACTTTTCTATTAAGGTTAAAACTACATTTATAGATTCTTCTCAGAAAGTTAAAACTTATATAATTAGAGATGACTGTAAAAATATCGAAAAATAGAATAACCAACCAATAGGAATACTCTAATTTCATTAAAATAATAAATTCGTAGGAAATAGAATATAATAGACTGTGTTGTCAACAAAAGTGCACAAGTGCGAGTATAGTTACTTTATTTGATATTACGAGACCTCTGCAAAAGTCGTTAGGACCCTGTCGGTGCTTGCTATAGCTATAGGAACTTTTTGCTTATTGTATTTATAAAAAGGATATATTTTTTAAAAATTTAAATAATATGTTTAAAGTAACAGCATGCTATGCCATATAATGGTAATAAGTGTTTTTGCTTACTCAACTTTTTAAACAATTATCTTTTTGCGTACGAGAATGTAAAGAGGCACGATAAACGTTCTGTAATATTTAATATTGTATGCATCGTTATATTAGTATATGCGATTTATTATAATTCTTTTGTTTCTTCGGATGAGAGTATCATGTCAAAACTATAATAGACTATTTCAGTTAAGGTAGTTTTTTTGCAATTACATCTTTGCATAAACGAATGGAAAAGTAAGAAATGCCTGCAGACTGTTATAATTCCGTTAGAGATTAGAGATATGTTCAAAATTTAATGATAAGGATTATTGCTGTCTAAAAAGAGTTGTTTGTACGATTAATAATTTTGAGCATTATAAAAAGGCTTAAAACTATTTTTATGTTTCAATATTATTTAATTCAGAATTTTTAATTACAAATTCTGAATTAATAATTATCTAACAAATAAATATTCTTGTGCCTGGTGTTTAAATGCAACGCCAATGTGTTGGAAAAATACAGGTGTTTTTAGGCAGTCTGCACCTCTTTATAGACTTACTCAAAAATACAAAAATTCTTGGTAGCTTTCAAATATGCGGCAAATAAAGAAACGCCTTAACAGGCTTCGCAAACAAAATTTATTTTGCTGTCACTTCTGTCATTCGAATGCTGTTTGTAATGTGCTGAAAAACAATTAACTACAGCAAATGTTAAAAATGACAGCAAATGTTTTTCAAACTTATAGTAGTATATAGAGTTTCAAATTCTGGCTTATATGACAAAAGTGTGCTTATTTTAGCGTCGTTTTCTCTATGTGACAAAAATGTGTTTTAAAATCTCCTATTCCCTTTATTTCTTTAGGAGAATGGGACTTTATAAAGTCTTGGCTGAAGCTCTTTCTTCTTTCCATACTGATCCCCTTGTGTAGGTTCAATTTTGTCTTTAAATCTGCATTGAGTGATTCAATGGCATTGTTTGTATTTGGCATCTTCAACTCAGGGTAATCATAGTGTGTCCACAATGACGACATATTCCTTTTAAGGCTCAAAAAAGCACTACGTAGAGCTTTATGAGTATAATGTGATTTTCCATCTTCTGTTGTTGTCCGTTCCTTAAGAAAATCCTCCCATTTAGTGTACCATTCCTTTAAAGCCCCAATAAAGGACTCCTTGTCCGTATGATATAACATCTTGGATATTTCAAGCAGTTCTTTTGAAGCCTCAAGCTTGGGTATTGAAGTTAGTTTTTTTGAAGTTTTCAGAAAAATCGAGTAAAAGTGCATCTGAGATTTGAATTTTCGGTGGAGGACATTTTCACATTTGGGTATATATAAGAATTTTGTGAGTGAAAATGTCATGGGGTTAAAAACACCAAATGATTGCTCAATTGGTGTTATCGTTTCGTCTTTCCAAATAAATCAGCGTGTGTTCCCGTATTCATCATGAGCAAGGTCAATTCTGTGTTGTTCTGTTCCCATATAAGTAACCAGTCAGGTTGTATATGGCATTCCCATTGCCCATCCCTATTACTATGTAACAAGTGAGGTCTAAATTGGGTAGGAACTCTACCGTTAGTTACCAATTCGTTGATAACCTCTTTGAGTTTATTCATTGGCAGCCCACGCTTCTTGCATCGTTTGAGGTCTTTCTCAAACTGGTGTGTTGTCAAAAAGTTTATATGCCATCAGATGCCCAATTTGGAAAACATCATCTGCACTGGCATACTCATTGATGCGCCCTCGCTCATTGTCATTAGTGCCTGTTCGTAAGCGGTGTGCTCAGTTGTAGTTTTATGTACTGTCCACCCCATACGCTTTACGAGCGACTTCAATAATGATGTATCAGCCTTGGGTATTTCCAAAGAGAATGTGATTGTTGTGGTGTTATTTGTATTCATTATTTGTCCTCCTATATTCTTGTTTATATTGCAACTATAATCTTTTCTTTTGAGAGTTGCAAGAGAATAGAAATCAAAAAGCACCAAATGATTGCTCACTTGTCGCTGCATAGTAATAAGGTTTTATGTATGCTCATCAAGATTTTTCCCTGTAAGTTTCTTGTTCATTTCTTTTTCAGACGAACATACAACAAGTAAAATTATATGGTATGGCTTTAGGAAAACCAGTGTCCATTATTTAATGATTATCTTTTACCATTGACAATATAAAACACCCTTAGGCAAAACATTAATTTCGTCAGTGCTTGCTTTGCTTAGCCGTTTTGTTCCATCTATTGTATAGACATCAGCAAGTCCTGCTTTATTATTAAGCCTTTATCTAACAAATAAATATTCTTTGTGCCTGGTGCTTTAAATGCAACGCCAATGGTGTTGGAAAATACAGGTGTTTTAGGCAGTCTGCACCTCTTATTGACTTACTCAAAAATACAAAAATTCTTGGTAGCTGTCGTAAATATGCGAGGCAAAATAAAGAAACGCCTTAATAGGCTTCACAAATAAAATTTATTTTGTTGTCACTTCTGTCATTCGAAAATTGCTTGTAATGTGTTGAAAG
>BNJU01004355.1_pt1 | contig 25560 bp, 19 predicted proteins | sample 8539281 | NCBI WGS metagenome assembly BNJU01 (sample SAMD00202456, study PRJDB9452) | human saliva metagenome | isolation source: human saliva | place: Japan
ATTTTCTTTTTCATGTATTGTTTAGACTATGACCTATCGCCACCTTTGTCATCGTCAACGAGCTTGTCGCCTGTGATATCGAATTTCTCTTCAGAAACAACGTATTTCTCTGGTTGGAACTTAGGTTCTGTTGGAGGTGTTACACGGTTGTTGAACTCTTTATCAGCGATTTCGCCAAGAGTAGCCACAAGAACTTTAGTTGTTCCATCTTGTTTCACTGTGACTGTTACTGCAGCCTTCATTGTGTCGTATGTAACGGTTGCGTCAGTACCCTTCACTTCTTCTACTGTGTAGTTGTGAACACCTTCGTCACCCTTCTTGAATTCAAGAGCTTTGAACTTAACGTTACCAGATGCATCGTTGCTTACAGTTTCAACAACTTTACCTGTTGAATCTTTAAGAACGAAGCTAAATTCGTTTTCTTTAAGCTCACGACCTTCCAAACGTTTAGTGAAGTTGAATTCCACTTCAACTGGTACGTTGTTTACACGTTTTTCAGTTGGTTTGCTTGGTTTTTCAACTTTCTTAGTTGTTGGGTTGTAGTAATTCACTACTTGAGCCGCAGTATTTTCGATGTCTACACCACCAGGAACATCAGCTTTCACTGTTGTTGGGATGTCGAACTTGTAGTAACGTCCAAATTCAAATTTAGTTGTGTCAATGATTTGAGTGTTTTCTGCATCGCCAAGTGACTTAGTGAAGCCAGCTTTAAGAGTTGCAGTAATCACACCGTTGTCCACAGCGATATCGAATTTATCGGTTACTTCTGCACCTGTTACTGAGTCGTAGGCTTTGATCTTAGTAGAATCAAGATCCAACTTAGTTTCATCGTAGTTGTCAGAGATTCCTACTGATTGGATGTTATCCTTGTTAGCTGCATCAAATTTAGTTGTATCCAACCATACTTGGTAAACCAACTTGTCGCCACGTTTAACAGTCTTGGTGTTCAAGTTTTCTTTTTCGTTGTTAGATGCATCGTCCGCATATGGGTTCGCATTGGTATCTGCGTACTTGTCTGCCAACTCTTTGTCATCGTCAACGAGCTTGTCACCTGTGATATCGTATTTCTCTTCAGAAACAACGTATTTCTCTGGTTGGAACTTAGGTTCTTCTGGAGGAGTTACACGGTTGTTAAATTCTTTATCCGCAATGTCACCAACAGTAGCTACAAGAACTTTAGCTGTTCCATCGTGTTTAACTGTGACTGTTACATTCGCTTTCATTGTATCGTATGTAACGGTTGCGTCGTTTCCTACTACCTCTTCAACTGTGTAGTTGTAAGTTCCTTCTTGACCTTTCTTGAACTCAATAGCTGAGAATTTAACTTTTCCGTCAGCGTCGTTCTTCACAGTTTCAAGAACTTTACCATCGGCATCTTTAAGTGTGAAGCTGAATTCTTGATCTTTAAGTTCACGACCTTCTAATTTCTTAGTGAAGTTGAATTCTACTGGTACTGGTACGTTGTTAACACGTTTTTGAGTAGGTTTTTCTGGAGTTTCAACTTTCTTAGTTGTTGGGTTGTAGTAGTTGACTACTTGTGCAGCAGTGTTTTCGATATCTACACCAGCTTTAACTGTTTGTTTAACTGTTGTTGGGATATCAAACTTGTAGTAACGTCCAAATTCGAATTTAGTTGTATCGATCACTTGAGTGTTTTCTGCATCGCCAAGTGACTTAGTGAAGCCGGCTTTAAGAGTTGCAGTAATCACACCGTTGTTTTCAACGATATCAAATTTATCTGTTACATCATTACCAGATACTGAATCGTAAGCTTTGATCTTAGTAACATCAAGTTCCAACTTCGCTTCATCGTAGTTATCAGAGATGCCTACAGATTGGATGTTTTCTTTGTTAGTTGCTGAGAATTTAGTTGTATCCAACCATACTTGGTAAACCAACTTATCTCCGCGGTTAACAGTCTTCGTATTGATGTTTTCTGCTTCATTGTTGGTGTCTTTGTCAACATATGGATCAGTATTTGTATCTCCGTACTTATCTGTCAACTCAGCATCATCATCAAGAAGCTTGTTATCAGTGATAGAGTATTTCTCTTTATTCAATACATACTTCTCTGGTTGGAACTTAGGTTCTGTTGGAGGTGTTACAGTATTGTTGAACTCTTTATCTGCGATGTCGCCAAGAGTTGCTACAAGAGCTTTAGCTGTACCATCGTGTGAAACTGTGATGGTTACAGTTGCTTTCATAGTATCGTATGTAACGGTTGCGTCGCTTCCTTTAACTTCTTCTACTGTGTAGTTGTGAACGCCTGCTTGTTCTTTCTTGAATTCGATAGCTGAGAACTTAACGTTTCCTGCCGCATCGTTGCTTACAGTTTCAACAACTTTACCTGTTGAATCTTTAAGCACAAAGCTGAATTCGTTCGCTTTAAGCTCACGACCTTCCAAGCGTTTAGTGAAGTTGAACTCTACTGGTACTGGTACGCTGTTGACACGTTTTTCAGTTGGTTTGTTTGGTTTTTCAACAGTCTTGCTTACTGGGTTGTAGTAGTTTACTACTTGAGCCGCAGTATTTTCGATATCTACTCCACCTGCAACATCTGCTTTAACTACTGCTGGAATATCAAACTTGTAGTAACGTCCGAATTCGAATTTAGTTGTATCAATGATTTGAGTATTTTCTGTATCACCCAATGACTTAGTGAAGCCAGCTTTAAGGGTTGCAGTCATTACACCATTTTCAACTTTAATATCGAATTTGTTTGTTACATCATTACCAGATACTGAATCGTAGGCTTTGATCTTAGTTGAATCAACGTCAACCTTCGTTTCATCGAAGTCATCAGTGATTCCTACAGATTGAACGTTTTCTTTGTTGTTAGCTGAGAATTTAGTTGTATCCAACCATACTTGGTAGTAAAGCTTATCTCCGCGATTAACAGTCTTGGTATTGATGTTTTCTGCTTCGTTGTTGTTAGTTTGGTCTGCGTATGGGTTCGTATTAGTATCTGCGTACTTGTCTGCCAACTCAGCATCATCATCAAGAAGCTTGTTATCAGTGATAGAATATTTCTCTTTATTCAATACATACTTCTCTGGTTGGAACTTAGGTTCTGTTGGAGGAGTTACACGGTTGTTGAATTCTTTATCAGCTGGTTCAGTTACGTTAGCAACCAATGCTTTAGCTGTACCGTCGTGAGATACTGTTACAGTCACTTCTGCTTTCATAGTATCGTATGTTACAGTTGTATCCGTTCCTACAACTTCTTCAACGGTGTACTTGTGTTCACCAACTTGACTCTTTTCAAATTTCAATGCTGAGAACTTAACGTTTCCTGCCGCATCGTTCTTAACAGTTTGAAGTTCTTTACCTGTTGAATCCTTCAGTACGAAGCTGAATTCGTTGGCTTTAAGCTCACGACCTTCCAAACGTTTTGTGAAGTTGAATTCTGCAGTGATTGGTACAGAGTTCACACGTTTTTGAGTTGGTTTTTCTGGAGTTTCGACAGATTTGCTTACTGGGTTGTAAACGTGAACGATTTGGTTGGCTTTGTTTTCGATATCTACCCCACCAGGAACATCAGCTTTAACTGTAGCTGGGATATCGAATTTGTAGTAGCGACCAAATGCAAATTTAGTTGTGTCGATAACTTGAGTGTTATCAGCATCACCTAAAGATTTGTTCATAGAAGCTTTAGATGTAGCTGTAATGACTCCGTTAGCTACTGTAATATCAAATTTAGATGTTACATCAACTCCTGTTTCGCTATCGTAAGCTTTAATATCAGCAGTGTTAACAGTCAATTTATCTGCATCGTATGTATCAGAAATACCTACAGATTGGATGTTGTTCTTGTCAGTGAAGTTCTTAGTATCCAACCATACTTGGTAAACTAATTTATCACCACGTTCAACAGTCTTGGTATTGATGTTTTCCGCTTCGTTGTTCTTGGTTTGATCAGCATACGGATTTGCATTTGTTTCTGTGTACTCATCCTGAAGCTCATCGTCATCGTCCATTAATTTAGTACCAGTAATGTCATACTTTTCTTTGTTAAGGACGAATTTTTCTGGTTGGAACTCAGGTGTTTCCGGAGGAGTGATCTTGTTGTTGAACTCTTTATCCGCTGTTCCATCAGTAGCGTTACCGTTCGCATCTACCCCACCTGTTGAAACAACGTTAGATACAGTTGTTAATGTGTGACCATTTTTAGCAACTTCTACAGTAATCGTAGCTTTCATAGTATCATATACCATTCCAGCTTCTTTCGCCGCAGGGATCACTTCTTCTACAGTGTAAGTGTGAGTTCCAACTTTAGAGTTGTCGAATGTTAATTCTGTGAATGTTACAGTTCCGTCTGCTTTGTTAGTTACTGTTTCAACTTCTTGTCCGTTTGCATCTTTAAGAACGAATTTGAATTCTCCATCTTTCAGTTCACGTCCAGCTAATTTCTTAGTGAAGTCGAATTTAGTTTTAACAGGTGCTACAACATAGTTGTTGAAGACTTTATCATCAGCACTTGATTTGAATCCACCTTCAGCACTGTATTTAACTGCAGCTTGTAATTCACCTTGAGCGTTTTCAGTTACAGTAACAGTCATAGTAACTGTCATTGCATCGTATTCAACGTTTGCATCTGAACCTGGAGTCTCAGTGATTGTGTAAGTGTAAGTTCCCACTTTGTTAAATGTTAATTTGCTGAATGTAGCTTTACCGTCAGCTTTGTTAGTTACAGTTTCTTCATGAGCTGGAAGCGATTTATTTGGTTGTACTTCTTTTAGTTTGAATGTAAACTCACCATTTGCTAATACACGTCCTTCAAGTTGTTTTCCAACTTCTGGAGTGACTTCAACTGGTTCTTGTTTTACATAGTAGTAAACTGGTTGTTTATATGGTGTTAACGAGTTTGCTAAGTCAACTTTTATACCACTACCGTATATTCCACGTTCTAATTGTGCATTATCTATCTTGTATCCAATATTATCCCCTAAGAATGGTACAAATACAGCGTGATATGGTGGCATGTCAGAACCTTTATAGAAATCAAATTCAATTTCCTTACCATTTGGATATTCAGTTTTTACTCCTGTTTTTGGATCAGTTGCTGTATGTGGAATAGTGTAAAGAGGTGTTTTCTTAACAGCTAATTCCTGTGAATTCCAATCACCTGGTTTAATTGGCTTAGTCTCTGCTAGTAACATGTATCCATCTGTGTCTAATGTACCATCAGAACGTTTACTTTGTTGTTTTGGATCTAATAAGTAAACACGAACTACTACTGAACCGTCTTCTCCAACTACTTCTTTAATACGTTTAATACCATAACGGTCTGCATCCATGAATTTAGTTCCAACTGTGTAAGGACGACTTACATAACCTGATTTATCATTTGCGTCAGCTGTTTGGTACAGTTTGTATCCGTCAAATTGACGTTCACCAGATGCTGTGAAGCTTTGTCCTTCTTCAGCTTTAAGAGTATATCTAGCTAAATCTACTTCATTACCATTTTCTTTATAATCTTGAACAGTTTTATCTGTTTTATTTGCATTAAATGTTGGGTTGTTTTTATCAACTACTTTATAGTAAGTTGTTTTATTAATTGTTTCTGGTATTTTAGCATTTGAATCAGTAATTGTACGACCGTTATAAGCTGGTTCTACAACGTTTAGTATATCTGTTGTAGTACGAGCGTTATAAACCGCATTATAAAGTGCTTGTTCTGCCGGTGTAAGTTGGTGCCCTGGTGCCACTAGTCTTGTTATACTACTTCCAACTTCATAACCATTTTGAATAAATGGTTGAGCTGCTTTACCTTTATCACCAATCCCTGCTTTATAATCAACTTGGAAAGTTAATTCACTATTAGATGCAGATGTAGTAGTAGTGAATTTTTGAACTCCACTAGATGAAGTAATAGTTCTTGTTTCTAGTACATTACCAGTACCTTTATCTAGTAATTCAACTGTTGTATCTGTAGATTCATCGAATCTCTTATATGCACGTGCATAATAATTTCTGCTATATCGTTTGTTGAATTCAGTTAAATCCCAGATAGCGTATGTGTACCAATCTCCTTCTTTTCTTGCGTACCCAGCTGGTACAGGTTGAGAGCTTACAGTTGCACCGTTAGCATCTCTGATTTCTGGAGTTACTTTTTCCCCATCTTTTAAGTAAGTACTTACTGCTACTGGGTTAGAGTTGTGGTCTCCAGATACAGCTTCGTTTGTAACAGCACGACGACTACGTACTTTTGGTTTATTTGATTCATCTGTTGCTGGTTTTGCTTCAGTTGCTGCTGGTTTTGCTTCAGCTGCTTTTTCTGTTTCCAACAATTTAGCATGTTCTTCTAAAGAGATTCCTGCTTCAGCTGTTGCTGGTTTTGCAGCCACTTCTGCTTTTGGAGTTGCTTCTACAGCTGGTTTTGCTTCAGCTGCTTTTTCTGAAGTTGCAGCTGGTGTTTCAGTCGCAGCTTTTGCTTCAGTTGCTAAAGCAGAGTTTGAGGGAGCCACTTTAGGTGCTGTTGCTCCCTCAGCGTAAATCTCACCAGGTACTACAGCAGCAGTATCTGGCGCCTCTTGAGTCGGCTCAGGTTGAACGCTTGCTGCTGTTTCCTGGCTTGTGTCAGTAGACTTACTAGCTTCATCCGCAGCTACTGTCGGAGCTCCGACAGCAAAAAGCGCTGTCCCTAGTAATACAGAACAAACGCCAACGCTATACTTTTCGCAAAAGAAAAGCGCTGACGTCTATTAAACATTTCCTTCATTTATTTGTATCTCCTTTTTCATATTTTTATTGTTTGATACATAACAAATGTTATCAAACTTGTTCATCTCCGTCAACTAATTATATCAAAGTTGTTACTTATCGTAAAACTTTCTGAATATTCAGACGAAGTTTCCTCTATTTTTAACATTTTTTTACTTTCCCATCTAGTCCATTTTTTTATCATTCATTTTTTTGACACTTTTTATTCTTAATAATATAGAAAAAAAGTTGAGACCAAAAATCTCAACTTTTTAAGAAATTCATTACACTTGAGGAAGCTTAAGACTGCTCCTCTTTCCATCTTTTTCTAATGACGACGAGACTCACAACTGCGACAATAGACAGAAGGGCACCGATCAAGATGCCTCTGGTTTAAAGACAAACTCGACCTGATGCTTTCCTTTGGTGATTGGGAAAGATAGGAAGCTATTCCAGGCTCTTTCGGTCGTGACGGATTGACCGTCCACTTTCACCTGCCAACCAGCACTATATGGGATGGAGGTCATCATAACATCACTATCATCCGTAATGGTGACATTTCCCTCGATATGAGTATTGCTGAACTTGGTCACCTTCAGACCTTGCTGCTTGCGCTTCTCAAGTACTTCTTGGATCTGATCCAGCTCGGCCCGATAGACACCCGCCTGGCTCATGTCAATGGTATCCGTTCTAAAGCGAAACTCAATCACCGACTCTTGATTTTCGGTCATGTCCGTCAGCTGCCAGATTTGTCGTTGGGTAAAGGTCTTACTATTTGGCAACCATTTATTGTTGACCAGGACAGAATAATCTTGCTTGGGAATCAAAGACGCTGGCACAAAGAAGTAATAAGTATTGTTGGAACGTGGAATGATCTTATAACGGATAATGCCTTCTTTAGAAGAATCTGCCCGTCGATAGATGGCCTCTCCTGTCTCCTTGTTGACCTTTTCTTCTATTAAATTCTCCGTTTCAATCCCAGTAAAGGCCAAGGGGTTGAAATAGTCTACATAATCGCCTGTATTCTTTTGATGTCCTTCCATAGAGTTCAAGATAATGTTTTGATTGGCAAAAGCATTGTTGGCCCCAAACTGAATGTTCTTCACAAGGGAATTAGTCCCATAGGCCAAAGGGAAGGAATGAGGTTTTTTATAGACGACAAAGCGATTGTCTTCATAGACCGTCTCTGTGTAGTAACGCCCCATGTCAAAGCGGTTGGTAAAGCGATAGAAATACATCTTTTCCGGATGAGCTTCCATCTCTTTTGGATCGAACTCCTTGGCATGCATGTAATAGCGAACACCGTACAAGGCATCCGTCAGGGGCGTCCCATTGGTATACTCTGTGGCTGCATTGACCCCCAGATCGCCCATGTAAGCAAAGTGATCCATAGTCGACCGTTCTAAGCTCGAGCTGAAGGTACTCAATCCTGGATAAGATACCAAGGATGGGACCGTTCGAGAATAGGCAAAGTCGGTCGCAATCCGGTAAAACTTCTCATCCGCATCAGCTTGGACTTTGTCCGTCACACGCTTGACCGATACAGCAGCGTCTGCAAATTTATGGACACTGTCATAACCTAAGGTCACCTGAGAGAGATAGGCATTGTAGCCAAGCTCAAAGAAGGTCAAGACGGATAAGATCACGACTGACAAGCGGGACCATTTTTGGTTCAAGACCAGAAGGACAAGCAAGTACATCAGAACGGTGATCCCGACTTGGGACAACAAATAGCCTGCTTTTAAAAGGATGAGGGCAAAGACAATGAAGCCGGCCGTCCAGCCAATTCGAACAAGCTTTTCTTTCTGGCTCTTCTTGGACTTGTCCCAATAGCTGTAAAAGCCATAGGAGGCAACGACCAAGAGCCCCAACAAATGAAGGGCGGTAAAGCGGGTGATGTAACGGGAGACACCAGACGGTTGAAGCTTGGCAATAAAGCTATAGTTCTGCGAATAGACGTAGACAACTGCCAAAGCTAACACCAGACCAAACACTAGGTTGGCGATGCGTGAAAGCACAATTTTTTCTTTCATCGCTTGGTAGGCCAGAATGAGCATAAAGAAAGAGAATAGCCAAGAGAAGCGGAAAAAGAAACCAGCTGGATTTTGTCCCATATGCCAAATCTTGCTGACAAATTCATTGACAAAGGAAATAAAGAAGACGAAGGTGACCAGACCGGCAGCCCATTTCTTGACTGTGACAACTTTTTTCGACAAGAAATAGGATACAAAGCCTAGTAACCCCAAGGCTCCGATATAGATATTGGGGAGGTTTGGCCCCGCAGACCAGCCTGAGGTGTTATCAAAGCCACCCACAACTAGCTTGGCAAACATATCCAAGGGGTTAATTTGAAAGGCCAATGAGAAGGTCATCCCTCCTCCAACCTGACCCTTACTTTCGATAAGGTTGAAAAAGACCGGCAAGAGGATGACAGAGGCTAGCGCAATCCCGATAATCGAATAGATCACTGCCTGCAAGAGGGGGAGACTCACGTTTCTTATTTTCTTCTTCCAATCTCCTTCGACCATCAGTCTTGGCGATACATAGTAGCAAGCATACAAGGCGATGAAAATGGAGATCATATAGCCCATATAAAATTGAAGCAAGACGGTCAAGCCTAAGGCAAAGGCATAACGATAGGGAGCGCCTCCATCTAATAATTCTTCTAGGTAGACAATGACGATGGGAAGCATGATCATGGCATCGTAGAAAATGACATTCATCTGATAGGACACTAGCATCCCAGACAGGGCATAAGCCGTCGCAAAGAGGGGCACCAGCCATTTCCTAGACTCCAAGCCCTTATACCGCCTGATCAAGAGGAAGGCAAAGGCCATCCCAATGGCACCGTAGCGGAGCCAAATGGTCAAGAAGACTGCAAACCCAAAGTACTTGAGGGGCGTTAAAATATAGATGATATTAAAAGGGCTCATCAAATAGTAGCCGAGCACCCCTATCATATCTCCCCCCCAGAGACTTGGTAAAGGAATAGCTCAAACTAGATAAATCTCCGGAGAGCACGGCATGTTTCAACAAGCCAAAGAAGCTGATGTATTGTTGACCAAAATCAACAGCCATCAAGCTTTTGTCTCCAAATGGAAAAGTACCCATAAAAGCCCAAACGACCAGCATGATGGCCATTGGGAGCATGGCACTAAAAGCATACAGCAAGCCCTTGGGATTTCTCTTCCAAAGCTCTTGCCAAGGCTTGGTCCAGACAAACATTCTTCTATCTCCTATCTTTCTTATCCGATACTATCTTCTTTCGCCTTCTCAATATTGGTGTCTTCAATAATGAAATGAGGGCGACGCTTCACTTCGTAATAAATCTTCCCGATATATTCTCCAAGAATTCCGATAAAGATTAGCTGCACTCCACTAAAGAGAATGATGGCCGCAATGGTGGTGAAATACCCACTCACATAATTCCCCGGAGCAAAGATATACTTCATCAACTCAAAAGCCAAGTAAAGAATAGCCAAGCCCAGACAGATAAAGCCAAACTGGATACAAACGCGAAGAGGCCGGTCATTAAAGGAAATAATCCCTTGAATGGCATAGTTCATGGATTTCTTAAAGCCAAACTTACTCTTTCCAGCCTTGCGAAGTTCATTTTTATAAGGGATGACTTTCTCCTTGAAACCAATCCATTCATACAAACCTTTATTAAATCGATTGTATTCTGGCATGGAAACAAAAGCGTTGATAGCTTTGCGACTGAGAAGTCTGAGCTCAGATTTCCCATCCGTCAAATGGACATCCATCGAGCGGTTGGATAGAAGTAAAAGAGACGAGCAAAGCTGCTCCCCACAAAGGACTCACCATCACGAGTCCGCTGGCCACTGACGATATCGTAGCCTTCCTTGTAAGCTTCTAGAAAGAGAGGGATGAGATAGGGCGGATGTTGCAAATCACCATCCATGACCATGACAGCATCTCCCGTCGCATACTTAAAACCAGCCAAGATACCACTCTCGCGGCCGAAGTTTCGACTAAAGCGAATATAGTTGACCCGATCATTGTCTCTGGCAATTCCTGCAATCAGCTCAAAGGTCCTATCATTGCTTCCGTCATCAATATAAAGGATTTCATAATCCGAAATATCTTTCCCAAGCATGTCTTCCAGCTGGGCCGAAATAGCTGCATGAGTCTGAGCTAGTACTAATTCCTCATTGAGTAGTGTAATGAGTATTGATAATTTCATCCCTTTTCTCCATCTATCGTTCTCCCAAAAAAGAGAGAGCTTTCGCTCTCTCCATCATACGGAAACTCTTTGTTTATTTATTAGAAATTTTGCGTTTTAACACGATCGCACCGATGAGAACAATGACTCCCGAAATAACGAGACCAGTTGCTACGACTTCACCAGTACTTGGAAGAAGTTTCTTTACGACCTCCACCCGTACCGCCGCCTGGTGTTGACTCAGTAGTGTCACCAGTGGTTGGGCCACCAGGAGTTGTTGTAGTGGTTGGACTACCTGGGGTTGTTGTAGTAGTGGTTGTTGGACGTCCTCCACCAGTCGTAGTTGTCGTCGTGGTTGTCGTGGTAGTTGTCGTAGTTGTTGGTTCCTCTGTTGTCGTGGTTGAGGTAGTTGTTGGTTCCTCTGTTGTCGTTGACGTGGTTGAAGGTCCCTCAGTCGTTGTTGTTGACGTAGTCGTTGGTTCCTCAGTCGTGGTTGACGTGGTTGTAGGCTCCTCAGTCGTCGTGGTCGACGTAGTTGTTGGTTCCTCAGTCGTGGTTGTAGTGGTTGTACTTGTTGTTGTAGTAGTTGTTGTAGTAGTCGTCGTGGTTGTAGTTGTTCGATCCCCACTACCGCTACCTGAAGCACTTTCCAAACGTGTCAAGGCGTTGATTGAGCGAGACTTGTCAAAGTTGCTAGCTGACCATTCTAGGACATTGGCCACTTTACTTCCTTTAGGAAGCTCTGACTTCAACTCTGTTGTGTACTCAATGTACATAGCCCAGTTCCAGTTATCCCCAAATTAATCGTGAATCCTGTGATACCACCATCCGCATTTCTGGTAAACTCGGCTTTCTTGGTGAAGTTATCAATCGGTTCCAACTTAAGAAGAGCTGCTTCATTTGGAATCTTCTCTGGTTGAGTTGCATACCGTACAGCACGTAGAGAACCTTCCACTAGGACTTGTCCGCTGTCGCTGAAGTCATCCTTGATGACCATATTGTTCAACTTGTCTTGAACAGCATTCAAAACAATACGCCATTTAATCCGATTAGGATTTTGTGGATCTTGGTAACCATACTTCATTTCATAGTCACCAGCTTCACCATCGTCCTTGTTGTAGTTCAATGTGAAGTCAGTGCTACCAAATGTAAAGTAGTAAGTTCCCGTCTTTGGCAAGTTCGCTGCATTTGGACGAACATTGTACCTCAAGGTCATTACCTTATCTTTGTAATTCTCAGAGAAATAGTTTGTAAAAGTAATGGTCACCTTTTGCGTACTTGGATCGGTCACTGCGTTCGCAATTACTTCACCATTTTCGTGTACAATTGGAAACTCTAGCTTGGTCACCAGGCCTAGTTCTTTTGGAAGATCTAGAACCAATGTGTCACCAGCATTGATCTGCTGTGAGTCAGGGAAACTAATCTCGTTTGTCGCCTCCATCGTTTGACCAGTAGTGATCTTCGTGTCGGCAGTTAACGGTTGGTTATCAACCTTAATTTCAGTTTTTATCGTATAACTGGTTACTTCAGTCGCAAAGACTGTCGTAAAAACTGTCAAGGATAAAACTAAAAGACTCATAAATGCTAAAACTCGCTTCACGCGTGCTTTTGTGGTCTGCATATTATGCTCCTTTATAAATTATTTGATTATTATTGTAACATATCTGTTTATAAATGCAAGATTTTTTAATTATTTTTCACTAATTGTTCAGTTTTTTGTCAATCCGATTTTATAGGAGAGCCAAAACCTCTCAAATACTGTAACAAAGGCCATCATGAGCCTTTCAATTCACAACGAAAACCATCTTAATATCCATCTTTTTCATTAAATTTTTCACAAGCTTTTCCTGGTTTTTTTAGATGTTGTTATCATCGCTTCGGAAACAAAAGAAAGCAACCTATATAAAAAGGCAGTAGCCGCTATGCAACTACTGCCTTCTAAAATCATCCATTATAAAAAATATCTCAGAAAAATAGGTTGATGGCTATCGATCAAATAGACAAGGTAGCCACCTTTTTTACTTCGCCTTCTCTAAAATATAAACATGAGCGGACGAATACTGACTCTCCCGGTATCCTAAAGCTTCATAATTCGCTAATAATTGATTGTATTCTTCGTTTTGATCCTTTTGAGATTGAGGGATCACAATATAATCAATTGTTGGATCCGCCTTCTTATCATTGTGATAGAAAATATCAAAGAGTTTTTTATGACCTCTAAGTGATGGCGTATAGGCTCCCTCAGCTAAGACTGAAGCATCCTTTGGCAAACTTCCTAAAGTCTTTTGGATTTCATCAAACATTTCTTTATTTTGACGATAATAGCCGATATTAAAGGACCAATTATGAGTAAAGTGGTGTAGAAGACTACCAGAAAAAATAATTCCTACTATCACGATAGCTACCGCCATTTTTTCCTGTAGGATGTTAGTTTCTTTCAAATCCTCTAAAGCTAGAAGAGCCATGATGAAAACCAAAGCACCACTTCCATAACTGTATTGGAAACCAATATCATACTGATAGGACCAATTGGACAATAAGTTAATCACTATTAGTGGAAGTACAAGAAAATAAGTCGACCAACGCCGTTGGAGTAGTCCTAAGAAACATAACGGAGCAAACATTAAGAATAAATACCCTAATCTTTTGGCAGTCAGTAGCGTACTAATGACATAGCCTGGATGGAAGAATAGATTCTTAATCACCATTAACATCCCGCTTTCCCCATTGAGCAAGAATCCGTCATACCGTGAAATCATTCCTCCCTCACCATAGGCACTCAAAAGGTACATGGCAAAAATAAAATAGGCGATTGGCAAGACAATCTCTGTAAAGAAAAGCCATCTTTTTGTCTGTTTGGATAAATCAAATCGTTTTTGAAAAAGGAAGAACAAGCCCATACTCAGCACATAGATGAAGGCATCCTCTTTTACCAACAATAGCAAGATGGTAGCTAGTAGGATCTTCCATTTTTGTTCCGAAATAATGAAATAAAATACCCAAAAGACCAGTGGGACTAAAAAGCAATTTTCATGCAGATGGAATCCCCCTGCCGTTGTCATCACCGGCAACAACACAAACCATAGGAGGGTCAAGGTATTTGTAAGAGCAGAAAACTTCAATTTACGAAGGATCAATCTCAAAGGGATAATCCCTGAAAAGACTACGATCAGTTGTAAAATTTCTAAAGTCTCCACATATGGGAAAAGCTTATAGAATGGCAACATTAGATAAAAAATCGGTGAAATATGGACGGCAAAATGAGAGAGTACTCTATCTCTTTCTAAGGTCGTTATCGGAGTCAAATCGTGATTCATCCGTTCAAACATTTGAGAAAAGATCCCAATATCAAACGATGACAACTCATTTGTCTTCACTTTGTAAACCACTACAACAGAAAGATAAAGGACGTAGACCAGAACGAGCGAAAACACGATTGTTCGAACGATTTTTTTATTTCGCTCTAAGTAGTTATATATCGGGAATTTGAAATAAAGGATTATAAACGCAACTGAGATAATGGAGGCAATAGCAACCGGCCAGATGATTGAAAGAAATCGGGTGCTGGAAAGATCAACAGCATGAAAGCCAAGTGCTTGATCTTGAAAATTCGAGCTTCCCAAGGTTAATAATCGAGGGATGGCTAGTAAGATGACCAATACATACAAATAGGATGACTTTTCTTTATTAAGCATCCCTCCTATAAACAAAATCAGAGCTAAAAGAATCAAGCCCAGCGATAAAAAGAAGGACATACTCTTATAAATAGCTACGAGGAGAGTCACACAAGAAAGAATGATGGTGATACTACGTATATCTGACTTCGTCAACTTGTCATGTAAACAAATTAAGGCACCTCCAACAATAAAAAAGATTCCCATTTTTAATACGGACAAGGGGGCGAGTGTCAAAAACAGATCCTGTGAGGTCGCACTCAACAAGTCTACCAATAACATTGTCAAATAGGCACTGATACCGCACATGATAGCATATTCCGTTTTCGCAGACAAATCGCTAAAAACTTTTTTCATCATAAAATTCCTCCAAATGATATTTTATCATAATTTTATACTTCAAACCTAGTTTGGACTAATATTTTTGTAGTCTATCAAACCATTTGATTCCTTATGTTTTCAACCCCTATCAATTTTCAGTTTTGTCTTTGCAAACAAAAACCGTTAGCCGAAAAGCTAACGATTTACGTTAATCTATCACCTCAGTGATCAATCCTGTATCGACATCATAGACAGCTCCTGAGATAATGACATCGTCTGGAATCAGCGGCGATGCTTTTAAGAGAGCGACATCCTCCCGGACGCTCTCGTAGATATCTTGAAAGGGTAGGAAGTCTTGGTCTCCAACATCAACTCCCAGTTCCTTCTTCAGATGCTGACGGAAGCCTTCATTCTCAAAGGTTTGCGCTCCACAGTCTGTGTGGTGCAAGACGACGATTTCTCGAGTCCCCATCTGTTGCTGTGAGATAACTAAGGAACGAATCATGTCCTCTGTCACGCGCCCTCCTGCATTCCGCAAAATATGGGCATCCCCCAGAGCAAGCCCCAGTGCTGGTGCCACGTGAAGACGAGAGTCCATACAGGTTACAATGGCCACTTGCGTTTTTGGTTTGATCGGAAGATGGAGGTCTCCATGCAATTCAACATAGGCTTGATTGGCTTTTAAAAAATTCTCAAAATAGGACATTAGGATCTTCCTTTCTGGTTGGCAAAATAGTTTGAATACCAAATCATTTACACTCTATCTTACCATCTTTTTCCCAGATTGTCAGTTGTCAGCCTACATGAAAAAGGAGAGTAAAAGCAAACCGACTTCTACACTCCTTTCTTATCTTATGATCGTCTTGGTAAATAACGATTCAGCAAGCCAGCAAAGGTTTGAAGATTGAGACTTTGAACATAGACCTCACCAGTCCCTCTAAAGGTATTGACAACACCCTCACCTGTTCCGATGGATTGCCAGAAACCATTTTCCAAATGGATATTATAATCCAAAGACTGGCTCCAAGCAACGACATGGGCATTATCAATGGTGATTTCTTGATTGTTTAGCTCAATTTTTTTAATTGAGCCGTAGGCATTCACCAAGAGGGTCCCTTGCCCTTGGGTCGTCATGACGAAGAATCCACCCTGACCACCAAAGAGAGCCTTACCAATCGATTGGGTTTCCATTGTATAGAAAGCTGAACCATCCAGTGCAAGGAAGGCACCGTCGTTCAAGCGATACTGCTTTTCACCCAAGTAGAGAGGCACCACCTGACCTGGTGAGTCGGGTGCCAATGCTAGGTAAGCATTATTAGACTGGGCAAAAACCTGGGTAATAAAAGTACTTTCACCAGAAACCATTGACCGTCCAACTGCTTTCACAAATCGTCCCACACCAGAGCCACTTGCATTTAATTTGGTGTTGAGGGTCACATTAGGCGTATGGTAGACCATACTCCCCCGTTGAATATAGACAGTTTCACCTTGATTGAGAGACAGCTCGACCAAAGGGAACTGCACATTGTTATCTGTAAAAAATTGCAAAATAAGTAACCCCCTATGTTTAGTAAGTATAGAAAAAGTATAGCACAGGAAAAACTTTTTTGCAAACGATTCCAAGACCTGATTAAGAAAAGACTTTTTTCAAAACTTCCCCTACCGTGGAGACTGCTATCACTTTGATGCCATCTGGGATCGCGATCCCTTGGAGAGAATTTTTTGGTGCATAAATCTTAGTGAAGCCTAGTTTCGCCGCTTCGTTGATCCGTTGCTCGATCCGAGTCACTCGGCGAATCTCTCCGGTCAAGCCAATCTCACCGATAAAGGCCTCTTGCGGATTGGTTGGAAGCTCCTTGTAGCTGGAAGCAATGGCTACCGCTACAGATAGGTCAATGGCCGGTTCGTCCAGTTTGACACCACCTGCCGACTTGAGATAGGCATCTTGATTTTGAAGGAGCAAGCCGGCACGTTTTTCTAGCACTGCCATGATGAGGCTAGCTCGATTAAAATCAAGTCCCGTCGTCGTCCGCTTAGCATTCCCAAACATGGTCGGAGTCACCAGGGCCTGTACTTCTGCAAGAATTGGACGGGTCCCCTCCATGGTAACCACGATAGAGGAGCCAGTTGCCCCATCCAAGCGTTCCTCTAGAAAGACCTGACTCGGATTAAGAACTTCGACCAGCCCACCTGATTGCATCTCGAAGATCCCAATCTCATTGGTGGAGCCAAAGCGGTTCTTGACCGCTCTCAGAATCCGGAAGGTATGGTGGCGTTCCCCCTCAAAGTATAGCACCGTATCCACCATGTGCTCCAACATACGCGGGCCCGCCAAGGTTCCTTCCTTGGTCACATGGCCGACGATGAAGATGGCGATGTTATTGGTCTTGGCTAGCTGCATGAGCTCTGCCGTCACTTCCCGCACCTGAGAAACCGATCCCTGCACCCCTGAAATTTCAGGAGACATAATGGTCTGAATAGAGTCGATGATGAGAAAGTTAGGCTGGATGCGTTCCACTTCTGCTCGCACGCTTTGCATATTGGTCTCAGCATAGAGATAAAACTCACTGTCGATATCCCCTAAGCGCTCTGCCCGTAACTTGATCTGCTGAGCCGACTCCTCGCCACTAACGTAGAGGACCGTTCCCACTTGAGATAGTTGAGTTGAGACTTGAAGGAGCAGGGTCGATTTCCCAATCCCTGGATCTCCTCCGATGAGGACGAGACTTCCTGGGACGACACCACCTCCAAGGACGCGGTTAAATTCTTCCATCTCGGTCTTGGTCCGATGGACATTGATAGAGGTCACATCCGCCAATCTCATGGGTTTGGTCTTTTCACCCGTCAAGGATACCCGGGCATTCTTGACCTCTGCGACCTCGACCTCCTCGACAAAAGAAGACCAAGAACCACAGTTAGGACAGCGCCCTAGGTACTTGGGGGAATTGTAGGCACAATTTTGACATACAAATGTCGTTTTTTTCTTTGCGATGATAAACCTCTTTCTAAATCTCTATCTCACACTCAATCACTTGGCAAAAATCAATCTTCTCATTTGGCACAAACTGGCGCATGAGCATTCCGTGAGTTACAATGATAATAGTTTTATAATTTTTATATTTTTCCAAAGCTGTTAAAAAACGATGACGCATCTCTATATCAGTTTCATAGCGATAAGGAGAATCTTCAGATAAAGCTCCTTGATGTTTTAGATAATATTCATGAGCTACCAATACACTAGTTAAATCAGAGTTAGTGCCATTTATGTCTGGACGCCACTCATGAAAAACGGCTCCACAAATAAGTCCAATCCTGTTTCAACCGCTATATAATGGGCTGTTTCTAAAGCCCTCGTCACAGACGATGAAATAATAATCTCTGCCTTTCCAAAACATGCAGTTTTAGCAACTTCTTTTGCCAGACTGCGACCTTTCCCTGTCAATGGTGCTAAATCACGACCAAAACCACTATAGAGTCGCGGATTTTCAAGTTTATCAAGCATACTATAATCTGGCTCCCCGTGACGGACAAAGATAATCTTCATATTAAGATCCCCATAAAACTATCCAATCTTGATTCCGCAATCTTGCCACTGCTTCAGTGTTTTAGAGAATTTCTTCTGGTTGGCAACTCCGACAGCAGACAAATCGACAGAAACCTGATAATTCTCCTTGACAGCTGCCAAAACGGAAGCCTTGACACAGCCATTGCCATCTACCCCTATAAATTCTATGCTTTTAGCACCATTTCCCTCTAAAAAATCTTTTAAATCTGGATTAGTAAAGCAAGAAGCCCGACGCTTCTCAAAGATACGAGAAGATACAAGCAGCAAGCCGGTCGCAAATTTCTTCTTTCTGTCTTTTCTCTCCCAGAAAAAACGATTGAGAATATAGATAACTCGGTCGCTGGGATAGGTAGCAATTTTGTCATTTACAGCTGCAGTCAGTTCTTCATGATATGCTTTTCCTACAGCAACATAATCTGACTGCATGTCTACAACTAATAAATAGTCTGCCATTTTATTCCTCTATTTCCCAGTTGATCCAAAACCACCAGTTCGAACACCGTCAGCTTCATCTCCATCTGCGATTAAAAATGGTGCAAAGACAGCCTGAACCACACACGTTCCCCTACAACTTTCTTATAGCCTTGACAATTCTCCGGAGTAAATGATTGAAAATCTTTATAACTCATTACTTTCTACTTCTTTCTATAAATCAAGCTCACACTCAATCACTTGGCAAAAATCAATCTTCTCATTTGCTACAAACTGCCGTATCAGCATTCGATGGGCTACAACTACCACAGTTTGATGTTCCCGATACTTAGCCATGCAATCTAGAAAACGAGACTTCATCTCTACAGCTGTCTCATATTGAACAGGAGAATTTGGGAGCAACTCCCCATTATTTTCTAAAAATAGTCTTCTAGCTTCTTCAAATCTATCTATGCCACTTTCATAGACCTGCCATTCATGCAATAATGGCTCCACTCTCAAAGGAAGCCCAGTAGCACAAGATACATAAGAAGCCGTTTCTAATGCTCGCGTCACTGCAGAAGACACCAGTATATCAGCTGAGCCAAACAAAGGATTTTTGCAAAGTTCCTGAGCTTGTTGTCTTCCTTTCACCGATAAAGGAGCCAAGTCTATCCCAAATCCCGTATAAGAACGCTTCTCTAACTCACGGTAATCTGGCTCTCCATGACGTACAAAGATAATCTTCATCTTAGTGCCCTGTCGATCCAAATCCGCCAGTACGAACTCCGTCTGCCTCATCTCCATCTGCGATTAAAAACGGTGCAAAAACAGCCTGAACCACACGTTCGCCGACTTCAAGAACCACTTCCTGGTCGGTAATGTTTTTCATCTGAGCAAAGATATGGCCTTCATTTCCAGGGTTTCCATAGTAGTCACCATCAATGACACCAACAGAGTTAATCAAGACTAGACCTTTTTTGCGAGGATTAGAGGAACGGTCATAGAGGTAGAGAACCTCTGTCGGTTGCATATAAGCCTTGACTCCTGTTGGCACGAGGACAATCTCTCCTGGCGCAATCACCGTGCGTTCTGCAACCTTCAAGTCGTAGCCAGCCGCATGGGCTGTCTCCCGTTTTGGAAGCAAGTCTTGATTGGTATAGGTTGATACAAGTTCAAATCCACGAATTTTTGTCATCATAATTCCTCTTTCATTCTAAATAGTTTCTATCTCTTCTATTATACCATCACTTTGGCCTAGCGTCTCCCCTATACTACTATTCGTATTTTTTCTGACAAACACACAAAGCCCCCTCAAAGGAGGAGACTTTTGCAGGAGATTATATGAAAAAAGTAAACTGTATCAAACAAAGTTAGGAGGTCTTTGTTGATGAGACTAGTTTACCTCTTTCTCCTTAAAAAATCCTAAAGAGTTTACAATTCTTGTAAAAGATAGCGAAAAAGTTCGAGATTGCCTTTTTCTTCTTTGACCAGAAACTCTGGATGCCATTGCAAGCCGATGATGCGATGACCATCCACCGCTTCGATGGCTTCAATGGTCTGATCGCGAGGGTCAATGGCTGTCACTCGAAAGTTGGGCGCCAAGTCCTTAATACTTTGGCGATGAACAGAATTGATCTGGCTAGCTTGCCCAAAGAGACGCTCTACCACACTGCCTTTTTTGGTCTCAATTGAATGAGAAGTGCCAAAAGGAAGGCCTTGCCAGTGCCCTTCTACTTCTTGATGGAGAGTCCCACCGAAGGCGACATTAACCAACTGAACCCCTCGGCAGATAGCTAGAACCGGTTTGTTTTGACGGACCGCTTCTTTTAACAAGGCCAATTCAAACTGATCGCGCTCGAGATTGTAGTCGTCACTCTCGATAGCGATCTCTTCTCCATAAAAGCTAGGATGGACATTTTGCCCCCCCACTGAGGATGAGCTTGTCCACTGTTTCGATGTAATCTTTGGCAAAAGATGGGTCCCCTACTGGGATGACCATAGGAAGGCCACCTACTTGCTTAATGGTTTCCGCAAATTTACAAGATACAGACGAATGGATATTTTTCCCATCTGGATCCACTGCACATAGATTGGCAGAGACTCCAACAATCGTTCTACACATGGCCTTCCCTCCTTTAATATTTCTATTCCCTATTTTATCATCCCACCCTTAGAGCGTCTAATATGTATTTTTTAAGGGCCTGATAAATATTTTTTATCACCCAAAGCAAAAAAACAGGCTTGTCTAGCAAGGCTAGAACAAAACCTGTTTTAGAGATTAATTCTCACGTTTTTTGTAAACCAAGGCACTTCCAGCAACCGCCAATGCGAGTCCTGTAGCCACTAGTCCTTCACTCATTGATTGACCAGTAGAAGGAAGAACTTCTTTTTTATCCTCTTTTGGAGGATTTGATGGAATTTCTTTTTCTGGTTTTTCAGTAGAAGGTGGTGGGGTTTTCCCTTTTGGAGGATTTGATGGAATTTCTTTTCTTGGTTTTTCAGTAGAAGGTGGTGGGGTTTTCCCTTTTGGAGGAGTCAGTTGATTGACAACATTCCCTTTATCTACTACCAAATCTGTCGCAGCAGTTAATTCCGCTGCAGAAACAGTGATTGAATCGGTTGAAAGTTGGTATCCTGCTGGAGCAGTTAATTCTTTCACCACATAATCCTTAGCCTCAAATCCTACAAATCTTACAAGACCATTGGCATCAGATGTTGCAGTCGCTTGACCTTCACCATATGGATTCGCAACTGGTGTCACACCATCTGCTTCAAAGAGTCCGAAGACTGCTCCTGCTAGAGATTGGTAGAATGGATTTATCTTGTGAAGCTGAATGGTATAAAGCTTCAATTCTGGTTTCTCAACCACTGGTGGAGTTGGTGGAATAGCAGTGAATGGTTTGTTGACAACTTTTCCTTGATCAAGTACTTGATTAGTTGAAGCAATCAATTGACTAGATGAAACAGTAATCGCTTCTTCAGAAAGTTGGTATCCTTCTGGAGCAGTGATTTCTTTCACTACATAGTCTTGGCTTCAAGTCCTGTAAAGGTCACAAGACCGTTGGCATCGGATGTCGCTATCGCTTGACCTTCGCCATATGGATTTGCAACTGGTGTCACACCATCTGCTTCAAAGAGTCCAAAGACTGCTCCTGCCAAGGCTTTGCCTTCATTGTTAACTTTGTGCAATTGAATGCTGTAGAGAGTCAATTCCGGTTTCTCAACAACTGGCGGAGTTGGTGGGATTTCAGTAAATGGTTGGTTTACCACATTTCCTTTATCCACTACCAAATCTGACGCAGCGCTCAATTCTGTTGCAGAGACAGCGATTGAAGCTGTTGAAAGTTGGTAACCTTCTGGAGCTGTCAATTCTTTCACTACATAATCCTTAGCCTCAAAGCCTACAAAGCTTACAAGACCATTAGCATCGGATGTCGCTGTCGCTTGACCTTCGCCATAAGGGTTGGCAACTGGTGTGCTACCATCCGCTTCAAAGAGTCCAAAGACTGCTCCTGCTAGAGCTCGACCTTCACCATTGACCTTGTGAAGTTGGATCGTATAAAGCTTAGCTTCTGGTTTTTCAACTACTGGTGGAGTTGGTGGGATTTCACTTGTGACAAAGGTATTGGTGAAGGATGTCTTCTCACCATATGCCACTGTAGCCTTGATCGTATTGCTTGCATCATCTTTCGTAACTGTTACTGTCACTTCGATGCTTGCTTGGTCGTAGGTCATTCCTTTTTCTTGAGATTGAGGAATTACTTCCTTAATCGTGTAGTGGAAAGTTTTTCCTGCATCTTCTTGTGAATAAGAAATTTCGTCAAATGCTACAGAACCATCTGCTGCATTTTGTTTTGTTTGAAGAACTTCTCCAGCTTCATCCAACAAGTTAAAGCTGAATTCGCCATCTTTTAGGTCACGACCTTCTAAAATCTTGCTAGCTGAAATCTGAGCTTTTGCTGGACTTGGAGCTGAGTAAGTATTTGCAAAGACCTTGTTTTCTGGATAGACAACTGTTGCTTTTAAGTTGTCTCCATCTTTTGTTACCTGAACGGTTACTTGTTTTTCGGCTGTATCGTATGTGATACCTGGTACGTTCCCCTTCACTTCCTTCACAGTGTAAGTGTGTTCGCCTTCTGCTGTGTAAGAGATAGCATTAAAGGTTACTTTGCCAGATTTGTTAGTAACAGTTTGAAGTTTGTTAGTACCTTCGTACAATTCAAAACTAAACTCACCGTCTACCAAGTCACGACCTGTCAACTCTTTAGACAACTCAATTGTTGCAGTCGTTGCGTTTGGTGTGAAGGCGTTAGTAAATGTTTTGTTTTCTGGATAGACGACTTCTGCCTTCAAGGCATCTCCATCACGAGTAACTTTAACAGTCACTTGTTTTTCAGAAGCATCGTAAGCAATCGTAGCATTGTCCCCTTTGACCTCTTTCACAGTGTAAGTGTGTTCACCTTCTGCTGTGTAAGAGATTGATTCAAAGGTTACTTTGCCAGATTTGTTAGTAACAGTTTGAAGTTTGTTTGCACCTTCGTACAACTCAAAGCTAAACTCACCGTCTACCAATTCACGACCTGTCAACTCTTTCGTCAACTCAATTGTTGCAGTCGTTGCGTTTGGTGTGAAGGCGTTAGTAAATGTTTTGTTTTCTGGATAGACGACTTCTGCCTTCAAGGCATCTCCATCACGAGTAACTTTAACAGTCACTTGTTTTTCAGAAGCATCGTAAAGCAATAGTGGCATTATTACCTTTGACTTCTTTTTACAGTGTAAGTGTGTTCACCTTCTGCTGTGTAAGAAATAGATTCAAAGGTTACTTTGCCAGATTTGTTAGTAACAGTTTGAAGTTTGTTAGTACCTTCGTACAATTCAAAGCTAAACTCACCGTCTACCAAGTCACGACCTGTAAGGGTCTTGTCTAATTCGATGACCGCACTGGTTGGTGTCGGTTCTTTGACAGTTTTCTTGTTTGTAACTGTTTTAAGGGCTGTTTTTGTTGTTCCAAAATCTTCTGCTTTGACATCAATTGGAGTGGCATCCAATTCATATCCTTCTGGAGCTTTTGTTTCAACTAATTGGTAAGCTGTGTTCAACAAACCACCAATACTTGCTTCTCCCTTTGCATTGGTTGTCAACTTACCGACAACGGCACCTGTTGCAACACGGATCACGTTAAATTCAGCACCTGCTAAAGCAGTGTTTTCATCCTGGCTATCAACTTTCTTGAGGTTGATGGAGAAGGTATATCCTTGGGCTTCCCCACCAGCAGTTTGATAAACGAATGGGTTGCTCTTAGTTTCAACAACTTTTTTTGCATTCAAGGTTACATTGTTGAGGAACTTTTCCCCATTTGCAGGGGTATAAGGAATCTTCACCTTATAGACAATCGAGTAACCTTCACCTTGGGCTACATTTCCCAAGCTGACTTTGAAACTCTTCTTATCTGCTCCAAACTCAACTGGTAAAGAGACAACTTGCCCGTTTTTCAATTCTAATTTATGCGAACTGTTAACGGCCCAATTCCCTTTTTTAATCACAAAGGAATCTTCTACATAGCTCATTCCTTCTGTTTGCAATTGGTCAGTCACAACTGCTTCTGTTAACGGCTCTTTCGCTGCATTGACACGTACTTCATATTGACGTGTGATGCTACCATCTGCTAAGGTTTCTGTCCCCCAGCTAACCTTGTCCAAGGTCTTTTCAGCATTCCCGGGGTCAACTACAAAGTCAACTTTTCCTACAGGGACAGGATTGTTATCCACATTCAAGGTGATTGGCACCTTGCTTGGAGATGCAGTTGCAGGCTCTACCCGAACTGCAAAGAACATGCTTCCTGAAATATTTGATTTCTTTTCCACATAATTTTCATAGGTCAAGGTGATGGTTTTATTTGCAGCATTAATGACTGCTTTTGCAACCACTGATTGACCATCCGGACTCATGACATCAAATGTTTGATCCGAGATAAATTTTAGATTCTGAGGGAGGGTAATAACCGCCTGATCCCCAGATTTAACCCCGTTCGGAACATTGAAAAGTTAGATCAACCTTAATGTCCGTGTACTGGTCCACGGGTGACTTAGCAGGTGTGATCGTTTTACTTGTAATTTGGATCTTTCCTGTTGAGCCATCAGCATGGGCCGACCGAATTTTTGGACAAACCAAAGACACTAGCTAAAACTAATACTAAGGTCAGTATTATTTTTTTAAGCTCTTTTTCATCATAAACTCCTTCTCTTTTTGTTTCTCCTATATATCACTAGCTAGAGTAATATACAGAAACAAATATTACCATATTCAGAATATAAATGCAAGAATAATTTACTAAAAATTCCCAACATTTTATCAGTTATCATATTATTTGCTTTTCCTATGAAATTCAGCTAGATTCCAAAGCTTTTTCTCTATAGTATGGTAAAATAGAAATGAAATCTTCACGAAGGAGAATGCTATGGATAAACAAATCATTGCGGTCATCGGTCCTGGTTCTTGGGAACTGCCCTTTCTCAAGTCCTCCACGATAATGGCCATGAAGTACGGATCTGGGGAAATGTCCCAGAACAAATCGACGAAATCAATCAAGAACATACCAACAAACGCTATTTTAAGGATGTCCTTCTAGATCCAGGGATCAAGGCCTACCACAACTTGGACGAAGCACTTTCTGGAGCGGATGCGGTCCTCTTTGTCGTTCC
>BNJU01001021.1_pt1 | contig 25559 bp, 22 predicted proteins | sample 8539281 | NCBI WGS metagenome assembly BNJU01 (sample SAMD00202456, study PRJDB9452) | human saliva metagenome | isolation source: human saliva | place: Japan
TCCCCACGCAGCCACTGTACATGGGGCACCTCGACGATTCGTCCGGGGTGCCCCATCATCGGACCAGGGCCACCCATATCTGCGTACCGGCCGAGGTCCCGTGCGTTTCGCTACTTCAACGAGCGCACAAACTGACGCCCGAAGTAGATGGCCACGATGATAAGCGTCAGCGCGCCCATCGAGACCAGCTGAGCCCGGCCCTCGTCACTCATGAGCATGAGGACGGCGATACCTCCCAGCCCCACAAGGACCAGCCACGGCAGCCACGGCCAGCCTGGCATGCGGATCCCCAGGCTGCCAGAACGCTCCAACGAAGGGTGCAGGCGGATCAGCGAGATGATGATGAAGGTCCACACGATCAGCAGGACCATACCGATCGCGTTGATGAGCATCGTCAGGATCGAGCCCGGCAGATACCAGTTGCCCACCACGGCCAGGAGGGCCAGCAGAACGACGAGGCCCACCGCGCGCTTCGGGGTACGCCCGGCCTCAATATCGCCTTCCAGCTCGGCGGCCAGGACGGCCTCGTCATCCTCGAGGGCGGCCTCGACAACCGTGCGCGAACGCTCCTTCGTGGCCGCGGGCGCCCCGAGCAGCCAGCGCGGACCCATGTCACGGGCGGACAGGGAGTAGACCATGCGCGAGGACGCGTAGATGTTCGCGGAGAACGCGGAGACAAGCGCCATGAAGATGATGACGTTCATAATCGTTCCGACGGCCCGAATGCCCGCCATCTCGAGGATCGTCTTAAAGGCGTCAGGACCCATGGCCTCGCTATCCCACGGCAGCAGGGCAATCAGCAGAAGGACGGAACCGACGTAGAACACGAGGATACGGGTAACGACCGAGCGGATCGCGCTAGCCATGGCAGCGCGGGGATCCTCGGCCTCGGCCGCGGCAATCGTGACGATCTCGAGGCCACCGAAGGAGGTAATCACCGCGAGCAGCGCGACCGCAATGCCGGACAGCCCCGTGGGTGCAAATCCGCTGTGTCCCAGGATGTTCTGCAAGACGCCCTCATGGCCGGGCAGCGGCCCGACGAAGACTGTTCGCGCTACTAGGAACACGCCGACGGCCAGGAAGGCGATAATCGCAATGATCTTCACCATCGACAGCCAGGCCTCGATCTCGCCGTACTGACCGGCGGCCAGCAGGTTAATGCCGCCGATGACGACGACAATGACGAGGGCGATCACCCACTGGGGCACCTCAGGGAACCACTTGACGAAGTACTCGGCCGCACCCGTGACCTCCAGGCCCGAGACCATAATCAGCATGACCCAGTACAGCCACCCGATCGTAAACCCTGCCCACCGGCCGATCCCGGCCTCGGCGTAGGACGAGAAGGATCCCGTCGACGGCAGGGACGAGGCCAACTCGGCCAGGGCCAGCATGACCGACACGACGATCATGGCGGCGACCAGATAGGACACGAGGACGGCGGGGCCGGCCTGCGCGATCGCGGAACCCGTACCCACGAAGAAGCCGGCGCCGATCGCCAGGCCCAGGGCCATCATGGACAGGTGCCACGTCTTGAACTGCTTGCGCGCAGGGGCGCTAGCCGTCGACGCGGCGGAGGACGTAGAAGGAGGTGTTGATTTGGGATTCACACCGCCATACTAACGCCTACCCCTGCGCAGAGCTTTCAACTGCGAATATGTGAGAGTGATCGTCCATTCACGGGTCTGCGGCAGCCTCCAGCGCCGCCAATGCGCCATACCTGTAAAGACCAGACCCACGACGATGGAAGCACCCATGCCGAGGACCGGCTGACCCATATACCAAAACACGACCGTGACGACCGAGCAGACGAAGGCCGGTGTCGCGTACAGGTTATTGCCTCCGAAAACCCGGGGCACGAGGCCCGCAGAAATGTCGCGAATCATACCGCCGCCGATCGCGGTCATGACGCCCAGCAGGATCGCGGGCATGATCGCGAAGCCGGCATCCAGGGTCTTGATCGCGCCCGTCGCACTCCAGCAGCCCAGCACCATGCCGTCCGCGATGACAAGGAGAACCGACCACGCGCGCGAGTTCATGTGGAAGGCCATCGCGATGAGCGCACCAAGAATCGCGAACCACAAATAATAGGGGTCGGTGATCGCCACGGGAGCGCCCGTGCGCGTCGACAGGAGCATGTCACGGACCATGCCGCCCGCGAGCGCAGTCATGATCGCGAGAATACAGAAACCGACGGCGTCGAAGTTGCGTTCGCGCGCAACCTTGCCGCCGAGGATGCCATTGAGAAGAACGCCCATGAGGTCAATGGCTCGGAAGACCTCGGGCAGGGATTGGTTCAGCGCGTCGAGCAAGTGCATGGCAATCCGAAACGTCGGTGAGTGCGGGTCGTCCTCATGGTACCGCGTCGCCTCGCTCGGGTGCGCGCAGGTGGACGGGGTCGGCCTCGTCCCGGCGTGCCCTATCCCGACGCGCTCGCGTCAGCCCGGCCACGGCCTCGTCCCACCCGCGCCCGGATCCAGCCCGCTTCCGCTCGACCCACCCGCGCCCGGGTCCCGCCCGCTTCCGCTCGGCCCCGCGCTCGCGTCAGCCCGGCCCCGGCCTCGTCCCCGCGCGCCTCGCCCACCCGCCCCGGGGTGCGACAATGTCACCATGACTGCTCTCTTCGCTGGGCTGACCACCCTGGATGTCCTTCACCGCCTCGACCACGTGCCGGATGTGGGCGTGAAAGTGACGTCGACGGGGTTCACGATGGCGGCGGGCGGCCCGGCGACGAACGCGGCGGTGACCTACGCGGCACTGAGTGCGGCCGCGCGGTCTCTCTCCATCGACGAGGCCGTGGCCCCCTCCTCGGGTCCCGCCTCCTGCGGGGATGGGCCAGTGCTGTTGACGGCGCTCGGCTCGGGCCCGGTGTCGGCTTTTCTCGCGGCGGATTTGGCGGCCGCGGGCGTGACAGTCCTGGACGCGACGACGCCTCTCTCGGCCGACGCCGCGTCTTCCCGGCGACCACGCGACAGCGTCCCCCGCCTCGCACCTTCCTGAGCCGGGCGAGCGCGGGCCGGCCCAGGCCTCGTCCCCCACGAGTCGGGAGCCCGCCGTCTCGTCGATCATCGAGCACCCGGCCGGGCGCATGGTCGCCTCGACGAACGCGCGGCTGGAGGCCGATCCCGCGCGCGTCGCCGCCGAGCTGCCGCGGCGCGTCGGCGTCGTCCTGATCGACGGGCACAACCCGGCGCTGGCGCAGGCGGCGCTGACTCTGGGCGTGCCGGAGGTCGGCGGTGATGATCCTTTCGCCCAGCTCGAGGCCCGCCCGCCGCACCTGCGCGTCCTGGACGGCGGATCGTGGAAGGACTGGCTGCCCGCCCTGCTGGGCTTCGTCGACGTCGCCGTCGTGTCGGAGGATTTCGCGCCGCCGCTCGTCGCGCGCGCCGGCGGGGAGGAGGTCGCGGGCTTCCTGCGCGGCTTCGGCATCACGCGCACCGTGCGCACGCGCGGCGAGCGGCCCGTCCAGTACTGGTGGGACGGGACCCATGGTGAGGTTCCCGTGCACGAGGTGGCGCACGCCTCGACGATGGGGGCCGGCGACGCGTTCCACGGCGCGTTCGCGTGGGCGCTGGAGCGCGCCGGGGACTCCGACCCGGAGCGTCTTATCCGTTTCGCGTCGGCCGTTGCGGGGGTGTCGGTCTCGTCTTTCGGTACGAGGCAGTGGCTGGCTTCCCCGGACCTGGCCGAGTTGGTGCGCGGCTGGTAGGCGCGCGGTCGGTTCTCGCGCGCGGATCATTCCCCGCGAGGCCCATTCCCAGCGAGGCCCATTCCCAGCGAGACCCAGAAGCGCTGATTGTCGCTGGGGGCACCACCCCGAAGCACCGCTGGGGGCACCACCCCGGAGCACCGCTACGCGGCGCTCCCCAAAAGTCGCACGTAATTTAACTCGGTCAGTTTTCGAGACACCCCACAAACGTTGCAATTCCAACGACACATTTTCAAAGTCTGAAATATTCACGAGGGAATTACGTGCGACATTTTTTTGGGAAACCATGCCCTTGAGGGCCGAGGAACCCCGACAGCTAGCGCCCCACGGGCACCCACCGACTCGCCCACTGCACGGCGACGTCCGGCAGCTCGGGCAGACTCGCGGCGGAGGAGGCGCGCAGGGCGCGCGCCACGGCCTCGTCACTGACGGGCACGCCGTCGACCGGCGTGTACTCGCCGACGATACCGGCGGGCGGCTCGGTCATTTCGACGAGAGACCCGACGGGCAGCAGATGGAAGGCGTCGCGCGTGCGGTCGACCAACCCGGTTTCCTCATCGAAGCTGTCGTGCGTGATGAGGATGGGCGCGGTCACGCCACGCAGGGCCTTCTCGCCCGAGACCATGGACATGTCGGCCAGGGTGCCCTTGTTGATGGTGAAGTGGCGACGCACGGAGCAACTGTCGTCAGGCACAGTGGTGGTGCCATGGCGCTCGAGGTCGGACAGCTGCACGTCGGAAAACACCAGGTCCCAGTCGTAGGACAGCGGCCCGAGCACCGGTGAGACCAGCACGTAGGTCTGCACGGAGGGCGGGTTGGCGCGCAGAGCGACGGTGGCACCGAATTCGTGGCCGACGCAGATTTGACGCGCGAAGCCCTGGTCGGCCAGCCAACCGGAGGCCGCGCGGAAGTCCTCAATGAGCGGGTCAAAGGTGATGATTTCGTCGCCGGATTCCCCGTGGCCGGAGAAGTCGAAGGCGAGGGTCGCGTAGCCCGCGCGGCGCAGCGCGCGCCCGAGGGAGTCGAACATGCCCGATGCGTGACGATCCGACAAAAAGGTGTGAGAAAAGATCACCGCGGCGTCGCGGGAATCCACCGGGCGCGTGAAAGTCCCGGAGATGAACACTCCCCGGGGCGTCTGAATCGTTATCTGGCTCACGTATTAAACATAGCGCGTTTGCCGCCCCGAAGGAAAGGGGATGCCCACAGTGCGCGCAAATGTGACAAGGGGACGAGGCCTTGGCTGGACTCCGAGAGAAATCTCCCCTAGGCGGCAGGGGCGTGCGTGCGGGGGCGGGCCGCCACTAAGATAAAGGGTGGATATGCGCGGGTGAACACGCCCGCGCGAGGGCGTTGACCCTGATCGCGGGGCGGCGCCCCCACGCAGCGAGAGAAGGACACTCATGGGAACCAAGACCGGCATCCTCATCGGCGTTGGCATCGGATACGTTCTGGGCGCGCGCGCCGGGCGTGAACGCTACGAGCAGATCCGTGCCGGCGCCTCGAAGGTTCGCCGTTTCCCGATCGTCGCGCGCCCCCTGGACGCCGCGGGCCAGAAGGTCTCGGATATCGTGCGAGCGGGCGGCGAGCAGGTGACCGACAAGGTCGCCGACGCCGTCAAGGAGCGCCTGTTCGGCGCGCCCGCCTCCCAGCCGACGACGGTCGATGCGCAGGCTACCTCCTCGACGACCCAGCGTTGAGCGCACTGGGGAACGAGGCCTCGGCAATGAACGCGGACCAGGTGGCCTCCGACCGGGAGCCGACGCGCGCGCAGATTAAGCGCTGGCGCAAGCATCTGGCGGAGGAGCGCATGGAGGCGCGCACCTACCGTGACTTGTCGGAGCGACGCACGGGCGAGGAGCGCGCGGTCCTGCTGCAGTTGGAGGAGGCGGAGCGCCGCCACGAGGAGTATTGGCTGGCGCGCCTGGGTGAGCGGGCCCTGCCTGCTCCCAAGCCGCCGCTGCGCACGCGCGCCGCGTCCGTCCTCGCCCACCTGTTTGGCACGATTTTCATTCTGGCGATGGCCCAGCGCGCGGAGCAGCGTTCCGCTCGCGACGTGGATGATGACGTGCCGGCACACATGCAGGCGGACGAGCATATCCACGCCGAGGTCATCCGTTCCCTGGCGGCCAAGTCCCGCGAGACGCTGGCGGGCACGTTCCGCGCGGCGGTGTTTGGGGCGAACGACGGCTCGTGTCAAACTTGGCGCTTGTGCTGGGTGTGGCGGCGTCGGGCATGGAGCCGCACGTCGTGTTGCTGACGGGCGTGTCGGGCCTGCTCGCGGGTGCTTTGTCGATGGGTGCTGGCGAGTGGGTGAGCGTGCGCAGTCAGCGTGAGCTGCTTGACGCCTCGATCCCGGATCCGGACGCGCATCAGGCGGTCCCGGATTTGGATGTGGACGCGAACGAGCTGGCCCTCGTGTTTCGTGCGCGCGGGGAGAGCGAGGAGGAGGCGGAGGCTCACGCGAAGCAGGTTTTCGCGCGTCTCGCTAAGCCGGCGACCGGCGAGTCCGGCGCGATCGCGGTGCGCGCCGCGCTGGGCGGCAGCCCCGAGTTGGACGGCGCGGGCGAGCAGGTGGGCACGCCCATGAAGGCGGCGCTGTCCTCGTTCTGTTTCTTCGCGGCGGGCGCATTTTTCCCCTTGGTTCCCTACATTCTGGGATTGACTGGCCTGACGGCTATCGCCGTCGCGGCTGCGATTGTCGGAGTCGCCCTGCTGTTCACGGGCGGCGTGGTCGGTATCCTGTCGGGCCAGCCTCCGATGCCTCGCGCACTGCGCCAGCTTGTCGTGGGTTACGGCGCCGCGGGCGTCACTACCTGCTGGGATTGCTGTTCGGCACGACGGTCGCCTGAGTCTTCCACACCGGGGCCGAGGCCGGGGCCGCCTCGCGCTTCCCCTGACCTCAAGGGCGTGGTGAGGCGGCCCAGGCCAGCATTCCCGTATCGTCCGCGGCACATTGGCGCGACTGATTGTCGCGCGAGAGCGCGCAGGGTACCGTGTCACCACGGCCAGTAACGCTGATTTTGTGTCGGCCTGGGCTCAACCCTGTGCCCGTGTTCGCCAACGACTTGATCGAAGATGTCGCCGGAATCGACGATGTCAAATTGCCATCCAATACGACGCCCGCGACCGTCGTCGGCATCTGGCTCGAACGTCTCTTCCCACGTGTCCGGCTTGATACGGAAGAGGGCACGCGTGACGCCATGATAGGCGGCGACGACGTACTCAATTCCCTCCCGCTGTATCCTGTTCTCATTTAATTTCCACCACGAGCAAGTAGACTCACCGATTTCTTGGTAGTGGTGTTTTCGCACGGAGGACTCGAGCCACTCCCGTTTGTAGCCGTATCCCTGACGGGTTCCTCCTCCTGGAATATCAGACTCATCGTCCACCCAGTCCCCTAGCGAAATAATGAGCAGCGGCTCATCGTATTCGAGCACGGGAATAGCTTCCTCATCTTTTGTCACAGACACCATTGTTTGCTTCTTTCTTTAGAGGAATAGGAGTACACACAATTTTACAGGTAGGCTACGATCTTCGCTGTGTTCATCGGCGCCGTTTGCGAGGCGGGCAACGCAGGCATGGACCCAGGTACGTACGGCCTGTGGCACACTGTGGGGATGGTAGATTTTCTTTCTCGCGCACGCGGCGCACTGGTGGGCCTCGCGGTCGGCGACGCTCTAGGCACCACGAACGAGTTTCAGCCCGCGGGCTCCTTTGAGCCGATCTCGGACATGGTCGGCGGAGGCGTTTTTCGCCTGGAGCCCGGCCAGTGGACGGACGACACGTCGATGGCGCTGTGCTGGCGGATTCTCTGCTGGCATTGAACCGCTACGACTCCTACGACGTCATGGAGCGCTACGACCGCTGGCGCAAGGACGGGTACCGCTCCTCGACGGGAACCTGCTTCGACATCGGCAACCAGGTGATGCGCTCCCTGTGGGACTTCCACGAGAACCCGCGCATCCCCAAGGGCGCGCCCCGCTCCACCAGCGCAGGCAACGGCGCGATCATGCGCCTGGCGCCCGTCGTCATCGCCGGCTTCGAGGAGCGCGAGATCCGCGAGATCGTTGTGACCGCTGGCCTGAGTGCGCGCGAGACCCATTATTCGGTCGAGGCCGAGGCCGCCACCGAGGTCTTCGCCGCCCTCCTCGTGGGCGCACTGCTGGGGTGGGCGCCGGAGCACATCATCAACGTCGGCTGGGCCTCAACGGGTCCCGCCTTCGACGAGATGGCCGCGCGCGTCATCAGTGACGACCCGGCCGAGCGCGCCTCATGGGAGTCAGAGACCAGCGGCTACATCGTGCACGGCCTGCGCCTCGCCGTTCACGGCCTCCTGGATTTCCCGTCCTTCAAGGATGCGACCCTGGCGATCGCAAACCTTGGCGGGGACGCGGACACGAACTGCGCGATCTACGGCCAGCTGGGCGGCGCTTTCTCTACGGGATCGAGGCCATCCCGGCCTCGTGGAGGTCCACCCTGTACCAGGGCGAGGAGATCGACGCGCTTGCCCGCGCCCTCGTGGAGCTGCGCCTGGAAGAGCCGCTGACGCGTTTCGACGAGGACCTGTAAGCCCCCGCGGCCCGCCACCCCCGCCGCGCCCCGCTGCCCGCCCCCGCGTCGTCGCTTCACCGCCCGCTGCACCCACACCTCGTCAACCCTACACCCAACAGATACCCAACAATGTCGCACGTAATTCCCCCACCCCTCTTTCAAACTTTGAAATCAGACCGTTGAAATCATGCGGATTTAAGCCGAACCCAAAAACTGACCGGAGGGAATTACGTGCGACTTTTGGGGCGCGGCCCCTCCGGCTCCCCGACGCGCTCGCACCTCACCGCCCGCTGCACCCACACCTCGTCAACCTACACCCAACAGATACCCAACAATGTCGCACGTAATTCCCCCACCCCTCTTTCAAACTTTGAAATCGGACCGTTGAAATCATGCGGATTTAAGACGCACCCAAAAACTGACCAAAGGGAATTACGTGCGACTTTTGGAGTCTGAGCCCCTTCCGCCGCATCCCACGCGCCACTCAGCCACCGCCTCTGGCCAGCGACTAGACTGGCGGCATCATGCCTGACTCTCGCCCCACGCCTTCGTCCGACCCCAACGCCCGCCGCCAACGCGCGCGCAACACGGGTCGCGGTTCCGACGATCAGCACGGCCCCCGCCCCACTCGCCGGACGGGCCGCCCGCAGCGCGAGCACGCGCGCAGCAACGACAGCAACCGCGTCGACCGCGCGAACCGAAGCAATCGCCGCCCCCAGCGCGAGCACGCGCGCCCCTTCAAGCCCTTCACACCGGAGCAGCTCGCCGAGCGCGCAGCCGCGATCCCGGTCATCTCCTTCCCCGACCTGCCGGTGAGCGCCCGCCGCGACGAGATCGCGCGCGCCATCCGCGACCACCAGGTGGTCATCGTGTCGGGCGAGACGGGCTCGGGTAAGACGACGCAGCTGCCGAAAATCTGCATGCAGCTGGGCCGCGGCGTGGCCGGCATGATCGGGCACACCCAGCCGCGCAGGCTCGCGGCGCGCTCGGTCGCGGACCGCATCGCCCACGAGCTGGGCCAGACCGTGGGCCGCGAGCGCGGCCAGGTGGTCGGCTACCAGGTGCGTTTCACGGACGAGGTCGGCCCCACGACCCTCGTCAAGCTCATGACGGACGGCATCCTACTGGCGGAGATCCAGTCGGATCCGATGCTGCGCCGCTACGACACGCTCATCATCGACGAGGCCCACGAGCGCAGCCTGAACATCGACTTCATCCTGGGCTACGTGGCGCGCCTGCTCCCCGCGCGCCCGGACCTGAAGGTCATCATCACGTCGGCGACGATCGATTCGGACCGTTTCGCGCGCCATTTCGGCACGTGGGAGGGCGCTCCCGGCTCGGGTCGCCTGATCGAGCCGGCGCCGGTCATCGAGGTCTCGGGCCGCACGTACCCGGTGGAGATCCGCTACCGTCCCCTCGGCCCGACGACGCCCTCGTCGTACACGTCCGAGGCCTCGGCGCAGCAAGCGGAGGAGGCCGGCGCTGAGACCGAGGAACCCGCGAGCTCCGGCCCCATGCAGTTGGTCCTGGAGGACCCGGACGACGAGCTGGCGACGCTGGGCTACGGCATGGGTGAGGACATCGACGTGGAGACCGCGATCTGCCACGCGGTGGACGAGCTGAGCGCGGAGGGCGACGGCGACATCCTGGTTTTCCTGCCCGGCGAGCGCGACATCCGCGACACGGAGGCGGCCCTCCTCGATCACTTGAAGGGACGAGGCCGGCGCGCGGGAGACGACAAGGGCGCACGCCCGGGGGACATCGAGATCCTGCCCCTGTACGCGCGGCTGACGGCGGCCGAGCAGCATCGTGTCTTCGAGCCGCATCGCCTGCGCCGCGTGGTCCTGGCGACGAACGTCGCGGAGACGTCGCTGACGGTGCCGGGCATCCGCTACGTGATCGACCCGGGTTTGGCGCGTATTTCCCGCTATTCCAATAAGACGAAGGTGCAGCGCCTGCCGATCGAGCCGGTCAGCCAGGCCAGCGCGAACCAGCGCGCGGGCCGATGCGGCCGAGTCGCGGAGGGTGTGGCGATCCGCCTGTTCTCCCAGGCCGACTACCTCTCGCGCCCGCGTTTCACGGAGCCGGAAATCCTGCGCACGTCGTTGGCCAGCGTCATCTTGCAGATGGCGTCCCTGGGCCTGGGCGCGGTCGAGGACTTCCCGTTCCTGGACGCCCCGGATCGGCGCGCGGTGCGCGACGGCGTCGCCCTCCTCGTGGAGATCGGCGCGCTCGCGTCCGGCGAGCAGCAGGAGCGCCGAGGCCGTGGCGACCGTTCCCGCACACGCGACGAACGCGGCACACACGACGCAGGCAACGCGCGGGATACCCGCGCGGATCAGGACGCCTCGGGCGCCGCGCCCACCGCCCGGGACGCTGAGCAGCCGGACGCGGCCCCGGCCTCGTCCCAGTACAGGCTCACCGGCATCGGCCGGGACCTGGCGCGCCTGCCGATCGACCCGCGCCTGGGGCGCATGCTGCTGGAGGCCGAGCGCCTGGGCTGCGCCTCGGAGGTGCTCGTCATCGTGGCGGCCCTGTCGATCCAGGACGTGCGCGAGCGCCCGGCCGAGCACCAGGGCACGGCCGACGCCTCGCACGCGCGCCTGGCGGACCCTCATTCGGACTTCATCACCTACCTGAACCTGTGGCGCTACCTGGCGGTGCAGGCGCGCGACCTGTCGGGCTCGGCGTTCCGGCGCATGTGCCGCGCGGAGTTTTTCCACTACCTGCGGTGGCGCGAGTGGCGCGACGTGGTCGGCCAGCTGCGTCAGATGGCGCGGGCGCTGGGGATCGGCGTGGGGCCGGTGGGCGAGCCGTCGACGGGCGATGTCGTGGAGGCCGCCCAGTTCGGCGGCGCGCAGGACGCGGCCGTTCGCGCGGTCCTGGCCTACGGGCAGGGGCCGGCGAGCGTGGATGCGGACCAGGTGCACCGCTCGCTGCTGGTCGGCCTGCTGTCCTACCTGGGGTCGTGGGACGAGACGAAGCGCGACTACGAGGGCGCGCGCGGCACGCACTTCACGATCTGGCCGGGCTCGGGCGTGAGCGGGCACCCCGCCTGGGTGATGACGGCGGAGCTCGTGGAGACCTCGCGCCTGTTCGCGCGCACGGTGGCCCGCATCCGCCCGGAGTGGGTGGAGCCGGCGGCGCGCGGCCTGCTCAAGCGCTCGTATTCGGAGCCGTTCTGGTCGGTCGGCAAGGGCGCGGCGATGGTCCGCGAGCGCGTGACCCTCTACGGGCTGACGCTGGCGGCGGACCGCGAGGTGCTGCTGGGGCGCTTGGGGGATCTCGTCATCGACGAGGCCGTGGCCGCCTCGCGCTCTCATGCTCCGCGCGCGGGGTCGCTGGAGGCGCTGGCGGCCGGGTTGGTGTCGGCGTCGAAGGATCCGCTGTCGTCCGGGTCGTTTGAGCCGCGTCATTTCGAGGAGCTGGCAGCCACGCGCGAGGGGACAACGGCGCGCGAGCTGGCCCGCGAGATGTTCATTCGCAACGCCCTGGTGGATGGCCAGTGGAGGGAGAGGCACGGTTTCCAGCGCCGAAACGAGGCTCTGGTGGAGCAAGCGCGCGAGGTTGAGCGCCGTAGCCGCACCCACGGCCTCGTCGCGGACGAGCAGGCACGCTTCCGTTTCTTCGATGATCTGATCCCCGAGCACGTGACCAGCGCGGCGGCGTTCAACCGCTGGTGGAAGGACGAGCGCCGCTCTCATCCTGATCTACTCATTTACCCGGCGTCCCTGCTGATGCCGCGCGAGGCGACGTCGGGCGAGGGCTTCCCGGACCGGTGGCAGTGCGGCGACCTATCGCTGGCGCTCAGCTACGAGTTCGCGCCGGGCAGCCCGCGCGACGGCGTGTCGATGCGCATCCCGATCGAGGTGCTCGAGCGCGTGAGCGATGCGGGCACGGACTGGCTGGTGCCCGGCATGCGCGAGGACCTGCTGACCGAGGCAATCCGCGCGCTGCCCAAGGGCGTGCGTCGCCTCCTGGCCCCCGCGCCGGACGTGGCCGCGTCGGTGGCTCGCTGGATCGAGCAGGCCGGCGACCAGCCGGCCGAGGCCGTGGCGGCGTCGGCGGGTTCCGACGCTGCGGGGTCCGGCGGTGCGAGGGCCGACGGTGCGGGTTCTGCGAAGGGCGGCGGGAAGAAGACCGCCCAGTCCGACGAGCCTGACCCCCTGAGCCTGGATGCCGCGATGGGACGCCTGGCCGCGTGGGGCGCGACGTCGGGCAAGCTGTCGACGCGCAACTCGCCGAAGAAAAACGCCACGAAGGGTTCCAAGAAACAGGCCTCGGCATCCGCGAGCGCGGGCGCGACGCGCACAGCGGCGCAGCCGGGCACGAATCCCACGACCGGAGCGATCGTCGGCACTGGCAGTCACGCGGGAGCGAGCGCGGGCGAGGCGACCGACGCGGGCGCGACGGGCACAGCGGCGCAGCCGGGCACGAACCCGGCGACCGCGCCCAACCCGGTCGTCGCCAGCCTGCGAGTCACGCGGGAGCCGTCGCATCGGGCGCGGCCAGCGCGGCCACGCCGGCCAACGCCTCCGGCACTGCTGCCCCCACGCGCCGCGCGCTCACCGACGGCCCCGTCCTGGACGCCCTCGCCCACGCAGTGCGAGTCCTGCGCGGCGTAGACCTGTCCGACTCCGACCTGGCGCACGCGCGCGCCCACCTGCCCGACCACCTGCGCATGACCTTCGTCGTCACCGACGCGTCGGGCAAGGAGCTGGGCGTGGGCAAGGACCTGGCCTACCTGCAACGCTCCCTGGCCAGCGCCGCCAACAAGGCGGTGCGCACGGCCGTGCGCGCGGCCCTCGAGGAGGCCAGCGAGAAGCAGGCACGCAGGAACAAGCGCGGGCGCGGAGGTAAGGGCTCCGTCAGCGACGGCGCGAACCGCGCCGCAGGTGGCGAAACATCCCCCACCGGTGCCGCTCAGAGGGCACGCGGTGGGGAGAACTCCCCCCACTGCCACATCGCAGAAGGACGCCGCCACGAAGGGCACGGGAGGGGAGGGCGCGGCCCAGGCCTCGTCCCCGGACCCGGCGTTCCACGCCGACGGCATCACGCAGATGCCGACGCTGCCGCGCTCGATCACGCAGACCTCGGGCGCGATGACGCTGCGGGCCTTCCCCGCGTTGGTCCCCCAGGGCAGCGCGGCGGCCCCCGCGGCAGGCGTGCGCGTCATGGCGAGCGCCGCCGAGGCCGACCGCGAGCACCGTGCCGGACTCGCCCGCCTGCTGCTTACCCGCATCGCCTTGGCGACGAACCGCGTCACCACGCGGTGGACGGGCCGCGAGGCCCTCATGCTGGCGGCCTCCCCCTACCCAGACACGGCGGCCCTGGTCGCGGACGCGCAGCTGGCCTCGGCGCTCGCCCTGGTCGACGAGCTGAGCACCCCCGCGAACGTGCGCGACCCCGAGGCCTTCGAAACCCTCGTCGCGGCCGCGCGCGACGCGCACGAGGACCGCGTCTACCAGATTCTCTCCCACGTCGTGCGGGCCCTGGAGGCCAGCGCCGAGGCCGACGCCGCCGTGCGCTCCCACCCCCAGGCCTCGCTCAAGGAGACGACGCGCGACGTCGCCCGCCACGGGCACACCCTCCTGTACGAGGGATTCGTATCGGCCACGCCCGCCTCCGCGCTGCCGCACCTGGGGCGCTACCTGCGCGCCGGGGCCGTGCGCATCGAGCGCGCCGCCTCTTCGCCGGGGGCGCTGGGGCGGGACCTGGAGGACATGGATCGCATCCACCAGGCCGAGGCCGAGATCGCCGCCACGCGCGAGGCCCTGGAGCGTCGGCCCTACGACGCCCGCGCCGCCGCCGCGCTCACGCAGGCGCGGTGGATGGCCGAGGAGCTGCGCGTCTCCATGTTCGCCCAGACCCTGGGAACACCCAACAAGGTCTCCATGAAGCGCCTGCTCGGCGTGCTCGCGGGGGCGCGATGAAGCGGGCCAACATGCGTGACTCCATGTTCGCCCAGACCCTGGGCACGCCGGGCAACGGCTCCCCGAAGCGCCTCCTCGGCGTGCTCGTGGGGGCGCAGTGAAGCGGGCCAACACGCGTGCCTCCATATTCGCCCAGACCCTGGGCACGCCGGGCAACGGCTCACCGAAGCGCCTCCTCGGCGTGCTCGCGGGGGCGCGATGAAGCGGGAGGAGGCGCGCACCCTCGCGCGCTCACTCATGGACGCTTCCGGCCTGCACGAGTGGCGTTTCCGCTTCGATACCGCGAGGCGCCGGGCCGGGGCATGCACGCACGCAACGCGCACGATCAGCCTGTCCGGGCCGCTCACCGACCTGTACGACGAGGCCACGATCCGCGGCGTCATCCTGCACGAGATCGCCCACGCTATCGTCGGCCCCGCGCACGGGCACGACGCCGCGTGGAAGCGGACAGCCAGAGCCCTCGGCGCGCCCGACTCGGCTCGCCTGCCCTCGTCCCTGCCCTCCCCAGACGCTCCCTGGGTGGGCACGTGCCCACGCTGCGGCGCCACGCGACGCCTGTACCGCGCCCCGCGCCGCGTCTCCTCGTGCGGGGTGTGCTCGCGCTCCTTCGACCCCGCGCTCATCCTCGCGTGGGAGCATCACGGGAAGGCGGCCTCGCCCGGGCGCGCCTACGAGCGCGAGCTCGCCTCGATCCGCCGCTCTCGCCGCTGACCGCCGCCCACGCCGCCCTGAAACCCACGCTGCCCGGCGCCCACACCACATCCGGCTTCACACCCTGGTTACCCAAAAATGTCGCACGTAATTCCCCCCTCACTCTTTCAAACTTTGAAATCACACTGTTGGTATTTCAACGTTTGTGGACAGGTTAAAAACTGACTCGACGGAAATTACGTGCAACTTTTGGGGAGGGGCCTCCCAGGCCCAGCCTCGGGGCCAGCCTCGTGCCCAGCCTCGAGGCCTCCCGGGCCCTGCCTCGAGGCCAGCCGGGCCAGCCTCGGGGCCGTAAAGCTGCCCGCGGCGTGCATCTGCCCACGTCACAGGGCCGAACACAGCCAAAGGCAAGCAGACACACACCCCCCGGGGATACCCTTGATCCCAACACCCCCCGAGAGAAGGAAGCCATGGGTACCATCGCCAGCCCCGACGCCAGCACCGCTCCCGACCGCGAAGTCCTCACATGGCAGGGCTTCGGCGACGCATCTCGCGAGCTCACCCAGCAGATCATTGACTCCCGGGTGGATCCCGGACCTGATTGTCGCGATTGCGCGCGGCGGCCTCATTCCCGCGGGCGCGATTGCCTACGCGATGGACGTCAAGGCGATCGGCACGATGAACGTCGAGTTCTACTCCGGCATCGGCGAAACCCTCGACGAGCCCATGCTGCTTCCCCCGCTCATGGACGTCTCCGCGATGGATGGCAAGCGCGTCCTCGTCGTCGACGACGTCGCCGACTCCGGCAAGACCCTCAAGATGGTCATGGACCTCATCGACGAGCACGGCCTCACTCTCGACGGCTCCGCCGCCGTGCACGTCGAGGCGCGCAGCGCGGTGATCTACATGAAGCCAGTCTCCATCATCGAGCCCGACTACGTGTGGGCGCACACCGACAAGTGGATCAACTTCCCCTGGTCGACGCTTCCCGTCATCAAGCCCTGAGGTAGGCGCAGATGGGCACCGAGGCCATGGCAGGCACAGTGGAATCGCAGCAGGAGGGCGGACCCCGGGAGGGCGCGCAGGCCTCGTCGATGACCGCTCGCATTGTCGAGGCCGTGGTGCGCCGCGCCCGCACCGGTGACCCCGTGCGCGTGTTGGGGCTGACCGGCCCGCCGGGGACGGGCAAGACGACGATTGCGGCCGAGCTGGCTCGCGCCCTCCCGCAGGCGGGCATCCCGGTCGCAGGGCTCGCGCCCATGGATGGCTTCCACATGTCGAACGCGCTGCTGGCGGCGCGCGGACTGGCGGACCATAAGGGTGCGCCCGACACCTTTGACGTAGGCGGATACGTGTCAATGCTCGGGCGGGTGCGCCGCGCGAACGGCGTGGTGTTGGCTCCCGATTATCGGCGCGACCTGCACGAGCCGGTTGCCGCGTCTCTGCCTATCGAGGTCGAGGGCGTCGTCATCACCGAGGGCAACTACCTGGGTCTCGAGCTGCCCGGCTGGGCAGACGTGCGAGGCCTCATTGACCTGCTCGTTTATATCGACACTCCTTTTGACGAGCTGGCCTCTCGCCTGATTGAGCGGCACATGAGCTTTGGCCGCGATCGCGCGGATGCGGCGCACTGGGTGCGCACGGTGGACGCGGCGAACATGGCGCTTGTGGAGCGCACGAAGGCCCGCGCGGACCTCGTTCTCTCCCTCTAGCGCGCGCCCCCGCGCCTGCGAGCCTGCGCCCCCGCGCCCCCGCACCCCTGCGCGCCTGCGCTCCTGCGAGCCTGCACGCCTGCGCCCCCGCGCCTCCACACCCGCGCCTCCACACCCGGTTACCCAAAAATGTCGCACGTAATTTCCCCCAGGTCAGTTTTAGAGTACGGCCGAAAAGCGCATGATTTCAACGATCCGATTTCAAAGTTTGAAATTCTCGGGAGGGAATTACGTGCGACTTTTGAGTATCGGGTAATTAACACCAACCCAAGCCCAGGGTTTTCACACCTTCAGGCGCCACGTCGCGCGCATTTCCACCCTTTACAAGTAAGGTGAACCTATGTTCCTTTTGCTTGGTCTTCTTGGCGGTCTTGTCACGGGCATTTCTCCGTGCATTCTTCCCGTCCTCCCCGTCCTCTTCCTCGGCGCCGCCGGGGGACGCGATTCCGCAAAGGCCGCCACGGCCTCGTCCCCTGAGAATGCGAGCAACAGCGTCGATCCCGGGCTCTTCCGCGTCGCGCCGGGCGTGAATGTCGGCAAGGGCAGCGGCTCCCCCAAGGTCGCCGCATGCAAGGCCGCCGACGACTCGCCGAGCGTCGCGCGCCGCCCCCTGCTGATCGTCGCCGGCCTGATCACTCGTTCATGCTGATCACGGTTGCAGGGTCGGCGCTGCTGAGCCTGCTGCACCTGCCGCAGACCGCGATCCGCTGGGCGGGCATTGTGCTGCTTGTGGCCGTGGGCATCGGCATGATCGTTCCGAAGGTTATGGAGGTCCTGGAGCGCCCGTTCGCGCGCCTGGCACCCCGCACGACGGGAGACAGTGCAGGCTTCGGCCTGGGCCTGGTGCTGGGCGCGGCGTTCGTGCCCTGCGCGGGGCCGGTCCTGGCCTCGGTGATCGTCGCTTCGAACACGGGCCAGTTCACCTGGCACATTGTGGGCCTGGCGATTTCCTTCGCGGTGGGCCTGTCGATTCCGCTGCTGGCCGTGGCTCTGGCGGGATCGGGCGTGGCCGCGAGCTTCCTCAAGGCCCGCCAGCGCCCGCTGCGCATCGCCGCCGGCGTCGCCATGATCGCCCTCGCGCTCGGCATCGCGACCGACGCGCCGGCCGCCCTCCAGCGCATGATCCCCGACTACACCGCGTCCCTCCAGGCGGGCGAGGGCGAGGCGTGCGAAACCGGCGCCTGCGACCCCGAGACCGAGGTCGAGGCCCGTGGCGACTTCGCCCAGTGCGCGCGCGACTCCGGCTCCACCAAGGACTGCGGCGCCCTGCCGACCATCAACGCCTCCGAGTGGATGAACGCCCTCGGACAGCCCTCCGGCACGGTGACGCTCGTGGACTTCTGGTCGAGCTCGTGCACGAACTGCCAGCGTGAAATCCCCGAGCTTGAGCGCATCTACAAAAAGTACAAGGACTACGGCCTGGTCGTGGTCGGCGTGCACTCGCCCCAGCAGCCCCACGACCGCGACGCCGCCGTGGTCAGCGGCGCAATCGCGAAGCTGGGCATCACCTACCCGGTGGCGCTGGACCCCGAGCTCGAGGCCTTCCAGGCCTACGGCGCCACCGCCTGGCCCACGCACTACATCGCGGGCGCGGACGGCCAGCTCCGCGAGGTCGGCCGCGGCACCAAGGGCGTCGAGGAGCAGATCCGCACTCTCCTCGCCGAGGCCGGGGCAGCTCTCCCGGACTGAGCGACCGGCTCACTGCGGTGAGCAACTTAGTGACAGCGGGCGGCTACCCTCTCGGGTAGCCGCCCGTCGCATGGACCCGTACCGTCCTGCCGAGCAGGCGAGCTGAGCACGCTGTCGCGCCTCTCGCGTCTCTCGTGCCTCTCGTGCCTCTCGTGCCGACCGTACCCTGCCACCCCCAGGCCTCGTTCGCCGATCCCTCGCTCCCCAGCCCAGGCCTCGTTCGCCGGCCGCGGCTTTTCTCCACACCCTCCACACCCTCAAAGCCCAGTTACCCAAAAATGTCGCACGTAATTCCCCCACAGCTATTTCAATTTTTGAATTCAGATCGTTGAAATTCCGCGGTTTTCAGAGGACTCCAAAACTTACCATTTTAGAATTACGTGCGACTTTCGAGGGCCGCCGAGCATGGCGCACAGACGGGATATCAGCAGCACAGATCCACGTCCCACGCGACCTCGCGCCAATCAGTGCCACTCCGCGTTACCGACAGCCCAGGTACCGTCCTCCTGCTCGACGAGGGTCAGGAACACCAGCGCGCGGACCGGCTCGTGCGAGTCGTCCGCGTAGGAGCGCGTGAAGCTGACGAGCCTCACCCACTTATTGCCTTCGCGGCGGGGTGATTCCCTGCCTTCGACGCCGATGTTCTCAATCGTGACAGTCGTGTGGGAGTGGTTCGGCACCAGCGGCAGGAACTCACCCTGCCCTCTCTCCAGCTCAGGGGTCGGCGTGTGTTTACGCTGCAGCTCGGGCGTTTCGTAGACGCTCGCGCGGATGGACGCGAACGCGTCCGTGACGTCGCGCGACGCGTCCCAGGTTTGATTGGTGATAACGTAGGCGGAGCACACCGCGTCGGCATCCTTGCGATCAACGGTGGACGGGTCGGGCAGGAGGTCGTCGAGCCACTGAACCGATGCTGGGTGCAGGCAGGTTCCGTCGGGCGCAGAGGTGCCGTCCTCACACGGGGGCATGCTCGAGGCCGTGGCCTCCGGGGTGGGAGCAGCCGCCTCAGACTGCGGCGCGGTGTCGGGCGCCTGTGAAGTCTCGCTGGGCGAGGACGAGGAGTCACCACTCATTCCCCCGTTGGAATCGGAGCTCGCCTTCGAGGCCGTGGTTCCCGAGTCCGCGCTAGTCAGGAACGTACGTGCCATGAAGAAGCCACCGACGCCCAGGACGAGGGCAACGGCTGCGACAAGCACAATGACGATCATTGTCGTCCGCTCGCCACGTGCAACTCTTTTCAGTGCGTTCATATGCATCCTTAGTTCGTGTCGTGTATGCGCGCACAATCGCCTGTGGCGCATGGCCGCTCAGCGGCGTCGTCGTGCGCGACCAATACTCGTGCGTGAGCGCCCGGCATGACACGCTCGACGAGGTCCCACCAGGATCCTCGCTACCCGCAGGCCGTGCAGCTGCTGACCGAGAAGTCAACGATCCCACCTTAGTCCGTGACGCGAGCAACAAACAACCTCATCCCATTGGCGAGACGCGTTTGTCGACGGCTTCACCAGCCCCGCACTCGGCTCCGCCATGGAGTCGTTTCCAGACCCAGGCCTCGTTACCCCTTCACCCCTGACCCCCGACCCCGAGCCACAAGCCCCGAGCACCGAGCACCGAGCCCCGAGCCCCGACCCACGACCCCGAACCACGCTTACCCAAAAATGTCGCACGTAATTCCCCCACAGATATTTCAACTTTTGAATTCACATCGTTGAAATTCCGCGGTTTTCAGAGGACTCCAAAACTTACCATCTTAGAATTACGTGCGACTTTCTGAGTTATCCACAGATTTTTCAAACTACACACACGAACCGCCATAAAGGTGCACAATAAGCCCATGGACCTCAACGAAGAGCTTCGCAAGCGACATGGAATCACACGAATCACAAGCCTGCACCACGCAGAGCTCACACCGGCGATGCTGCCACAATCCATCGGACACTACCGGGGCTGGATCTATGACAAGAACAGCTTCACTCTCGATCAGGTACGCGCCTTCGTCTACAACGCGTGCATCTCCTGCGTGAGCGCCGCGCAAATGTACGGGCTTCCGATTCTCATGGAGGACCGCCCGCACAAGACCCACCTGTCGGTTGCATACAACCGAGGAATGCACCCGTCGAAACTACGACGCTTTGACGACGTGCTCATTCACAGGGAACCCATCCTGAGCGCCGAAGAGGAACGCACGCACGTAGCCAGCATCGGCACAGTCTTGGAGCGAGTACTCGTCTGTATGCCTCTCAAGGTATCCCTACCGATGCTCGACGCCGCACGAAACCAAGGCTTGTACGACATCTCAACCCTGACGTTGCCAACGTCCGGCAGCAGAGTCCCCCACCTGCGCGAGGCCGCCCTGTCGACTGACCGCGCGCGGTCGATCCTGGAGACGGTTGCGCGCCTGATCCTGATCGACATGGGACTGAACCCGCAGGTGGGCGTATGGATCGAGGGGGTCGGCGAGGTCGACATGATCATCCTCGGCTTCATCATCATCGAGGTGGACGGCTGGGCTTTCCATTCCTCGAAAGAACAGCGTGAGAAGGACCTGAAGCGAGACCGCGAGCTCCTGCGTCGCGGGTACGTGGTCCTGCGTTTCACCTACGACGATGTCATGAACGGCGATTTCGAGAGGGAGGTGCCCGAATCGGTGAAGGCGATCCGAGGCCTCGTGTCGCACGAGGACGCCGAGGGAGCTCGCGCGGCCGCCAAGAACATCGATTTCCTGCAGACCTTGGGCGGGCTCTACCTGCCGCACCAAGGCCTCGGACGGGCATCTTGACGCCACACACCACGCTTACCCAAAAATGTCGCACGTAATTCCCCCACCGCTATTTCAACTTTTGAATCCACATCGTTGAAATTCCGCGGTTTTCAGAGGACTCCAAAACTGACCGTTTTGGAATTACGTGCGACATTGGGGGGAAGCGCGCTCAGCGCGCCAGGTCGAGGATGACCGGCGTGACTCGCTCGATGACCTCCAGGGTGTCCAGGAAGTCCTGGTGGCCGCCGTACCACGGGTCGGGCACGTCGCCGCGCCCCGCGGGGTCCAGGTCACGGTACAGGCAGATGCGCGGGCCGTCGGACAGCTCCGAGGTCGGCGCGCCCTCGTCGCTGACCGGAGCTCGGCCAGACAACGAGCCTGCTCCACCCGCAGGTCCCCCGCCTGCGCTCGGCGCCCCCTCGTACTCAACCCCCGCACGATCGGCGAGGCGCTGCAGCACGCTCAGGTGCCGCGAGGTCATGGCCAGGATCAGGTCCCACTCCCCCAGCTCGCTGGCTCGGATCTGGCGCGCACGGTGGTCGGGCACGGTATATCCGGCGTCGCGCAGGACTCGGGCGGCGCGACGGTCAACGGGGTTACCTTGTTCTTCGTCGGAGACGCCGGCGCTGTCGACGACGATGTCCACGCCGGCGCGCGCGGCTTCCTGCTCGAGGACCGCGTGGGCCATCGTGGATCGGCAGATGTTGCCGGTGCACACCATGAGGACGCGGGCGGGGCGGGGCTGGGTCATGTGGGTTCCCTTCTGTGTGGGGTCTGTGGGACGAGGCCTTGGCTGAGTCACCGGCACCCGTTTCCTTGCGGCGGTGGGACGCCCGCAAGCCCTCTTTACAGCAGGCTCAGGTACGCGCGAACGGCTTCGGCGCTGTGTCCGGCGGCGCGCTGTCCGTCCATGTGGAAGGCCTGGTCGGCGCTGGGCCCACACAGGTCGGAGACGGCGCGCAGGGAGATCCAGTCGACGCTGGAGGACCAGCAGACTTGGGCCATGGCGCAGGTTTCCATGTCGGCGCCGATGGCGTCGGGGAAGCGTTCGCGCATGGGGTCGGCGACTTGTTCGGTGCAGAAGGAGTCGGAGGAGACGATGCGGCCTTCGCGCACGGTGTGAGCGGTCAGCGCGGGCAGTTCGGCCAGTCGTGCGACGGCGGCGTCGGAGGAGGTGTAGTCGACGGGCATTTGGGGGACTTGGCCCATGGCGTAGCCGAAGGCGGTGGCGTCGGCCTGCCCGTAGATGGCGGTGGTGCCGACGGCGATGTCGCCGACGTTGATGTCGCGGGCGAGTCCGCCGGTGGTGCCGGCGGCGATGACGATGGGTGCGTCGACGAGGGTGAGGGCGCGCGCGGTGGCGGAGGCCGCGTTGGCCAGGCCGATGCCGGAGGTGACGACGAGGACGGTCTTGCCGTCGAGGATGCCGAGCGCGAAGCGCTGCGTCTTGTGGGTGCCGGCCAGCACGGCCTGCGGGGTTTCGTCGTCGCCGATGGGGGCGAGCGCGTGCAGGAGGGGCGCGGCCTCCATGTCCATGGCGGCTTGGATGATGGCGTCGACGCGGGTGCGCTGGGGGAAGCTGAGGTTCATGGGTCCATGGTAGGCGACGAGGCCGACTCGGGTCTTGCTCGCCTCGCCCGTGGGGTGCATCGACGAGGCCGTGGCGTGTTTGTCGGGCCCGTCCACTCCTGGGTCCCCCAAAAGTCGCACGTAATTTAACACGGTCATTTTTGGACATAGCCCACAAACGTTGCAATTCCAACGATGCAATTTCAAAATCTGAAATACGTACAGGGGAATTACGTGCGACATTGTTGAGGAACCACGGGGCCGAGCCCCGGCCTCGTGCCTGTCAAGCGGCGCGGCGACGCGCGCGCTTTTTCGTCGCCCCGAGGGGCGGTGGTGGAAGGGGCCGGGTGGGAGGTCCGTGATCACTGGTCATGTCCGTCGGGGTCCCGACTGACAGGCCCGCCGCTCCCACGTCTCTCGGCGCGAGGCTTCTACTCCTGACCGCGTTCCTCGAGCATCTTTCTGAGGGCGGCGGTGCGCCCGGCGTCGATCTCGTCATCGGTCATGGTCGCGGTCTGCGTGATCTGTTCGGCGCCCGAGAGCTCGGAGGGGGCCTCGACCTGCTTGTCCTTCCTGCGCTTGCGGGACACGATCCACAGGACGGTGGAGACGACGATGATGAGGGCAACGGCGGCGAGGACGGCGATCATCCAGGGCTTCATGACGGCGCCCTTGACCTGCGCGGCTTCGGCGGCGACGGCCTCTTCGTCCATGGGCACGCGCTCGCCGGTGACGAGGAGGCGGTGGGTGTTGATGCCGTAGGGCGTGCAGGTGATGAGGGTGGCCAGGTCCTTGCCTTCGACCTTGTTGAGGGTCTCGGTTTCGTTGGGCAGGACGACGCGGATGTCGTTGATTTGGTATTTGAGGTGGCGGCCGGGGACTTCGATGTAGAAGACGTCGCCTTCCTTGAGGCTGGTGAGCTGGTCGAACATGGTGGCGGTGCCCAGGCCGGTGTGTCCGGTCAGGACGGTGTGCGTGGATTCGCCGCCGACGGGCAGGGCGGTGCCGAAGAGGTGGCCGATGCCCTTGTCGAGGGTCGCGGTTTCGGTGCCGTGGTAGATGGGGAGGTTGACGTCGATGGAGGGGGATCTTGACGGTGGCCATGACGTCGTTGATGTTGAGTTGACTCAGGTATTCCTGGTAGGCCTCGGTGCCGGGGCGCTGGGCGTCGAGCCAGGGGTCGAGGATGGGTGACTCGGCGGCGTTGGCGTTGTACTCGTCGGCGCGGCGCAGGTTTTCGGCGACGGCGTCGGGGCCGGCGTCTTCGGCGACGGCGCTGAATTGGGAGGCAATGGATTCCTGGCGATAGTTGTTGTACTGGGTCGCGAAGACCGGGTACAGGAGGACCAGGATGCCGGCCAGGAGCAGGATCGGGGGCGCGATGGCGAGGAGGCGCCGCTTGAGGGGGCTCTTCTGTTTGTCGGGCGCTTGGGTGCTCACGCTTTCTCCGTTCATTGCCGAGGCCGTGGAAGTTTGTCTGGTTACAGGGTAGTACCGCTGGAGGCGGTGTGCGGGCAACGCGAGGGGGTGTGGACCCGCGGGTCCACACCCCCCCTGTGTGTCGCTAGCTAGCGAGGATCAGGCGTCGGCCTGCTCCTTGCGGCGCTTGTTGGCCAGCGCGATCGCACCGGAGCCGCCCACGAGGAGGGCGCCAGCGCCGATCAGCACGCCGATGCCGGCAGCACCGGTCAGCGGCAGGTTGAAGCCACCGTTCTTCGGGACGTCCTTGACGGTCGTCGCGAGGGTGTACTCGTTGTCAGCCTTGGAGTTGGTCTGCAGGATCTGGAAGGCGATCGGGCGGGTCTGGAGCTCGAAGCCCTCGGGAGCCTTGGTCTCAACGAGGCAGTAGTAGCCGGGGTTGGCGACGGCCTCGTTGTTCTCCCAGTCGTTGTTGCGCAGGCCGTCGATGGTGACCTCACCGTTGGTGTCGGTCTCGAAAGTGGTCGTGCCGGCGGGGCTCAGCTTCTTGTCGAGGGTGGCGTCAACGGACTCGAAGTTCGCGGTCGGGGTGGACTGAGGCGTGCACTGGTAGACCTCGAACTGGGCGCCCTTCAGCTTGGTGGCGGGATCCTTGGCGTTGACCTTGGTGATCTTCACCTTGCCGAACTTGGAGACGACCTCGGAGTTCGGGTAATCCGGCGGGGGAACGGTGCCGGACTCGGGCTTCCAGCCGTTGGAGGGGGCGTTGGGGAGCAGGATGGCCTTGTTCTTGAACAGGCCGTCGGACTCCACCTTGTCCTTGACGGTGCCGGACAGGTCCATCTGGACCTTGGTGGTGTCGTCCTTGCGGTTGTCGAGCAGCTTCTGGCGGCCCGCAGCGGTGAACTCGGCGGTCCAGAACTTGGTCTTGCCGTCGGTGCCGTCGGCAGCGATCAGCTTGTAGTCGGTGCCCTTGGCCAGGGTCACGTCACCGGTGGGGGTGTTGATGAGCTTCAGGGCGACGTTCGCCTCGGGCAGCTCGACGCGCTTGTCGTACTGGTCGACGACGTCGTAGTAGTCGAGGGCCGCAGCGGCGGGCACGTCGGACTTGATGGTGTAGGAGATCTCGGAGCCGATGGCCGGGGTGTCCGCGTCGTTGACCGTCTTCTCGACGCCGGCCTTGGAGTTCTTCGGGTAGGCGTGGACGTCGTAGACCCACTTGTTGAGGTCGGTCGGGTGCGTCATGGGCACCGTGATGATGAAGGGCTTGGAGCCGACGTAGCCCGCGGGGGTCTCGGTCTCGGTCACGATGTAGGCGCCGAGGGGGAGGCTGTCAAACTCAGCCACGCCGCCGCCGGCGGTGGTCTTCCTGATGGCAGCGTCGGTGCCGCCAGCCTTCGCGGTGTCAACGTTGCCGTTGTAGCCGGCGAGCTTCTCCCAGCCGGCCTGCGTGGTGAGGTCGACGTTGGTCAGCTTCTCGACGGTGAAGGTCACGCCGTCGAGGGGGGTGCCGTGATTGGAGGTGTCCTCGAGGCCGTTGCCCTCGGTGGTGCGTTGGCGTC
>BNJU01005183.1_pt1 | contig 25551 bp, 16 predicted proteins | sample 8539281 | NCBI WGS metagenome assembly BNJU01 (sample SAMD00202456, study PRJDB9452) | human saliva metagenome | isolation source: human saliva | place: Japan
GTCTTCAGGTAGGGCACGTGTGCCAGCTCGTTCGCTGCATAGTGACAGTGTTGCACGTTATGCCCGCTTGGAGGTAATACCGTCCCACGGCGTGGACCAATGCCTTATTTTCTCTTGTTCGAGGGCCTTGGCTGGCCGGGCGGAAAAAGGCCAGGTGAGAGCGTGTGTTGCCCCGGCCTCGTCCGTGGGGGAAAGACGAGGGATATGCACGTTTTTCCCAAAATCGGCACCGAACGACTATCCTATGAGATGTCGGTCACCGAAGACCGTGACGTGTGTTGTCAGGAGGAACATCGTGGGATGGTTTGATTCCATCGAACATAACCGTTGGCTGAGTGGCCACATGCGAGGCCCCTCATTGAAGAGGCAGAAGGCGCGATCGTCGCGACTGGTTTCCGCATCTCGACGCCGATGGGAAGCCCGACCCGACTCGATCGATCGACCTGGCCGTCAGCAGGTCGCATGGCCTACGTGTTCTCGCTTGGCGCTCTCATGGGTCTGCCCGGCACGCGCCGCTACGCCGATCATGCCGTCAGGCGCTCACCAACTACTTCACCGACCCCCGTCAACGGCGGCATGTGGTTCGCAATCAAGCCCGAGCCTGACGCCGACGGTCACGGCGTGCCCTGGGACGAGGATGCGCGTGAAGTCTCAGTACTACACGGTGTATGCGCTGCTGGGCGTGGCCGCCGCGACCGTCGCCAACCGTCCGGTGCCCTACGAGCTGCTCAACCGCATGCTCGAGGAGCAGAAGGAACTGTGGGCCGACGACTACGGCCTCGTGTGGGATGAGTACGACGAGGCGTTCAACGAGCCCGTCCCCGTGCACACCCTCGGCACCCTCATCCACACGATCGAGGCCTACATGGCCGCGGCCGAGGCCACGACCGAGCCCGAAATGGCTCGACCGCGCCGAGAAGATGACGGCCTTCGCGTACAAGATCGCCTCCAAGAACGGCTGGCGCGTTCCCGAGTTCTTCAACGAGAAGTGGGAAGCCGACCCCGAGGCGGGCAAGCTCCTCAACGACGGACGTCGCTACTACGAAGGCTACGTGACCGGCCACTCGATGCAGCTCGCGCGCTTCGCGCTGCAGGTGCGCGCGGGCCTGCGCTCGATGGGCTGGACCGTGCCCGACTACCTCCTCGAGATGGGCACCGAGCTCTTCGAGGCGCGCCCGCGTCGACGGCTGGCGTCGCACCGACGGCAACCCGGGCTTCTCCACCGGCGTCAACGACGAGGGTGACCCGTGCCCGGCGAGGACGAGCACCAGCAGTGGGTCGTCTGCGAGGGCGTGTGTGCGACCGTCGCCGTGCGCCGCGCCATGCTGGACGACGGCGCCCGCATCTCCGACGTCGAACACTTCGAGCACTGCTACCGTTCCTTCGTCGACTACATCCACGACTACCTCATCACCCAGCCCGGCCGGTGGGTGCGTCGCCTCGGTCCCCGCAACGAGAACGTCCAGCCCGCCAAGTCGTCGCGCTGGGATGTCTACTCATGCCGTCCAGGCGACGCTCGCGATCCGCCCTGCCGCTGTGGCCGCCGACGGCCCCGCGCTGTCGCGCGGCCTCCTCGATCACCCCTGAGGAACCGGCTCCACGACAGAAGTCCTGGAACTTCTTCGGGCTGCGAGGCTGACGCGTCGGATTACTGATGGGCTCGGGCTCCGGGGATGCGAGGGTCGCATCCCCGAGCCTCGTCCTGTAGGATGATCCGCGTCTGGAGGGCTGTCTGGTGGCCGAAAGAGACGGTCTTGAAAACCGTTGTGTCAGCAATGGCACCGGGGTTCAGATCCCTCGCCCTCCGCCGAGCCGGCCGCCCACGGGCGTCGCGGCGGGTGCACGTTCGCGCTCGCGGCGAAAATGCCTTAAAGTAGTCGGCACTGGAGACGTCGCATAGTCCGGTCGAGTGCGCCTCCCTGCTAAGGAGGTAGGGTGCATAGCCCTCGCGGGTTCAAATCCCGCCGTCTCCGCGATAACTCCCGCGCTTCCCTCGAAGCGCGGGGTTTCGTATCGTCGGCTCCCTTGGTGGGGAGCTGTCCGGTGTTTGGGGTTAAAGGGTTATAGGACACTACGTGTTGCTGGTAGGGGTGACTTTTCGGGCTATAGGCGCAAACGTGGTGCTTTAGACGGCGTGTCGTGGGTCTAGTGGGCGCGTCCGGCCCAGCCTTTGCGTGGCCAGAGTCCTTCTTCTGGGGTGGGGGTTCCTTCCGGGATTCCGTGGCGTTTCTGATCGGTGTGGTTGGGGTGTTTTTGGTGTGGGGATCCGGCGGGGTGTGGGGCGCCCGTCGTGTTCCCATTGGGTCAGGACTTCGGTGGGGGTCGGGGGTTGTGGGGTGCGCAGGAGGAGAGCCCATTCGGCGATGACGGCTTGGTGGTAGGCACTGGCACCGCGGTGAGCGTGGAGGAGTTCACGCACGACAGCGTTGATGGATTCGACGTGGTTGGTGGTGGCGCAGGCCGGCGGGTCGGTTGGTGTGCCGTCGGGGTTGGTCAGGTAGGTGAACAGCACTCCTTGGCGTGCCAGTCGTGCCAAGCGTCGGTAGGCGCGGCGCGTGCGTTCATGCGTGTACCACCAGGTTTTACCGGTTTTTGACGCCCATGCAGGGTCTTGAGCGGCGAAGGTGCGCTGTGACATCCATTCTCGGAAGGTGTGCCCAAAGTCGTGGAGCATCGTCAACCACGCGCTGGCTTGGTCGACGCTGGTGATGCTCGTCAAGCGTCGTGACAAGGCCAGCAACGCCCGTGCGGGTTCGGTTCTGGGATGCATGGTTAGGTCGCGGATGATGTCACGATGAACGTGGACCAGGCAGCGTTGCACGCGCGTGGAGGGCCATAGGTGCGCGATAGCCGCCAAGGCGCCTGCAGCACCGTCGGTGGTGACCACATCGGCAGGAGCGAGGCGTTCAAGTAGGGCCGTGTAGGCCTGCGCGGATTCGTTGGCCGCCCACTGCCACTCCAGCACATGCTCGCGGTCTCGGGCGATCAGCAGCACCCATCCGCCCGACAGGTGTATGCCGTCAATGAAGATCTGATCGTGGACCTGCCCGGTGACGGGCGGGTGAGCACCGGCACCTGCCAGCACCAACAGGTACGACGCCGGAAAGCGCGCGCTGAGCCTTCCCTGTTCGTCTTGGGTGTGCCGAGACGTCGCCCACGCGATGAAGTCTGCCAGCTCATCGGCTTGTTCGTGTCGGCGCGCACGCCCTGATGGACATGTGGTTGACAGGGCGCACGAGGTGCATTTCCACCGTTGAGTGCCCGCCGCGGTGTGTCCATTCTTCTTCATCGGCACAGCGCACACCGGGCAACGCCGAGCACGATTCGATCGTGTTCTCACCCACTACACGATCACCCCAGAAAGTCAAGGAAGCTGCGCGATTAACCGCCCGAACCTAAATAACAGCGACTTTCGCCCGCAATCCCAACCTAAACCCGGAACTTAAGCACCACGTTCGTGACTATAGTCCGACTTTTCAGCACCGACGGCGCGGCCACCGCACGCAACGAGAGGCGGGACCCTTCGGGGTTCCGCCTCCGTCGTATCCGAGGAGGCATGGGGAGCGTCGGGACGCCTGTGAGCCGTCAGGTCCATCTTTTGTTTCTGTGAACGCATCCTGCGCACGCGGGCCCCTTTGATGCGCACGTTAACCCGTGAGGTGGCGGCCTGGGCAGGCTGCCCACCATGCCACCAATAGGGTTTAGCTGCGCATTGAAGGGTTAACACTGCCACTAGATGGGCCGGCTGCCAGGCACACGGCACAACAAACTCGCCCGGCAGGATCCCACGACTGCTGGTCCGCGAAAATACTTGCCCAGCGCGGCCGCTCCAGCCGCATTTCCGCGAAAATACTTGCCCAGCGCGCCATCAAACGCCAGCTTTTGGCCATTGTGAGCACGCAGGGCGAACCTTTTTGTGCTCGCACCCACATCAGGCCGAGCAGAGCGACAAATACCGCGCACAGCACGCAGAAACATGGCGACATTGAAACCAACAACACCATGATGTGTCCCGGGTATTGTGGAGAGTGTCTTAGGCCGGATTGGGAGGTTTGGGATGTCTGGTCAGCGTAAGTATTCGATGGAGTTGCGTGAGCGTGCGACGCGTATGGCGTTGGAGGCTCGTGCTGATCCTTCTAGGCGCAAGGGTGCTATCAAGCGTATTGGCGGCCAGTTGGGGGTCAATCCTGAGGCGTTGCGTACCTGGGTGCGTGCCGTGGAGCAGGGCGGACGCAATGAGCGCGGCGAGGTCAGTGATCAAGAGGCCCGCATCCGGGCGCTGGAAGCTGAAAACCGTGAACTGCGCCGAGCCAATGAGATCTTGAAGGCGGCGTCAGCTTTTTCGGGGGCGGAGCTCGACCGCCTCGCGCGTTAGTTTACGGCTTTATCGAGGTCAATCGACATCGGTGGGGAGTCGAGCCAATCTGCACTGTCTTGTCCCAGTCAGGGGTGCGGGTTGCTCCCAGTAGTTATTACGCCGCTCGGGCGCGCCCCTTGTCGGCGCGCAGTGCGCGCGACGAGGCGCTCACAGACGTGATCAGACGCGTGTGGGAGGAGAACTACTGCGTGTTCGGCGTGCGCAAAATGCATGCCTTTCTCAACAATGACGAGTTCGCAATGGGGCACGTGGCGCGCTGCACGGTTGAGCGCTTGATGCGGCGTATGGGTATTCGTGGCGTGAGTCGGTGCCGGGCCCGCCATATGACGGCTTCAGCGCCGCGGCAGACATGTCCACCTGACCTCGTGAATCGGCATTTTGGGGCCCATGACCTCAACGAGTTGTGGGTCGCAGACATTACCTACGTGCCAACCCAGGCTGGCTGGGTCTACGTCGCTTTCGTTACCGACGTGTGCTCTCGTAAAATCCTGGGGTGGAAGGTCGCGTCCTCGCTGCGTACTGACCTGGCCCTGGACGCATTGAACATGGCGATCTGCCAGCGACGCCGCGAAAACATAGACACTCGAGGGCTTGTGCACCACTCCGATCGGGGCGTGCAATACCGCGACGTGCGCTACGGACAGGCACTAGCCCAATGCAAGGCCATAGCCTCAGTAGGATCCACCGGCGACTCCTACGACAACGCTCTAGCCGAGGCCTTGAACTCCTTATACAAAGCCGAACTCATCTACAACAAAGCACGTCCCGGCTACACAGGTCCATGGCGCGACCAACGCGAAGTCGAACGCGAAACCTCAGCCTGGGTCCACTGGTACAACACAAGCCGCCCTCACCTCGCCCTGGGCGGAATCACACCGCAACAAGCAGAAAACAAACGCACAACAACACGAAAGAAAGCGGCCTAAAAATCCCTACACAAAACCCGGGACTTGACACCACTGCACACCCACAACAGGGGACCTGTGAAACCCGCATCACCTTTGCGCCCGAAAACTGCGCCAAAAACGCTCATTTCTCACCCGCAAAGGCGATCGCGGTTTCAAACCCACACAGGCACAAGCAAGCAAAGGCGACAAGGGTTTCACACTACCGGGCCACCTGGCCGACAGGGCCAGGCCGCGGTACCTGCGGGCCCTGAAGCCGTGTCCGGCCCCGCCATTTCACACCTGGTCTCTCCCACCCGCACGTTAACCCGATGAGATGCGCGTGGGCAACGCTGCCCACATGCACATCTAGGGGTTTACGTGCGTATCAAGAGGTTAACGCGCAAGTTCAGGGGTTCGCGTGCTAACGACACACCCCGCGAGACACACTTGCGCCCAAAACGCAGACCACCTCGCCCACAACACCCGATTTTCAGCGTTTTTCACCGAGGTGGTCTGCACTTTGGGCACCACACCACCTCAAACCGTGATCTCACCGTCACCAAACGGGGGGAATTGCACGACATGAGGCTCCGACACGCCGGCGACACGCCGATAGCCAGCCTCTAATGCTGCAAAACCCTCACCGCCACCGGCGTGGAGGGCGCCGGAGAGACCGCAGGGCCTGGCCGCGGTGCGCGTGGGCGGCGGGGCCTGGCCTTCCTCAAAAGTCGCATGCAATTCGATTGGGTGAAGATTCAACAAGCCCTAAAAACGTTGCGATTTCAACGCTGTGAATTCAGAGCTTGAAATAGTCGCGGGGAAGTGCATGCGAGATTGGTGAGCCAGGTCTGAAGGGTGCCGGAGAAATCGGAAGGCCGAGCTGCGGGGCACGTGGGCCGCGGCACTCGTGGGCGGCGGGGCCTGGTTGGACAACGAGCCGAAGCGCCGATCGAAGGTCGCGGCGCGGACGGCTCGCGGGCGAGCCGCCCACGGCGCAGCCCGGCCCCAGGCCAGGCCCGGCGCCCAGAAAACCCGCGGGTCCACAATCAACAACCAGCGCCACACAGCAACACGTAGTGTCCTATAACCCGGTGTTTGCGCAGCTTATGTGCTAGTTGGTCTGGAGCGCATGAGGCGAGTGGGTCGTGCGCGCGCCGTGAGAATACTGAGAATTATAGGGTTGGCAACATGTTTGTGTGATGTATCGCTAAATTCTAAGGCTGGCCATCGTCGAATCCCTATTGCGGTGGTCATAATTTGACGACGCCGAGAATGTAATCCTGATAATTGTTGAAAAATCTATTGTCGTCGCACGAAAGTGTGTACTGACCAAGGGTTCAGAGAAGTTGTTACATTGCCGTTATGTCCGGAGTATCAACGAAAAGCGCCGTTGTAGTTGTGGCTCAGGTGATAGTTGTTAGGCATGGTCGTGCACTCTGCTCCTTCACTAGGCTGGGACGTAAGTCCTGTCCACATTCCGCCGATAGAAGGAGAAGTCGATGTCTCGACCGCGTCCGTTCCGCGCCCGCGTGGGCGTTGCGGGTGCTGCCAGTCTGGCCGCTCTCTCGCTTCTCGTCACGTCGCTGACACCCCTCGCCATGCGAGCCAGCGCCGCCGACGAAAGCACGCAATCGCCCGACGTAGTTTCCTCGCAGGAAGCTGCCACGGCCTCGTCCAACGCGGAGGCCGCCGACGCGCCTGCCGCCGAGGTTGCCCCCGAGGACCAGCCCCGCACGCGCCGTGCCCGCGCAGTCGCGGAAGACCAGGCGACTCTGGCTCTGAACGTCGTGAACGACGCAGAAACCCTGCGCATCCACGATGATCAGATCACGACGATCAACTTCTCCTGCTCCTCGGTGACCACCCCCTGTAAGCAGGCGGAAATCGAGCTGACGCTGCCCGGCCCCATCACGCCGGCCGGCCTCAAGCTCGCCGAGCGCGGCTACAGGGTCGTCCCCGTCACCGGTAACAACGTGACCAAGACGACGACCTCGACCGAGAAGACCCCGGACGGCACGCGCGTGCAGCGCTACATCTTCAAGCTGAAGGATCCGCTGCCCGCCGGCACGTCCGACCGAATCCAGGTCACCTGGCACTACGACTACTATGACGCGCCGAACAACTCCACGACGAACCAGACGGTGACCTTCCGGGCGGCGAACGCCCAGACGGTCGAGCAGGCGCTCACCACCACGTGGACGGCCACCACCGACGTCGCCATCGAGAAGAGCGGCCCCACGAATCCCTCCAACTATCCCGCGGCCGGCGGAGAGACGACCTACAAGCTCCGCTACGGCTACCAGCAGATCGACCAGACCAACCCCAACAAGGTCGGCATCCGCTGGAACGGCTCCTCGATGAAGAGCCCTCGCCTGAACGGCCTCGGCTTCGTGGGTGTCCAGAACATCAAGGTCGTGGACCCGCTGCCCGCCCAGGCGGTCTTCGTGTCTGCCTCCGACGGCGGCGTCTACGACGCTGCGACCCACACAGTGACCTGGTCCTACGACAAGTGGTTCTGGCAGAACCCGCTCGAGTCGACCATCACCGTGAAGTACCCGGCGGGCGCGGTAACGACCGCTGACACGGTCGCCAACAAGGCGACCATTTCCGCCGAGGTCATGAACGACCCGTCGACCATCGTCACGAAGAGTTCCGAGATCACGCACGGCTTCTCCGTGCGCAAGCCGGGCGGCAGGATCGCGAAGGCCGGTAACGACTGGGCGTACCAGACGCGCGGCAACCTCGCCCAGTGGCGCTTCGGCGGCACGAACTCCGGTAACACCGCCCTGCACTTCCGCTGGGAAGACACGCTCCCCTGCACCTGGTCCACCCAGGACGCCAAGGCCGCCGGCGACTCCTGCGACCAGCCGACCATGGTCGGCCCCTACCGCTTCACCGTCTTCAGCAAGTCCGGATACGAGGACAACGGCGGATGGACGCTGGAGTACTGGACCAACAAGGGCAACCACGAGACCGTCATCTACACGAAGACGACCGGACTGACCCTGCCCGAGGGGGAGTGGATCACCCGCTTCACGATCGACACGGACGCCGTCCCCCAGACGAACCCCCAGGCGTGGCTGTACGGCACAATCCCCACGAACTTCCCGAACAAGGAGCCCGCGGACTTCGCGTCGCACTACAACGCGACGCTGCCGCCCGAGAGGTACTACAACTACGAGGCCTCCCCGGACTACGTGCGCTTCCAGAACTGCGCGAGCGGCACGGTGACCGACAAGGACAGTGGCAACGTCGTCGCCTCCAACGAGAACATGTGCTCGTGGATGCGCGTGCGCGACGAGTTCCCGAGCGTCCAGGTCTATAAGTCCGCTCGCACCAACCCCGTGGTCGTTGGCAAGCCCGCCAGCTTCTTCATCAACGGCACCGCCAAGACGAAGGCCGACGGTGGCGCCCCCACTCCCTTCACGGTCGTCGACCTGCTGCCCGAGGGCTTTGACGTGGACGACGCCTCGGCGATCGTCCCCGAGAAGCGCTCCACGCTGAAGAACCCCGACGGTACCCCCTACGACCTGAGCAAGGTCACGGTCGAGATCGAGAAGAACTTCAACAACACTGGTCGCACCCTGATCCGCTGGAACGTTCCGGATCCGGTCGAGGGCAGCCTGTACTCGACCTTCAACGTGAACACGCTGGCCACTGCTCTGGCTGGTCAGAACACGAACGACGCCATGGCGTTCATGCCCGGCGATGGCGCGAAGGCCACGAACGAGGACAAGAGCCTGCGCAACACGAACTACTGCATCGGTAGCCGCGCGGTCGACACCTTCGACGTCAACAAGAACGGCTCGACCACCGACTACATCTGTAACGCAGCGACGGACTTCAACGTTGCGACGACCCCGTCGATGAATATCGAGAAGGAAGTCAAAGGGCAACAAGAACGCCGACTTCGTTCCGGCCGGCGAGATCGCCGAGATCGACCCAGGCGCCGACGGTGCCTACCGTTTCACGATCTCCAACTCCGGTAACACCCCGCTGACCAAGGTCGTCGCCTACGACGTCCTGCCTCACCTGAACGACGTGGGCGTCGGCCCCGCCTCCTCGCAGGCCCGTGGCTCCTACTGGAAGCCGAACCTGAACTCCACGACGTGGGCGTTCGAGTCGGTGAAGGAGAAGCCGGGTCGCGATCCCGAGGTCACGGCCGTTCCGGCCTCGGACATCACGGTCCAGTACTCGACGGTTCCCAACCCCTGCCGCGGTGAGGTCCTCTCCGCGGGTGGCACCATGAACGACGCTCCCGCCGGTTGTACCCCCGACGCGTGGGGCGACGCTCCCGCCGACCTGACCAAGATCACCGGCTTCCGTATCGTCATGAACCGCGACATCGAGCCGGGCGAGAAGATCCGCTTCATCGCGACCATGACCTCCCCAGTCGACGCCAACCTCATCGCGTGGAACTCCGTGGCAATGGCGGGTGGCGTTACCGAGAACGGCAAGGTGTCCTACCTCCTGCCGAACGAGGCCCCCAAGGTCGGCATCAATGTCTCCACCGACGTTGAGGTCGCTAAGACCGTGTCTCGCGTCAAGATGAACGGCGACCAGCCGGTCCGCGACGCCAACGGCGTCATCGAGACGGTTGAGTCCGACGAGGTCATCATGCCCGGGTGACTACATGCTGCTACAAGGTGAACCTGAAGGCCAAGGGCCCTGCTGTCGCCTCGGGCATGACCGTCAGCGAAGTGCTCCCCGCAGGTGTCGAATTTGTCTCCGCGAGACGCGCATCTGCCAGGATGGGCGCGACGAACCCCGTGCACGGTGCAGTAAAGACGCGATCACCGCTTTGGTGAAGTCTCGACCCGGACTGGGAGAGCGATGGAGTCCGGCGTTCTTAACACCAACCTCGACGTGGGTGGTACTGAAACGCTGTACGTGCTGGTGCAGGTCGCAGAACGGCACCGAGGGCAGGACCATCACGAACACCGCGTCCCTGGGTGAGTTCGATCAGATCGACTCCAACAAGGACAACAACACGGCAAGCGCGACCTTCAAGGTGGGCGGCACCATCTCGGGCACCATCTACAACGATAAGGATGCGACCTGGTTCAACGATTCGCCCGTCCTCGACAAGCCTTTCGAGGGTGTGACGGTCCGTCTGCTCGACGCCGACGGGAACCCGGTGAAGGATTCGTCCGGCGCCGACATCACCGCGAAGACCGACGCTGACGGTAACTACACCTTCACCCGTCTGCCGCTGGGCTCGTACAAGGTCGAGGTCGTCGCGGGTGAGGCGAAGGTTGACGGCACCGATGTGAACCTGGCCGACTACAAGCAGACCTACGGCTACGGCTCGTCGGCGACGCGTGAGCAGGCTGGTCAGGGCAAGCTCGTGACGCCGACCGCGATCGAGCTGACCGCTGCTGCTCCCAACGCCACGGAGATCGACTTCGCGTTCGTGAAGCCCGTCTCGGTGGGTAACTTCGTGTGGTTCGACGCCAACAAGGACGGCATCCAGGATGCGGATGAGGTCGGCGTCGCCGGCGTCACCGTCACCCTGACCGACGCCGCCGGCAACCCGGTCATCGACCTGGACGGCAACCCCGTCAAGCCCGTGACCACGGACGCCAACGGCAAGTACGAGTTCACCAACCTGATGCCGAACGTCGATCGCATCGTTGCCAACCCCGGCGAGCAGAGCTACAAGGTCACCTTCACTCCTCCTGCCGGCTACTCCGCGACTAAGAGCTATGCGGCTGCGGATGGCGAGAAGGACTCCAACGGTGCCGAGAGCGACGTGACGCTCACCGAGGGCCAGAACGATGAGAGCGTCGACTTCGGCCTCGTCGCAGATGGCACGATCGGTGACACCCTGTTCTGGGACGTCGACAACAACGGTGGTTCCGAGCCCTCGGGTCCGGACAAGCCGCTGGCCGGCGTGACCGTCAAGCTGACCTACACGACCCCCGCGGGCGTAGAGAAGACGCTGACGACGGTGACGGACGAGAACGGCAAGTACTCGTTCAAGGACCTGGCTCCCGGCGATTACGTCGTCACTGTTGACAAGACCTCCCTGGCTACCGTCTGCCCCGAGTGCACCGCTCAGACCCACGCCCCGTCGGGCAACCTGACGGCTGCGGAGGGCCAGGAGCTCTCCCTCACCTCCAAGGTGACGCTGAGCCCCGGCGCGATGACGAACAACGACCAGGACTGGGCCTTCACCGGCGTCGCCAACACGGCGATCGTCAAGGCGATTGCGGAGCCGGCCGAGGTTCCGGCGGGTGGCTTCACCCCCGGCACGTCCGTCACCTACACGCTGACCGTCACGAACGAGGGCCCGAGCCCCGCCACGGGCGTCATCGCGCAGGATAAGCTCCCCGCGGGCGTGACCTTCGTGTCCGCGCAGGGCGATGGCACCTACGATGCCGCCTCCGGCAAGTGGGACTGAGCGGAGAGGTGATCGAGAAGGACGCGACGCGCACCCTGCGCATCACCGTCACCGTCGACGCTTCCGCCGCCGGTTCGGTTGTGACCAACACAGCCACGATCGAGAAGCAGGATCAGATCGGCGACAAGAAGCTGGACAACACCTCGTCCGTGCCGCTGACCGCCGGCTACACGATCGCTGGAAAGCTCTACAACGATGCGGACGCGTCGTTTAGCGCCAGCGACTCCGAGGCACCGTACGTGGGTGTCACGGTTGCGCTCCTGAAGAAGGACGGCACTCCCGTCCTCGACAAGGATGGCAGCCCGGTCACGGCCGTGACCGACGCCGAGGGCAAGTACTCCTTCAGCGGTCTGCCGCTGGGCGAGTACAGGGGCAGTGTCGTTGACCCGACCTCCGGTCCTCTGGCGGGCACCAAGCCCACCGAGGCCTACACCGGCCGCCACAAGACCACCGCAGACGTGACCATCGCTGAGGCGACCGGTTCCGTTATCGACGTGAACTTCGGCTTCGTCAAGCCCGCTTCGCTGGGTGACTACACCTGGATGGACGTCAACCGCGATGGCATTCAGGATGTCGACGAACCGGCTCTGCCCGGCGTGACGGTTACCCTGACCTACGAGGACGGCTTCGCCGTGACCGATGCCTCGGGCAACGTCGTTACAGCGAAGACGAGCGACGCGAATGGCAAGTACTCCTTCGAGAACCTGCTGCCCGGCGGCTACAAGGTGTCCTTCCAGGCACCTGCAGGCTACGAGGCAACAACCTCGGATGCCGGAACCGACCGCGCTCTCGACTCCAACGGAGCTACGGCCTCGGTCACCCTGGCTCAGGATCAGACGGATGAAACGATTGACTTCGGTGCCGTTGGTACCGGTGTCATCGGCGATCAGCTGTTCCTCGACGTGAACCAGAATGGTGGCAATGCCCCCGACGCTGGCGACAAGGTACTGCCCGGTGTGAAGGTGACGTTGGTGTGGACTGGTCCGGGTGGAATCACCCGCACCTACGAGACCACGACCGATGCGGATGGCAAGTACAAGTTCGAGAACCTGCTGCCCGGTGACTACAAGGTGAGTGTTGACCCTGAGTCGCTGCTGGCGGCTGAGCCGCTGCTGGATGTGTTGACGCATGATCCGTCGCGTGATGTGGTTTCCAAGACCGTTGTGTCCGAGGATGTGAAGAAGGATGCTGCTAAGCTGGCGGATGCGTTCAAGCTGACGGCTAACCTGACTCTGACGGGCGAGAAGAACCAGAACCTTGATCAGGACTGGGGCTTCGGAATCTCGGCTGACACCGCCATCAAGAAGGCGATCACCGATCCGGATGAGGTCAATCAGGAAACCTTCGAGTTCACTCCGGGCGCTCACGTGACGTACACGTTGACGCTGACGAATAATGGTCCGGGCGTGGCAACCGGCGTCACCGTCTCCGACAAGCTTCCGACGGGCGTTAAGTTCGTCAAGGCTGAAGGCGATGGCACCTACCACTCCGCTACTGGTGTGTGGGATCTGTCCGATGCGACCCTGGCCAAGGGTGATGTCAAGACGATCACGATCACGGTGGATATCACCGGTGAGGGCGCGGGCACGCTGGTGACCAACGTTGCCAGGATTACCCGCCAGGATCAGGCAGGCGATGACCCGACCAACAACGAGTCCTCGGCCTCGTTCAAGGGCGGGTACAACCTGGGTGGCACGATCTACCGTGACTCGGACGCGTCCTACTCCAAGGGCGATGACGAGCAGCGCTTCAAGGGCGTCACGGTCGCGCTGCTGAACGAGGACGGTACCCCGGTGCTCGGTGCCAACGGTGATCCCATGACCGCGGTGACCGACGAGAACGGTGCCTACCAGTTCGTGGGTCTGGGTCGCGGCTCGTACCGCGTGGTGATTGTGGATCCCGATAAGGGTGATCTGGCTGGTCTGATTCCGACTCAGGCGTACACGGGTCGGGGTGCCACCGAGGCGGCCGTGACGATTACGGATGCGTCGGTGCAGGGCGTGGACTTTGGTCTGGTTGCTCCGGCCACGATTGGTGACCGTGTGTGGAATGACGCTGATGGTAACGGTGCGGATAACGGTGAGCCGGGCGTGCCTGGTGTGACCGTGATCCTGAAGGACACCAACGGTGTTGAGGTGGCTCGTACCACCACTGACGCGAACGGGAACTACCGTTTCACTGGTCTGGTTCCGGGTACGTACACGGTCGATATTGAGGTTCCTGCCGGGTTTAATGCGGCGACGACCTCGATGACCGTCACGGTTGGTGAGGGTGAGGAGAACCTGGATGTGGACTTCCCGCTCACGGTGATTCCTGCTCCGACTCCGGCGACCACGGTTGCCAAGGTGCTGGCTCGTACCGGCTCGGACGCGTCTGTTCTGGGTGGTATGGCGGCCATGGCAGCTGTTGCTGGCATCGCAGCCCTGGCGGGTAAGCGCCGCCGGAACCGCCGGGAGGCCTAACCGGGTGGGCGCACGCCCCGCAGGGGGTGAGCCCATCAAGAGTGAGGGGCGCGAGACCATACTGGTCTCGCGCCCCCTCCCGCACACCCACCACACCACCACGACCCCGCCCCGGCCTCGTCAATGAACGAGGAGCCCCGCAGCGTGTGGAACGCGCGGTGCGGGGCGCAGATGAGGTGGGAGCAACTAGGCTTGGAGGGTGACCACAGCTCTGTATCGCCGGTATCGCCCCGACACCTTTGATCAGGTGATCGGCCAGGAACACGTAACGGAGCCGCTCAAGGCGGCGCTGCGCGCGAATCGCGTGACGCACGCGTACCTGTTCTCCGGGCCGCGCGGATGCGGCAAGACCACCTCGGCGCGCATTCTGGCGCGCTGCCTGAACTGCGCGCAGGGCCCCACGGACACCCCGTGCGGACAGTGCGAATCGTGCCGTGAGCTGGCCACCGGAGGCCCCGGCTCGCTCGACGTCGTCGAGATCGACGCGGCCTCGCACGGCGGCGTCGACGACGCCCGCGACCTGCGCGAGCGCGCCACCTTCGCGCCGGTGCGCGACCGCTACAAGATCTTCATCATCGACGAGGCCCACATGGTCACGAACCAGGGCTTCAATGCGCTGCTCAAGCTCGTCGAGGAGCCGCCCGAGCACGTCAAGTTCGTCTTCGCGACGACGGAACCCGAGCGCGTCATAGGCACGATCCGCTCGCGCACCCACCACTACCCGTTCCGCCTGGTGCCGCCGGACGTGCTGGGCCCCTACCTGACGGGCCTGTGCGCCGAGGAGCACATCGGCGTGGGCGAGGGCGTCCTGACCCTCGTCATGCGCGCGGGCGGCGGTTCGGTGCGAGACACCCTGTCGGTGCTCGACCAGCTGATGGCTGGCGCGATCGACGGGCAGGTCGCCTACCAGACGGCCGTCGCGCTGCTCGGCTACACGGACTCCGCCCTGCTGGATGAATCCGTCGACGCTCTCGCGGGCGGCGACGGCGCAGCGGCCTTCCGCGTCGTCGAGCGCATGGTCGAGTCCGGCCACGACCCGCGCCGCTTCGTCGAGGACCTCCTCCAGCGACTGCGCGACCTCCTCATCATCGCGGTCGCCGGTGACGGCGCGCGCGACGTCCTGGCGGACACCCCGCACGACCAGTTCGAGCGGATGCAGCGTCAGGCGCAGAACTGGGGCCCGCACGGGCTGTCCCGCGCCGCCGACCTGACCGACGAGGCCCTGCGAGCCATGACGGGCGCGACCTCGCCCCGCCTGCAGCTCGAGCTCCTCGTCGGCCGCATCCTCGTCCCCGCCCCCGGACCCGCCCAGGCCCCCGTGCAGGGAACGGTCGGCATGACCGGTGGGGGTGCGCCGCGCCAGGCGTCCCCCGCGTCGACGCCCGAGGCCTCCTCGGGTCGTTTCGGCGCCCGCGAGGCGCGCGAGGCACTGGCCCGCAAGAAGCAGGAGCGCGCCGAGGCCTCGTCCCCCGCTCCTCAGACGCCCGCATCGCCTTCCGCGCCTGCTCCCCAGGGCGTGCCCGCGTGGGGTAGTGGCCCCGACTGGTCCGCTCAGAAGCCCGCCGCCCCGGAGTCGAGCTCCGCTCCCGCGCAGGCCGTGCGACAGGAAGCCCCGCGCCGCGAGGCCGCCCACGACAGCGCGCCCGCCCGCGAGGCCGCGCCCGCGCAGACCGAGCCGCGCCCTGCCGCTCCTGTGCGGCAGAGCCGCGAATCCGCCGCGCCGCAGCGCCCGGAGGCGCCCGCCCGCGCAGAAGCCCCGGCTTCCGGCCGTGACGCCGACATGCTGCGCGGTCGCTGGAACGAGGTCGTCGAGCGCCTGTCCTCTATCAGCCGTGTTACGTGGTCGATGGTCGGCGGCAACGCCCAGCTGGGTGCCGTCGACGGCTCCCAGGTGGTGCTCCTCTTCCCCGTCGAGGCCATGGTCAATGCCTTCTCGCGCGGCTCCCGCGCGGCCGACGTCGAAAAGGCCATCAACGAGGTCACCGGCCTGACCGTGAGCGTGTCCGCGCAGGTCGGGCAGGCCTCGGGCGGCCCGGCGACGACCGGCCCGTCGGCGCAGGCATCGCACCCCGGCCCTGCCACGCAGCCGTCCCAGCCCGGAGGCTGGGTCTCGGAGCCGCCCCCTTTTGATGAGGCCGCCGCGCAGGCGGCACCCCAGGGCGACCCCGAGCCGGCTGACACCGGTTGGCCGGAGCCTGTCGGCGAGCCCGAGCCCGAGGACGCCGGCTGGCCCGAGCCTGCCCGCGCGCCTGAACCTGCGCGTGCGCCCGAGCCCGAGGACGCCGGCTGGCCCGAGCCCGCGACGGTGACGCCGATCCGACGCGATGAACCCGCCGCGTCGGCACCGACCACACAGGCCCCAGACCCGCAGCCCGCCGAGCGCCCCGCGTTGCCCGAGCGAGCCGCGCGCGCCCTCGCGGCCGCCCCCGAGGTGACCGAGCCGTCCTCGTCCCCGAACGGCGACGCGGCCCCGCGCAAGCGCTCCTTCACGGTCTTCCGCTACCCGGGCGACCCGGAGCCTACCGACGAGCCGGCGGACGCACCCGCACAGCCCGCCTCGGCCTCGTCCCCCGTCTTCGACGACGCGCCCATTGAGCCCGCAGCGCACACCCCGTCGACCCCCGACCGGATGGGGCGACCCGGTCGTCATCCCCGGTGGTGCGTCCGTGAACTTCGAGGACAGCGCGGACTCGTGGACCCCGCCCGAGTCAGCCGCGCCCGCCGACGTGACCCCGATCAGCGCGGCCCCGAGCGCCTCCACGCAGGCCCCCGCCTGGCTGGCTGCGGCCCCCGAGCCCGCGTCGGCTCCCGCGCCCGGATTCGGTGCCCCGGAGGCCGGGCGCGACGCCTGAGACGCGTCCGATGGTCCGCTGACCGGACGCGCCGCCGCCGAGGCCGCCCCTGCGCGAGAAGGTTCAGCGCGAGGCAGCCATCGTCTCGACCCGCACCCACGCGGCCGATGACGATAGCGCCAGCATCGACGACGAAAAACATTGAAAACTCGCAGACGATCGGCCTGGCAGCGGTCCTGGAGATCCTCGGCGGACGCGTCATCGAAGAAAAAGATGACCGAGGGAGGATACTGACATGTACGACGGCGCCCTGGCCGACCTCATCGACCAGTTCGGGCAGCTTCCCGGCATCGGCCCGAAGTCCGCGCAGCGTATGGCCATGCACGTCCTGGACGCGGAGCCCGAGGACGTCGCACGCCTCGTCGACGCGATCAACGCCGTGCGCGGGCGCGTGCGCCACTGCGACATCTGCGGCAACCTCACGGAAGAGGACGAGTGCTCCATCTGCCGCGACGTGCGCCGCGACCCCAGCGCGATCTGCGTCGTCCAGGAGCCCAAGGACATCCAGGCGATCGAGGGGGCGCGCGTGTTCCGCGGCCGCTACCACGTCCTCGGGGGCGTCATCGACCCGATTCACGGGGTGGGGCCCGACCAGCTGAACATCGCCTCGCTCATGAGCCGCCTCGCTGACGGAACGGTCACCGAGGTCATCCTGGCGACCAACCCGAACGTCGAAGGCGAGGCGACGGCTGCGTACCTCGCGCGCATGCTCTCCACGATGGGTGTCGAAACCTCGCGCCTGGCGATGGGCCTGCCCATGGGCGGGGACTTGGAGTACGCGGACTCGGTGACGCTGGGGCGTGCGCTCGAGGGGCGTCGCCGCCTCTAGGCTCTTATCGACGAGGCCGTGGCTGCCTCGCGCTCTCGACGCGCGGGCGGATGCGGCCTCGTGTTGTGTTCGAGCGGGTGTCCCGGGGCCGTGGCGGTCGCAGTGCCCGCGACCTGCGGCGTTTGCCGCGCTGCGGGCCTCGCGTCCCCCTGTCGGTGACGCACGTGTGACACAATCGGAGGGTAACGCCCCGACATATGAGGAGGCCATGATGGCGACCCAGGCGAGCTCAGACGCGCCCCGAGTACTGGTTGTTGACGACGAGGCGATGCTGGCGGACCTGCTCTCGCAGGCCCTGCGCCACGAGGGCTGGGAGACGGCCACGGCGAAGGACGGGCTGGATGCGCTGGCGAAGGCGACGAGCTTCCAGCCGGATGTCGTGATCCTCGACGTGCAGATGCCGCGCATGGATGGCCTGGAGACGCTGGAGCGCCTGCGCGCTCGCGACCCGGAGCTGCCGGTCCTCTTCCTTACCGCCCGTGACGCGGTCGCGGATCGTGTCCAGGGCCTGCGCGCGGGTGCGGACGACTACGTGACGAAGCCCTTCGACCTGGACGAGGTGGCGGCCCGTGTCGACGCCCTGCTACGCCGCGCGGGGCGTACCCAGCAGGCGGTTTCGACGGTGCTGCAGGTCGCGGATCTGACCCTCGATGTGGACTCCCACGATGTGCGCCGTGGCGGGGAAGAAATCACGTTAACGAACACTGAGTTTGAATTGCTCCGGTATCTCATGGAAAACGTTGGAATCGTGCTATCGAAGCAGAAGATTCTCGATGCCGTGTGGAGCTACGACTTCGGCGGCCAGGTCAACGTTGTCGAGCTGTACATCTCCTACCTGCGTAAGAAGATCGACGCGGATCGGCCGGCCCTCATTCGTACGGTGCGCGGTGCCGGATACATCATGAGGGAGCCTCAGTGACGCGCCGCCGTTCCCTGGCCGGGCGCCTGTCGCGTGCGCTAGCCGCGTGCGTCGCACTCGCGCTCATCGTCATGGTCGCCGCGTCCACCCTGGTCATGCGCTCGTGGATGCTGGGCAACATGGACTCCGAGCTGCACCGCCTTGCCCAGCGCGCGGGGGAGCACCTGGACGTCGGGGACGCGCCGGACCCGGACGTGGAGGACGCGCCGGATCCGGAAGGAGATGGGGACGACGCCGACGGTGGCGCGCGAATGGCCCCGCAGTCCGGCAGCCGCAAGCCGCGCCCCGGTGGGCCGGTCCTTCCCGGCGGCCCCACGGGACCCGGATTTGGCGGGTCCGGCATTTCCGAGGGCACCCTTCAGTACGTGAGCGAGGACGGCGAGTCGGCCGGTGCGGTCGTCTCGAATTTCGCCGTGAAATATCTGGACGAGCGCGCGTTGCAGATCCTGGCGGGTGTGCCCACGGATGGTGCACCGCACACCGTGCGGCTCAAGGGTTTGGGTACGTTCCGGGCGACGTCCCAGGTCATTGATGACAAGACAGTTCTCGTGGGCGTGCAGATGGACAGCATCGACGACGTCATCTTTATGCTCGTCGCGGTTGAGGTGGGCCTGTCTCTCGTCGTCGCTATCGCGGCGGGCTTCGCTGGCCGCGCGTGGGTGCGCCGCGAGCTGCGTCCCCTCGGCGTTGTGCGCGCTGCAGCCGCGGGCATTGCGAGCCGCGACCTGGCCGACGACGCTGAGGAGTTGACCCGCGTCGGCGAGGAGGCCACCTCCGGCCCCGTGGAAGTCGCGGACGTCGCGGGGGCCCTGAACTCGATGATCGACGCGGTAGAAGACGGCATGGAGCGCCGCGCCCGCAGCGAGGCGAAGCTGCGCCAGTTCGTCGCCGACGCCTCCCACGAGCTGCGCACGCCGCTGGCCTCCGTTCAGGGTTACGCGCAGCTCGCGCGCCGCGACATCGACGAGGCCTCCCGGACTCAGGCGCTCGAGCGCATCTCCTCGGAGGGGGCGCGGATGGCGTCCCTTGTAGAGGAGATGCTGACCCTGGCGCGCCTGGACGGTGACCGCGCCCTGAAACGCGACAATATCGACGTTATCCCGCTGATACTGGACGCCCTGTCAGACGCCCACGTGGTCGCCCCCGACCACGCGTGGGAGCTCGGCGAGGCCACGGACATCCCCGTGCTCGGCGACGAGGCGGCCCTGCGCCAGATCCTCACGAACCTCCTCGCGAACGCCCGCGTGCACACGCCCGCGGGTACCCGCGTGACCGTCTCCCTGACCCGCGCCCCTCAGGGAGTGGAATCCGACAAGGGGGCCCCGGCCTCGTCCATGGTGACGCTGCGCGTCGCGGACGACGGTCCCGGCATCCCGGCCGAGATTCGCGACCGCGTCTTCGACCGCTTCGTGCGTGGAGACTCCTCGCGTACGCGCGACGGGCACGGCTCCTCGGGCCTGGGAATGTCGATCGTCGAGTCGCTCGCCCGCGCGATGGGCGGCTCCGTGCGGCTGGTCGACTCCGAGCAGGGGACCATCATCGACGTGACATTGCCCGCCGCCTGAGTGCGCCTGCGCGGACGACGCTTTCGCGCGCTGATCAGGAGCGTTGCAATTCCGGGCGTTACGGGCCCGTGTGTCCTGGGTCGCCCCGGCGCGTCCCATGTCACCTGCGCCCACATGCCGGTCGTTCCCGGCGCGATGCCTGGTGGGCCGTAGGATTGTTGTGGTGGCGTGCGCCACCCGAAGGCGTGCGAATCGGCACGTACTGATAGAAATGAGGCTCTAGTGGCACTGATCGTGCAAAAGTACGGCGGTTCTTCCGTCGCCGACACCGAAGCCATGAAGCGCGTCGCCCAGCGCATCGTGGACACGCACAACGCGGGACACCGCGTCGTTGTCGTCGTATCGGCGATGGGTGACACGACCGACGACCTGCTCGACTCGGCCGCAGCACTCACCGACAACCCGCCCGAGCGTGAAATGGACATCCTCCTGTCGGCAGGCGAGCGCATCTCGATGGCCCTCCTCGCGATGGCCGTCAACGAACTCGGCGTCGAAGCCCGCGCCTACACCGGCGCGCAGGCCGGCATCAAGACCGACAGCCACTTCGGTGCCGCCCAGATCGTCGGAATGGTGCCCGAGCGCGTCGCCCGCGCCGTCAAAGGACGGGCAGGTCGCCATCGTCGCAGGCTTCCAGGGCATCTCGAAGGACGACGACGTCACCACGCTGGGCCGAGGAGGCTCCGACACGACCGCCGTCGCCCTCGCCGCCGCCCTCCACGCCGACGTGTGCGAAATCTACACGGACGTCGACGGCCTCTTTCTCCGCCGACCCGCGCATCGTCCCCAAGGCCCACCGCCTGCGCACCCTCACCCAGGAAGAAACCCTGGAAATGGCTGCGCACGGCGCCAAGATCCTCCACCTGCGCGCCGTCGAATTCGCGCGCCGCTACGGGGTCCCCCTGCACGTGCGCTCCTCGTTCTCCGAAAAGAACGGCACCTGGATCTCCGACTCCCCCGCAAACCCTGAACTCAAGGGCCTCGTGCCCGACGCAGCCCTGAAGTCTCCCGAGGAAAACGCCATGGAAAAAGCCCGTCATCTCCGGTATCGCACGACCGCTCCCAGGACAAGATCACCGTCACCGACGTGCCGAACAGCCCCGGCGTCGCCGCCCGCGTCTTCGCCGTCGTCGCCGAGGTCGGCGCCAACATCGACATGATCGTCCAGAACCTGCCGATCTCCGACCCCACCAAGGCCAACATCACCTTCACCCTGCCCGAAGGCGACGCGCAGAAGGCCCTCGACGCCCTCGAAGCCCACCGCGACGAGATTGGCTTCAACGAGCTGCGCTACAACCCCAACATCGGCAAGCTCAGCCTCGTCGGCGTCGGCATGCGCACCAACCCCGGCGTCTCCGCGCGCCTCTTTTCCGCCCTGTCCGACGCGGGCATCAACATCGACCTGATCTCCACCTCCGAGATCCGCATCTCCGTCGTCACCCGCCTCGACGACCTCGACCGCGCCGTGCAGGCCGTCCACACCGCCTTCGGCCTCGACGCCTCCGAAACCGAGGCCGTCGTCTACGGCGGCACCGGCCGCTGATCAATCATCGACGAGGCCCGGGCAGGGCTCCGCTGATCCGCGCGGTTCCGGCGCTCCCGGGAGTGCGCCCGGCCTCGTCACATAGATTTCACCCAGCGTTCGCCCCGTCGTATGGGCGCGCGCACCAACACAAGGAGAACACCATGAGTGGATTCAATGTCGCCGTCGTCGGCGCCACCGGCCAGGTCGGCCGAGTCATGCGCACCCTGCTGGAGGAGCGGGGTTTCCCGGTCGAGACGATTCGCTTCTTCTCGTCCGCGCGCTCCGCGGGCCAGATCCTGCCGTGGAAGGGACAGGACATCGTCGTCGAGGACGTTGCGACGGCCGACTACTCCGGCATTGACATCGCCGTGTTCTCCGCGGGCGCCACCGCCTCGCGCGAGTACGCCCCCAAGTTCGCGGCCGCCGGCGCGGTCGTCGTCGACAACTCCTCCGCGTGGCGCAAGGACCCCGAGGTCCCGCTCGTCGTCTCCGAGGTCAACCCCGACGACGTCGACAACCGTCCCAAGGGCATCATCGCGAACCCCAACTGCACGACCATGGCCGCCATGCCCGTCCTCAAGCCCCTCGTCGCGGCTGCCGGCGGCATCAAGCGCCTCTTCGTGTCCTCCTACCAGGCCGTCTCCGGGTCGGGCCGCGCCGGCGTCGCCGAGCTGACCAGCCAGATTGAGGCCGGTGCTGCGCAAGACCTGGCAGCCCTGGCCCTCGACGGCCGCGCCGTCACCCTGCCCGAGCCCGGCGTCTACGTAGCGCCCATCGCCTTCGACGTCGTGCCGCTCGCCGGCTCCATCGTCGACGACGGCTCCGAGGAAACCGACGAGGAGCAGAAGCTGCGCAACGAGTCGCGCCGCATCCTGCACACTCAGGACCTCGCCGTGTCCGGCACCTGCGTGCGCGTCCCCGTCTACACCGGCCACACCCTCACTATCCACGCCGAGTTCGCCGGCGACATCACGCCCGACCAGGCCCGCGCTCTGCTGGCCGAGGCCCCCGGCGTGCGCGTCGTCGACGTCCCGACCCCGCTCGAGGCCGCCGGCCGCGACGAGGTCCTCGTCGGCCGCATCCGTCATGACCAGGCCGTCGACGGTAACCGTGGCCTCGTCCTGGTCGTCTCCGGCGACAACCTGCGCAAGGGCGCTGCCCTGAACGCGGTCCAGGTCGCCGAGGTGGTGGCTGCGCGACTGCGCTGAGTGTTGCACTGACTGCGTGAACGCGCGGCGGCCCGGTGGGCTGCCGCGCGTTTGCGTTGCGTGTGGCCCCACGGGTGTTCCGGGCGCCGGAGGGCCCGGCCGCCCGCGAGGCTAGGCGGCCTCACTTCGTTCGGCGCCGCGCCTCGAAGCCCGCCCGTGCCCTCCGGACCCTCCGGCGCCCTCCACACCGGCGGCGCTTGTGGTTCTGGTGTGCTCGGCCAGGCCGCGCCGCCGCCCACGGACACCGCAGCCTGGCCCTCCGGTCCATCCGGCGCCCTCCGCACCAGTGGGGCTAGGTTGCTGTGAATAGCCCGGCCAGGCCCCGCCGCCGCCCGTCGGCACCGTGGCCAGGCGCGCTGGACCTTCCGGCGTCCTTCACACCGGCGGTGCTTGCGCTGCGGCGTGTGGCTTGGTGCGTGTTGTTACAAACGTCGTCAATCCAATGGCTTTTTCGCTGAAAATGGTGGTTTTTGGGCTTGGATTGACGACGTTTGTCACAGGGGTCCTCGTGAGGCGATTTGATTGCGTTGGTTTGACGACGTTTGTAACGTCGGCCGTCCGCTGGTCGCTCGGCCAGGCCCCGTCGCCACCGCACAGGTGTCGCGTCCAGACCTCACTTGCCGCATTGCTGAGACCGCACCCAATTTCGCACGTAATTCCCCTGCGACTATTTCAAACATTGAATTCAGATCGTTGGAATTGCAACGTTTTCGGGCGTTGTAGAAAGTTCGCGCAATCGAATTACGTGCGACTTTTTGGGGGCGTGGCCCCACCGCCCTCACAATTTCGCATGTAATTCCTTCGCGGGTGTTTCATGCTGTGATTCGTGATCGTTGGAATTCTGCGGATTCTGCGTTGGTGTGGGGTTGGTCTGGATGGGAATTGCATGCGGAATTGGGGAGTTCCCTATTCCGTGTTTGAGCTTGTTGCTCAGGGCATTGCACTACTTACGGGAGTATTGCGCTACTTGGGTAGGCATTGCACTGCTTAGTTGCCAGTGCAATGCTGTGCTATCTGGTGCATTGGTGCCGTATCTAGTGCACTGCTTCGTCGTGATGAAACCGGTGACGCCTTTGCGACCTCGTGTGAGGGCTGTGTTGAAACCGGCGTCGCCTTTGCCCGCGCAGGCCGAGCCTCAACTGAAACCGTCATCGCCTTTGCGCGTGAGAAATGGGTGGTTTGAGTGCGTATTTCGGTTGCAGAGGTGCTGGCGGTTTCAACAACTCGCTTCCGGAGGCGAGCAGTGGTGATGGTGGTTTCACGGTGGCCTGCATCAGCGGTTGCAGAGGTGTCATTGGTTTCAAAGTCGCCACGCGTCTACGTCCTGTGCGCGAAAAAGTTCTTCCTGCAAGCCCAAAACAGTAGTGTCCCGCATAGTGGTGTAACCGTGTGGTGGTCGGCTCGTTTGATATGGGTGCGGTCACCGTGTGATCCTTCGAGAAAGCTCTCTACTTCTGACTCGAAACGATTTGGAGGCACAACGATGACCGCTCCTCATATTATCGACCCTGCTGGCCTGCTTGGCGAGGCGTTGTCCCAGGCGTCCCCGGATTTGATGCGTTCCTTGCTCCAGCACGTGATTAACGCGTTGTTATCAGCGGACGCTGACACCGTGTGCGGGGCCCAGTGGGGCCAACAAGACCCGCAGCGTCAGGCCAGGCGCAATGGGTATCGCTACCGGCCGCTGGACACCAGGGTCGGCACCATTGACGTGGCGATCCCCAAGCTGCGCTCAGGAACCTACTTTCCACAGTGGTTGCTGCAGCGCCGTAAACGCTCCGAGCGCCTTGATCACAGTGGTCGCTGACTGCTACCTGGCGGGGAGTATCCACGCGCCGTATGGACAAGCTCGTCAAAACCCTGGGGATCACAGGGACTGTCCAAGTCCCAGGTCTCACGTATGGCAGCCGACCTGGACGAACACGTGGACGAGTTCCGTCATCGCCCCCTCGACGACGCTGGGCCCTTCACGTTCGTCGCCGCTGACGCACTGACCATGAAGGTGCGCGAAGGAGGGCGCGTCGTCTCGTGCGCGGTCCTGGTTGCCACCGGAGTCAACAATGACGGACACCGCGAAGTACTGGGGGTGCGCGTATCCACCAGTGAGACCGGTCCGGCGTGGAACGAGTTCTTCGCTGACCTGGTCGCCCGAGGCCTGAGCGGCGTGCGCCTGGTCACCAGTGACGCCCATCTGGGCCTCGTTGAGGCCATCGCAGCGAACCTGCCTGGAGCCGCCTGGCAACGATGCCGCACCCACTACGCCGCGAATCTCATGTCGGTCACCCCCAAAGCGCTATGGCCCGCTGTCAAAGCGATGCTGCACTCGGTGTACGACCAGCCCGACGCGGCATCGGTCAACGCTCAATACGACCGGCTCTTGGACTACGTGCACGACAAGCTCCCCGCCGTGTGTGATCACCTTGATCAAGCCAGGGCAGACGTCCTCGCGTTCGCGTCCTTCCCCACCGGGGTATGGACCCAGATCTGGTCCAACAACCCCAATGAGCGCCTCAACCGCGAAATCCG
>BNJU01001226.1_pt1 | contig 25537 bp, 29 predicted proteins | sample 8539281 | NCBI WGS metagenome assembly BNJU01 (sample SAMD00202456, study PRJDB9452) | human saliva metagenome | isolation source: human saliva | place: Japan
GCCGTTGGGATCCATCGCGCCGGTCTGGACCCCGAAAGAACATCCGTTTGTCGGTGATGCTCCGCTCGATCCGACCCCATCCTGGCCGTCGAGGTGAAGGTGATGAGTTGTCCTCCACGATGACGCCGTAGGTGTGCCAGCCGCTCATGTCTGCGTTGTCGAAGCCCGTTGCTCCTGCTTGTTGTCAGGGGTCCCAGTGGTAGGTGCCCTCACACGGGGACCGTTGACCCTGCCCTCAGCGAAGTCGATCTCCGGGGCCACCCTGGTCCTCCGGCCACAGCAGAAAGACGTATCCGACCCCTTGGCCCGGGAACTTGGCGCGGACCTCCCACCGGCCGCAGGAGGCCGTGAAGACTTTCCCAGCTCGAGGTACCGCCGGCACTCCACTGCCTGTCCTGGTACTGGGTGCGGACGACCAGCTCTCCGTTCTGAGTGAAGAATTCTTCTGCGACATCACTCCCATGGCCCCGTGCCCAACAGGCGGATCGCCCCAGCCGTAGTGCTCCCAGCCCAGATCCTCAAGGGAGGATCGAAGCCCTCGAAGTAGTCGATGCTCCAGCCGTTGATCTCGGCCTCGGGCGTCGGCCCGAGCCCCGGAGGGTTGCGAGGGCGAGGCGGTCCCGGCGTCGGGCGGGGAGGCAGCGGTCCCGCTCGGCGAGGCGGAGGGGCTCACCGGACGGGCGGCAGTGGTCGGCTGCTCCGTGCTCGACGACGGAGCCACCGACGCGGAGGCGTCACCGGCCGGCGTCGCCGAGGTCGCAGCACTGGCCGGGCCGCTGGGGATGCCTGTTCGGTACCGACAGCGGTCGACGACGCCGCAGCGCCCGGATCTGCTCCCCTGGGGCCGGACCGGGAAGCAGGCGGTGGCCGTCGCCACGGCAAGACCTGCGGTCGTGAGGAGCTGGGTTGCTCGTCTGGGCTTCACGGTCGTCTCCTTCTGGTGCGCGGTTCAGCCTAACCAGCCAGTTGAGAGGTGAACAATCGCTGAAAGCCCCTCGACATCGGGCCGCACCCACCCCACGGCCGGAAGATCGAGCCGCCCTCGCTGACGTAGGCGACCGCAAGCCGCTGCGTCCAAGCCATCTGACCGGCGATCTTGACGAGCGTGTCGGCGTCCGACCAGCCGACACTGACGTAGATGTAGTCGGCCCTCGATGGTGTAGTCGGCGACCGGCAGTCCTTCGGCCTCCGCTCTTCGAGCTCCTCCTCCGGTCAGCGCATCGGGGCCCGTTGATCGGAGGGAAGGTGCGGATGATGTCTCGGTAGAAGGATCTGATCGCCGGGGTGGAGCCATCGATAGTGCTGAAGTCGTACGGCTCACCCATTGGGAGACCACCTGCTCCCACCACTGGGGAAGTCCTCATCGGTCGCGGAGTCCGGTTCGAAGATCAGGATGTCGTAACTCATAACTTCGAGGCTAGAGTGGAGCCCGCCACCAATCATGGACACCGCTCCCCACAGCACCCGCCCTACGCCGGGCGGTAGGTGAAGCGGTCCCAGCCCAGGGCCTCGATGCGCTTGGCCATGCGCTCGCACATCCCATCCCAGCCGGGCGCCACGACGTCGAACTCGCCGGTCGTCCCCTCGGAGCGGGCCTGCTGGAGGGCGTAGACCCGCGCCCCCGCCGCGTGCACCCGCCGGGCCACCTCGACGGCGTCGTCGGCCGTCACGTCCCCAGGCACCACGGTGGTCGCACCTCGAAGTCCGGGCCGCCGTGGCCCGGCCGCCTCGATGAGCACCTCCAGGCTCTCCCAGGCCTTCGTGGCCGCGTTCGCCCAGCCGACCACCTGCCCGTAGTGCTCGGGCAGCGCCTTGATGTCCAGCCCCACCCAGTCGACGAGCCCGGCCTCGATCATGTCCCGAAGCCGTCGCGGATAGGGTCCCGGCCGTGTGCAGACCCACTCGGAAGCCCATGTCGATGACCTCGCGGGCGGCGTCGGCCAGGGCGTCCTGGCGCAGCGCCTCGCCGCCGGTGAGGACGACGCCGTCGAGCAGCCCCTCCGGCGGCGCAGCAGGGCGCACCTCTTCCCACGCCACCTGGCCGGGCGTGCGGGCGGGGATGAGGGCCTGGTTGTGCAGTAGAAGCAGTTCCAGGGCAGCCCTGCAGGAAGACGGTCGCGGTCAGGTGGTCGGGCCAGTCGACAGTGCTCATGGGGACGAGCCCGGCAATCACCAGGTCGTCAGCCGGGCGGTGGTCGGGGCTCTCCCCGCCGCCGGAACGGGTGGGAGGCCTGCGAGCCTCTCGGCAGGGAGGTCACGGCTGCTCCTCTCGCGTCTTGTCGTCATGGCACCGGGTCGTCAGGGCGCCGTCGCCGGATCATCCGACGGCGCCCGACGACCCGGCGGATCTCAGGCGCTGACCGCACTCAGGCGCGAGACGGCCGGGCCGTAGCGCCGGCGGCGACCTCAGTGAACATCTGCCGCTCCATGTACTCGCCCTTCTTGCCGATGTTGAACGATCGCACCGGACGGAAGTAGCCCATGACGCGGGTCCACACCTCACACTCGACCGGCCTCGGCCTCCGGGTGGAGCTCGGCGCACTTGTCGCAGGTCAGGTGCTCGCCCACGAGGTATCCGTGAACCGGGCAGATGGAGAAGGTCGGCGTGATGGTGATGTAAGGCGTGCGAAGGCGGTTAGGAGCGGCGCACGAGCTCCTTGCAGGCGGCGGCCGAGGAGATCCGCTCTGTTCATGTGCAGGTGCAGGACGGTGCCACCGGTGTACTTGGTCTGGAGCTCCTCCTGCATCTCCTGGGCCTCGAAGGGGTCGTCGGTGTAGCCCACCGGGACCTGGGAGGAGTTCGTGTAGTAGGGGTTGGTCTCCGTGCCGGCCTGGAGGATGCCGGGGTAGCGCTTGCGGTCCTCCTTGGCGAAGCGGTAGGTGGTGCCCTCGGCCGGCGTGGCCTCGAGGTTGTAGAGGTGGCCGGTGGCCTCCTGGAACTCGACCATCTTGTCCCGCACGTGGTCCAGGAGGCGCACGCACATGGCGTGGCCGCGCGGGTCGGTCAGGTCGTAGGCGTCGTGGGTGAAGTTGCGGACCATCTCGTTCATGCCGTTGACGCCCAGGGTGGAGAAGTGGTTGTCCAGGGTGCCCAGGTACCGCTTGGTGAAGGGGAACAGGCCGGCGTCGATGTGGTGCTGGATGACGGTGCGCTTGAGCTCGAGGGTGTCACGGCCGATCTCGAGCAGCTCGTCGAGCCGGGAGGTCAGGGCGGCCTCGTCGTCGGCGTAGAGGTAGCCGAGCCGGGCCATGTTGATGGTGACGACGCCGACCGACCCGGTCTGCTCGGCCGAACCGAACAGGCCGTTGCCGCGCTTGAGCAGCTCGCGCAGGTCGAGCTGGAGACGGCAGCACATGGAGCGGATCATGCCAGGGTCGAGCTCGGAGTTGATGAAGTTCTGGAAGTAGGGCAGGCCGTACTTCGCGGTCATAGTGAACAGGAGATCGGTGTTGGGGGCGTCCCAGTCGAAGTCACGGGTGATGTTGTAGGTGGGGATGGGGGAAGGTGAAGACGCGCCCTCGGCGTCACCCTCGGTCATGACCTCCATGAAGGCGCGGTTGATGAGGTCCATCTCCGCCTGGAGGTCGCCATAGGCGAAGTCGCAGAACGTCGTCGCCGATAAAGGGGTGCTCGTCGGCCAGGTCCGCAGGGCAGGTCCAGTCGAAGGTGAGGTTGGTGAAGGGCGTCTGGGTGCCCCAGCGCGAGGGACGTTGAGGTTGAAGATGAGCCCCGCATGCACTGCTTGACCTGCTCGTAGGTCATGTCGTCCAGCCGGACGAAGGCGCCATGTAGGTATCGAAGGAGGAAGGCCTGGGCACCGGCCCACTCGTTCTGGAGGGTGCCCGGGAGTTGACGATCTGCCCAACGGCGGAGGAGAAGTGCTTGGCGGGGCCGGCGGCGATGGCGCCGGGGACGCCGTTGAAGCCCTGCTGGAGGAGGTCCTGAGGGACCAGCCGGCGCAGTAGCCGGCGAACATGTCCAGGTCGTGGATGTGGAGGTCCGCGTTGCGGTGGGGCCTGGCCGGCGACCGCCGGGTAGACCTGGCTGAGCCAGTAGTTGGCGACGACCTTGCCTGAGGTGTTGAGCATCATCCCGCCCAGCGAGTAGCCCTGGTTGGCGTTGGCGTTGACGCGCCAGTCGGAGCGGTCCAGGTACTCGGTGATGGTGGCGATGGCGTCCACGGTGGGAGCGCTCGCCGCGGGCGACGGCGAGTCGGCCGAGCCGGGGCCACCAGGTGCGGGTCGGTGGTGGCGTCGGGCGTGGCGGCCGAGGCTGCGCCGAGCCGTCAACTGCGGGGTGAGTGGAGGCAGGTTCTTCTCGAGCACGGGTCTCTCCGATGGTCCTTCTCGTTCCTGTTCACGGCCTCGTCGAGCGTCGATGAGGCCGGTCCTCTGGTGCCGTCAGTGACTGAGCACTGCCTGTTGGGAGCCAACCGGTCGGCGGCACCGGTGCCGACCATACTCCCAAATCACATCGATGAGACACATCATCTTGTGTCTTAATTGTATCTCAACCACAACATCTTGCGATAGAGGTGAGGACTTTCGTCCGATAGGTGACGCCTTCCCGCGCGATCTCGCGGATGCCGTCGAAAGCTGGAACGCGAGCCGGCAGGACCGCTCGGAGAGCACATATGAGGTCCAGATCACTCCTGCCCGGCGTGTTGGGACTACGCCATTCACGACGGCACATCAGATCCTCGCCGCCTTTACGATGGTTTCCATGGACGCCACCGCGAGCCGCCACGTGAACGGAGAGCTCTACTACGAGCACCGGGGCGAAGCGCGCGGCCTCAAGGCTCGCCAGTACGTCTACGGATCGGCTCCTACCACTACAACTGGCACCCGGCCCTGAAATCCCTCGTCGTCGTCACCGGCGGGATGGAGGTGCGCGGACGGCCGGGTGGAGCGCTGCGAGCCCGGCGACGTCATGGTCATCAACTCCAATGACGGGCACGCCACCCTTGCCACGCAGCCACACACAACCGTGCTACTGCTGCATATCGACGCCGGATACCTGGCCGGCTTCACGCAGGACGGCTCCGTCCCCCTGTTTCAGCTGCCGCCCGCCGGGAGCACTCGCGACAGCCCGGCTTCGCGCGACTGCGTACGCTGCTGGCACGAATGATGCTCGCCAGCGACCGCCCCGACCCGGAGGTAAGGCCGCCTGGGAGGCCGGGCTGCTGAGCGTTGTCGCCACCCTCTTCGACCACTTTCCCACCAGAGCCCTCCCGGGAGCCGGCCACCGACCTGCCCACCGCCATCGAGAGCCACCAGGCCCTGCGCCGCGCGGTGGCCTACGTGGACCAAAGCTTCCGCGAGCGCATCACGCTCGAACTGCTCGCCCAGCACTCGGGCTTCAGCCCGGGCTACCTCTCCCAGCTCTTCCCTCAGCACGTGGGCATGACCTTCTCCGAGTACCTCACGCGCGTACGGCTGCGCCAGGCCACGCGCGAGCTGGGCGAGACCGACCACCTCATCGCCGAGGTCGCCCTCCACAACGGATTTCCAGACGTCAAGGCCTTCAACACGGCGTTCCGACGTACCTTCGGACGCACGCCGTCGACTTACCGACGGCTGCTCACCGAGGACACGCGCGAGGCTGACTCGGTCTTCCACCGGAGCTACATCTCGCGCACGAACGCCGAGGTCACACAAATCCTGCGCCACTGGGCGACCCTGCCCTCCGTGGCCGACGATGCGAACGAGGGACCCTGCGAGACTGCGTCGCGCCTGGCCCGACTGTCCCCCATGGACGAGGCCCTTGAACTGGCCCGCACCCTGTCGGCGCACCTGGAGGAGCTCGCCGGCCAGACCCGGTAGCAGCGGTCACCTTCCGAGCACCAGCGGCGCGGTTCCCAGCCGGGTGAATCTGTAGGTCGACGACGCACGCCCAGCTTCCCGACGGCTCCCCCGGCACGCACGCCACGCACCATGACGCGCGCCGCGCCGCGAAACGGGATGGGCGAATCCTCAGGTCTTGCCGGCCGCCGGAAACGTCGTCGAACCCGGGCAACCAGCCGGAGTGGGACCTGCGGCCCGGCCGCCCTCCTGATGGAACGGAAAGATTCTGACGCGCCGTCACGGGACAGTGGTGCTTGGGGACGGATCGGTCCGATACCGAAGGAGGAACCATCGTGACCACCACGACCACCACCGCAGACAGCCTCAGCACGATCGCAACCGTGGACGCCCGCAGCCGGCTGTCCCGGCTCACCGACGTCGTCGCCCGTTTCACCTCACTGGTCAGCAGACGTCTGCCTGACGACGTCACCTCCCGCCTCAAGGCGCTGGCCGAGGCAGAGACCACCCCGATGGCGACGATGATCTACCAGACCATGCGGCGCAACCAGGAGCTGGCCGAGAAACTCAAGCGGCCCTCGTGCCAGGACACCGGGCTGGTCCAGATCTTCGCCACCGTCGGCAGCCACTTCCCCTACACCGACGGACTGTCCGAGGCGCTCAAGGCCTCCATCGCCGAGGCCACGAGGATCGCGCCGCTGCGGCACAACACCGTGGAGACCTTCGACGAGTTCAACACCGGAACCAACGTCGGCTCGAAGTCACCGTGGATCTACTGGGACGTCGCCGAGGGCCGAGATGACCTCACGCTGCACGTCTACCTGGCCGGCGGCGGCTGCTCCCTGCCCGGCCAGGGCAAGACCCTCATGCCGGGCGAGGGCTACGAGGCGGCTATGCGGTTCGTCCTGGACGTCATGACCTCCTACGGCCTCAACGCCTGCCCGCCGCTGCTCGTGGGCGTGGGCATCGGCTCATCGATCGACGCAGCCAGCTACATGTCCAAGCTGGCGCTCATGCGTCCGGTCGGTTCCCACGCCTCAACCCGAAGGTGGCCCAGCTCGAGGACGATCTCCAGGAGGCCATCGACTCCATCGGGCTCGGTCCCCAGGGCCTGGGTGGGAGCGGCTCGACGATGGGCGTCAACATCGAGAACTCGGCGCGCCATCCTCGGTGCTCTCCGTCGCGGTCAACACCGGCTGCTGGTCGCACCGGCGCGGGCACCATCCATTTCGACAAGGACCTGAGCTACGAGCTCATCACGCCAAAGGGAGTCGAGCTGTGAGCACCACGAACGAGACCCTCCCCGAGACCACCGTCAGAGCCGGCCGCCACATCACGCTGACGACGCCGATCAAGCGCGAGGATCTTGAGGGGCATCAGGGTCGGCGACGTCATCTTCCTGGACGGGCACATCGTCACCTGCCGCGACGTCGCGCACCGACGGCTCATCGAGCTCGGTCGCGAGCTGCCCGTCGACATCCGCGAGGGGGCCATCCTCCACGCCGGCCCGATCATCCGGGTCATCGACGAGGAGGCCGGCCGGTTCGAGGTCGTCTCGGTGGGGCCGACCACCTCAATGCGCATGGAGAAGTTCGAGGAGGAGTTCATCCGGCGGACCGGGGTGCGCCTCATCGTCGGCAAAGGGGCGGCATGGGGCCGGGAACCGAGGCCGGCTGCCGGACCTACGGCGCCCCTGCACTGCGTCTTCCCCGCCGGTAATGCCGTCATCGCGGCCACCGAGGTCGAGGAGGTGGAGGGCGGCTACTGGCGCGAGCTGGTATGCCCGAGACCCTGTGGATCTTCCGGGTCAAGCAGTTCGGACCGCTCATCGTCTCGATCGACGCCGAGGGCAACAACCTCTTCGAGCAGCAGAAGGTCGTCTACAACGAGCGCAAGGAGCGGGCGCTGGCCGCTCTGGAGCAGAAGGTCCGGTACATCAAATGAGCAGCGCGGACGCCGGTACCGTCGCGCCGGACAGAAGCGACGGAGGAGGGGCGGCCGCAGCCCCGGCAACAGCGGGAGAGGACAACCGAGGCGGCGTCGAGCCGACGCCCACCCTCGACGCCCGCAAGCCCGCGGGCGAAGGCAGCCCGAGGCGGGAGGGCCATCGACGTCGTCGGCCGACAAACGCCCGGGACTGGGGCGGGAAACCCGACCGCTGGCGTTGGCCGTGTGCCCTCGTCGTCGGCCTGATCACCTGGTTCATCCCGACGCCTTCGGGGCTGGAGCCCGCCGCCTGGCACCTCTTCGCGATCTTCCTGGCGACGATCGTCGGCATCATCGGCGAGGCGGCGCCGATGGGCGCGCTGTCCGTCATAGCGATGGCGCTGTGCGCGGCCACCGGGTCGTCGCGCCCGACGGCGACGCCGGGGACAGGATCTCGCAGGCCCTGTCGGGGTTCTCGAACTCAACGATCTGGTTGATCGTCTCAGCCTTCTTCGCGGCGCGAGCCGTCATCGCCTCTGGGCTCGGTGAGCGGCTGGCCTATCTGTTCGTCAAGGTCTTCGGCCGGTCGACCATCGGGCTCGCCCTACGGGTTGGGGGCTCGCCGATCTGCTCACCTCCCCGGCGATCCCGTCCAACACCGCGCGCTCGGGCTACGTGTACCCGGTCATGATGAGCGTGGCCAGGGCGTTCGGGTCCGAGCCGGGCAGGCCGGAGACCCACCGGCGCCTCGGGTCCTACCTGGCGCTGACGACCTACAACCTCAACCTGGCGGTCTCGGTCATCTTCTTCACTGGAGCCGCACCGAACGCTCATGGCCTCTCGGCTGGCGGCCGTGGCCGGGGTCCAGGTCAGCTGGCCGGGATGGCTCATGGCCTCGGTGGTTCCGGGGCTGATCAGGGGTCATCGCCGTCCCGCTGGTCATCTACCGGCTCAACCGGCCGGAGATTCGGCGCACGCCCGACGCCTCCGCGATGGCCTCACGCGAGCTGCGGCGGCTCGGGCCGGTGACGGCTCACGAGTGGACGACGCTCGCGGTCTTCGTGTGCATGATCGTCCTGTGGGTCATTGGCGACTCGTTTATGAGCGCGACCACGGTGGCACTGCTCGGGCTGGGGCGCTGCTGCTGACAGGGGCGCTCACGTGGGAGCAGATGAAGGCGGAGAAGTCGGCCTGGGACACACTCACCTGGTTCGCGGCCCTCGTCATGATGGGCACCGCGCTCAACGACCTCGGTTTCATCGGTTGGCTGGGCGAGCACGTAGGCGGCATGATGGGCGGGTTGGGGACGATCACCGCCTTCGCTGCTCTGACGGGTGTGTACGCGCTGACCCACTACCTGTTCGCCTCAGGGACGGCACACACGGCGTCAATGTTCTCGGTGTTCCTCGGGGTGGGGCTGGCGCTGGGGCTGCCCGGCGTTCCGCTGACCGTGCTGCTGGGCGCGATCCCGACCCTCATGGGGTGCCCACTACGGCAACGGGCCGGCGCCGCTGTACTTCGGGTCCGGATACGTCGAACTCGGGGCGTGGTGGAGGACGGGGCTCGTCTTGGGCGTCGTGCACATGGCCATCTGGCTCGTGGCCGGGCCGATTTGGTGGAACGTCATCGGGGTCTGGTGAGCCGGGCCGCCGAGGGGCGACCACGGTCGATCTCGGCGACATCATTTTCTGCCAACGAAATCCAGGTAGAGGCTGTGCCCAGTGCTGTCGTTCGCAACCTGCCCGAAACAACACACCAGGACCTCAAGGCCTGTGCCCAGCTGCACGGCCGCAGCACGGAGGCAGAAATACGCCGCATCCTTGGCAATGCAGCGGCTCAGGACCACAAGCCATGACTGGGCTCCTTACTCACGTCAATCAGGGACGAGATCGTCGGCGTGGACCTCGACCCAGCACGAGACCGCTCCCCGGACAACCCGATTGACCTGTCATGACTATCGATACTGATGTCATCTGACCTACTGAGGATTCACTCCAACATCATCACCCTGGACGCCCCGTCACTCTCGCTGAGGAGCCGTCACCAGAGCAGCCGATGACCTCCTTGAGGGGCTCTGTGTCCAGATCTGCCACAAAAGAGGGTTCAGGCGCCGTTCACTGAGCAGCAGGAACCGCAGAATTGCGCGGTTCTGTATTTTCTATCCGAGACTCACAGCAGCCTTTGTGGCAGATTTGGACACTCCCCAGCACTCCACGGCCTTCAGCACATCCGGAACGACCTGATGCGCGTAGACATCCTTCCTCGTGAAGCGCAGCGGCAGGAAGCCACGGGCAACAAGCCGGCGGTCGCGCCAACGGTCGAGGCCGAACTGGTACTTGTCGCAGTGGTAGGTGTAGCCGTCCAGTTCTACGACCACCCATCCCTCGACCACCAGGTCCACCTCGCCGACGCCCTCAATCTCCACCCCGTCCTCGAAGCTCAGTCCTGCAGCATGCAGGTCCATTCGCGCTAACGTCTCCAACGGGGAACGGGCCCGGTCACTGGCGCGATCGAGTCGTGCGAGCGCCCGAGCCGAGCCAGGGCCACGAAGCAGATTGCGAATCTGCTCGGCAGTGACGCGCTCGTTGTGAAGTGCCGCATCGAGAGCGATGAGTGGGGAGTCGTCCTGGAGGTGACAGCGCAGAAAACGCGCCAGAGCCTCAGGAAGTGCCTGTACGGGGAAACGAGTCGGAGATGCTGAGCCCTGGCTCCGATCGACATGGATAACCTCACGTCCCACGGCTGCGAATCGTCCGCTATCCGAAACCACGAGGTGAACCTGCTCAGATCCTTCTGCAAACGGAAGATCGTAGTAGCGCATGGCTGCCTGGCAGCTGAGGAGCCCACCGTGAATGCGAGCCAGAACGACGGCACGTTCAGCACCTGGAAGACTGACGACACCGTGCTCATGGGCGATGAGCTCACCGGTTCTCACAAGCGAGGCGACATGACGGCGCTGGGTGCGAGTCAACTCAAGATCCCGAATGCGCACTGCGCCATAGCAGCCACGAACAACGGTGAGAAGATCAGCGTCCATGGCGTTCATGGAGCCCATTGCCGCTCACCGGCGGAATGGACGCAACACCTTGCCGGAGCCCTGTGGACAACCGTCGCAGCCATCAGACTGTGGCCCCCGGACAGCAAGGGCGTCGCGCGAAAGACGGGGCAGGATCACCCCGAGCCGCGATCGTTCGCCAGGAGTATCTCGGGCCTCTCGGCCGGTAAGGGCTCCTCGAGGAGCGCTCACCGGCATCACAGTCACCACACTCGCCCGACTCGGAGATTGCCTACCCGCATTGCGGGTAGACGCCCCGACCTTCTCGACGGCCGACATTCTTTTGTCGGGCTGGCCCGACATGAGTTGACTGGCTGGCTGGATCGTCCCGGTGAGAGCACCAGGACAGCCTGGTCCCATGAGCACCGCAACCTCTCCAATTCCCCGTCCCCAGCCACCATCACCGTAGGCCAGGCCCACATCTCCCATCCGGCCGTCACGCAGCCTCCTCCCCCGCTGGGCCTGCGCGATCCTGGCGGCCTGCCTGGCTCTGGTGGTGTTCGCCGCCGGGCCGCACGCACCGAAGGCCGACACCTCCTCCATCACCGGCGACAAGGACCTGGCCAAGCAGGTCATCGGTCTTCTGCCCGACGACTACCAGGCCCGCGGCATCCATGTCTCCGTCATCACCGCCGAGGGCGCCCGTCACGCCGGCATCGGCACCGCCGCCTCCGGCCAGCAGTACACGTCCACCACTCCCATGGAGATCGGCTCGATCACCAAGACCTTCACCGGCCAGCTCCTGGCCGATGCCATTGCGCGCGGCGAGGTCAAGGCCAGCGACCCGCTGTCCACCCACCTGCCCGAGCTCGCCGGCACCCCGGCGGGCGAAGCCACCCTGGAGGAGGTCGCCTCGCACCGCTCCGGTCTCCCAAGCATCCCCACGCAGGATGAGAGCAGGTGGGTGCTGCGAGCAAACATCCTGGGGCTCAACCCCTTCACCGACAGCACCGACCAGCTCATCGACAGCGCCCGCGCCACCACGATGGGCAAGCGCGGCAAGTTCGCCTACTCCAACCTGGGCATCTCGCTGCTGGGTGAGGCCCTCACCCGTGCCTCCGGGGCCGAGTCCTGGAAGTCCTACATCACGGAGCGGCTCTTCACGCCCCTGGGCATGAAGCACACGACCCTCACCTCCGGCCAGGCGGACATTCCCGACGGCGCCATCCACGGCGTCCAGGTCAACGGGCGCCGAGGCCAGTCGGTCAGCGGTTCTGGCTTCAACCCGGCCGGCGCCGGCGTGTGGAGCACCCCGGAGGACATGACCCACTACGCCCAGGCGGTCCTTACCGGCACAGCCCCCGGAGGTGACAGCCCCCAGGAGCCGCGGTGGCCGGCCGAGGTCATGGACGGAATCAAGCTGCCGGGAGAGAAGATCGGCTACACCTGGTACACCGACGTCGTCGACGGGCACACGATCATTAATCACGGCGGCACCACGATGGAGTACATGACGCACCTGGCCATCGACAAGGAGTCGGGCAAGGCCGTCATGGTCTACACCGACCAGAACACGGACGGCACCGCCGCCGCGCTCGCCGCGGCGCTCCTGACCGACGGCCAGAAGGCCTCGACGGCGCGCATGCCGATGACTGCCGACACGCTGCCCCAGACCGCGATCCTCGGCATCTTCACCATCCTGGCACTGGTCATGGGCCTGTACGGCCGCCCGCGCGGCGAGCGCACCAGTCGCATGGCGGTGGCCTGCCGCGTGACCGCACTCCTTGCCTGCCTGGCAGCAGCCGCCGCCAGCGGGCCCTGGACGTCCCTGCCGACCTGGATCCTGGCGGTGGCGGCGCTGCCCGGCATGTACGGCATCGTCCGGGGAATCACGCTGTGGCCGGATCTACCCACTCTGCCGCATCGCAGGGCCTGGCTCGGCTGGATGCAGGTGGGACTGACTCGCCTTCGTTGCCCTCTGCCTGATCGTCGGCTGGCCCAAGGCCTGAGCACCCACGCCTGGTGCCGCGTTCGTACCCTGCACCCGCGCCTTCGGGGCCTTGCCCACCAACCCCTGAGCCGGAAAGTACGAACGCGGCGACCACCTGGGAGAGGACGACGACCTCCACCTCCTCCGAGAGGCCAGCCGAGTCCGCCCCGGCGGCCGACGAAACCGGTGCCGCCTCAGCTTTAGCGTCACAGAGGTCCGGGCGCTGCGCGGGAGCACAAGCCCGGACGAGGCAGACAGCCCCCCACCACGACCTCGACACACCAAGGAGCAGAAGTCCTATGAGACCGACACCCCTCACCGCGCGGAAGGCGGGCGCGGCCCTGGCAGCACTGATGCTGTCGGCAACCCTGGCGGCGTGCCAGCCGCGGATCTCCGCCGCCGGCGCCGCAACCCTTACATCCGTACCGGCACCCACCAACCAGACCAGCACCGCAGCCGGAGAATCCATTGACGGCTCCACTGGTGGATCCACTGCCAGCACCACCGGCGCCTCCACATCCCAGGCCAGCGCCCCGCAAGGACTGGAGAACTTCTACAACCAAGACATCGACTGGCAGGACTGCTCGGACGGCACCTCGCCCTTCCAGTGCGGGAACGGTCACCGTCCCCTGGACTGGGCACAGAGCCTCACCGATCAGCTGAACAACGGCCACCTGCTCACCGTCGAGGGCTACGGGCACATCACCTTCGGAAGCAACACCTGCGCCACCGCGGCCATGACTGACTTCCTCGTCAACGGCACCGTCCCGGCAGAGGGCACCACCTGCGCCACAGAGCCTCAGCCCACCGCCGACGGCGGAACAGGAACTGACAGGCGGCACCGCGTTCGTACCCCGCGCCGTGCCTTCGAGCCCTGACCCGCCGAAGTCGAGCCGGAAGGTACGAACGCGGCGCCGGCCCTCCTCCCCGCTCACCACCGATTCACATCCTTAAGGAGCTCGCCACCATGACTCATCAACGTTTCTCCGTACCCGATCTCGCTCGGCGCCTACTGGCCCCGATCGCCGCCCTGCTGGGGCTGGTGGCGGGTCTGAGCGTTCTCATCCTGCCCTCCCCCGCACCGACCACCGCTGACCCGACCACGTTCTCTGCCGAGCGCGCCATGGCCTCCATCAACCGGCTCGCCGATGAGCCCCACAGTGTTCTGCGCCGCGAGGCGCATGACCGGGCGCGCGACGACGTCATCGGCATGTTCTCCGACCTGGGCTACACCGCCGAGGTGCACTCCGACCCGATGTTCGACTTCAGCAGCCGGAGGATAAGGAGCTCTTCGAGAGTTTCACCACCGAGCAGCAGGCAACGCTCAAGGACGCGACGGCCGACACGATCGTCGTCGACGTGCCGGGGAAGTCCGAGCGCACCATGGCGCTCATGGCCCACTACGACTCGGCCACGGTCGAGGCCGACGAGAACGGTCAGCAGAGCATCACCGCCGGGACCTCCCACGGGGCGGGCTGATGACGGCTACGGCGTGGCCGCCATCGTCGAGGCGCTCCGGGCAATTAAGGCCGAGGGGCGCCAGCCGGAGAACTCGCTGAAGATCGTCATCACCGATGGCGAGGAGATCAGCCTCGTCGGCGCCCGCAACGAGATGCGCTACCACCGCGCCGACTACGAGAACGTCGACCTGGTCCTCAACCTCGAGGCGCGCGGCATGAGCGGCCCGGCGTTGATGTTCGAGACCTCCCCGAACAACAGCGCCGTCGCCGGCTACTTCCTCAGCCACGTGAAGCAGCCCGTGAGCAACTCACTGCTCCCCTCGCTGTATGCGCGCATGCCCAACGGCACCGACATGACGACCGTCATCCCCGAGGGCTTCACGGTGCTCAACATCGCGGCGATCGGGAGGCCGACCACTACCACCACGCCACCGACGCCCCGCGCTACGTCGACCACTCGACCCTCCAGCACTACGGCGACCAGGTCCTCGGCCTCACGCGGGCCTGGGCCTTCGAGGGGCATGCCCCCACGCTGACGGCTAACGGTGACCTCCACTTCTTCCAGCTGTGGCGGGGACTGACGGTGCGCTACCCGGCGGCGGTCGGGACGGGGCTGGGCTGCCTGGCCGTCATCGCCGCGCTCGGCGTCGTCGTGGTACGGGCCAGGTCGCTGCGCTGGAAGCGAGTCCTGGGAACTGTCTGGGGCCTGACCTGGCGGGCCGCGTCCGCATCCGCCGCCGCAGGACTGGCGCAGCTGGGCGCCATGGCGATGAAGTGGGCGCCGGAAAGCGGGCTCGGGCCGAACCCCCTACTGGTATGGATGTTCGCCGGCGGAGCGCTCATCGGGACCGGGCTCACGGCACGATTCGTGGTACGGCGCTGGAAGGAGGGGCTCGGGCAGGAGACCCTCGCCGCAGTGCTGCTCCTGCTGGCAGCCGCCTGCGTGCTCGCTCATGGTGCTGGTGCCCGGCGCCGCCTATGTCCTGGTCCTCCCCACGCTCGCCCTGGCGCTGACCGCCCTGGCGCCACAGCGGATGCGGCCGGTGGTCGGGGCCCTAGCGGCCTTCATCATGGTGGTGATCTTCGCACCCACGGTTTTGCTCATCCACGAGCTGCTCAGCCTCAGCGCGGTGTGGGTAACCGTGTTCTTCGCGATCGTGCCGGTGGCGCCGCTGACGCTCGTGCTCCTGCAGGCCGGTTCCCGACGCACCCAGCGCACCACCGCGCGGACCAGCAGCAGACCTGACGCCGCTCTCGACGGCGCTGCAGGTCCGGCCACCGCGACGGCGTAGGACGGCGCAGCCGCGAGCACGCCCACCGTACGGCCGTGGCCTGCCGCGTGCCGAAAGGTATGGACGCGTCAACCTCCCGGAGGACGAAAACGGACCTCGTCCGTTTTCCTCCGGGAGGTCAATATCATCTACTCAGAGGCCGCAAACCGGCGCCTCCAAGATCCTCCCGATGGTCGAGGAAACCGACACCGCCGCGCCTTTAACGTCGCAAGTGTCCGGGCGCCGCGGGGGCGCAGCCCGGGCAAAACCTACCAGCGGGAATGAGCCGGACACGAGGCATCGCGCCGCCCGCGGCTGCCTCTGCCCGCGGCAGGCAGAGACCGAAGACGTTCCAGCCCCCAAGGAGCAGAAGCCCTATGAAACCGATACCCCTCACCGCGCGGAAGGCGGGCGCGGTCCTGGCAGTACTGATGCTGTCGACTGCCCTGACGGCCTGCCAACCACAGGCCTCCGCCGCCAGCACCACACCACCCACATCCGCACCCACCGCCCCTGCCAGCGGTTCCACCGGCAGCCCCGACGGTTCCCAGAGCGATGCTCCCCAAGGGCTGGAGAGCTTCACAGCCAGGCCATCGACTGGGAGGACTGCTCGGACGGCACCCCCTTCAAATGCGGGACGACCACTGTCCCCCTGGACTACGAGCACCCGGATGGCCGCACCATCACGATAGCCCTGAAGAAGCTCCCCGCCTCTGACGGCAACGCTGAGCACGGCTCCCTGTTCACCAACCCAGGAGGCCCCGGCGCCAGCGGCTATTGAGACGGTGAAGGACCCAGCCGCTATGCCCGAGGAGCTTCGAGGCGCCTACGACATCATCGGATTCGATCCTCGGGGAGTCGGGCAGTCCACCCCGATCACCCTGCTGGACCGATGACGAGATCAAGCAGTCCCCTGGCAGCCCCTGACGACGGCAGCACCAATCCCAATGAAGCCGCTCAGAGGCGTCACCTCCAAGAACGTTCCGGCCCAGGACAAGATCGACCAGGGCGCGGCCAACGCCGCCAGATGCGCCCAGCACTCGCAGGTCCCCTGAGCTGCTCGACCACGTCGGCACTCACGACGTCGCCCGCGACCTGGACATCCTGCGCGCCACGAACGGCAACGCGAAGCTGAACTACCTGGGCACCTCTTACGGGACCCTACATCGGAGCCATCTACGCCGACCTCTTCCCCGCCCACGTCGGACGCACCGTCCTGAACGCGGCCATGGACCCGTCGCGGTACCGGACCGACAGCGACGCCGAGGTAGTAGCTTTCAAGGAAGCTACCCTGCGCCAATACGTGGAGCATTGCCAGGCCCAGAACGGCTGCCCCCTGACCGGCTCCACGGACGAGGCGGTCGCCCAGCTGACGACCTTCGTGGACGGCCTGGACAAGAATCCCTCACCGCGCCCGGACTCCAACGTCACCGTCAACACGCAAGACGCCACCGCCATCGTCCAGCAGTACGCCGTCGAGAAACCGGACTGGGAGGCGCTGACCGCCATGCTCAACCCGGCCATGAACAAGCGTGACGGCACCCTCATGGTGAAAGCGAAGCAGAGCGTGCCCGACCTGTCGCCGGAGACGACCGTCGAGGAGGCGGTCAGCAGCGCCAACAGCGAGGTCATGTTCGGCGCGGTCATCTGCAACGACTACCCGGACACGGGCGGCACCGCCTCCGACTGGGACGCGCAGTCAGCCGCCGAGAAGAAGAGCTACCCCTTCTTCGGCGGCACCTCGAACGCTATGGAGGCCTACTGCCGCGGCTGGGGACACCGGGGACAGATCCCGCCCCAGGAGACCCACGCCAAGGGATCCGACCCGATCCTCGTCATCGGCACCACAGGAGACTCCCGAACCCTCTACCCCTGGGCCCAGAGCCTCACCGACCAGCTGGACAACGGCCACCTGCTCACCGTCAAGGGCTACGGCCATGGCGCCTCCGGCAGCTGTGCCGGCGCCGCCATGATCGACTTCCTCGTCAACGGAACCGTCCCGGCAGAGGGAACCACCTGCGACGCCGGCCCCCAACAGGCCGCCGGCGGAGCCGAAGGCTGACAGGCAGCACCGCACCTGCGAAACAGTCCGGGGTCTTGGGTCCACTCCCAGTGAGTGGACCCAAGACCCCTGAGCAGCATGGTACGAACGCAACGACCTCCTGGAAGAGGGCGCTCGCATCTCCCCGGAAGGTCAACTTCGTCCGCCCAGAAACTAAATCATCCCAGGGGCTGACGAGACCAACACCACCGCGCCGTTAACGTTGCAGGAGTCCGAGCACTGCGGAAGCACGGCCTGGACCGGGTCCGCCAGCCGGCATGAGCCGGGCAGGAGACCCAGCGCTGCCCGAGCCCCGGCCACAGCGGACAGTGGAGACCGACGACGACCACCAACACCGCAAGGAGAGCCACCCCTTTATGAGATCCACATCCCCGGCCATATGGAAGGCGGGCGTCGGTCCTGGCAGTACTGATGCTGTCGACCGCCCCTGACGGCCTGCCAACCACAGGCCTCCGCCGCCAGCACCACACCACCCATCATCCGCAGCCCACCGCCCCTGCCAGCGGTTCCCCGGCAGCTCCAGCAACTCCACCGGCAGCCCCGACGGTTCCCAGAGCGATGCTCCCCAGGGCTGGAGAGCTTCACAGCCAGACCATCGACTGGAAGGACTGCTCGGACGGCACCTCGCCCTTCCAGTGCGGAACGGTCACCGTCCCCCTGGACTACGAGCACCCGGACGGTCGCACCATCACCATCGCCGTGAGGAAGCTCCCCGCCTCCGACGGCGACGCCGAGCACGGCTCCCTGTTCATCAATCCCGGCGGCCCCGGCGCCAGCGGCGTGGCGATGATGCAGGTCATGGCCCCCATGTTTACGGAGGAGCTTCGAGGCGCCTACGACATCATCGGATTCGATCCTCGCGGAGTCGGGCAGTCCACCCCAATCACCTGCTGGACCAACGACGAGATCAAGCAGCACCTGGCGAATCCCAGCGACGACGCTGGCCCGACGGACCCGCTCAAGGGCGTCACGTACAAGAATGTTCCGGCCCAGGACAAGATCGACCGGGGCGCGGCCAACGCCGCCAGATGCGCCCAGCACTCGCAGGTCCCCGAGCTGCTCGACCACGTCGGCACCCGCGACGTCGCCCGCGACCTGGACATCCTGCGCGCCACGAACGGCAACACGAAACTGAACTACCTGGGCATCTCCTACGGCACCCGTATTGGAGCCATCTACGCTGATCTCTTCCCCGACCGCGTCGGCCGCGTCGTCCTGGACAGCGCCATGGACCCGTCGAAACGATCGGGTGGCGAAATCAGAGCCGAGCAGATCACGTTCTCGGAAGGTGCCCTGCGTCAGTACGTCGAGCACTGCCAGGCCCAGAACGGCTGCCCTCTGACCGGCTCCACGGACGAGGCAGTCGCCCAGCTGACAACCTTCGTCGACGGCCTGGACCAGAGCACCACTGACCGCCCCGGACTCCGACGCCACCGTCAACACGCAAGACGCCACCGCCATCATCCAGCGGCTCGCCGTCAAGCAGCCGGACTGGGACGCACTGACCGCCATGCTCACCCCGGCAATGACCAACCACGACGGCACCCTCATGGCAAAAAGCGAAGCAGGGGCTCGAACAAGTCATCAACGATGCCCGTCGAGGCGGCGGTCAACATCGCCAACAGCGAGATCATGTTCGCCGCGGTCATCTGCAACGACGACCCGGACACGGGCGGCACCGCCTCCGAGTGGGACGCGCAGTCAGCCGCCGAGAAGAAGACTACCCCTTCTTCGGCGGCACCTCGAACGCCATGGACGCCTACTGCCGCGGCTGGGGACATCGAGGGAAGACCCCGCCCCAGGAGACCCACGCCAAAGGGCTCCGACCCCAATCCTCGTCGTCGGGATCAAGGGAGATATACAAACGCTCTACTCCTGGGCCCAGAGCCTCGCCGGCCAGCTGGACAACGGCCACCTGCTCACCGTCGAGGGCTACGGTCACGGCGCCTTCGGCACGAACAGCTGCGCCACCACAGCTATCACCGGCTTCCTCGTCAACGGAACCATGTCGGCTGACGGCACCACCTGCGCCGCCGAACCCCCACCGGCCGCCGCCGAGCCCCAACCCGCCGCCGACGGCGGAACCGAGAGCTGACAAACAGCACCACACGCGCGAACACTTCCGGGCCTCGGGACTCACTCCCTGGCGAGTGGTCCCGAGGTCCCCAGTCTGTTGAGCGGGATTGGGTGTCGTCGGGTCGGCGGCAGCAGGTTCAGCGAGCGACGTCGTCGACGGCGCACTCGGCCACGGCGACGGCGAGCTGGACCCGGTTGGTGACGCCGAACTTGTCCAGCAGGGCGGAGACGTGAGTCTTGACGGTGCTGGCACCGACGACGAGCTCCTCGGCGATCTCGCCGTTACCCAGGCCCTGCGCCACGAGCAGGGCGACCTGGCGCTCCCGGTCGGTGACGGTCTCGGGAAAGGCGCGGCGCTGCGGGGTAGCATCGACGGCCGCCTCGACGAGCCGGTCCAGGACGGAGCCGGAGAAGGCCCGCTGGCCGTCGGCGGCGGCGCGCACGGCACGGAAGATGATCTCAGGGGCGCTGTCCTTGAGCAGGAAAGCCGGTGGCGCCGGCGTGCAGGGCGGCAGCGACCATCGCGTCGGTGTCGAAGGCGGTCAGCACAGGGACCTTGGTGTCAGGGCAGTTGGCGGCGATCTGGGCGGTGGCCCAGACGCCGTCGGTGCCGGGCATGTGCAGGTCCATGAGGACGACGTCGGGGCGCAGACTGCGCGCCGCGTCGTAGCCGCTGCGCCCGTCGGACCCCTCGCCGAGGACCGTGACGCCGGAGTCGCTCTCCAGGATGAGACGCAAGGCGGCGCGCACGAGGGCGTCGTCGTCAACGATGACAACACGTACACGGCGCTGCGGTGAGTCCATGCCAAATCCTTTGCTTCTTCAACTACCTGGGGGTCTACTGTACGTCGGGGCGGGGACGGCAGCCATGACGATGAACTGCTCTGTGCGCTGCGAGACGTGCAGCTCGCCACCCAGAAGCCGCAGCCGCTCGCGCAGACCCTCCAGGCCCAGGCCGCCGCCGGGCGCCGTCGGCCGAGGCGTGGACGGGACAGTCGTTGACGCACCGCACCACGAGGGCCGCGCCGTCGTCGCTGAGACCATCGGAGGCCTCGACCTCACAGTCGAGCCGCACCACGCCGCCGGCCCCGTGGCGGCGGGCGTTAGTGAGCAGCTCCTCGATGGTGCGCAGGACCGCGTGCCGGCTGCGGGCGTCAGCGGCCTCGAAGGACTCCGCCCAGGACCCGGCCAGGTGCAGGTCGATCTCCTGGCCGGCCTCCCGCTCCCAGGACAGGACGTCCTCGACATCGGACCAGGTGGCGCGAGCGCCGTCAGCGGAACCGTCGTCGTGCAGGACGGCGAGGATCTGGCGCAGCTCGCGTCCGGAGTCGGCGGCGAGGGTGTGGATGCTGCCCGCGATCTTGCGGACGCTGCCCAGATCCAGGTCGGTGCGGGTCTGGAGCGCGCCGGCGTGGAGGGAGACCAGGGAGAGGCGGTGGGCGAGGGAGTCGTGCATCTCGCGCGAGATACGGGCGCGTTCCTCGGCGCGGCTCTGGGCGATGCGCGCCTCCTGCGTGGTGCGGATGAGGCGGGTCTCGCGGAGGCCGAGCGCAGCAGCTCCTCGCGGGCCTGCAGGTTGACGCCCAGCATGACGCAGACGATGCAGATCGGGAGAGTAACCATTGCGTATGTGGCGACGGCCGATAGCGTGGCCTCTTCGCGAATCGGATTGAGGAGCGGAGACATGGTCACGCCCATGATCATGGCAGCCACCACGACCGGTATCGCTTTCGCCCCTTTACGCATGCCGATGACGGTCGCAGACATAAGCCGCCACCTGCGGCCAGGTGAGGGATGAACCCCAGGACAGACGATAAGGATCGACAGCGACGGGCAGGGGTCCTCTGAGAACCGGGATGAGGAGGAGGAGACAGGTCAGGGAGATGAGTACGTGTCCGGCATACATCACCTGCCAGCGGTCCAGGGCCCGGCACGACCGTGGAGCCGCCTTCCAGCTTGAGGTACGCCATCAGGGCGAGCAGCGTCTGCACCACGGTGATCGAGGCGGTGCCGCTCCAGACGAGGATCTGCACCCTTGCGGGCATGCGTGCTGGAGGAGACGGGGGCGTCGGACATGGGCCGACCCTACTGAGAGCGCCTGCGGGGGAGCCTCCCCAGGTGGGGAGGCCGTTCATCAGTGTCAGCCGCGCGCGGTCGTGGGGTGGGTGTCGCGTTCGCCCCTTTACCCCTCGAACGGGAGACATAAGGTAGGACCACGACAACCGGGGTGCAGGCAATCGGAGAACGGAATCCTCAAAAACGTCCTTAATCAGAATGGCTAGCTCCTCCCTCCTAGTGGCTGTCTGTGGCTGGGGTCAGTCGCACCAAGACTAGTATCCTGATTTTTGATACCCTGGACCATCGGCACATTGAGGAGATGGGATAATGGCCTTCTTCGCGGTTGATCAGCTCGTAGCGGTCGGTCACGGTCGTTCCTTGGCGAAGAAGGCGGCTGCTTTTCTCAGGAACTCGTTCTCCTGACGCAGGTCCCTGTTCTCCGCTCAGTTTTCGCGATCTCGACCGACTCGGAGGCTTCCTTGCGGTCCTGATCGATGGCATGCTCTTTTCCTGTACCTTGCGACCCAGCTACCTACCGCCTGGGGGACAAGGTCATACGAAAAGGCGGCCGAGGAGATAGTGCGTTCCTTGTCGATGACTTCACGCACCACCTGGGTCTTAAACTCCTCCGAGTATCTCGCTACTGGCATGGTATCTATCCCTATCGACTCACGGGAAGAAAAACTCCCCAGTCCGAGAAAACACCACGCACCCCAGACTGCCCTGAGCGGCGGTGTAGTCGACCGGGCAGTAGCGCGTCTGTGGCGTTAGCAGGCTCAGCCCTGTGACCGCGTTCAGCAACTTGGCATCCTCCTCGCCACGGACGCTTCCGAGTATATTGAAAGTTATTCGGGACGGTTTTGAATGACCTTCCCTTGGTGACGAATAGTATTTTAAGCGCCCCGCTTCAAGGCGTTATTCCGGTGACATTGTTCAAAAATCGTTTTATACCACTCCTGAGCATATACAGTGACACCAGCACGGAGCCAACAGTGTCTAGATGAGATGAAATTCTGGAGTCGGGGAATACCAGTATTGCAGCAAGCACAATGGTCACGCACACGTCGACACTTGATTTTGCTTTGAACAACCTCGCCTGTACGCCCAGGATGGAATTTCCTTGCTTTTTGTAGAAAAATGTATACCGGCGCCAGAAGAATATGTTGGTGGCCGCGCCGAGAATCGCGATCGCAAGTGCAGGAACGACATTCCCCTTGTCTTCTCTGCCTGACAGGACTGTCAGGAGGATCATGCTCATCCCGCTCACGCACATGATCATGCCGACGAAACTGTTTCCTCTTCTCTCCAACGCATGTCTCCGATTCTCGTCCATCTGTCGCTTGTTCGTCACCGTGTACACGGCGAAGGCGACGACGAGCGCCAAGAACTCTGCCGTTCGCCTGGTGAAGTCAGAAAGTTGTGTGGAGCTGTGACCAACAGTGAGGCCCAGGCCCAGGACCAGCGGCCCGGGTGAACTCAGTAGCATTGAGGTCAGGAGGGTTTGGTAACCACTTTTCTTATCTTGGTCCATGAGTTCTCCTGAATTAAATTGCGAGATTGATGCGAAAGAAGGCTGTTGAAGGAGGCTATTGGAACAAAAAGATGCGTCGGACACAAAATTAGCATGGCTGCCGCTGGGCAGAAGAAAGTATCAAACCCGTTGGATGTTGACAACTCGGCAGCCGTGGTGACCATCGCCGTCAGAGCGGATACCAGGAGGGCTTACTCCGAGGAAAAGGTGTCATTCCATGAAAGAACCGCGAAAAACGCTCACCCAGGAGAGTCCAAGCATGGCAAGTGTGCCTTCCAGGACTTTTTCCGCTTTTTTCCGATCTTATTTCTCCCGTATCGTTTCCCGACCAGCGCGGCGGCCGCGTCCCCTGGCCCCCAGGCGAAGATGCTGGCAAGGGCGAGGTTCCTGTCCCCGAGCCAGCCCCAGCACACGCCTACTGCCAACATGAACATAAGGTAGGACGCACTCAGGCTCTTATGCAGTTCTCCGGGACTTCTTTCAGATGATATATTTGAAAGAGAGGAGACGGTGGGCCGATCTTTTATGGACCGATTCTTTATCGAGAGAAGAAGCAGAAGAATAGGGTGCGCCGCGACAGCAAATATCACTATTGTGATTTCCCGTGATCTTCCAGTCAGCGAAAGCGTACAGCCACACCGTTAGAACAATAATTGCGGAGAGATGCAGGAATTTCCTGGACACTTCTGGAGGCACTGAGACTATTTTGCGAATGATAAACACGGATGAAGCGCACAGAAAATATGCGCCGACGACGTAGAGCAGACCCTGCAGTATTCTTATGGGGACCACGACTGGCATGTTGAGCCCTTCTCGTCGGAGTTGCTGGTGATGGTGGTGCTGTCCGGTCGGGCTCGGCTCGGCCTATAGCGCGCCCGCCGACAGAGGGGGCGAGGTGGACGCCTCAACCGTCCTGTGTCATGAGGCTGCAGACGTCGGATCCTGACGGGCGGCGGGAGCCCGTCCGAGTCGAGATGGGTGGCGCTGAGTCATCCGATTCGACATCGACGATACTCGCCGACATGATCCACATGTAGTACCACCCCGCAGGGTCTGGACAACGTCGGCGGGGTTGTCCGATGTTCGGATTTTTCGGCGTATTGGCGGGGGCGCGGCGCGGTCTGCCGGGACGATCGATGGCGTTGTTTCACAAAAGGTAATTCAGGGCGTGATTTCGAACACGTAGAGCGCGAGGACGGCGGTGATGGTCTGATCGAATATGTGCAGGGGCTTCCCGCAGGCGGCGCGAATGGATTATTCAGGACTTGATGTTGACGATGGTCTGCTCGACCACCTGGCGGATCCTGATTGACGTTCCGGTTCGCCCCCTTCGCCGCCTCGTCGAGTTCACCGTCGGGGAGGCTTCTCATGGGGCGCGATCACTCCCCTTCCACGTACCCCCGGGTGATTCTGCCGGCTCCCGCAGGGGAAGAGGGGGCCGTCCAGCACGTGGTCGCAGCCCTCGGGCACCTCCTCGGCCGTGAGCAACAGACCCTCCAGAGCCCGGGCGATCGCTCCGGTCAGGGCATTGACGACCCGCGAAGCAGTGGACTGGGACAAGCCCGGGAAAAGGTGGGAGGGTCAAGTCTCTTGGTGGTGTTCTTCCGGTCAGGTGGTGATGGCGAGCTGGGCGAGACGGCCGGTGGTCGGGGCCCTGGCGGCCTTCATCATCGTGGCGATCCTCGCCCCCACGGTTCTGCTCATCCACGAACTGCTCAGCCTCAGTGCGCTGTGAGTGACCGTGTTCTTCGCGATCGTACCGCGTGGCGCCGCTGGCGCTTGTCCTCCTGCAGGCCGGTTCCCGCGCACCGCCACGGGTGCCGGTACCGCGTCCGGGGATGCTTCCGACGGCGCACCTAATGCTGGCCCGATCGCCGCGACGGCGTAGGGCGGCGCAGGAAGGAGCAGCCGCGAGCACGGGATGCTTCGGGCCTTTGGGACCGCTCACCAGAGTGGTCCCCAAGGGCCCCTGACCTGTTGAGTGGAGTGACTCAGGGGCGCCGGGCTGGCAACGACGGGGGCTAGCACACGAGTCGCTTTTTCCGAGGTTTTCCATCGGGTAGTGTCATTGTGGGCGACTTTTAGGGGCACGACTTGGTAATAACCGTCGCGCTTTGGCACATATGCGCTGGTCAGAGCCGTAAGGGTCCGGGCACGTCGGCCATCGGACGCCCTAAAAGTCGCCGATCGTGACACCAGGGGCTTCAGGCACAGCCCCAGCACCGGTCGCCAAGCCTGCCCTAGCCCTCAGCCACCGCGCTACACGCGTTCGTAGGGTAGGTGTCGCAGTCGTGCCTCTACCCCTCGAACACGCGACATAGGGTACGAACGCGCCAGTCAGGGGCCAACGGCCACCGGTGGTGCAC